>Ga0105048_10014684_pt1 | contig 12185 bp, 9 predicted proteins | sample MAT05_FD_78382 | JGI IMG/M metagenome (GOLD analysis project Ga0105048, IMG submission 78382) | Freshwater microbial communities from Lake Fryxell liftoff mats and glacier meltwater in Antarctica - MAT-05 | ecosystem: Environmental > Aquatic > Freshwater > Ice > Liftoff microbial mat | place... | reverse complement strand
GGTTAATTTGGAGACACATTTAGAAAAAAAAACTCCTAGTTTAGATTTACAAACCGTTAAAGCCCTTTCTAATTTAGAAATAAAAGAACCTGTGGTGGAGATTTCAAACCCTACAAGCGAGGCCAAAATTGAAGACGTGGAGTTGCTTCCAGATGAGAATACTTTAATAAATTTTTTAAATAGTTTGACTACAGTTGACGGCACTCCGCCAATTTTCAAAATGCTTTTAACAGATCTACAAGTGCAAGAAGTTAATGAAAGTAAGATTGTCTTAAGTGTGTCTTCTGGGGTTTTTCTAACCCATCTAAGCTCAAGTAAAATTCAGAGTTTTTTACAAACAAACCTGCTCCAAAAATATACTACTAAATTTCAATTAGAAACGATTTTAAGAGATCACCAGAGGAGCCTAGGCGGTAAAACGCCCTTACAAGAATTTCCTAAAAAGGAAGTTATCACTGAAAGCGTTACTGCAGAAAAAAAAGAAACCCTTCCGAAAATCGAAGCCCAAAATAAGAATATTTTTTATAAGGTTTACAACAATTTACCTGAAAATATGACGGGAAAAGGTGTGGAAGTTATAAAAGCGCCATTACCTGGGCCAGCAGCTAAAGACGATTGGGATGAACACGCTGAGAGTATGTTTGAGCTCGAGTAGGGAAGATTTGAGTCAATTTTTTGGTGAATGTTTAACTAAGAACTTGAGTTACAGCTCTAATATTTATACAAAATCATTACTAGGAAAATCTTTTATATTTTTGGTGATTATTTTATTAATCTTGTGTTGATGTGCTTGAGCAACAATAGCTAAATTAAATATTTTACCACTATTTGTCTTAAATTTCTGAATTAAATTATGCATTATGTAGTTTGTTTCTTGAGTGTGATAAAGTATCTTCAACTTGTTATTTAAATAGTCAAAAGCATCTAATGCAAGTTTAAAGGAAATATTTTCCTGGAAGCGTGGGAAGTAATTATTCTATAAAACTCAAGTAAACTACTGCAGGGAGTGGCATAGTTTAACTCCGATTGCACAAGACTAATCGATTTTTCGTGGAAATTTGAACTTGAATCAAAATCGAAAACTAAAATATTGGTGTCTAAAATTGCTTCAATCATACTAAATAAAATCTTTGTCTAGCCAAGAATTTCTAATATGGAGATTGTCTTTTGAGATAATTTTATTCCCTAGACTTAAAACTCCTGTTGGCAATTTTTTGAAAATTTGGTTTTTCTGGTGAAGTAATTATCATAGCAATTTCGCCTTCAAATTTCACATAAATTTTTCACCCCTTGTTTTACGGGCTCCCTAATCTTCTTCGGATTTCCAAGGAATTCAGTCATTGTTACAATTTGAGACATATATCAAGTAGTTCGTATGATATAGTACATAAAGTTTCAACTCAGGCTATTTTTATTTTAAAACAAGGTTATTTCTTATCTTTAATAAAATCCCTAATAGCGGCAGCTCTTTCAAAATCCATAGCTTCAATAGCCATTTTAAGCATTTTATCTAGTTTTTTACCTGTAAAATTTTGACCCATTAAATAGTTTGTATAGCCTTCTTTGGTACTTTCAAAATCTTCGTAAACTTGTTTGGCCTTTTGTTTTTTACTTTGTCTGCCTAGGGGCATCATGTCGGAAAGGGATTGCTGGTCATCTTTTGCTGGCGCCGCGGAGTTCTCTGCAGCTGCCTTAGAGCGTGCAGTTCCAAGCGGTTCTCCGTCGACTGAATCTTTTTCTAGGTCCTCGTTTAAATCTTCAAAACCAAAAGGTGTCCAAGCTGCGCCCGCTTTTCCATATTCTTCATTTTTCTCTTTTTCTTGGTTTAAATTATCAATTAAAGTATCCAGCTTTCGAATTGTGGAGGCTGGGGTGATATTGTGTTTTAAATTATAAGCAGTTTGCAGTTCTCGGCGGCGATTTGTTTCGTCAATTGCGTATTTCATCGAAGCGGTGATTGAATTTGCGTACATAATCACTTGGCCTTCCTGGTGCCTGGCGGCTCGGCCAATAATCTGAATTAAACTAGTTTTTGACCTTAAAAATCCTTCTTTATCGGCATCGAAAATGGCAACCAGACTTACTTCAGGTAAATCTAAACCCTCCCTTAAAAGGTTAATACCAATTAAAACATCATATTTCCCCCGGCGCAGGTCTGACAAAATTTGTACCCTGTCTAAAGTTTCCACATCACTGTGGATGTAGGCTGATTTTACATTAATTTGTTTAAAGTAGATGTCGAGTTCTTCGGCAAATTTTTTGGTTAAAGTGGTAATTAAAACCCGCTGACCCTTGATTACCCGTTTTCTAACCTCCTCTAAAACATCATCCACTTGATTTTCTACAGGTTTTAAACTAATTTCAGGATCGATTAAACCGGTAGGCCGAATTAAGGCTTCAGCAACCACTATTTTATCTTCGGGATGTGCTAATCGGTGAGGAATTTCTAATTGGCCAACTTTGTTACTGCGTCCAAATTCAAACTCGGCGGGGGTGGCTGAAACGTAAATTAATTTATTTTGCTTTTCAAAAAACTCGTTAATTCGAAGCGGTCTATTATTCAAGGCTGAAGGAAGTCTAAAGCCATATTCAATTAAAGTCTCTTTTCGGCTTCTATCGCCAGAATACATAGCCCCAATTTGGGGTAAGGTCATGTGGCTTTCATCTACAAAGCAAAGTGTGTCGTCGGGAAAATAATCAAGTAAAGTGGTTGGAGCCTCACCATTTTGGCGGCTATCAAAGTAAATTGAGTAGTTTTCAATTCCCCCCACAAAACCTAGAGTTTCTAGCATTTCTAAATCTCGCATGGTTTTATCCTTAATTCTTTGAGCTTGAAGTAGTTTTCCTTCTTTTTCAAAAAAAGCCACCCTTTCAAATAAATCACTTTCTATCCTTTTCACCGCCAACTGAATTTTTTCCTGAGTGGTAACGTATTGTTTAGCAGGAAAGACCGAGTAAATTTCGAGCTCCTCAAATTTTTGTCCAGTTACGGTATCAAAAATTTGAATATTTTCAAGCAATTCGCCATAAAAATTGAACCTGTAAGCAACTTTATCCTCAGAAGTTGGGTAAATTTCTAGCATATCGCCTCGAATTCTAAAACTACCTCTTTTTAAATCACTATTAGTTCTTATAAACTGCATATCTATAAGCTTTCTAGTAATTTTTGGAAGTTTGTAGGGCTTGCCTACTTCAAACTCCACTTTTAAAGCCTGAAAATCCTCTGGGTTTCCAAGACCGTAAATGCAGGAAACTGAAGCTACAATTAGCACGTCTTTTCTGGTCAAAAGAGCTTGAGTGGTGGCGTTTCTGAGCCTTTCAATTTCTTCGTTAATTTGAGTTTGTTTTTCAATGTAAGTATCGGAGCGGGGTAAATAACTTTCTGGCTGGTAATAGTCGTAGTACGATACAAAATAGTGAACAGCGTTATTTGGGAAAAATCTTCTAAACTCTTCGGCAAGCTGAGCGGCCAGGGTTTTATTGTGAGCGATAACTAGGGTAGGTTTTTGCAGGTTATTCACAATTGAAGCCATCATGTAGGTTTTTCCAGTACCTGTAGCGCCCAAAATTGTTTGCTCGTAGTTATTTGCCAAGGAGTCGGTAATTTTTTTAATCACACCAGGCTGGTCTCCTGCTGGACTGTAGGGGCTGACTAATTCGAAAGGTCGTTCTTTTTGACTGTTTGATAAGGCTTTATTTGTATTCATCTGCGAAATTTTTATTAAAATAATTGAAATTTGGTTAGGTTTTTCCTAGGCCTGGTAGTTTTTTTGAAACTACATTTAAGTTTACCAGAATTTTAAAGTCAAATGGTGACCAACGAAAGAATTTATATTGCCAGGGTTAAAGCCTCTTCTTATTATAAATATTTGGTTTTTTGTCAATCAAACACTTCATATTAAGTTTGGAGATTTTTGTAGGTTTTCGAGCTGGCTTTTAAAGAGATTATTTGAATGTTAATTTTAAAATAAAAAAACCACTTTAAATTAATAAAGTGGCGGAGTGTTGGGTTTTCTAGATAGCTCTAGTCTTTCGCTGGTTCACCAGTCCCAGCATTGTTGCTGGTTCCATCCTGATTTGTGCCGAAGTTAGTTGTTTGGGTGCTTTGTGCCTCCAATTTCCCGCAATTTGAGGTTACTGTTTTCGGATCGCCTTTCTCTTCTGACATGTTTTCTCCTATCTCGGGGCATAATTTTTTTTGCTTTCCAAGATTAAGGCTAGACTTAGCATATATATATTCTTAGCAAGAGTTTTTGCTTGCCTATAATTTGAAAAATGTGGTTTGCAGGAATTAACTTTCTGTTTGAAGTTTAATTAAATCATTCTGTCCGCCATACATCTCCCTTTGACAAGGGAGAGCTTAGATGAAACTTAATTGTTTATTCAAAACACTAATTCACAATCATATTTTATGTCACAATCACAAATTGGAGTAATAGGTCTCGCTGTAATGGGGGCCAATTTAGCTCGAAACTTGGCTTCAAAAGGGGTGCAAACCTCTGTTTACAATCGAACATATGAAAGAACCTTAGAACTTATGGTGACCTGGGGAAAGGATGTTGAAACTAAAAAATATTCGGCTGAAAATATGGTTTCTTTTGAGAATTTAAATGAATTTGTGAAAAGCCTGGAAAGACCAAGAAAAATTATTTTACTTGTAAAAAGCGGTAATCCTGTAGATGAGTTTATTGAAAAACTGTACCCTCTTTTGGAAGATGGAGATATTATAATTGACACTGGAAACTCCAACTGGGGCGATACTGTAAGAAGGATGGATACTCTTGAGAATGGGAAAATTTATACTCTAGAGCAAATTCAAAAACTAGGGGGTATTGATAAAAAAATAATTCATTTTGTGGGGTGCGGGGTTTCAGGAGGGGAAGAAGGCGCTCTACATGGGCCAAGCTTAATGCCAGGCGGGCGAAAAATTGCCGTGGATTTGGTACTACCCATCCTTGAAAAAATTGCTGCTAAAGACTTTACTGGAAAACCCTGTGTTACAAACGTTGGTCACAGCGGGGCGGGGCATTTAGTGAAGATGACTCATAACGGGATTGAGTACGCAATTATGCAGGGGATTAGTGAAATATACGATATTTTAAGAAGCCAGAATAAACCAAATGAAGAAATTTACAGTATTTTCAAGGAACTAAATAATGGTTATTTAAAAAGTTTTTTACTAGATATTACAGTTGATATTTTTAAAAGCAAAGATAATCTAGGCGAAGGGTATTTGGTGGATAAAATTCAAGATATTGCTGAAAGTAAGGGAACAGGAGGCTGGACTGTGGAAACTGGATTGCAAGTTGGCTCAGCAGTACCGTCAATTGCTGATAGCGTTTTTGCCAGGTCTTTATCTTCTCGAAAGTGGAATTTTGAAATTACGAGGGCAGGGAGTCAGGAGATTAAAACTCATAGCCAGCAGCTACCATCTAACCCTCTAGATATGGGGATAAACCCTAATAAAAGTGAAAATGGGGAAATGCTTGAAAATCTTAAAAATGCTTTGTTTTTAGTGTATGTTTCGGCTTATTTACAGGGCCTGGATTTAATTCATAAAGCAAACAAAGAATTTAATTGGGGAATAGATTTAATGGCGGTGATGAGGATTTGGCAGGGGGGCTGTATTATCAGGTCAAAAATGCTTGAAATGTTACCAAACTTTTTCAATTTTCCAGTGGAAAGTACTAAAGCAGACTATCAAAGTTTTCAAGAAATTTTACCATCTCAGGTGGAAGTTTTAACCCAAACAATTGCTAATTTAAAGGTTCCAACTCCAGTTTTAGACTCGACCAAAAACTTTTTCCTAACAATTTTAAACAAAAAATTACCCACAAACTTAATTCAAGCCCAGCGAGATCTTTTTGGAGCTCACACCTATTTGCGAAACGATAGGGAGGGGTGTTTTCTGGCGGCTGGAACATTCTTGACTAATAGGGGAATACAAAACTTAAATAGAATTAAATGGCAAAAAGCAAATTGAATAATATTTTTTCAAAAGAAAAGCTGAAAATAAAATTACCTAAAGGAGTTTTCAAACTTGAGAAGTTAAAATTAGGTAGAAAATTTAGCAGATTCTTAGATTCTTTAAAAGACTATTTACTTGGGATTTTACTAATGCCCTGGATTTGGGTGGTTGGGTTTTTAACTACAATCAGTATTTTTATTTGGTTTTATTATTCCAGAGCCTCGGCAGATGTGACTAGATTTGGTCTTCCGCTCGTGTTTAATAGGGAAATAAATTTAAAGCTGCTATGGTATCAGGTAATTGGGTTTGTGTTTTTAAATTACACAATTTCTTTTTTCAGCCAGGTAAAATACCCTAGATTAAAATTCTTTTTTATCTTCACCTCGGTGTTTGTTTTATTCTTGTTAGCCTTCATCACTTGGCCACATGTTCAGCAGGTTTTAAGAAGCTAGAATAGGGGATAATACAAATTAAAAATTAATAACTTTGGCAGATAAATTTAGTTGTTTTGTAAATATTTTTTAAATTTTTGAATACAAGCCAAATTTGCCCAGGGTTGTTTTTTGTATTAAAATTATTTTATGAACAAAGAGCTGGATGAGGATAGTTTTGCTTTTTTTGAATTTGCTGGTTTTTTAGTTGAGCAAGTTACTGGAAAAAGTGTGGCGAAAATGTCTGAAGAAAAGGCTTTACGGTCGATTTATGATTGTTTGCAAGTGTATGAAAATTATGTTATAGATTATTTCAAGATAAATTTTACAGAAATTGATTCAAAAATTATAGAAAAGGGTTTTAAGGAAGGACTGGAAGTAATAAAAACTGAAGATCTACTTTTAAAATTCAACAAGGCAAACCAAAGCTTTTTTAAACTAACAAAAACTAAATAAACATCTTATGTCTGAATTTAAAACCAAGAATAGCGTACAACAAACAGAATTAACCAATTATCTAACAGGGGCAGTTCAAATTGCATTAGATAATTCATCTACCTCTTCGGCAGATTATATTCAGGAAATGCAAGCTCATGACAAAAAGTATGCTACACTTTTAGAGGATCTTAGAATTAACAATAATTCCCTAGCAACAGCCGAATTTATCTCCTCGGCTATGAAAAAAGCCTTTCTTGAAAAGTCAGAACCCAAAAGCTTTGCAAGGTTTCAAGAGTACGCCCTATATCACTCGCCATTCAAAGCTTGGTTTAAGGAAGTTCAAAAAAATGAGCTGGCAAGAATTAGAGGTAAAGGCCTCCAAAATAGCCCCACTCAACCTGGAGGTATAGACGGTGCAGTTCAAAGAGCCATTGATCCAACTAAAACTGTGTTTGGTTATGGTCCTTTTGGAACTATTTTTACTGATGCGGCTCTTTTTAACCAAATATTAATACGAGGTGCGAACAATATAGTGAACTTTCCTGGATTAACAAAAAGAAAAAGTTAATAGCATACTTAAGGGGCCTTAAAATCTTTTTACAGAGCGGTTCTTAACCTACTCATTCACCCGGCCGCTGATTCTGGCGCCATCGAGGTTTTCAAATGTTGCAAGCCGGCCAATCCAAGCTAGTTCCACAGAGCCTGTACTACCATTTCTATGTTTGGAAATTAAAATATCGGCAATTCCTTTTTTCTTGGTTTCTTTGTTGTACATCTCCTCTCGGTGAATAAACATCACAATATCGGCATCTTGCTCGATAGATCCAGAATCTCTTAAATCGGAAAGCATTGGCCGTTTATCATCGCGCCCTTCAACGCTTCTTGAAAGCTGGGAAAGGGCAAGTACAGGGATGTCTAGCTCTTTTGCAAGCATTTTTAGCCCTCTTGAAATATCGGAAACCTCTTGAACTCTATTTCCAGCGTACCTACTGCCGCCGCCGCTCATTAGCTGCAAATAATCAATAATGATTAAACCCACATTGTGCCTGGCTTTAAGTCTGCGAGCCTTACTTCGAAGTTCTAAAATATTCAAGCTTCCGCTGTCATCAATCCAAATTGGGGCTTTATCAAGTTGGCCAATTGCAGCTCCGAGCTTCATAAATTCGTTGTTTTGGGGATCATCAGAAAATTTTCCAGTACGAATTTTCCAGCTATCAATTCCTGAAACTGAAGCCAGTAGCTTATCAACAAGTTGATCTTTACTCATTTCCAGACTAAAAAAAGCCACTCCAACCTGGGCGTTCATAGCTACCCTTTTGGCAATTTCCATCGTTAAAGAGGTTTTTCCCATTGAAGGTCTGGCAGCTAAAATAATTAAATCGCTTTTATGAAGCCCGCCTAAAACCTTATCTATATCTGTAAAGCCTGTAGGAACACCTCTAAACTCTACTTGGTTGTGGTATAATTCGCTAATTCTTTCGAAAGTCTCGCCTAAAATTTCGTTTATTGAAACAAAGTTTTTATCGCTGTTATCCATGCTGATTTCAAACAACTTTTTCTGGGCTAAATCTAAAATTTCTTCAGGAGTTTGGTTACTTTCTAGCGCCAAGGTTTTTAGCTCATCAGAGGAGCCGATAATTGAGCGGAGTAGATATTTGCTTCGTATAATCTTTGTGGTAGACTCGCTGCTGCTGCTTAAACTGCTTTTGGCAATCAGCTCTAAAAGAAATTCTTTTTCGATTTGATTTGTCTGGCCAGCTTCTATTTTTTTCAATCTAATCACGGAAATTACATCAATAGGGGAGTTTTGGCTCCACATATCCAGCATCAATTTAAAAAGGGTAAGGTGTCTTGGCTCGTAAAAATATTGAGGTTTTAATTTATCGGCAACGTCGTCTAGTATTTTGTTGTTTAAAAGAATTGACCCCAGTAAACTTTGTTCAGCTTCCAAATCGTGAGGGGGAAGTTTACTAAGTAAGTCGAGGTTATTGTTTTCGTTCACAGTATAAATTTGAATTAGGAATTGGAAAATTGGTGGGAATATCCCCCTCGGCTTTTGGCCGTTTCCCCCTTTGAAAGAGGGATTTTTTGTTTATAATGCCTATACTTTTTGATTGATAGCCGCCTATCAACCTATGCCCGGCGAAGCGAAAAAGGAAAATTTCAAATTACAGCTTGAATTGTTTTATTAAAGTATTTAGAATGTTTAACGTCTTTAACAAAATTTGCTTTTTGGCAACAGGTTTTATTGATAGTTTTTTAAGGAACTGTGAGAAATCTCTGTAGGTTAAAATCCACCGATGTTAGTAATTGGAGCTTTTAGGGTGGGGTGGGGATTATAGTTTTCTATTGAAAAGTCTTCTAATTTAAAATCATCAATATTTGTAATTTCAGGGTTTAATTTCATTGTTGGAAATGGTCTTGGTTCTCTTTGTAATTGCTCTTTTACCGCTTCAAAATGGTTCGAATAAACATGCACATCTCCAAAAAAGTGTACAAATTCGCCTAATTTTAAGCCAGTAATTTGGGCAATCATCATTGTTAAAAGGGCGTAGGAAGCAATATTGAAAGGAACTCCCAAAAAGGTATCGCCGCTTCGTTGAAAAAGAGCACAACTTAGCTCATCTTTATCATTTACATTGAATTGAAAAGTGGTGTGGCAAGGCGGTAGGGCCATACTTTCTCCAGTTCTGGCCATTTCGTAGGTATAAACTGGATGCCAGGCAGAAACCACATAGCTTTTTCGGTAGGGTCTTTTTTTAAGTCCTTCAATAATCCAAGCAATTTGATCGGCTTCACGCTCGCCTTCGCCTTTAAAATGTCGCCAGTTTACTGGATAAGCAGGGCCTAAATCTGCATATTTTTCGGCAAATTCTGGATCAGTTTTTACTTTTTCAACGTACTCCGCTAATTTTAAAAACTCCGTTTCACCTTCCAGCTTTTTAATTTCCACATATTTTTTCCAGCCCCACTCGTCCCAAATATGCACGTTGTTATCTATTAAGTACTTAATATTCCCTGAGCCTTTAAGTAGCCAAAGTAGCTCAACAACGATTGCCTTTAAAAAAACTTTTTTAGTTGTCAGTAGCGGGAAACCTTGTTTTAAATCAAACCTCATCATTCTACCAAAAACTGACCTAATATAGGGCTTCACCTCACCTTTTTCTTCGAATTGGGCTAAAACCTCGGGTGTTAAAAACAGCTCTTTATCGTTACCGTTGTCTAAAATGTCTTGAATAAGGTCTAAAAATTGGTATTCTGGGTGTTTGGACATATTATTATTTTTTTCATCCATACAAGTTTACTCTTTGACTTTAAAATTGTTCCAATTATCTCCAGCGTACCGGCCCACATCTTCGTACTTCTTTGAAGGTTTGGAGCTAAGCTGGGAAAATAGTAGCTGGGCGATTTGCATTTTTGGCCTTAAAACAATTGGAATTTGGCTCATATTCGCAAGTTCTAAAACAATGTTTAAATAGTGCCCAGGGTTAATTACGCCTGCGGTGTTGTGTACAATTAAGCCAATTCTAGCTAGGCTACTTTTCCCCCCAATTTGAATTAAATAATCATCTGAACCAACAAAATCAGCCACTTCGCCAAGCACAGTTTCGCTTGGATGTAGGATAAACTCCTCGCCGTCGCCCACAATTATTTCCCTAGTTTTTGCAAAGATTTTTTTTACAGGATCCACAATCGGGGTGGAGTGTTTTTCGGTAATAATAAATTTATTTCCAAGCAGCACATCGTAGCTGGCTACCTGAAGCCTTTTTTGGTCAAAATCGTCAATACGAACTTCTTTATTATCAATGGCTTTTTTTATATCAGTATCGGATAAAAACATAAGTTAATTTAAAATTATCGACAAGTAATTTTTTAAGCTCGTCAATATCGCAATATTCAAGACGTTTCTGCGTGAGTAACTTTACTGAACTTGAAAGTTTAGAACTTTTTTATAAATTGCCAGAATTGGAACTCCTGAAAAATTTGGCCAATCAAGTTCAACGCCAAGTCCTGTTGCTGGAAACGACACTTCGGCTAAAACTAGGTCAACTTTTTTGTTTGAAAGTAAATAACGAGAGTTAAAGGGTTCTTTAAAATTTTAATGCGGGAAAATAAACTCAACTTTTTTATTTTATTTAAGATCTAAAAACGGCAAGTAAAGCTGAGTTTGGAAATCAAAACCACGGCTGTGAGATACATAAATTGTCATAATTTCCCTACAAATTAGTATTTACTCAATTTCGAAAACTTTATCCGTTCCGTAATAATCTTGCCAGTGCTGATTATAAAATTGAAACATTCTATTTAGTCTATCTTGTTTTAGTTCGGGAGCTTCAAGCGCTTTCATTGCCGAATAAATTTCTTTTTTGATATTTTCTATTTCATCCTTATTTTCAGTAAGCTTTTCAAACTCTGCTAAATACCCATAACCTGCGTTTTTATCGATGCAAACGGTTAAATCTTTAAAGCTATATTCTTGCCTTTCTCGGCTCCACTTGGCTTGAAAAGTAAAGCCGCTTTCTAAAATTAAACTATCTAAATTATCCAGCGTTAGCGGTAGTTTTAATTCCAATTCTTGTCTGGCAAGCCCGTTACTGCTATTTGTATTGTCTACAGTGGCCTTGATAATTAATTTCACTACATTACCATTAATTTCCCTAGCTCTAAGAGAAAATTCTTTAACTTTCTTACCCAAGTCTAAAATTGCAGCAGCTTCATCGCTGCTTAAAGACTGTTCTAGTTTTTGGGTGAGTGTAAGAAAGCTCCCATCGCTGTTAAAGTAATGATTTAGTTGTTTACCGCTGGAAATGTGCTTTGAATTCGGGTCTAGCTTTTGTATTTTCTGCTTTAGGTTTTCAACATTTTCTTCGTTTATTAAAAGGGATTTAATTTCTACTTCGTAGGTTTGGCTCATAAAATTTAAATTTAATTTTCTCTTAAAATAAAGTGTTAAAAAAATGGCAATGTCAAAGTATTTGCAGAAACTGCTTTTGTAAATTATACTTAATTTGAAATAAACAAAAAACCTCAAAAACATGTTTAAAGCTAAAGTAAGGTCCAAATTTTTAGACATTTCCAGAAGTCCAAAACTTTTATATATTGTTGGGATTGGAGTTTTGCTGGCAATTGGGTCTTATTTTTTGTATCAGAATTTTTTGGTGGTGGTAACAATACTTTCTTGTATAGTTGCTTTGTTGTCAGTCTTATCAAAAAAACCCAGGGAAATTGAAATACTATTAAATGATGAGGAGCTAGAACTCGACGGGGATAAAGTTGCTTGGGAAAAATGTGTAGCTTGGGCAGTGGTAGATTTGGGCGATGATTTGGAGTTTGTGGTGCAAACATCC
>Ga0105048_10014681_pt1 | contig 12188 bp, 10 predicted proteins | sample MAT05_FD_78382 | JGI IMG/M metagenome (GOLD analysis project Ga0105048, IMG submission 78382) | Freshwater microbial communities from Lake Fryxell liftoff mats and glacier meltwater in Antarctica - MAT-05 | ecosystem: Environmental > Aquatic > Freshwater > Ice > Liftoff microbial mat | place... | reverse complement strand
GCAAATTTACGTCATGCGCAAGTCGGGCGATCTCGGGGCGGCTTTCGTCCAGATCGCCGACTTGGGCTGTGCGTTGCTGGTGGGCTGTTCAATGGGTCGAAAGTTTCATCGCCTCGCGTCGTATCCGGCGTATCCGGCGTATCGCCCGGCGTATCGCGACCTGCCAGCCACAGACCCCCCTGATTGCGGGGCTGCCGCGGGGCCTGCGCGGATTGACTCGATATCACACCAAGGCTACCGTCATATGACGCCAACCATTGCTGCAGTGCAGTGTTTCGGGAGGAGGTTTGGACTTCGGATTGACGTCCGATGCCCATTCTGAAAGGGCCCTCAGCGGCCCACCGCAAGACTCGGCTTGTTCTGGAAGCGTGCGCCTTCATCGTTCCCAACCCAATCAGGAGAACCTGCATGACTAAACAAGCACCTTCAAGTCTCAACTCGTCCAACGTCGCGCTGCGCCTGGGCATGTGCGCGGCAGCGTTGGCAGGCACGGCGGCCATGGTGCCTGACGCCCACGCGGCGATCGTCACCTTCAGCACGCCGATCGCCGTGCCCAACACCTTTGCAGGCGTCTACATCAACCTGTTGACGAGCGCGAACGCACCCACCACGGGCGCCGTGCCGGGCTGGGACTTTGGTCCCTGGGGAACCTCGACACTCAACTTCTTCTGGAACGGCACGCCATCCGGCACCAGCGGCGGCGTGGCTGGCACCACCACGGGCCCGTATCTGGACCTGCCACTCGGCTCGGTGATCTCCAGCGGCTCGACCTTCAGCGCCAGCGCTTCAGGCACGCAAACTCTTGCGTTCCAGGCCGCCGGCACACATGTGCTGGGCTTCCGTTTCTTCAACGAAGCGACGGCGGCTACCAACTACGGCTACCTGACGATGGTGACCACGGGCCCCCTGGGTTTCCCCGCAACGGTCACCGGCTGGAGCTTCGAGGACAGCGGCGCTGCCATCACCGTGGTGCCCGAGCCCGCCACCGCCCTGATGATGACCCTGGGCGCCTTGGCCCTGGGCGCGACCCACCTGCGTCGTGTGCGTCGCGAGCGTCGCCAGCAAGCCAGCTGAGTCTGGCCGCCGGCGCTGATTCAACCTGACCCGCGCCCGCGCCATTCGATTGGCGCGGGCGCGGTTTTCCTTTGGCTGGCCGTTTCACGCCCATGCCAAGATCGGGCATCGCGATGTCGCGGTGACCTTCCAAGACATCCATGACCGAACCGATTGCCCGCAAACTCCTGCTCGTGGGCTGGGATGCCGCTGACTGGCAGATGATGCATCCGCTCATCGACGCCGGCCGCATGCCTCACCTGAAGCGCCTGGTTGAGCACGGTGTCATCGGTAACCTGCAGACGCTGCAGCCGGTGCTGTCGCCCATCCTGTGGACCTCCATCGCCACCGGCAAGCGGGCCTATCTGCACGGGGTGCACGGCTTCGTAGAACCCACCCCCGACGGCACGGCGCTGCGGCCCACCGCCAGCACCACGCGGCAGTGCAAGGCGCTGTGGAACATCCTGGCGCAGTCGGGCAAACGCTGCCAGGCCCTGAACTGGTACGCCAGCCATCCTGCTGAAGACATCAACGGCGTCTGCGTTTCGCAGTTGTTCATGGTCGCGCCGGCTTCGGCCACGCCCGAAGTGTGGCCGCCGCAGCCCGACGCCGTGTTCCCTTCCGACTTGGCCGACGACCTGGCGGACCTTCGTTTCCACCCGGCAGAGGTCACTGCGGCCATGCTGCAGCAGTTCATTCCCACCGCTGCGCGGCTGGACCAGCGCGACCCGGAGGTTCAGCGCTTGCTGGGCTCGCTGGCCCGGCGGCTGGCGGAGTGCATCACGCTGCACGCCTTGACGACGGCGGTGATGGAAGAACACGACTGGGACTTCTGCACCACCTACTACGACACCATCGACCGGGTGGGCCATGACTTCATGGTCTTCCATCCGCCGCGCATGGAGCAGGTGCGCCACGACTTGTTCGAACCGCTGCAGGGCGTGATGAACGCCATCTACGAGTTTCACGACCAGATGCTGGGCCGCCTGGTGGAACTGGCCGGGCCCGATGCCCATGTGATGATCGTCTCCGACCACGGTTTTCTGAACGGCGCCTCGCGCCCCACCAGCGAGGTCAGCCCCGAGCAGTGGCATCGCAACCTGGGCATGTTCTTGCTGGCCGGGCCGGGCATCAAGAAAGACGAAACGATCCCGGGCGCGACGCTGCTGGACATCACACCCACCGTGCTGGCGCTGTGCGGCCTGCCCGTGGGCGCCGACATGGAAGGCAGGGTGCTGGTCCATGCCTTTGAGCAGCCGCCGGCCATCGAGCGCATCGACTCCTGGGAAAACGTTGCCGATCCGGTCTACGACGCACGGATTCGCGAAATCGCGGATGACGACCCAGAGGCGGCTGCCGCGGCCATGCTGCAGTTGGTCGAACTGGGTTACATCGAAGCGCCCGGTGAAGACGTGGGGCGCGACATCGTGCGGGCACGTGCGGCGCAGAAGTTCAACCTGGCTTGCACCTGCATCGATGGCAAACACCCCGCGCGTGCGCTGGGCCTGGCGCTGGAACTGGTGCAGCAGTTTCCCCAAGAGCCGGCCTACCTGGTCTTTGCCGGCCAGGCCGCCATCTCGGCCGGCGATGCGGCGGCGCTGGGCCAGGTGAGCGAAAGCCTGCAGCGCATGCAGCCCGAGCACCCGCAGCTGTCCATGTTCCGCGCTTTCCATTGCTGGCTGGCCAACGACGTGATCGGCGCGCTGAAGCACTTCGAGCTGGCCGCGCAGCAGGGCCAGGACAACGCCTGGCTGCAGTGCCGCATCGGCCGCGCCTACCTGCGGCTGCGCATGTGGCGCCGGGCCGAAGATGCATTCCGCAAGTCATTGCTGCTGGACAAACACAACGCCGAGGCGCACTACGGCCTGAGCGTGGCGCTGCCGCGGCAAGGCAAGCTGGAAGAGGGCGTGCAAAGCGGTCTGCAGGCCATTGCGCTGGCGCATGACTACCCGCTGGCGCACTTCCAGCTGGGTGCGGTGCTGTCGCGACTGGGCTGGTACGACCGCTCGCTGCAGGCCTTCGAACTGTGCCTGTCCATCCTGCCCAACTTTGCAGTGGCCCACCGTTATGTGTCGCTGGTGGCGGGCAAGCTGGGCCAGCGCGAACGTTCGGCCAGGCACCTTGAGACGGCCCGGCGAGTGCTCGCCGAAGGCCTGCCCCAGCCGGCGCTGGATTGACCGGCTGGGATGCAAGCCATGGCCCCGGAATTTGTCACCGTCGTCAGCGGGCTGCCGCGCTCGGGCACCTCGCTGATGATGCAGATGCTGCATGCAGGCGGCCTGTCGGCGCTGACCGACGGCCTGCGCACGGCCGACGACAGCAACCAACGCGGCTACTTCGAGTTCGAGCCCGTCAGGCGCCTGCGCAGCGACCGGTCTTGGCTGCCAGGTGCGCGTGGCCAGGTGGTCAAAGTCATCCACCTGCTGCTGCGTGATCTGCTGCTGGACGGGTCGCTGCAGTACCGCATCGTCTTCATGCAAAGGCCCGTGGACGAGGTCATCGCCAGCCAGCACAGCATGCTGCAGCGCGAGGGCAAGCCTGGCGCCGATGCGGCGCTGCTGAAAACGGCCTTCGAAGGCCAGTTGCAGCAACTGCAGCCCTGGCTGGCAAGCCAGCGCTGCCTTGCCGTGTTGCCCGTGTCGTACCACCAGGTGATCAGCGAGCCGCAGGCCGTGGCCGACGAGTTGGCCAACTTCCTGGGTCTGCCTCTGGACACGGCTGCCATGGTGCGGGCGGTGGACCCGGCTTTGCACCGGCAGCGCGGTCCGGGTGGCGGTTGACGCTGCAGGGCGTCAAGCGCGCGCACGCACAACCACGCACAACACCGGCCTCAGAGGCGTTCGCACGGGTGCGGACGGCCAGCACCACGCCTTGCTGAAAATTCAAGGCGGCAGGATGCCCAGCGCTTGCAGACGCGCCAGCACCTGGTCGGCTGCAGCCTCCGGGCTCAGCACGGACTGGTCCAGGTAGACCTCGGGTGCCTCAGGCGGCTCGTAGGGTGAGTCGATGCCGGTGAAGTGCGGCAACTCACCACGCCGCGCCTTGGCATACAGACCCTTGGCGTCACGGGCCTCGGCCACGGCCAGCGGCACGTCGACGTGAACTTCGACGAACTGCCCGGGTTCCATGCGGCTGCGTGCCAGTGCGCGCTCGCCACGGAAGGGCGAGATGAAGGCCGTGATGACGATGAGACCGGCGTCGGCCATCAGCCGTGCCACCTCGGCCACGCGCCGGATGTTTTCCACCCGGTCGGCGTCGGTGAAGCCCAGGTCGCGGTTCAGGCCAAGGCGCACGTTGTCGCCGTCCAGCACATAGGCCGCCCGCCCCATGGCATGCAGGCGGCGCGACAGGACGTTGGCCAATGCCGACTTGCCCGCGCCTGACAGGCCGGTCAGCCACACCACGGCCGCCCGCTGACCCAGCAGTGCGGCACGGGCCTGCTGGTCGATCTCGTAAGCCTGAAGGTGCAGGTTCTGCGAACGGCGCAGCGCAAAGTTCAGCATGCCGGCCGCCACCGTGTGGAAGGACACCCGGTCGATGACGATGAAGCCACCGGTGTCGCGATTGTCTGTGTAGGCGTCGAAGGCTACCGCTCGGTCCAGCGCCAGCGTGCACACCGCTATGCTGTTGAGGGCCAGCGTGCGGGCCGCCACGTGTTCGCGCGTGTTGACATTGATCTCGTACTTGATCTGGCTGATGGTGCCACCCACGGTGCGAGCGCCGATCTTCACCAGATAGGGCCGCCCCGGCAGCAGCGGCTCGCCTGCCATCCACACCAGCGTGCATTCAAACTGGTCGGCCACCTGGGCCGGGCTGCTGCTGCCGCAGATGAGGTCGCCGCGTGACACGTCGATTTCGTCGGCCAGCGTCACCGTCACCGACTGGCCGGCCGTGGCAGCGGGCACATCACGGTCACCCACCAGCACGCGCTGGATGTGGCTCTCCCGGCCCGAGGGCAGCACACGCACCCGGCTGCCGCGGCGCACGGTGCCGCCTGCGATGAGGCCGCAGAAGCCGCGAAAGTCGGGGTCGGGGCGGTTCACCCACTGCACTGGCAGGCGCAGGGCGGCTGCCTGACGGCGCTCGTCGTCGACCGGACAGGTCTGGAGGTGCTGCATCAGCGTGGGCCCAGCGTACCAGGGCAATCGGGTGCTGATCGCGATGATGTTGTCGCCGTCCAGTGCCGACACCGGAATCGAAACCACCTGCCGCAGGCCCAGTTCGGCCGCCAGTGCGCGCCACTCGGCATCGATGCGCGCAAACACCGCGGCGTCGAAGTTCACGAGATCCATCTTGTTGATCGCCAGCACCACCTGCGGCACGCCCAGCAGGGCGACCAGATGGGTGTGACGGCGGGTCTGGGTGAGCACGCCCTTGCGTGCGTCGACCAAAACGACGGCCAGGTCCGCGGTGGACGCGCCGGTGACCATGTTGCGCGTGTACTGCTCGTGGCCCGGCGTGTCGGCGACGATGAACTTGCGCCGCTCGGTGCTGAAAAAGCGGTAGGCGACGTCGATCGTGATGCCCTGTTCGCGCTCGGCTGCCAGACCGTCCACCAGCAGCGCCAGGTCGGGGGCGTCACCCTGTGTGCCCCAGCGCGCCGAATCTTTTGTCACCGCCGCCAGTTGGTCGTCGAAGACCAGCTTGGAGTCGTACAGCAGGCGCCCGATGAGGGTGCTCTTGCCGTCGTCGACTGAACCACAGGTGATGAAGCGCAGCAGCGTCTTGTGCTCGTGCTGGCGAAGGAAGGTGTCGATGTCCAGCGCGGCGGGGTCGTACTGGTGGGCCATCAGAAGTAGCCCTCCTGTTTTTTCCGTTCCATCGAGGCGTTGCCGTCGTGATCGATCATGCGGCCTTGCCGTTCTGAAGTCCGCGTGGTCAGCATTTCGCGGATGATGGCCGGCACGGTGTCGGCGTCGGACTCCACGGCGCCCGACAGCGGGTAACAACCCAGGGTGCGAAAGCGCACCCGGCGCATTTGCGGCACCTCGCCGGGATCCAGACGCATGCGGTCATCGTCGACCATGATCCAGGTGCCGCCTCGTTTCACCACCGGGCGCTCGGCGGCAAAGTACAAGGGCACGACGGGGATGCTTTCGAGGTGGATGTACTGCCAGACGTCGAGTTCGGTCCAATTCGAGATCGGAAACACACGGATGGATTCGCCCGGCCGTTTCAACCCGTTGTACAGGTTCCAAAGTTCCGGGCGCTGGTTCTTGGGATCCCACACGTGCTGTGCATTGCGGAACGAGAAGATGCGTTGCTTGGCCCGCGATTTCTCTTCGTCCCGACGCCCACCGCCGAACGCGGCATCGAAGGCGTGCTCGTTCAAGGCCTGTTTCAGGCCCTGCGTTTTCCACATGTCAGTGTGCACCGCCGAGCCATGGTCGAAGGGGTTGATGTGCTGGGTCATTGCATCGGGGTTGCGGTGCACGATGAGACGCACGCCGGGCTGCGCTGCGACCCGCTCGCGCAGCGCGTACATGTCGCGAAACTTCCAGGTCGTGTCGACGTGCAACAACGCAAACGGCAACGGCGCCGGGTAGAAGGCCTTGCGCGCCAGGTGCACCATGACTGCACTGTCCTTGCCCACCGAGTACAGCATCACCGGGCGCTCGGCCTCGGCCACCACCTCTCGGAGGATGTGAATGCTCTCGGATTCCAGGCGCTGCAGGTGGGTCAGTGGCGCCAGGGCCGGTTCACGGGACGGCGACTCGGAATCGGATAGGTTGGGCGTGTTCATCAGACAGCAACGATAAGACCTGTCGACGGTTCACCATGACAAGTCAGTGTGGAACGACACCACACTGAGCCTGGCGCCGCTCTCACGCCGACAGGCTGAGCCCCACCCGCGTGATGCGGTTGGCGTCCAGGCCGCGCACGATGAACAGGGCCGCGCCCAGGGCGACTCGGTCACCGGCCACTGGCGGGCGCTTCAGCTCTGCGGCCATCCACGCGCCCAGGCTGGCGTGTTCATCAGGCGCTGGCGGCAGGCCGTAGAACTGGCAGATGGCGGCCAGCGGCATCTGGCCGTCCAGCTCGAAGTCGCCGAAGGTCTTGCGTGTGCGGGGCTCGTCCCCGGGGTCGGGCAGGGCCACGCCCAGGCGTCGTGCCACCAGGCCGATGGTGCTGCCCTGCGCCAGCAGCGACACCAGCACCACCACGAAGGCCACGTTGAACAGCTGGTTGGCGCCCTGCACCCCCGCCAGCAACGGGAACAGCGCCAGCACGATGGGCACGGCGCCGCGCAGGCCCACCCAGCTGATGAACCACTTCTCCTGCCGGCTGAAGCGGAACGGCGCCAGGCACAGCCACACCGCCGCCGGCCGCCCCACCAACATCAGCACCGCCGCCACGCCCAGGCTGGGCAGCAGGTGCGTCAACAGCTCGCTGGGCGTGACGAGCAGGCCCAGCAGCAAGAACATCAGCGACTGCGACAACCAGGCATAACCGTCCATGGCGGGCAGCGTGGGCAGGGTCTGCGGCGCAGCGCGGTTGACCACCATCAGACCGAACAGGTAGGCGGCCAGGAAGCCCGAGCCACCCAGCGCGCCGGTAAAGGCGAACACCGACAGACCAGCGGCACACAGCATCAGCGCCAGGATGCCGCCCCCGGCGTCGCGCTGCGCCAGGCGCGGCAGCATGGCGGCCATGGCCAGGCCACCCAGCACACCGAGCGCGCCGCCCACACCGAACTGCTTGACGAACTGCAGCACCAGTTCGCCGCCCACCTCGGTGCCGTCGCGCACGGCAAACACCACGGCGATGCCCGCCAGCGTGAGGTAGATGGCCATGGGGTCGTTGACGCCGGATTCGATCTCCAGTGTGGCCGCCACACGTTCGTTCAGTGTCACACCCGAACGCGTGAGCAAGGCAAACACCGCCGCCGCGTCGGTGCTGCCGACGATGGCGCCCAGCAGCAGGGCCGTCGGCCAGGGCAGGTCCAGGAAAGCCATGCCAGCCAGGGCGGTGATGCCGGCGCTGACCAGCACCCCCAGCGTGGCCAGCACGGCCGCCGGCTTCAGCCCCGTGCGAAAGGTGGTGAAGCTGGTGCGCAGGCCGCCGTCCAGCAAGATGACGGCCAGCGCCACGTTGCCGACCCAGAACACCAGCCGGTAATCGTCGAACACATAGCCGCCGGGGCCGTCCACACCGGCCAGCACGCCGGCCAGCAAAAACACCAGCAGGAATGAAAATCCCAGCCGTGCCGACATCAGCCCGGCCAGCACGCTGATGAAGACCAGCGTGGCGGCGGCGAACAGGGGCACGTTGACGAAGTCCATCGACAAAGTATCGCCGCCCGGGTACCTGGCCCGGTCCGCAGCGGTCCCGCAGCCCCGGGACGTGCAGGCCCAAACGCCAGCAAATACGCGGGTTCTGACTGAACGCCCTGCAGGCGGCGCGTGGTGGAGTCGGTCTTCGCGCTTGCGTGGATCGGCGGGCTCGAGCCCACCGAGCCCACCGACCCCACCGACCAGCAACGCCTGGCCGCGCTGCGCGCCATGCCGACGCCACATCACGATCCCGAGGGCGGCGCTGACGCTCCAGCAGTCCATCCAAGGGTCTACGCCACCCCCGTTCATGGGGGGTCGGTGCGGCGACGTGCATCCGGTTCATGTCCAGGCGCGAAGCGCATATGGACGCGCGGCGCGATGGACGGCAGATTCGCGAGCGCTGTTGCAGGCATCCCTACCTACTTCAGGAGCACTCTGGGCGGGCTGAACCAGGCCTTCACGTCGCTGCGCGTGGGCAGCGCACAAGGCCTGTACAGCATCAACCTGGGCACCGGCGCGGCCACCTTGCTGGGTGCCATCGGCATGGACAGTCTGCGCGGCCTGGCCATTGCCACCGTGCCCGAGCCGGGTTCGCTGGCCTTGGTGGCTGTGGCTGGCCTGGCCTTCATGACGCAGCGCCGGCGCCGGGGCGCCGTGGCACGGCTCGAAGCCATTCTGTAAGCCGGCACCCAGTTCCGGCATTCAGTTCCGGCATTCAGTTCCGGCATCAGCCAACGATGGCTGCGCGCCGGAGCAGGTGCTGCGCATCGCCGCACATCCTCGTAGCAGAAATTCGGGCCGAGTCGCGGTCGCGGTCGCGGTCGCGGTCGCGGTCGTGTGCACGGGCGCGCGCCGGAGAGAATGGGCCATCTCCTGTGCAGCCACCACCCCTTGAAGATCATGACCCTGACAGCCATCGTGCTCATCGTGCTTGTGCTGGGCGGCGGCTTGTTGTGGTCCCCCGACAAGGACCGCGCCGAACTCGAAGCCCGCTACGCCCGCGCGCCCACGGACTTCATCCAGGCCGCCGGTGTGCGCCTGCATGTTCGCGACACAGGTCCACCCAGCGGCGGCCCAGACGCGCCTGTGGTGCTTCTGCTGCACGGTTTCGGCGCCAGCCTGCACACCTGGGAGCCTTGGGCCAGTGGCCTGCAGGACCGTTGGCGCGTGATCCGCATTGACCTGCCCGGCGCCGGCTTGACGGGCGCCGACCCGACGGGCGACTACAGCGACGCGCGCAGCATCCAGGTGCTGCTGGCGCTGATGGACGGCCTGGGCGTGGCGCATGCCAGCGTGGTGGGCCACTCGATGGGTGGCCGACTGGCCTGGCGCCTGGCGGCCGAACATCCGCAGCGCGTGGACAAGCTGGTGCTGCTGGCACCTGATGGCTTTGCCAGCCCGGGATTCGAATACGGCAAGGCGCCCGAGGTCGGCTTCCTGGTGCGTCTGATGAAACACGTGCTGCCCAAGCCCGTGCTGCGCGCCAGCCTCGCGCCGGCCTACGCCGACCGCACGCTCATCAAAGACGAGATGGTGGACCGGTACCACGACCTGCTGCTGGCCCCCGGCGTGCGCGGTGCGCTGATTGCGCGCATGCAGCAACTCGTGCTGCAGGAGCCCACGCCCTGGCTGCAGCGCATCACCGCGCCCACTCTGCTGCTGTGGGGCGAACAGGACACCATGATCCCCGTGGCCAACGCGCAGGACTATCTGCGCGTGATACCCCAGGCGCGCTTGGTGGCACTGCCCGGCGTGGGCCATCTGCCGCATGAAGAAGCGCCGTCGGCATCGCTGCCGGCGCTGCGCGCATTCCTGGGCGAGTAGCGCTTCGGCAGACGAGCCGGGCAGCGTCGAGATGGCCGCGCGGGCAGTGCAAGCCGTGCAAGCCTTGCGTTACTCACCGTACAGACCCAGCTTGACGTGGGCCTTAAGGTTGGGTTGCGGTCGGTTTTCGGCCGGAGTCCCCTCCATTCACGCTGCCCAGCGCAGCAAAGTCAGGATACGACCATGAAGTTTTCCAAACATTTCGCTCTCGCCGCATTGACTCTGTCCGCCATTGCCGTTGGCGGTGTCAGCATTGCCCAAACCTCGGGCACCCAACCCACGGGCCGTGCGACCCCATCCAACGCTGGCGACCCCGCAAGCCAGCGCTCGCAGACGGCTACGCCTGCCACAGGCAGCACGGGCAGCACGGGCACGATGGGTACCACCGACGCCACCCGCACTGACTCGATGAATCGTGGCACCGGCACCAGCACCGACTCGATGAATCGTGGCACTGGCACCCGCACCGATTCGATGAATCGTGGCACCGGCATGGGCAGCTCCACCGACAACTTCAACGAACGTGCCGCGCGCGCCGATCGCAACTGATGGCTTGACCGCGGCGGTGCGCCGTGGCCTGCTGGCCGGCGCGGCGGTTGTCGCGCTGGCTACGCTTGCTGGCGTGTACGGCGTGTACGGCGGCGGGTCAGCAGGGTTGGCTCCGCCACCGGCGCCAGCGCTGGCTCCAGCGCTGGTGAAGCAGGCTGACTTCGGCACCGCGGTGGCCTCCGGCGAGGCACGCCAGTTGGCGGACTGGATCGCGGCCGTCAACGACAACCACGGCGCGCCGTTCGTCGTCGTCGACAAAAAGCAGGCCAAATTGTTTGTTTTTGACGGCGGCGCAACGCTGCAAGGCAGCACGCCGGTGCTGTTGGGTCAGGCGGTTGGTGACGACACGGTGGACGGCATCGGATCGCGGCCGGTAGCTGATGTACTGCCTTTTGAGCGCACCACGCCTGCGGGCCGGTTTATCGGCGAACGGGGGCGCAACACCTCGGGCTACGACGTGGTCTGGGTTGACTACGACGCGGCCGTGTCCATGCACCGTGTAGTCACCAACCGCCCCGAGGAGCGACGCCTACAGCGGCTGGAGTCACCCGCCGTGGACGACAACCGCATCTCCTATGGCTGCATCAATGTGCCCATAGTGTTCTACGAATCCCACATTCGCCCGACCTTTGCGGCGCAACGCGCCATCATCTATGTGATGCCAGAGCACAAGTCCCTGCAGCAGGTGTTCGGCCCGTTGGATACGGCGGCCCAGCCGCGGCTGGCGGGTCTGACAGGCCTGTGAGGCGGGGCTGCCTGGCAGAGAGAACCCAGGGGCCAATGCCGACCAAAGCTGCACCGCTTGTACTTCGCCGCCTGAGCATCAGCTGAAGGCGGGAGACGGGCGAGAACCATGGCTTCCCCATGGCTCAGATCGCAGAGCTTGTGCAGAAGACTGTTTATTTGTACAGTTGGCGCATCCTCACCCGATCTTCGGACCAGCCCATGCGCCACACCCAGCATCGCTACCTGTACCGGCCCAGCGCCGAACGACTGCCGCGCTGGATGCGGCGCCTGTGGGTTTGGTTCTGACCTGCGATTTTGACCTGCGTTTTTGACCTGGGTTTCCACCGCGCCTAGCGCGTCCAGCTGGCTCCGGCGAACGCAGGGATCGCCGCCAATCGGGCTGAGGGGCTGAGTCGCCCATCCTTGATCAGCTCATCCAGGGCTGCGCGCACGATGCTGCCGGCGTCCACCTCGAAGAAGTTGCGCAGTTGCTGCCGTGTGTCGCTGCGGCCGAAGCCGTCGGTGCCCAGCGTGGCGTAGCGCGCGGGCACGTACTCGGCAATCAGCTGCGGCCAGGCGCGCACGTAGTCGGTGGTGGCCAGCACCGGCGTGTCGCCAGACAGAAGGCTCGAGGCGTGGCTGGGTCGCGGCCCGCTGGCCAGCGGCTGCAGGCGGTCCAGGCGCTGCTGCTCGCGTGCGTCGCGAGCCAGTTCGCTGAAGCTCGTGACGCTGAAGACTTCGCTGCTGACGCCATGGTCTCGG
>Ga0105048_10014680_pt1 | contig 12188 bp, 6 predicted proteins | sample MAT05_FD_78382 | JGI IMG/M metagenome (GOLD analysis project Ga0105048, IMG submission 78382) | Freshwater microbial communities from Lake Fryxell liftoff mats and glacier meltwater in Antarctica - MAT-05 | ecosystem: Environmental > Aquatic > Freshwater > Ice > Liftoff microbial mat | place... | reverse complement strand
GGGCTTCGACGCGGGGGCTCCTCCATTCGACGCGGGCACTCCTCCGGTCGACGCGGGCACTCCTCCCGTCGACGCGGGGGCTCCTCCGGTCGACGCGGGTACTCCGTTCGACGCGGGTACTCCGTTCGACGCGGGTACTCCGTTCGATGCCGGCACTCCCTTCGATGCCGGCACTCCCTTCGACGCGGGCGCTCCGTTCGACGCGGGCACTCCGTTCGACGCGGGCACTCCCTTCGACGCGGGTACTCCCTTCGACGCGGGTACTCCCTTCGACGCGGGCACGGTCGACGCGGGGCCGGTCGCTTGTCGGGTGATCAACGTCTTCCCGAACAGCTACTCGTTCAGCGCCTACGCCAGGTCGCCTGATGGCGGCACGGAGCACGCGTTGGCGCTCCACCTCTCGCCCGACAGCCCGCCCTACGCAGAGACCCTAGAGGTCGACGTGTACTGGTCGTTCACCGGCCAGCCGACGGGCGTGGTCATTCCCTCCGTTCGCGACCTGTCAGTCGAGCCGAACTACAGCACCTGCACCGCATGCGTGGTGATTCGCGAAGACTGCCCTGACCTCGACAGCTGCGCGCGTGCCTACCTGGCTCGCGCCGGCCAGATCACGCTCGACGAAGTCACTCGAGACTTCACGGGTGAGTTCAAGGTTTCGCTGAGCGACGTTCGCTTTGAACGATGGGCGCTCGGCCCCGATCGCCCGATCGGAGACGGTGGCTGCGTCATTCTCAATTCAGCCACCTTCGACGTCAGCCACTGACCCACGCAGCGCTACTCAGACTCGAGAAAATCGACGTTCTGATTTGGTCGCCGCCACGCTCGGGCTGAGCGTCTTCGCGCGAGCGACCTCGAGGAGATCTTCTGCAAATGCTTCACGGCGGCCGAGTACGCGAATTCCGCCCATGCGTGTGAGGCGCCCAGCGTGACCCGCGTGCTGACACCGACGGTGATGACGCTCGGCTATGTGCTCAGCGGCACGGTTCGAAAGTACTCGTACTACCTCGGGCTCGACTCGAATCTCCGGCTGCGGCAGCCGTAGTCACTCGAAAAACCAGCGCTGCACGACCTGCGCGCCAGGGCATCGGTGGCAGCGCTCCTGAGAAGCCGAGTCAAACGGGGTCAGGCACGAAACGTGACATGGGCCCGGCCATGCGAAAACTCACTGGGTTCATTGCGGCGATGTTGGCGATGGCGTGCGGGCCTGTCGGTGGGCTCTGCAAGTACGACGAGACACCTGGCACCTGCACCATGCTTCAGGTCGCGGGGCCCGATGCCGGCGTCGAGACCCGCTTCAGCTTCACGCCCGATGGCGGAGTCTCCACCGCGGCCTCGAATCTTCTCACTCTCGGAGACGGTAAGAAGCCCTCGCAGAGCTGTGTGGCGGCGAACCATCTGGCGGCGGGCTCGGCGCTCGCGTGCACCCGCGCGACCATCACCAGCGGCACCTGTTCACCGCTGACCTTCGAGCTGCCGACATTCAACGAGAGTGCCGCCGGCTGCCCGTAGAAAGCGCGCCGCGCGGTTTGGCGTGACGACGTGGCCTGGGCTAGACGCGCATGATGGCCATCAAATCGTCCACCGACACGCAGCCTGACGCGGCAGTTCGAGCAGCTCGAGCCGAGACTGCGACTTCGAGCGTCGCCTCGACGGAGCAGGCCGAGGCTCCATCGGCGGCCAGGTCGAAGCCAAGTTGGCTCAGTCGCGCGGCGCGAACCTTGGCGTCGCAGCCACAACCACCCACCCCAGCGTCGGTGCTGCGCAGATCGTTGTGTGCGATGGTCAGGGCGCATGGATGAGACTACGGCCATTCAGGACCGGCTCGAGCACGCCCTTGGCCTCGCCGGAGTAGGGGTTGGTCAATTCGACCTCGATGACGCGGTCACGTCTTTGAGCAACCAAGCAGCAAAGCTGCTCGGCGTTTCGACTCAATTCGCTGTGGGGCGCTCCCTGGCGGACCTGCTTCGCTCCGACCCGACTTCACCCGGCGTTCTCTGGCCGACTTCGAGCCACGCACCCTCGCCGGTGCAGCTGATCACGGTCAGCACGAGAACCAGGCTCATCGTCCCCGGGGATCATCACGACGGCCAGCTCCTTCGCTTGCGTCTGAGTCATGCAGCGATGGAGGCTGCAGCGAATGCGATCATCATCACCGACGTCGGTGGCGTGATCGCCTACGTCAATCCAGCGTTCACCCAGATGACCGGCTATACCTCGGTCGAGGCGATTGGCCAAAACTCGCGAATGCTCAAGTCGGGCAGTCAAGGCAAAGAATTCTACCAACTGCTCTGGTCGACGATCTCGAACGGTGCGACTTGGAATGGGACGTTCGTCAATCGGCGGAAGGACGGCTCGACGTACCAGGAGGCGTCTACGATTACCCCCGTTATGGGTTTGTTGGGGATCACCCACTTCGTTAACATCAAGCGAGACGTCACCGCACAGCGGACGCTTGAGGAGGTGGTGGCGCGAAACGAGCGCTTGGACCTGATCGGGCAGCTCGCAGCCTCAGTCGCCCACGACCTGGCCAACATTCTCACCCCGATCACAGCAGGCGTCTCCTTCCTGCAATCGGAACCGCTGTCCCAAGAGCTACAAGAGGTCACTGCCGACATGGCCCAGAGCACCAGTCGCGCGAACCTGATGGTGCGGCAACTGCTCGACTTTGTTCGAGGCGGGCAGGGGATGCGCGCATCGATCAAAACCAGTCAGATTCTTCAGACCTTTTGTACCCAGATCGGGAAGACGCTCCCCACGACGGTCGTTTTTCAGGTGAGAGTGGCTCCCGGCCTTCCCTCCCTAGTCGTCGACAGTATGCAGCTCTATCAAGTGCTGCAGAACCTCTGCATCAACGCCGCCGACGCAATGCCGACCGGTGGCGAACTCCTCGTCGATGCGGTGACTGCGCTCCCTGCTGCGGGCGGTCAGGGGAGCGTGGAAATCCGGGTCAAGGATACGGGCACCGGCATTGAGCCTCAGCTGCTGCAACAGATCTTCGCTCCGTTCTTCACGACCAAACCGCCGGGTCGGGGCACCGGAATCGGCCTGCCGACCGTCAAGCGCATTGTCGAAGCGCATGGCGGGTCGATTCAAGTCTCGAGCGAGTTGGGCCGGGGCAGCGTCTTCACAGTTTGCTTTCCTGTGAGCTCCGGCCTGACACTCCAGTGACCGCGGCTCAAGCGCATCTCGCCAACGCTATCGGCCAGCTCGCCTGTCTGCGCGGCTACCGCGTCGGCTTCGCGAGCGCGGAAGCATCTTTGTGCCGAGCCTTCGCCACGACGACGACGGAGCGCTTCTTCTCGGGCACGATGCCCGAGCGCACCGCTTGCCGAAAATCATTGAACCGTCGGTACGCTTCGGGCGCGTAGCCGACCGCGTTCATCACGTTCATCGCGGTGCCCAAGGTGTTATTCACGTCACGCAGCGACGACTTGGCGTCGGTGACTTTCACCCGCACCCCAAGCGCCCTGGCGTTCTCGAGCGTCGGCGCCGGCTCTGGCGGAGGCGTGCGCAGGCTCAGCGGCGCTCCAGCAGGCGGCAGCTCGCCCACCGGCGGCAGGGGCGAGGCCCCCCAGTCATCGGGCGAGCGCGTCGAAGCAGCGCTGAGCCGGGGCCCTCAAAAAGCTGAGGACTCAGCAGGAAACCGAGGGCGCTCGTAAGGGGCTCTCCTCGAGCGCACCACGGCACACAGCTTGCTCGCCGGCGCGCATGCCCCCGATTGCCCGAGCCGTAGCGTGCCTCGCAGCGATGACCTTGTCGGCCTGTGGTGGGCCACTCGCCGCCGACGACGGCCTCGATGACGGCTCGAACAACGACCAGGCGCTCAAGTCAGGCATCGCCCTCAACCCGGGTGAGGTACGGCTGACGGCGGGCCAATCGGTCGAGGCCAGCGTCACGACCCAAGACACGGCGAGTTGGAGCCTGAAGCTGTCGGCGCTCCCGAGCGGCGTCACGGCCACCTTCTCGTCGACGACGGTGACGAAAGCCAAGCCGGTGGTGGTCACCTTTCGCGCGACGTCGAGCGCCACACTCGGCCAGGCGGCGTTCACGGTGACGGCGCGGGCGTCGACCAAGACCAGCACCGCCAAAGGCACGCTTCGGGTCATCGCCCCCGGCAGCGCTGAGCGACTTCGAAATGTCGACGTGTCGGTGGTTTACCCCCTGCCGGCGGTGAAAGACCTCGACGCGCTGATGAAGGCTGCAGACCCCGGCGTCGGCGGCACGCTGCTGGGCGAGTCGGTCTTCGCAGGCAACCTGGTGCCGGTGATCGACGACGGCGCGACCTTGCCGCCGGGTGAACGGCTGCGGGCCTTGCGAGTGGTGGCGGCTCGCTTCGACCCGTGCCCAGGCACCTTGTTGCCGCCGACGGCGCCGGCGAACTGCAGGCCTGACGTGCGGCTGGTGTTTCAGCAGCTGCAGGTCGACGGCGGGTTGGTGAGGGCGACAGACGGAGCGATTCACGCGTTCTACGAGATGCCGACCGCGGCCTTCGAACGGGTATTGGCCGACCTGAGAGCGACACGCGCTGCGAATGCCGCGGCCCCCGAGGTGCCCCTGGGCGTGCACCCGACCCTGGCGCGAGAAGGCGTCTCTGGCGCGTTCGCGAATCACCTCAAAGCGTTGATCAGCAGCGTGGCTGGCATGGGCACTCTGGTTCGGGTGACGCACTTTGATCGCGTGATCACTGGTGCGGGCCAGCGCTGGCTGTTCGCCATGCGAGAGAAGAAGGCCGGGGCCTGGAGCGACTCGACCATCGCCACCACGACGGTGAAGTCGCAAGGCCTGCTCGCCATTGTCGGAGGCCGTTGGGATGCCGACATCACCCCGCCGCTCACCCACGGTGATGACGTGACGCGGGTCTTCAAGGTGACGCAGAAGGAAGAGGCCGAGGCCTTTCGCGCCACGGCCCGGGTGCTCAACCCGCGCATCCACTCCTCGGAGTCAGTCGATTGCTCGAGCTGCCACATCGCACCCGATGTCGCGGGCTTCGGCGAGACGGTTCGAAGCCTGTCGCTCGACGCGTACCCTGAGCGCTTTCGCAGCGCCTACCCGCTCACCTCGGTCACCAAGTCGAACGAAGAGGCCATTGCCTTCGAGAACATTCACCTTTTCTCGTACCTGGGCCGCGGGCTGAACGTGTCGGCGCGGGCGGCGAACGAGACGGCGGCCATCCTCGAGATGCTCAATCAATGAATTCAGACAGGAGTCGCCGGTGACTGCAGTTGCTCGACGGGTTTTGCCGATCTCTTGTTAGCTTCGAGCGCATGGCGACGCAGCGTTCGATTCTCCTCTTCGCGGGCATCGGTGGGTACACCCGATTCGGGGAGTGACGCTGCCCGAGTGGCCGGAGGCGCTGCACTCGGTGCAGCGTCGATACCTGGCGGAGGAATTGGTTCGGCTGCGGCGGTCTGATGAGCAGCGTTGCTCGGCGGCGCCCCAGCGTTCGGCGAAGATCGACCCCAACCCGCACCAGATTGAGGCGGTGATCTTCGCGCTGGCTCGCCTTAGAGAAGGTGGCTGCATTCTGGCCGATGAGGTCGGCCTGGGAAAAACCATCGAAGCGGGGCTGGTGATCGCCCAGCTGCTCGCGGAGGGCGCGCGGAGGGTGCTGTTGGTGGCGCCGAAGTCGTTGGTGGGCCAGTGGCGGCAAGAACTGTCGGTGCTCTTCGGCATCGAGGTCAGAGACGGCAAAACCCCCGAGGGCGACGGGGTGTTCTTGATCAACCGCGAATTCGCCGGCACGACCCGGGGGCACGCGACGCTGATGCGGGCGGCTGCCTTCGACCTGTGCGTGATTGATGAAGCGCACGAGGTGTTCGCCAACCTCTACAAGCGGTTCGGCAAGAACGGCTCGTACGACGCGAGTTCCGATGAGGCGCTCACCGCCGGCAAGCTTCGCGAGGTGCTGATCGCGGGTCGAACGCCGGTGATGCTGCTCACGGCGACTCCGATTCAGAACAATCTGGCCGAGCTGTGGGGTCTGGTGCAGTACGTCGACCCGCTCGGCACGCTGCTCGGTGACTTGCCGACCTTTCGCGAGGTGTTTTGCGAAGTCGATGATCGGCAGCTCGCGCCGGGCCAGGAAACGGAGCTGCGCGGGCGGTTGAAGCACGTCTTGCAACGCACCTTGCGGCGGCAGGCGCAGGGGTTTCTCGAGAAGCCGTTCGTGCATCGGCAGGCCCGCCTGTTCGAGTACCCGATGTCTGTCGCTGAGCGCAGCCTCTACGATGACGTCACCCGTTACCTGCTCGAGCCGGGCATCCTGGCGTTTCAGGGCAGCTCGCGGCAGCTGTTGTTACTCGGGTTTCACCGTCGCATGGCCTCCTCGACGCGTGCGCTCGCAGCGAGTCTGGAGAAGGTCGCGGCACGGCTGCGGCGCATGGCCAGCGGCGATCTGAGCGAGCGCGACGACGAGCTCGACGAGATGGCTCTGGAGGAGGCCGACGAGCCGATCACCAGTCGTGAGCCGCTCGTGCTGCGGGGCGACCCGGCGATCGAGCTGGCGAGGGTCGAGGGCTTCGTCGCCCGCGCGCACGCGGTGGCCAACGATGATGGCAAGTTCAAGGCGCTGCTGAGCGCGATGGAGCTCGTCGCCCAGGCAGCACGCGATGGGCAGGGCTCGGAGAAGGTGGTGATCTTCACTGAATCGCTGGTCACTCAGGAGCATCTGCGAGCCCAGCTGATCGCCAGCGGCCTGCGCGACGATCAGCTGACCCTTTTTCGCGGGGTCAATGACTCGCCACGCGCGCGGCAAGCGCTGGAGCGATGGCGAGCGGAGGTCGGCAGTGACGGAACCTCGGCCACCGACATCGAGACCAGGCTGGCGCTGGTGCATGAGCTCAAAACGCGATCGCGGGTGTTGATCTCCACCGAGGCCGGCGCGAAGGGGCTCAACCTGCAGTTCTGCAACACCGTGGTGAACTACGACCTCCCGTGGAACCCGCAACGCATCGAGCAGCGCATCGGTCGTTGCCACCGCTATGGCCAACAGCACGACGTCACCGTCATCAACCTGATCGCCAAAGACAACGAGGCCCAGGCGCTGACCTTCGAGATTCTCAGCCGCAAGCTCGAGCTCTTCGGCACGGTGCTCAGCGCGTCAGACGAGGTGCTGCACCAGTCGAGCGGCAGCGGCGGCGAGATGTTGGTCAGCGCACTGGGCGCCGAATTCGAGGCCGAACTCCGACGAATCTACGAGCGGGCCCGAACCCTGGAGGAGGTCACCGCCGAGCTGCGCGCGCTCCGGGTCAAGGTCGGCGAAGAGCGTCGACGCTTCGAGGAGACCCACCAGCGGACCTCGAGCGCCATCGAAGAGAGGCTCGACGAGCGCCTTCAGGCCCTGTTTCGAAAGCGCCGCGACGAGCTGCCCCCTGCCCTCGCTGAGTTCGACCGCGACCTAGCCCGGGTGGTGACGTCGTCACTGAAGGCACGCGGCACGCCGTTCTTGCTCGCGGGCAACACGCTCGAGGTCGAGGGCGACACGGTGGCGATCGGCGCCTCGTCGACGCATTCGTCGCTGCATCTGGCCCACCCGCTGGTGCTGCGTGCGGTGGCCGAGGCCCGAGCGGCGCTGGCCGGGCGACCGGTGCTGGTGCAGGTGCCTGAGACCTTGGTTGGGCATCGGGGTCAGCGTGGGCATCTGCGGCTGGTGCGGGTGACCTACGAGGGCTTCGAACGTGAGCAGCGCATCGTGCCCGCGGTGGTGCTCGAGCGTGGCGTGCTCGACCTCGCGGAGGCGCAGGCCTTTCTTCGCGGCACGTTCCAGCAGGCGGAGGTCGGTCAAGGCGTCGTCACGTCGTATCCGGTCGAGGAGGCGGTCGAAGAGCTGCTGTTCGGAATTCAGCGTTCGATTGACGTGGCGGAGCACGCCCGCTTCGAGCTCGCCCTGCGCCAGGCCAACCGCTACATCGAAGATCGCTTGCTGGTGCTCTCTCGGCGACGAGCCGCGGCACAGGAGCTGTTCTCGAGGGCTCAGAGCCGCTGGGAGGGTGCCACCGGCTCTGACGCGCGGACCACCGCGGAGAGCTCGAAGGCCATCGCCAGCACCACCGTGGAGATGCTCACCGCGGAGATGGAGCGGCTCCAGAAGCGCGACGATGAGACCTTTCGACGGCACGTCTCGCAGGCAGAAGCACGCCGATACGCCAGGCCGGTGGTCGAGACGCTCCTTGACCTCGATTTCGACATCGCGTGAAGAGGCCCAGTGCTCCTGAAGCTGCTCCATACGGCCGACTGGCACCTCGGCCGGGAGTTTCTCTCCTTCTCGGAGGATGGCCGCCTCGCGCTCGCCCGGGCACGACTGGCGGTGCTCGATCACGTCTTCGCCGAGGCCGAGCGCAACGACGTGCACGCAGTGCTCTGCTCGGGGAACCTCTTCAGCGACCCGTCACCCAAGCGCGAATGGTGGGAGGGCCTGGCCACCAAGCTCGCCGCCAAGAATTGGTCACGACCGGTGTTTCTGGTGCCGGGCACGCATGACCCGTTGATGGCCGAAGGCGTCTGGCGCGACGCACGATTCTTGAACCTGCTGCCCGACTTCGTTCACGTGGTCGACCGCGAGCTGGCGGAGCACTCGTTCGGCGCTGGCGCGGTGCTGTACGCCACGCCCGGCGATGGCGAGGCGATACCGCCTCGAGCCAAGAACGATTCGAGAACGCGGGTTGGCGTGACTGGGCGACCTGGCTTTGGCGGCGAAGAGCGAGGGCTCGACTACCTGGCGTCGCAGCCGGCGCCCGAGCCGTTCGCGTTCGATGAGCCCGAGCAGGGGTTCGTCTCGCTGGTGATGATCAACTCGCAGCGGCGGGTCACCCTCGATCGTCGCCGGGTGGGCCAGTGGTCATGGGAGACCGTGCGGGTGACCGACTTGGCGACGTTGCGTGCGCTCGCCTCGCGGAGTGACCTCGCCGACCGGGTGCTTCGGGTCACCGTGGAGATGCGGGTGTCGGCCTCTGAGTACGAAGAGGCGGAGCATCTGCTCGAAGAGCTTGGCGGCACCGAGAAGCGACACGCCAAGGCCGGGGTGCTCGAGCTGAATCGCGATGGGTTGACGCTCGATGTGTCGAACGTCGGGCCGGAGCTGGCCACGTTGCCTGCCGTGCTCCAGGCCACGGTTCGCAGGCTGCAGGTGCTCGCCGCTGACCCGGTCACCCGAGCCGCCGCTGAGCGGGCGCTGTTTCATCTCTTTCGCACCGCCCGGGGAGCGCGCTGATGCGCTTCGTCAGCGTCGAGGTCACCTCGTTTCAGGGTGTCAGCTCGGCTCACGTCGACTTCGAACCGGGCCTCAACGTGCTCTACGGGCCCAACGACCTGGGCAAGTCGACGCTGGCGACGGCGATGCGCGCGGCCTTGTTGCTGCCGCCGAGCTCGGTCGAAGCGGAGCGCTTTCAGCCGTGGCAGGGCGGCGACAAGGCCACGGTCACGCTGGTGTTCGTGGATCACGCTGAGAAATTCTGGAAGGTGCGCAAGACCTTCGGCAGCCCGACCGGATCTCAGCTCTGGTACTCGAAGGACGGCCACGAGTGGACCGTCGACGCCAAGTCGCGCGAGGTAGACGAGAAGCTGAGATCGATTCTGCCCTGGGGCATCGCGCCGACCGGGGCCAAGCGCGGCTTGCCGGCGAGCTTCTTGACCAACGCCCTGCTCGGTCAGCAACGCGAGGTCGACTCGATGCTGGTCACCACGCTCGAAGGCGAGGCGGTCGACTCGGGGCGGCAGGCGCTGAGCAAGGCCCTCTCGACGCTCGCGCAAGACCCGCTGTTCAAAGCGGTGCTCACCGCCGCGCAGCGGGAGGTCGACCGATTCTTCACTGAGAAAGGCAAGCGCCGAACCGGGCAAGCTTCGGCGCTCACCGCCGCCAGTGAAGCGGTAAGGAAGCTGCAGAACGAGCGTGAGCTGTTGGGCGCTCAGGTCGACGAGGCCTCGGAAGCTGAGCAGACCGCCTCGACGTTGCGGGCCCGGCGCGCTGAGCTGGCGGTCGAGCTGGAATCGGCCAAGGCGGCCGCGGCGCAGGCCAGCGCGCGGGCGACGGTGGTTGAGAAGCTGCGCGCGGCGGAAGCGGAGCTGGCGAAGATCGACGCTCACGCGACGGTGGTGCGCGAGAAGACCGTCGGCCTGTCGGCGCTCTCGCGGGTGGTGGAGCAGAAGAAGGTCGCCTTCGAGGAGGCGTCGCAGGCACGACAGGTCAGTGAAGCGGCCGCGCGGGCGGCGGAAGCTTCGGTGACTCAGGCTTCGAACGCCGATGGCGCCAAGCAGCGAGCGCTTGAGCGGGCGCAGTTAGAAGCGAGCACGTCGAAGCTGAGCGAGGAGCGGCGACGGCTCGAGGCGATGCTGGAGAAGGCTCAGGCGGTCGCGCAGGCTCAGGCGGAGGTGGCCAAGACTCGCGCCGAGGCGGCGAAGTTGTCAGGCGAGCGTGCACGGCTTTCGGTTGCAGCTCAGGCGGCGACCAGGGTGGTGAGCGACACCGAGGGCGAGGTGGGGCTGGCGGAGGGCATCGTCGCGTACGGGCGGTGGCGGGTCGCCAGTGATGCGGCGCAGAGTGCAGCCGGGGCTCGCGCTGAGGCTGTGAAGCTGGGGAGTGAGGCCTTCGCTCAGGAAGCGCTCGCTCAGCAACGTGATGCCCGGGAGAAAGTGCTGCTGGCCGACCTTGAGGCCCGACGCTCCACGCTGCCGACGGCGGCTGAGCTGGCGCTGTTGAAGCGGTTGGCGCACGACAAAGAGCTCGCCGAGGCCATGCTGGGTGGAGGCGTCACGGTGACCGTGCGCCCTCGTCGCGGCATCGCGCTCAGTTACGTCGCTGATGACGGGTCACCGGTCGAGCAACTGGCGCAGACCAAGGAGACCGTGATCGAAGCCGAGCGCCGGGTGCAGGTGGCGATCGGAGATCTGGTCGAGCTGGAGGTGATCACCGGAGACCGGGAGAAGCGGCGCGCAGCCGAGGTGCTGAGGAATCGCTGGAAGGCCGAGGCGCTGCCGGTGCTTTCGAAAGCAGGCGCGGCCTCGCTGGTCGATGTCGAGTCAGCCCTGGCCTCGGTCGCGACGCTCGAGGCAGAGATGAGCGAGGAGCGCACCAAGGCGAAGGCCTCCCGAGCTGAGGCTGCCGCTTTGCGAGGGAAGGCGTCGGTGCTCGAGAAGCAGGGAGCCACTTCGAAGGAAGAGCTCGCGGCGAAAGAAGCGCGCATCGGTGCACTGTCTCGCGAGGTGCTGGCCGACTTCTTCACCTCGATGGGCTCGACCTGGGAGACCCAATGCGAGGACCTGAGGACCCAGAAGACCGCCGAGCTGAGCGCTCGACGCGCCGCGGTGAGCGAACTCGAGCGCAGCCTCAAGCAGAGCGAGTGGGCCCTGGCCGAGGCTCAGCGGCGCGAGCAGGAGATGACTACCGCGCTGCCGGCGTTGCTCGAGGCGTTGGGAGAAGAGACCGTCGACACGGTAAGCGCGCAGCTCGAGGCGAACGTGCGTGCTTTTGCTGAGCTGACCGCGAAGGTCAGAGCTGCCGACGTCGAGGCGTCTTCGGGAGTCGAGAGCGCGAAGCAGGCGTTGGCTGGGGCGACGGTGGCCTTGCAGGCTCGGCAGGCAGAGGTCACGGTGGCAGAAAAGGGTCTCGAGGAGGCCCGCGCCGGGTGGCATGCGCTGCAAGGCGAGCTGAAGGCGCTCGAGGCCCAGCTCGCCGGCATGAAGCGCGAGGCGGTGGCTTCGCGGGTGGCTGAGGTGAAGACCGTGTTGAGCGGCCTCGGGGTCGAAGGCACCGGCGCGGCGACCTCGGTCGAGCGGGCCCAGGCGTTGTTCGATGAGGTGCGCGAGTCGGTGGCCAAAGCCGAAGGTGCGCTGAAGACCGTCGCCGGGACTTTGGTGCGCGAGCGGCTGACGCAGCTGGATGATGCTCTTTGCGTGGCGCAGAGACATGAGCGTGCACTGTCGGTCGACGCCGAGTCGTGGAAGTTGCTCCGCGATGCGTTGCGCGAAGCCGAGAAGGCAGAGAGCAGCCACCTCGGCAACGCGTTGGCCAGACCGGTGGCCGAGCGCTTCGTCGAGCTGACCGCGGGCAAGTACGCTGGCGTGACGTTCGACCAACACCTGCGCACCGAGGCGGTGGTGATGAACGGCGTGCAGACCTCGGGCGAGTCGGTGCTCGAGGCGTTGTCGGTCGGCACCCGCGACCAGTTGGCCACCCTCATTCGGTTGACGGTGGC
>Ga0105048_10014679_pt1 | contig 12188 bp, 12 predicted proteins | sample MAT05_FD_78382 | JGI IMG/M metagenome (GOLD analysis project Ga0105048, IMG submission 78382) | Freshwater microbial communities from Lake Fryxell liftoff mats and glacier meltwater in Antarctica - MAT-05 | ecosystem: Environmental > Aquatic > Freshwater > Ice > Liftoff microbial mat | place... | reverse complement strand
ATCGTCTGCGACGTCACGAACGGATCGAGCGGCTGGATCTCGCCCTTCTTCATCGCCTAGCGCAGGTGCCCCGACAGCAGCGTGCGCTGCCAGGCGTAGGCGGGGTGATCATAGCGCGCGCCCTGATCCTTCGCGTGCGCCGCGGAGAGCAGCGGCGCGTGATCGAGCGTGAACTCGAACAGCTCGCCGATCAGCGCGAGGACGTGCTCGACGCTCGTCGCGGTCGGCGAGAGATCGAAGCCGGCCAGCGCGCGATCCTGCAGGCGGCGGGTGTCTTCGTCGAGGAGCGCGTGCACCAGCGCCGCGCGATCCGGGAAGCGGCGGTAGAGCGTCCCTTTGCCGACGCCGGCCTCCTCCGCGATCTTGTCCATGCAGATCGACTCCATGGCGCGACGTCGCAACAGGCGGCGCGCGGCCTTGAGGATGCGCTCGCGGTTCCGGGCGGCGTCGGCGCGCTCGCGGGGCACCGACGGCGCCTGATCGACCACCATGAGCCGGCGTGACCCGAGAGAGACGAGCGAAGCGCCGCCGCCTTCATCGCCCTGATCGCCGGACATGACTCGAATATGGAACAGATTCCGGGCGCTCGCCAGCGCGCATTTTAAAGGCATTGACGAGTACCGGACCGTGGTCCACTTATGCCTTCAAGCAAAACGGACTGGGGTCCGTTTAGGAGAAAACATGCGTACCGCCATCGCCCTCGCCACCACTCTCGCTCTCGCGTCGCCGGCCTTCGCCTCGACCTGGGACATCGATCCGACCCACACCGACGTGGGCTTCTCCGTGAAGCACATGATGGTGTCGAACACGAAGGGCCGCTTCGCCGGCGTGAAGGGCACCGTCGACATCGACGACAAGGACCTCACCAAGACGAAGATCGGCATCACCATCGACGTGAAGTCGATCGACACCCGCGAGCCCAAGCGCGACGACCACCTCCGCTCGCCGGACTTCTTCGATGTGGCGAAGTTCCCGACGCTGACGTTCAAGTCGAAGTCGGTTGCGACGGCCGGCAAGGGCTTCAAGGTCACGGGCGACATCACGATCCACGGTGTGACCAAGGAGATCGTGCTCGACGTCGACTCGATCACCGCGCCGCTCAAAGATCCGTTCGGCGGCACCCGCCGCGGCGTCGTGGCGCACACCAAGGTGAACCGCGGTGACTTCGGCCTGAAGTGGAACAAGGCGATCGAAGCGGGCGGCGTGGTGGTCGGTGAGGAAGTCACCATCACCATCGACGCCGAGCTCACCGAGAAGAAGTGATCGTCTCCGGTGCGGATCCGGTGCTGCGGCGGGTGAACGCCGTCGCGCCGGATTCGTCCACCGGATCGCCCACGACCGCCTTCACATCGGCGTGACGGGGCCCGCGATGGCACTGCTCGCGCAGCTTCGCGAGCGCATCGGCCGGGCCCTCCGCCCAGATCTCCACCCGATCATCGGTGAGGTTGCGGACCCAACCGTTGAGGCCGAGCGCAGTCGCGGCGCGGACGGTCCAGTCGCGATAGCCGACGCCTTGAACGGTCCCGGAGACGAGGATCCTCAGCGCGGGCATTTTACATCGAGGCGATGACGCGCCCCAGGCGGGCCATGCCGGTGCGGATGTCGTCCTCGTTCCGGTGCGAGTAGTTCAGCCGCATGAACGGCGTCTTCGGCGGCACATGCGGGCCTGCCAAGAACGGGTGACCCGGCACGAACGCGACCTTGGCCTCGATCGCCTTCTTGAACAGCGCCTCCATGTCGATCCCCTCTTCGAGGCCGACCCACAGGAACAGGCCGCCGCGCGGGGGCGCCCACTTCGACCCGCGTGGGAAGTGATCGACCAGCGCGCCCTGCATCGCCTTGGCGCGCGCGCCGTAGATCGCGCGGATCTTCGCCAGGTGCGCCTCGTAGTCGAACGTCTCGAGCAGCGTGGAGGCCGCGCGCTGGCAGATCGTCGAGGTCTGCAGATCGCAAGCCTGCTTGGCGACCGCGATGCTGCGCAAGAAGCCCTTCGGCGCAGCGACCCAGCCGAGCCGCAGTCCCGGCGCGAGCGTCTTCGAGAACGTGCTGAGGTGGACCACGATCCCCTTGTCGTCGAGCGCGTGGAGCGGCGGAAAGCGCGGGCCGTCGAAGCTCAGCTCGCCGTACGGATCGTCCTCGAGGATCGGCACGTTGTGCTTGGCCGCGAGCGCCAGCACCTGGTGGCGGCGCTCCATCGACAGGCGCGCGCCGCTCGGGTTCTGGAAGTCGGGGATGAGATAGATGAGCTTCGGCTTGGTCGTCTCGAGCACGCGCGCGAGCGACGACGGGATCACGCCGTCGGCGTCGGCCTCGACGGTCACCAGGTTGGCCTCGCTGGTGCTGAAGACCTGGAGCGCCGCGAGATAGCTCGGCGACTCCACCACCACGACGTCACCCGGATCGAGGAGGACGCGGCTCACCAGATCGAGCCCCTGCTGCGATCCGTGGGTCATCAGGATCTCGTCGGCGTGGATGCGACGACCGCGCGAGGACAGCCGCGCCGCGATCCACTCGCGCAGCGGACCGAAGCCCTCGGTGGTGCCGTACTGCAGCGCCGCGGCGCCGTTGGTGGAGAGCACGCGGTCGAACGCGCGGGCCATCGCCTCCACCGGGAACAGCTCCGGCGCGGGCAAGCCTCCGGCGAACGACAGCACGTCGGGCCGCTCGGTGACCTTCAAGATCTCGCGGACCGCAGACGGGGGCGTCCGTTGAGCGCGTCGCGCGCGCGGGAAATCGTCGAGCATCATCAGGGAGCCTCTTCCTTTCGAAGGACGGGAACGAACGTCTCTTCCTTGATCGACGCGAGCACCACCGTGGTCTCGGTGCGGGTCACGCCGGGGATCGTGCGGAGCACGCGGATCAGGATGTCGTCGAGCGTGCGGGTGTTGGTGGTGCGGATCTTGAGCAAGTACGACTCGCGGCCGGCGACCCGGTGCGCTTCGAGGATCTCGGGGAGCGCCGCGACGCGCTTGGCGAAGCCGTCGAAGTACTTCGGATGGGAGATGCCGACGCCGACGAACGCGGTGACGTCTTGCCCGAGCTTGGTGGGATCGACGCGCGCGACGTAGCCGCGGATGAGGCCGCGCTCCTCGATCTTCTTGATCCGCTCGGCGACCGCGGGCTGCGAGAGGTGCACGCGGCTCGCGATGTCCTGCTGCCCGCGCCGTGCATCCAGCTGGAGCAGCTCGATGATGTCCGCGTCGGTGCCATCCACGAGCACCTGTATTTCATCGGCGTCCTGGGCCCGTCAAACTATAGAATATAAGCAGGCGGAGTGGCGGAAGCGCACGAGAATCGAACTCGCCGAGACCACCGACCGGCAGCCCCCATCGGTTTTGAAGACCGAGCCGCGCACCAGCCGCGAACGCGCTTCCGTTCGCAGACTTAGCACGCGCAGAGATTGTTGGGGACCGACAGAGCTACTCGGGCTTCCAGGGCGTGAACGGGGCGAGGCTCGGGAGGCCTTCGGCCGAGATCGGCGGCAGCGAGGGCTGCGGCGGGAGCGCGACCTGCGCGCGCGGGCGCGGCGGCAGCGGCGGGGCCAGCGGCGGCAGCACCGGGAGCTGCGCGGCGACGCTCTTGTTGTCGGCGACGACCTTGGCGATGACGAGCTCGGCGAGCTCCGGCACCACCTCCCACGCGATCTCCTCGATCACGTCCTTCGACATCTGCGCGACGACCCGCTTCACCAGCTCGTCGCTCGTCGGGCCACCACCCCCACCGGCGGCGGGCGGGACCTTCACGGCGGCGCGGGCGGCGATCGCCTCGATGAGCTCGCTCGGTATGTCGGCCAGGCTGAGGGCGCGACCGGGCGCGGCGGCAGGAGCCGGGATCAGCTTGGCGGCGCGGGCGGCGATGGCCTCGAGCACGTCGTCCGGGATGCTCGCAGCGCTGAGCGCCTGCTGTGGCACCAGCTTGGCGGCGCGGCTGCCGATCTGGTCCATCACGTCGGGCGGGAACTCCGACACGCGGATCTTGCGCTTCAGCTCGGCGGACCGCTCCGCGATGAGCTCGAGCATCTCGCCGGGCACATCGAGCAGGTTGAGGCCGGCCGCCTCGGGCACCTTCACCAGCGCGGCGGCGCGGGCGGCGAGCATGTCGATCGTCTTCTCGTCGAGGTCGAGCTTGGCGGGCTCCGGCTTCACGGGATCGGGCAGCTTCACCAGCGCGCTCGCCTTCTTGGCCAGCTCGTCGAGCAACGCGCTCGGAATGTCCTTCATGGTCAGCGCCTGCGGTGGCGGCGCGGGCGGCGCCGGCGGCGGCTTGAGGCGCTCAGAAACCTTGAGAGCCAGCGCGTCGAGGTCGATAGGCTCGGGAAGCGCGAGCGGCTTCTTGGGGGAGAAAAGATCTGAGAACCAACCCATGAGGGGGCGGAGCTTAGCGTGTGATGGCGCGGGCCGCGAGAATGCTCGGTTCTCCCCGGGCGATCCTCTGTGACGCAGCTAACAGTCCAGGATTGATGGGAAACTCGCGAAACGGTGGGGCGAGCGCGCCGATAACGTCGGCCGATGAAGGTCGAAGCTCCGTCGAATCGAGGCCGCGTCACCGGGCTCGAGGCCGACCTGCCGCCGATCGACGTCGAGGTGACCGGCCTCGGATCGCCCGCGATCCCTCCCCCCGCCGCCCTCCCCCTTGGGACCCCGGACTCCAGCGGATCGAGCGCGGTCGAGAGCAGCCAGGGCATCGCGGCGTGCAAGGCGCGCACGAGCCGGCCGGCCGGCGACACCCGCGCGCGCGTGCTCAACGATCCGCAGGCGACGCAGTGGCAGGAGAAGCTCGAGAAGGAGACCAAGCGCACCAAGGAAGCGCAAAAGCCCGATCAAGCCGACCAGATCCGCGCGATGATCGAAGAGCTCCGCGGCGAGGCGCGCGCCTACCGCCAGGGCGCGATCGACGTGATGGCGCAGTCGCCGGACGGTCAGGACGCGATCGACTCGACGCGCTTCATGGGGATCGCGATGGTGAGCGACGGCGAGGCGAACAGCCTCGAGCCCAAGCTGGCCACGGAAGAAGAGAAGCGGAAGCGCGGGCTCCCGACGACCTAGAACATCACGCCGCCGCCGAACACCAGATCATAGCGGAGCGCGACGACGTCGCCGACGCCGATGTCGATGGTGACGGGGCGGAAGAAGATCAGGCCGCGGTCCGCGAGGATCATCTTCGCTTCGAGCCCGATCTGCATGTCGAGGCCGACGCCGCTCGTGCTCCCGTACTCGTAGCCGTAATACGTCTGGCTCACCGAGGCGTAGGCGAGGCCCATCATGAAGCTGGGCGCGAGGTAGACGCCGTATTTCTCGGAGAGCGCGATGTCGAACCAGACCTTGGGGCCGATCGCGAAGCCGAACGCGGAGCCGCCGATGGACTCCTGGATCTCGGCGCCGAGCGCGAAGCCGGAGGCGCCCTCACCGAAGTGATAGCCGCAGGACTGGCCGAGCTTGAGCTGGGTGCGCGCGTTCGAGGAGAGACCGAACGCAGGCGCGAGGCTGGCGGTGGCGAAGAACGCGTGGGTCCCAGGGGCCGCGGGGGCGGCGACCTTCGATGCGGTGACGTCCTGGGCGAACGCAGGGAGCGAGGCGGCGGAGAGGAACAGCGCGAGGATGGTCTTCATGCGGCGCGATGAAGCGCGTTTCGTGCCAGCGCTTTTCGTTCACCGCCAGCGAAGTTCGTTCGGCCGAACGAAATTCGTCCGGATTCGTCCGGCCGGATCGCCGATCGCGGGCTCGACGTGATGCTGATCGGATGCACGTGGTTCTATCGGCGAGAGTGGCTATAGCTCGCGGCGGATGAGCTCGAAGGCGTTCCTGGCCTGGCGCACGACCGAGCCCTGGGGGACGTTGCGCTCGGTGTCCGAGGCGGTGATGCCGAAGACGAACCAGCGGCCGTCGGCGCGCTGGAGCAGCCAGGTCACGTTGAGCAGGCCGGGCTCGGATCCGCCTTTGAATCCCGCGTAGGACCAGCTCTCGCTCGCGAACGGTACCACCGTGTTCTTCGCGAGGATCGCGCGCAGCGGCGCGCCTTCGGGCTGGGCCATCATGTCGCGGAGGCGGAGCATCGCGCGGCACAGATCGGCGTTCGAGCCAAACCACTCGATCGTGTCGAGCGCGATGGGCTTCTTCCACGCGCGCGACTGCTCGCCGAGCGAGAACACGTCGATCGCCGCCAGGTCTCTCTCCAGATACTGCCGCTTGTCGGCCTCGGACTTCGCCGCGTAGGCGGCGCGCATGGCGTCGTCGGCGTGGAGCTTGAGCAGGAAGAACTCGCGCGTGGTCATCAACGGCATGTTGCGCGCGGGCTCGCTGTGGCCCGCGGTCGTGAACATCGCCTCGATCGCCGGGCGGCCGAGGCGGTGGATGAGGTGATCGGTCGCCGTGTTGTCCGAGTCGGCGATCATCGACGTCGCGAACTGCTGCACCGAAAGCGTCGAGCCCGCCGTGCGCAGGTGCAGGAAGCCCGACGGCAGGCTCTTCTGCGCGTCGGCGATGGTCATGACGTCGTTCCAGTGCTGCCGTCCCGCGCCGACCTCGTCCACCAGCGCGTTGAGCACGTACAGCTTGAAAGCCGAGCCGATCGGGCTCTCGGCGGTCGAGCCGCTCTCGGCGACCATGCGGCAGTCGGCGCCCACCTCGGCCGCGAGAAAGGAGACCCGCGGCGCGATCGTCGCGACCTCGGTCTTGAACCGGGCCCAGTCGGGCGGCGGCGGCGGTGCGAGGCTCGCGTCGGCCTGGTAGAAGATGCCGGCGATCAGGTGCTCGTCGTCGGACGAGGTGGTGATCTTGATCTGATACCAGTCGGCGCCGCGGCTCAGGACGGCGGCGATGATGCGGTTCTCCTCGGGCGTGCCGACCACACGATCGACGTTGAGCGGAGCGATCTCCTTCGAGAGGTCGGCGAGGGCCACCGAGAGGTTCGCTGCAGGAAATCCGTCGAGCAGATCTGCGGTGAAGCTGGCCTCGATCGCCTCGACGCTGATGCCGCCCTTGTTCAGCTCTTGCACCACCCAGGCGAGCCGTCGCCCCGCGGGAGAGTCGGGGAGCGGGCCGAGATCGACGTCGGTCGGCGGAGGATTGTGCGGCGTGACGTCGCCCCCGCATGCGACGAGGGCGACGAGGACGAGGAGGATCGAGAGGCGTCGCACGATGAAGGAGCGACCACGAACGACGCCCCGCGCGCAAGCCTTAGTACAGCTCCCCGGAAGTTGGTGAACAGGTACCCGCAGATCGGACATCGTGAACTTTCCGGGGCAGAGCACCAGGTGCAGCGTCTCGTGACCGAGCGTCGCGTCGAGCTCGATCGCGCCGGGCAAGAGCTGGGCGTGCCCGAGCGGCATCTCCGCGGAGGCACCCCTTCGCGCGGGAAGGCGGGATAGATCGTCCCCTTGGCCTCGACGCCGACGATCATCGCGTGGCCCGCGGTGGGCAGATCGACCTCGAATCGCAGACGATCCTTGGCGTGGAAGGACTCGCCGCTGAGCGCGCGCTCCACCTGTCCGTTGCGCTCACGGTACACGTGCAGAGCGATATCCTTGCCCTTGATCGTGGTGTGGTCGACCACCTCGCGCGGCACCATGAAGAACGCCAGCGAGGCAGCGAGCGCGGCGATGAGGCCCGCGACGACGGGCGCACGGCGTCGCGACCTGGCCGCCGCGATGCGCGCCACCATGCGCTTCTTCTCGTCGCCGCTGATCGCGCCGAAGGCCGCGCGGCTCTCGTCCAGCCAGGCTTTGCAGCGCGCGCACCCTTCGGCGTGCGCCTTGTCGGCGTCGCTCCCGCCGCCGGAGAGCAGCTCGGAGCGTGCGAGGTCCGACGGGCAGCCCTCGTCTCTCGCGGTGGAAAGGGCGCCCAACGTATCCACCTATTCGCCTTCCCCGAGCCGCCCGACCGCAAACGTGCGGAACCGGGTGAGCAGGTTGGAGACGGTGCGCTTCGAGACGCCGAGGACCTTCGAGGCGTCGTCGTAGCTCACGACGGAACACCATCGGCCCGTACCGATTGAAGATTCCCTCCACCTCGTCGTGCGTCATGCGTTTCGCTCGACCCCTCGTCGCACCTTCGAACGGAAAGACACGGTGCCGGCGGAGGTCGCGCAACGAGGCTGTACAATATTTCCGTGAAAGTCACTTTTCTGGGTCATGCCGAGCTGCTGATCGAGGCCGCCGGCAAGCGCATCCTGATCGACCCCTGGCTGGTCGAGCCGGTGTTCGCCGGCGCCTGGTTTCGGTATCCGCCGCGCCCTTACGCCCGCCTCGCGGATCTCGGGCCGCTCGACGCGGTCATTCTGAGCCACGAGCACCCCGACCACGCCGGCGTCGGGACATTGAAGGCCTTACCGGACGTGCCGATCTTCGCCATGGACTTCGTCTCGCCGACGCTGCGCCGCAACACCGAGCGGGCCGGGCGCAAGGTCGAGTGGCTCGCCGCCGGTGTCACGCGTGCGCTGGCGCCCGATCTCTCGTTCACGCTCTTGCCTCACAGCGCGGGATGGCAGGTCGCGTCGGTCGTCGTCGAGAGCGAAGGCGTCAGGATCTATCACGGCAACGACAACGCGATGCCGCTCGATGGGTACCAGGCGATCCAGCGCCGCTTCCCACGGGTGGACATCGCGTTCTTGCCGTTCGCCGGCGCCTCTTCCTATCCGACCTGCTTCGAGTGGAGCGCCGAGGTCATCGCGCAGAAGGGCGAGGCCAAGAAGACCGAAGGCATCGAGCGGCTCGAGGACGGGATCCGCGGCTTGCGCCCGCTGCGTGCGGTGCCGTTCGCGTCGAGCTGGGCGCTGCTCGAGCCCGGCTCGATCGAGAAGAACTACGTCGACCGCGCGACGCCGGAGGAGGCGATCGCACGCACCACAAAGTTCGCGCAGGAGCACGACACCGAGCTGCTGCTCTTCGAGGTGGGCGATGAATGGACGCCCGCCGACGGGCTGGTGTCGAAGGGATTATCGAAGGCGTGGAAGCATGATCTGGGCAGCGTTCGTTCCTATGCCGACAAGGAACGGGAGCGCGTGACCCGCTCGATCGCCGAGGCGCGCCAGATCCCGTCCGGGGCCCGCGACGTGAAGGCGCCGTTCCTGCAGCACCTCGAGGCGCTGATCGACGCTTCGCGCGGGATGCTGGCGGAGCTCGACGGCGTCACCATCGCCGTCGCGGCCGAGGGCGGCCCGGCGTTCTCGCTCCGCTTCGCACATGGCCAGCGGCCAGTGATCGTGGAGGGCGCGGAGGGCGCGGATGAAGTGCTGATCATCGACCTCCCCGAGCTGTGGGCGGTCCTCGTCGGCACCTGGCTGTGGGAAGACATCTGGTACGGCTACCGGATGCGCGTGCAGAAGCGCGAGGGGACGCCGTACTATCGAGCGTTCTGGGACGCGCTGCTGTTCTTCGACGACTTCGAGCTCAAGCAGATACTCCGACGAGATGCTCAGTCCGCGAGCCAGACCGGATCTTCGATCGCCAGTGAGGTGCAGGACGCCGGCGCGCCGACCGGTGAGCAGCGCGACGGCGTCCCACCTGGAATCTCCACGAAATAGTCGAGCCCCTCCACCTTCTCGGGAAAATCGGTGCTCACCAGCTGGGCCCCGCTGGCGAGCGCCATCTCGAGGTGCGTGCGATCGTTGGCCCGCGCCTCGACGGTGTCGGAGTCCGCTCGCGTGCGCACCAGATAGCCCTGCCCCACCAGCATCCCGATGTCCGCGCTCGCCGCGTCGTCGCGCTTGATCAGCGCCGCGTACGGGTGCTCGGGCTCGGCGGTGACGAACATCGCGCGGCCCTCCAGATCGTGATCCTCCTTGGTGTACAGGCGCCGGAAGTCACCGCCCTCGTTCAGCGCCACGATCACCTTGCCGCGCACCTGGCCCAGCGTCGGCCAGCCCTCGCGCAGCACCACCTCGCGGATCGTCGCGGCGCCACCGCGCAGCATGTCCGGCGTGAACAGCGTGTCGCCGAACGCGCGCTTGGCCTCCAGATCCATCTCGGAAAAAAGGCTCTCCACCGTCCCCGGCACCAGCTCGATCCGCAGCTCCATGATCACGATGATCGGGTGGTGCAGCGGATGTGCGGCCGACCAGCGGGCGATGCGATCGAAGCAGTCCGACAGGAGCGGGCAGTTGCTCAGCGGATCGAGGGTCGCGAGGTGCCGTGTGATCAGCGGGCCGCCCGGATCGTCGCGGTGCAAATCGAGCTCGAAGTGCCGCACGCCCTGCGTGTCGAGCTGCTCGTCGAGCGGCTTGTGCGTGTAACGCCACTCGTCGAGCACGAGCTCGGTCGGCTGCACGTGATAGCTGTTGTGGGTGCCCTTCGACTGGAGGTGATTGAGGCGCAGCTCGTCGTCGAGCGGCGGTGTCGGCCCGCTACAGGCGAAAAAGAGCGGAAGAACGAGCACCCTTCGCACGCCGCGACTGTACCACCAGGGGCGCGCGAGGCATGCTGCGCGGGCGCTTGCTGTACCGCCTCGGGACATGGATCCACGATCATGATCGCCGGGTCCTGGCGATCGCAGTGGCGGTGCTGCTGGCGTCGATCGGGATCCTGATCGAGGGCGGCCGGCTCACGACCCCGACCATCGTCGGTCTCGAGTCGGAGAAGGCCGAGCGCTGGGTCGAGCGCGTGCGCGGCTTCCCCGCCGAGACGACGTTCGCGGTCGTCTACCGATCGAGCACCTTCGAGCCCGATGACGAGGCGTTCGAAGCGGCGCTGACGCGCTCGCTCGATCGCGCGCGCCCGCTGGTCGAACGGGTGACCACCGCCGCCGACGTCCCCACCAGCGTCGGGCTGATGATGACCAACCCGGAGGCCCGCACCGCGCTCGCCTACGTGACGATGCGCGGGCCGCACGGCTACGAGGCGGTTCGGGCGGCGCTCGCGTCGGACGAGCTCGAGGTCACGTGCACCGGACAGATCCCGTACGTGCACGATCTCGAGGCGACGCTGGCGCACGATCTGATCGTCGCCGAGCTGGTCAGCCTGCCGCTCGCGCTGCTCGTCTTGATCCTGGTGTTCCGCACGCTGATCGCCGCGCTCCTGCCGGTGGCGGTCGGCCTCTGCTCGGTGCTGGCGGCGATCGCCGCGGTGCTGCTGATCTCCCGCGCCTACGACATGGCGCAGTACACCATCAACGTCTGCTCGCTGATCGGACTGGGCGTCTCGATCGACTACGCGCTCTTCATCGTCAGCCGCTACCGCGAGGAGCTCGCCCTCGGTCACGCCTGCCGCGAGGCGATCGGACACGCGCTGTCGAAGGCCGGGCGCATCGTGATGTTCTCGGGCGTGGCCGTCGCGAGCGGCCTGCTCGGATTGGTCTCGTTCCGCCACTCGTATCTCGAGGCGATGGGCATCGGCGGCGTGCTCGTCGTGCTCTTCGCGGTGCTGGGGGCGCTCACCGTGCTCCCTGCCCTGCTCGCGGTGCTCGGGCCGCGCATCCGGCCGATGCCACCGCGCCCCGCGAAGGTGCTGTCGGGCGTGGTGACGGCGGTGATGCGGCGGCCCGTCGCGGTGCTGATCCCCACGCTCGCGCTCCTGATCGTGATGGGGCTGCCGTTCCTTCGCCTGAAGATGGCGACCGCCGACGTGCGCGTGCTGCCCGAGGACGTCGAGGCGCGGCGCGGCTACGCCCTGATGCTGAGCGCGTTCCCGGAGATCGCGGCGACGCGGGTGGCGGTGGCGGTGCGCTTCCCGACGCCCGGCCTCGACCCCACCCGCGCGCGCGCGCTCGCCGATCTGGTGCAGCGGATCGCGGCGATCCCGTACGTCACGCAGGTCGAGACCATCCTCCTCCAGGGCGAAACGCCGCTCGATCCACCCGCTGCGCTGAAAGCCGCGTTCGAGGAGAGCCTGCGGGTGTTCTCGAAGGACGACGTGGTGCTGGTCTACGCGCGCACCGAGCAGGCCACCGAGAGCGAGGCGGCGCGCGACATCGCGCGGACGATCCGCAGGCAGCGCGCGGTGGCCGACGGATCACTCCTGGTCGGCGGCATCATCGCGCACGACATCGACACCACCGAATTCATCGTCGGTCACGCGCCGCGGGCGATCGCGATCGTGATGGGCGCGACGGTGATCGCGCTGTTCATGCTGCTCGGCTCGATCGTGCTGCCGATCAAGGCGATCGTGATGAACGCGCTCTCGATCGCCGGATCGTTCGGCGCGCTGGTCTGGGTGTTCGATCGTCCGGTCGAGCCCACCCTGCCGATCCTGCTTTTTT
>Ga0105048_10014676_pt1 | contig 12189 bp, 12 predicted proteins | sample MAT05_FD_78382 | JGI IMG/M metagenome (GOLD analysis project Ga0105048, IMG submission 78382) | Freshwater microbial communities from Lake Fryxell liftoff mats and glacier meltwater in Antarctica - MAT-05 | ecosystem: Environmental > Aquatic > Freshwater > Ice > Liftoff microbial mat | place... | reverse complement strand
GTCGGCGGTGGTGATCCCCGCGAAGATCCCCGCGAAGATCCCCACGAAGACAGCAGCACGATTGCTACTCGTTCCATGTTGAGTCCTGAGGTTCCCTTCATAGATTGGGTCGCGTCGTCGTGCAACCGCGCCCGCCCCTGCAAAGTGACGCACCAACTCCCCCCGCTTCATGTCCGCCCGCCAGCGACGCGGATGGCGAGCTTGCCGCGCGCCTCCCCGGCTTCGAGGTGACGCATCGCATCGGGCATGTCCTCGAGGGCGAAGGTCCGGTCGATCACGGGCGTGATCTGCCCGGTCGCGGCGAGCTGGGCGAGCTGCTCGAGGCCGCTGTGATGCTCCTTGCAGAGGGCCATGGCGAGCCGCTGAGCGACGAAGGGGGAGAGCGCGAGCGCGAGCAGCTGCCGACCCATGTTCGGGCTCCAGCGACCCCCGCCCTCACCGCCGACGATGACGAGCGTGCCCTTCGGCGTCAGCGCGCGACGCAGCCGCGACAGCGACGACATCCCGCCGATATCAATGACCACGTCGTATCGTGCGGCGCCGTCCGCGAAGTCGGCCTTCCGGTAATCAATGACATGCTCGGCGCCGATCGACGCGACGAGTTCGGTCTTTGACGTGGTGCAGACGCCCGTGACCCGCGCGCCGATCGACGCCGCGATCTGCACGGCATAGGTCCCGACGCCGCCGGAGGCGCCGACCACGAGCATGCGCTGCCCCGCCGCGACGCGCCCGCTGTCCTTCACGGCGGTGAGGGCGGTCAGCGCCGAGATGCCCATGACGCCGGCCTGCTCGAACGCGAGGTTTTGCGGCTTGTGGGCGAGCTTGTCCTCGCGCGCCGCGGCGTACTCGGCGAACGAGCCGCGGCTCACTCCGAAGACCTCGTCGCCGATCGCGAACCGCGACACGTTCGCGCCGAGGGCGACGACCGTGCCGGCGACGTCGAAGCCGGGGACCGGATTGGACGGCCGGAGCAGACCGAAGCCCATCAGACGCATGAGGTAGGGTGTCCCGGTCATGAGGTGCCACGTCCCGCGGTCCACGCCCGCCGCGTGGACCTCGATCACGACCTCGCCGGGACCCGGCGTCGGCCGGCCGATCGCGCCGAACCGCAGCGTGTCCGCGGAGCCGTAGGCGGACTGCACGATCGCGCGCATGGGCTCACCCGCGGCGTAGGTCGTCAGGCGGTGCGGACGGGGCAAAAAACGGTCTTCGAACGGGGAGATGGGGGCAGCGACGGCGTTCATGGCCATCGTTGTAGCCCCGTCTTACCTCAACGGAAATTGACCAAATCCGTCGATCTGGTATGCATCCTTGCATGGATTGGCGCTCGGTGAAATTCGACTGGAACCACGCGCGAGCCTTCCTGGTGACCGCGGAGGAGGGCTCGCTGTCGGCGGCCGCGCGCGCGCTCGGGATGGCGCAGCCGACCGTGGGTCGTCAGGTCGACGCGCTCGCGGCGGAGCTCGGCGTGGTGCTCTTCGAGCGGGTGGGGCGGGGGCTGACGCTGACGCCCAGCGGGCTCGAGCTGCTCGACCACGTGCGGGGGATGGGAGACGCCGCGAACCGGGTGTCATTGACGGCGGCGGGTCAGTCCCAATCGATCGTCGGCACGATCTGCATCGCCGCGAGCGAGATCCACGCGGCGCTCGTGCTGCCGCCGATCCTCGCCACGCTGCGACGAGTACAGCCGGGGATCCACGTCGAGATCGTCCCATCGAGCAAGGCGAGCGATCTGCGGCGGCGCGAGGCGGACATCGCGATCCGAAACTTTCAGCCCACCGAGCCCGAGCTGATCGCGCGAAAGATCCGGGAGGTGCCCGCCCGCCTCTACGCCACGCCGAGCTACCTCGAGCAGATCGGCAACCCCACGGCACCCGACGACCTGCGCCGCGCCGAGTTCATCAACATTGACAGCACAGGGATGTTCTTGAAGGGGCTGAAGGCGATGGGTCTTCCGCTCGGCGAGGAGAACTTCCCCATCCTGACCGAGAGCTACCTCGTGATGTGGGAGCTCGTGAAGCATGGCCTCGGGATCGGCATCCTCGACGGCACGATCGGCGACGCCGAGCCGCGGGTTCGCCGGGTCCTGCCAGACTTCACGCCGCTCATGTTCCCGATCTGGCTCGTGGCCCACCGCGAGCTCCACACCAGCCGCCGGGTCAGGGTCGTGTTCGATCTGCTCGCCGACGAGCTGGGGCGGGCCGGCGAACAGTGAATGACCCTTGAACCGCCCCCTGATCACAGCGTACACCCCCGATCTCTTCCAGTTCGAACCGGCGGTGCACCCCGTCAGAATAGCCAAGGAGCCGAACACGGAGCGGCCAATGAATCGGGCGATCCACAGATACTGGCGAGCGGTCAACATGGTGGTTACCGGGGCTGATGAACGGAGAGCACCTTGACGACGCCAGTGGTCTGCAGGGTCACTCGCAGCGTTACCGGGGAGGCGCCTTCGTTCTTCCAGAGGTACGAGAAAACGCCGCCCTTGGGCGCGGTGAATTGCACGCGCCCCCCGTCGCTCGTTCCCTGGCTGTAGATCACCGCCCGCTCGCCCTCGTGGCTGTGGACGTTCCATGCCAACCCGCCGCCGGTCGCGGCGAACTCGGCCGTGATCGCCGCAGCCTGGGCCATCTCGAGGTTGATCTCGGCGAACTCGCCCGGCTGCAAGCGTACGTCCTTCAGCGTGTCGTCTGGCGGCGTCGAGGTCGGGGCCGCGGTCTCGTCCTTCGGCGAGCTTGCGCCGCAGGAGTCGTCACCCGGCAAGTGGCCGCCGCAGCGCCCAAGGTCGTGTCGGCATGACGCCTCCAGCGTGGGCGGGCCGGCTTTCGCGGGGACCTCGGTGGCCTCGGCCGGGGGTTTGCACGCAGCGGTAAGCCCGCCTGCGCTGAGAATGCCCAGTGTCGTGTAAATGTCGATGAAGCGCATGATGAACGAGGTTCGAAACCTTGCTTAGCAGGACGCGTGCCAATAAGGTGCGCAACAATTTCAGCCCGTGGCCAGCGTACCGCGTGCCTATTTCACAATAGTCTCAAACGCATGAGACAGCGTCGCCGTCACGATCGCACCGGGCGCCTCCCCGCGGGCGATGGGGCACGGTGGAGCCGCCGCGGTCTACTACGAGGCCGCGAGCGTGATCATCAGCCTCGTCCTGCTCGGCCAGATCTGGGAGCTTCGGGCTCGCCAGCAGACCGGATCGAGCGAGCCCAGCGGGACCGGAACGATGGTCCTCAAGCCGTGGGGTGACAGCCTCCGGCGCTGCAGGTGCAGTCGAGGCAGCCGTGATCGGCACAGGTCCCGCACGAGCGCGTGACCTGCTTCTTCAGCGCCTCGCGCGCGCGAAACACCCGGACCGCGGCGTTATTGCTCGTGATGCCGGCCTCGACCGCGTAGTCCTTGACCGCGAGGCCGTCGACCTCAATGCGCCGCAGAGCATCGGCGTACTCGGGCTTGAGGTTGTCCGCGAGGCGGGCGACGCACTGGCACACGGCCCCATGGAGCTCGGCCTCGGGCGGGGCGGTGTCGCCGAGCTCGGCCGCGAGGGCCTCGAGGCGGCGATTGGCGACCACGCCGCGCCGATGATGGTCGATCACGGCGTTGCGCAGGACCCGGTAGAACCAGGCGACCGCGGATTCATCGTCGCGCAGGCTATCGATCTTCCCGATGCCTCGCACGAAGGCGTCCTGCAGGATGTCCTCGGCGAGCGCACGGTCGCCGACGCGCGCCTGCAAGAAGCCGAGGAACTGGCGATGGTTGGCGACGAGGCGGCCCACGGCATCGGCGGTGTCGGGGAGGGTCTGCGGGTCAGGGTCGACGGTCGTCATGGCTGCACCTTCACTCGTGTTCACAGTATAGCGTCGGGGACCGCGCGCCTGCTGGTCCGGGGTGGCCGGCAGGCGCGAGGTTTTGGATCAGGGCTGGCGGGGCTGGACCACCAGCGTCCCGCGGATCATGTTCATCCCGCAGCGAAACTCGTACTCGCCCGCGGCGAGCGCGGGCAGCTCGATGACCACGGCCTGATCGGTGGGCAGCTCGCGCCGGATGCCGAGGCCCGGGAACACGACCTCGCGGGTGCACGGGGTGTGCTCGCGGCGGATGAAGCGGAGCCGGACGCGCTCGCCCGCGGCCACGGTAATGCGGCCCGGTTGGTAACCGCCGTCGACGATGACCTCGATCTCGCGCACCTGGGCGCTCGGCGGGGCCTCGGCCTGGGCGATGGAGGGGGACAGGGCCGCGCCGCCGAGGGCGGTGAGCGAGAGGGCGGCGAGGAGGAGAGATGTCGGCTTGTGCATGGTGTCGTTCCTGAACCGCTGACGCGGCGCCCGGCGGGGCATTACACCCTGCGGGGCGTCACGGTCTCAGGCGGCCTTGAAGCGGCGAAGACGCAGCGAATTCATCAGCACCGACACGCTCGACAGCGACATCGCGGCGCTCGCCAGCACCGGTGAGAGGGTCCATCCGGTCCACGGAGCGAGCACACCCGCGGCGATCGGGATCCCGAGGACGTTGTAGATGAAGGCCCAGAACAGGTTTTGTCGGATCGTCGTGAGCGTGCGCCGGGCGAGGCGCAGCGCGGTCGGTAGGCCGGTGATCCCGCCGCGCAGGAGGGCAATGTCGGCGGCCGCGATCGCGATGTCGGTGCCCGAGCCGATCGCCACGCCGACGTGCGCGCCGGCGAGGGCGGGCGCGTCGTTGATGCCGTCGCCGACCATGGCGACGATGCGGCCGCGGGCGCGCTCCTCGGCGACGACCCGCGCCTTGTCCTCGGGCCCCACCTCGGCGACCACGCGCTCGATGCCCAGCTCAGCCGCGATGGCGCGGGCGGTGCCGAGGCGATCGCCCGTCACCATCGCGATCTCGATGCCGAGGCTGCGCAGCGCCGCGACGGCCTCGTGGGCCCCATCCGCCGGGCGATCCGCGACGGCGACGAGCCCGGCGAGTGCGCCGTCGACGGCGACGAACGAGGGCGTCCGCCCCCGCGACGCGAGCTGCCCCGCGGCGTCCTCGAGCGCCGCGGTCGCAACGCCCGCACGCTCGAGCCAGGCGGCCGTACCGACCCGGACAATATGTCCGAGGACCTCCGCCTCGACCCCGAGGCCGGGCTGCGAGCGGAAGTCGTTCGACGGCACGGGCGTCGCGCCGCGAGCGGCTGCTCCGCGGACGATCGCCTGCGCGACCGGGTGCTCGCTGTCTCGCTCCACCGCGGCGACGAGTTGCAGCAGCTCGGCCTGGCCGGTGCCGGTCAGGGTCACGACGTCGGTCAGCTCCGGCTTGCCCGTCGTGAGCGTGCCCGTCTTGTCGAGCAGGACGGTATCGATGCGGCTCGCTGCCTCGAGCGCCGCGCCGCCCTTCACGAGGATGCCGAGCTCTGCCCCGCGTCCGGTGCCGACCGCGACCGCGGCGGGCGTGGCGAGGCCGAGCGCGCATGGGCAGGCGATCACCAGCACCGCGACGAAACGCTCGACCGCCGTGGCGAACCCACCAGCGGTCGGATCGAGGAGCGCCCATATCAGCAGCGTCACCAGGGCGAGGCCGAGCACGATCGGCACGAACCAGCTGCTGACGACGTCGGCGAGCCGGGCGATCGGTGCCCGCGAGCCCTGGGCCTGCTCGACGGCCTCGACGATCCGGGCGAGCGCCGTGTCACCGCCGGTGCGGGTAACACGTAGGGTCAGCGCGCCGCTGTGGTTCTGGGTGCCACTATACACCGTCGCCCCCGCCTGCTTGTCGACCGGCAGGCTCTCGCCGGTCAGCATCGACTCGTCGACCGCGGAGGCGCCACGGATGACCTCGCCGTCGCTGGCGATCCGCTCCCCGGGTCGGACGAGGACGAGGTCGCCCGGGACCAGCGCCTCCACCGGGACATCCTCCTCGACATCGCCGCGGACCCGGCGAGCCGACTTCGGCGCGAGCGCGACCAGGCCGCGGACCGCGTCGGACAGTCGACCTCGCGCCCGCGTCTCCATCAGCTTGCCGAGCAGCACGAAGCTCAGGATCGCCGCGGCTGCCTCGAAGTACAGGTGCGGCAGCACGCCGTGCTCGGCGTGCGGGAACAGGCCCGGCGCGACCAGGGCGATCGTCGAATAGCCCCACGCGGCCAGCACACCGAGGCTGACCAGCGTGTTCATGTCGGCGGCGCGGTGGCGCAGCGCGGCCCAGGCGAGCCGGAGGAACCGGCGTCCCGGGCCGAACACGACCGGGGTCGCCAGCGCGAACTGCAGCCACCGTCCGAGCGGTCCGTCGGTCCCGGGAATGGCGCCGTGCGACATGGCGACTACCAGGAGCGGGACGCTCAAGGTCCCGGCGATGATGAAGTCGCGACGCATCGTCCGCTGCTCCTGCGCCTCGGCCTGCGCCTGGGCGTCGGCACGTGCGCCCGCATCGACACGCCGGGATGCGTCGGGCTGCGGCACCTCGTACCCGGCGCCGCGGATCGCGTCGGCGAGGGCGCCCGGGTTCGTCTTCGCCGGTGCGTAGTGGACGGTGGCCCGGCTCGTGACGAGGTTGACCGTCGCCTGCTCGACACCGTCCACGGCCCGCAGCGCCGCCTCGATCCGGCGGACGCACGCGGCGCAGGTCATCCCGAGGATCGGCAGTTCGGCGGTGAAGGCTTCCTGCGCCCAGGGGACCTCGTAGCCCGCGGCCTCGATCGCCCGCGCCAGCGCCTCGGGCGTGGCGGCCATGGGGTCGTAGGAGATGCTCGCGCGCCGCGTGACGAAGTTGACGTGCGCGTCCTGGACGCCCGGCGTGGCCTTGAGCGCGCGCTCGACACGGAGCACACAGCTCGCGCAGGTCATGCCCTGCACGGGTAGCTCGCATTGAGCCTCCGAATCGTCGATGGGCGAGAGGGTTTCGGCGGTGGCAATGGACATGGGAACTCCTGCGGGCGGCCTGGAGCCGGACCCTCCGCGCTGACGCATGGAGCCGTGCCGCATTACAGGCAGCCGGGGTGTAATGCCGCGGCGAGGGTCGCGTCAGCGGGGCGAACGAGGAGAACCCAGCGATGCCCCCACGGTTGAAATGCTCGCACCTGCCCGCGCTGCTGCTGCTCGGTACACTCGTCGGCTGCGCGAGCCGAACAGTCCCCGCCCAATTCCCACCGACCTCCGCCGCTGCCCCCGGCGCCGCCGCTGCCCCGCCCGTGGACGTGACGGGCGCACTGCTGGCCGAGCCACCACTGCCGGGCCAGCCCGTCACGCAGTGGCCCGGCCTGCGCGACGACACGAGCAGCGGAGAGCCTGCCTCGCACGGAGGACATCATGCCCACCAATAAGGTGCTCGGGACCTGGCTCGCAACCGCGTCGCTGCTGCTCGGCGGCTGTCTCACTTCCTCGATCGCCAGCGACATGGCTGAGGTGCGCACGCGGACGCATGTCCCGGTGCTCGCCTCCGTCGCGGACCTCGCGGTCGACCCCGACTCCGCAAACGACGCGCGCACCCTGCTCGAGGCGCCGCTCGACGCCGACACCGCCGTGCGGGTCGCCCTGCTCAACAACCGCGCGCTGCGGGCTCAGCTCCGTGAGCTCGGCGTCGCTCGCGGTCGGCTGATCCAGGCGCGTCAGGTCGCCAACCCGACCTTCGAGGCCGAGTCGTTGCCCGAGCGCAACACCGCGTTCGAGTTCCGCGTCGAGTACGATCTGACCTCCCTCGTGCTCGCCCCGCTGCGCGCCAGGGCTGCCGCGGCCGACCTCGAGGCCGCGCGCCTCGACGTCGCGGGCGACGTGGTCCAGCTCGGTAACGCCGTGCGCAGTGCCTTCTACACGCTGCAGGCGGCCGAGCAGCGCCTGGCGATCGCTCAGCGGGCGCTCGACGCGTTCGCGGCGAGCCGGGACGCGGCCGCGGCGCTGCTCGAGGCCGGCAGCATCTCGGCGCTCGACGCATCCTCGCAGATCGCCGCGTTCGAGAGGGCCCGCGTCATGGTCGCCCAGCTCGAGCTGGAGGTCGCCGATCAGCGGGAGGCGATGCAGCGGCTGCTCGGGCTGCACGGTCGGGACACCACCTGGCAGATCCGCGGCGACCTCTCGAAGGTGCCCGACGAGCTGCCGCCCTCCGACGGTCCCGAGACGAAGGTCGTGCAGGCCAGCCTCGAGCTCGCGTCGATGCGCAGCCGCCTCGAGGCGATCAGCCGGCGCACCAGGCTCTCGCGCACCCAGGGCTGGCTACCCGAGATCGATGTCGATATGCACGCGCTGTACGGCGACCCCGAGTCAGGGACGCGAAGCGGTCCCCCGCGCGTCGGCGCCGGGGTCAGCCTCAGCGTCCCACTCTTCAACCAGCAGCGCGGCACGACCCGCGCGCACGAGGCGGAGTTCGACGCGCTGATGGAGCGCTACCACGGACTGGCGATCGACCTCCGCTCGGCCGCCCGCGAGACCCACAACCGTGTGACCTCGACCTACGCCCGCGCCCGGCAGTACCAGCAGATCATTTTGCCGGCCCAGCGCCGCGTGGTCGAGGAGACGCAGCTGCAATACAACGCGATGCAGCTCGGCGTGTTCCAATTGCTGCAAGCGCGGCGCGAGCAGCTCGACGTGGAGCTCGCCTATGTCGAGACCTTGCGCGAATACTGGAGCGCCGCGGCGGCGCTCGACACCCTGCTCGCGGGCCACCGCGTCTTACTCTCCGACACCCCCGGAGCCACACCCATGAGCGCGGGCAGTGAGCCCGCTGGAGGCCACTGACATGATCCGCCGTTCTTTCTTGCAGCTCGGGAGCGCGGCCGCTGGCGCCGCCCTCCTCGCCCACACCACCGATGCCCACGCCCAGGCGCCCCACCCCGTCAGCGCCCCCGGTACGGCCCCGGCCATCGCCCCGGACACGCCCGCGGCCCGCAGCCCGATCGTCGCCCCCGGCGGCCAGGTCGCGGTCGTCACGCCGAACGGTTCGACGCTGCCGTGGCGCCTCGTCGGCGGGGTCAAGGTCGGCCACCTGATCGCCGAGCCCGTCGACCACGAGTTCGCCCCCGGGCTGCGCGCCCAGGTGTGGGGCTACAACGGCGGCACGCCGGGCCCGACGATCGAGGCGATCGAGGGCGACCGCGTCCGTATCTACGTCACCAATCGTCTGCCGGAGCCAACGACCGTGCACTGGCACGGCATCATCCTCCCCAACGGCATGGACGGGGTCGCCGGCCTCAACCAGCGCCCGATCGAGCCCGGCGAGACATTTGCTTACGAGTTCACGCTGCGCCACGCCGGCACCTTCATGTATCACCCGCACTACGACGAGATGACCCAGATCGCGCTGGGCATGGTCGGCATGCTGATCGTGCATCCGAGGCGGCCGCCGGGTCCGCGGGTCGACCGCGACTTCGTACTGATGACCCACGAATGGAAGCTCAACGTTGGCGCGAAGCGACCCGACCCCAACGAGATGAGCGACTTCAATGTCCTCACATTCAACAGCAAGTCGTTCCCGGCGACCCAGCCGCTGCTCGTCGGTCGCGGCGAGCGGGTGCGCATCCGCCTCGGCAACCTCGGCCCGATGGACCACCACCCGATCCACTTGCATGGCCTCAATTTCAAGGTCACCGCGACCGACGGCGGCTTCGTCCCCGAGTCCGCCCAGGTGCCCGACACGACGGTGCTGATGCCGGTCGGCAGCACCCGCGTGATCGAGTTCGTGCCGGACGAGCCCGGTGACTGGGGCATGCACTGCCACATGACCCACCACGTGATGACGCAGATGGGCCACGGCCTCCCGCCGATGGTCGGCGTCGACACCAAAAAACTCGACCACCGAATGAGCCGCGTGATGCCCGAGTACATGACGATGGGCACGAAGGGCATGGGCGGCATGGGCGAGATGGCGATGAAGATCCCCGACAACAGCCTGCCGATGCGCGGCGGCCCCGGCCCGTTCAGCTACATCGACATGGGCGGCATGTTCACGGTGCTCAAGGTCCGCGACGACCCCGCCGAGGCTCCGAACACCTGGTACCGCCACCCGAAGGGCACCGTCGCCGGACCGGCCGACGCGGCGCGCATGGCCGCCGATGGCGTCGATCTCGAGGCCGCCAGCCGCCGATGACCCCCTGTAATCCGATCCCGACGCTCGCGTCTTCACCGTGCGAGTCGATCAACAAAACCCACGCACACAAGGCAACCAAGATGAACACCCAACATGAAACCGTCCTCGACGTCACCGGAATGAGCTGCTCCTCGTGCGTCCGCCACGTCTCCGACGCGCTCCGAAGCCTCGACGGCGTCACCGCGGTCGAGGTCCAGCTCCGCGCCGGCAAGGTCCTCGTCCGCCACGACCCCGCGAAGGCTGCGGTCACCGCCCTGGTCACCGCCCTCGACAGGGCTGGCTACGGGTCCCGCCTCGGCGTCGCGGCCTGAAGCGCAGCATCACGGAGGACCAAGCCATGCCCCGCACGCTCCGTAACAAGCTCCTACTCGCCACCGCGGCGCTCACGCTGGTCGCCACGAGTGCATCCGCCATCGTCTTCGGCGGCATGATCAACGTCGCGGCGACCGACCCCCACTGGGCGACGACCGAGTGGGTGCTGCACACGACGATGCAGAACGCGGTGCGGTCGTCCGCGCGAGGCATCACCCCGCCCGAGGGCGTGGACCTCCGCGATCCCGCCCTCGCCGAGCGAGCCTTCGGCCACTACAGCGTCGCGTGCACGACCTGCCACGGCGCGCCCGGGGTGGCTCCGTCGCCCTGGATGATCACGAACCCGCCGTCCCCATTGCTCGTCGAGACCGCCGAGCGCTGGAGCGACGGGGAACTCTACTGGATCGTCAAGCACGGGATCAAGATGACCGGCATGCCCGCGCTCGGGCCGACGCACGCCGACGAGGACCTCTGGGCGATCGCCGCGTTCGTTCGCCAGCTCCCCACAATGAAGCCCGAGGAGTACCAGGCGATGGGGAAACGCCACGAGGCGAAGAAGCACGCCGAACACGGCGCGCACGAGCACCACGGCATGTGAAGCGCCGCTGACCATCACCGCCAGCCGATACAGTGGTGCAGCTCGAGGGATCTTGCCGTGGCCGCGGACGCCGAGGTCCCGAGTGCGCTGCCGGGACACGGTCGCCAGGAGGACCGCCATCCCCCCTCGATCGTCTCAATGACGAGGCGATGCTCAGGCGATCCGGAGCTCGCCGTGCACACCCTGCTTCAGGATCACCTGGTGACGCACGAGCAGGTCGACGAGCATGAGACCCCCGATGAGCTCGATCGGCTGGCCGAGCGCGACTTCACGCGCCTGCGTGGTGAAGGCCGAGGTGGTGACGACGATGCCGCGATCATAACGGTCGCGGTGGAGCACGCCGAGCAACTCGTCGATGCAGGGGCGGGCGACCGGAGTGCTGTAGCGCTTGACCTGAACGGCGATGCGGCTGGCGGGACCGACCGGCGCCGAATGAATGCAGCGCACGTCGACGCCGCCATCGAGGGGCCCACCGCGATGTTCGACGTCGGTGTAGCCCATGGCCCGTAGCAGCTCCGCCACCAGCTTCTCGAGGCGCGTGGGATCGATCTGCAGCAGCCACGCGAGCGTGTCCTGCCGGGCCCGCGCGTTGTGGCGCTCGACCAGCTTGCTGATCTTGGCCGCGACATCGGCGAGCACGAGGCCCCGCGCCGCGTCGGCATCCGGGCTGTAGATCCGCCAGCGGAACAGGGTGTGGGCGCGGCGCTCGGCGGTGCTCTGCGACAGGCCGCTCAGGGTCATGAGGCGCCTTGCGAGCTCCGCCGACTCGACGGCCTCGCCGGCGAAGAACGCGGAGAACGGCCGCAGCGCCCGCGCCGACTTGATCGCCTCCGCGTACAGTTGCCGCTCCTCGCGCGACTCCTCGACGGCCGCGAGCAGGCGCTCGCCGCCAGGCGTAACCCGCAGGCGGCCCTTCGCCGTGAACTCCAGCAGCCCGAGGATCTGAGCGACTCGCGGCGGCGGGCGTAGCAATTTCGGCGACTTGGTGACCGGCGGCGAGCGGCCGAGCGGATGCACAGGCGGGCGAGATACCCACGTGCGCGAAGCCGGTCGGCTACGTGCCGCGCCAGACGCACGAGTGCGACGCGGCGGTGCTGGTGCGTCGGCACCTCGCGAAGTTCCTGGAGCGCTGCGAGGAGCGGGCGGGGCCGCTGCCGGCGTTCGTGAAGGGGGAGCTGGAGGGCTTCGCGGGCTGCGGTGACTTCGAGCTTGAGCTTCGTGCGGACCTGTTGCCGCGCCTGCGGCGACGAGCT
>Ga0105048_10014675_pt1 | contig 12190 bp, 9 predicted proteins | sample MAT05_FD_78382 | JGI IMG/M metagenome (GOLD analysis project Ga0105048, IMG submission 78382) | Freshwater microbial communities from Lake Fryxell liftoff mats and glacier meltwater in Antarctica - MAT-05 | ecosystem: Environmental > Aquatic > Freshwater > Ice > Liftoff microbial mat | place... | reverse complement strand
CCAGTCGGGCACCTCGTCGACGACGGCGGCCCGCTTCGCGCGGATGGTGGAGGTCGCCCGTCCGATGTTGCGCCGCAGCTGGGAGTCGGCGAGCGCGCGGCGGGCTGCGGCCGGGAACGCCTCGTCGCCCTGCAGCGCCCCCACCCCGGGCGGGGCGTGGACGACCGGCATGCCCAGGAACGTCGTCACCGGGTTCCTCCCGTGGACGCCAGGATCTCGGCCAGGTGGACCGTCCGGGTCCCGGTCCGCAGGCGGGAGAGCCCGCCCCCGATGTGCATCAGGCAGGAGGAGTCCCCGGCCGTGCAGACCTCCGCTGCGGTGGACAGCACGTGGCGCACCTTGTCGGTCAGCATCGCCGTGGAGGTGTCGGCGTTCTTGAGGGCGAAGGTGCCGCCGAACCCGCAGCAGGAGTCGGCCTCAGGCAGCTCGACGAGGTCGAGACCCCGCACCTGCTGAAGCAGTCGCAGCGGCTTGTCGGCCACCCGCAGCATCCTCAGCGAGTGGCAGGTCGGGTGGTAGGTCACGCGGTGCGCGTAGGTCGCCCCGACGTCCTCGACACCCAGGACGTCGACAAGCAGCTCGGACAGCTCGTAGGTCCGGGCGGCGATCGCCTCAGCCCGCAGAGCCAGCGCCTCATCCCCGGCGCGACGCGCGACCCTCGCGTGCTGATGGCGCACCGACCCGACGCAGGAGCCCGAAGGCGCGACCACCACGTCGTACGGCTCGAAGACCTCCACGTGGTGCCGCACGACCGGCAGCGCATCGCGCTGGTAGCCGGTGTTGATGTGCATCTGCCCGCAGCAGGTCTGCTCGGCGGGGAAGACGACCTCGTGGCCGAGCCGCTCGAGCACCGCCACCGTCGCCCGCCCGACCGACGGGTAGAGCGTGTCCGCGAGGCAGGTGATGAACAGCGCGATCCGCAACCGCCACTCCCGTCAGCCCGGCGGGCACGGGCGCCCGCCCCGCCGAGTGTGCCCGATCTCCGCGACCTGGACCGGCCGAGCCGGTGCGTGAACCGTCCTGCGCCCGTGAACTGCCCACTCCCTGGATGGCGCGAGCCGGGGGTAGGCGGGCTGCTTCAACTCCGGGGCTCCGACGACCGATCACCCCTGTCGTGACCAGTCTCCGTCGACGAAGGCCGCAGAGCGCCGGACGGGCGGGGGCAAGGGGTGTACACAGCAGCATGGGGTCCCTGGTAGCCACCCGTGGGCGGTGGAGCGACATTCGCGGGCGGTCCGCTCTGCGACGAGACCGGGCACCGCGCCCGGACGTGACCCGATGATGGCGGAGGCCCGCCCCGAGGGCGACACCCGTCGGGCCCTGGAGCGCCTGCATGAGGCGCAGCGCATCGGGCAGATCGGCGACTGGGAGTTCCGCCTCGCCGACGCGACGATCAGCTGGTCGCCCCAGGTGTATGAGATCACGGGGCGCGATCCCGCCCACGGGCCGCCGCGGACCTACGAGGCGATGGCCTCGATCTTCGAGCCCGACAGCGCCGTCAGGTTGAGGCAGCACGTCGACCGGGCCGTCGAGACCGGCGAGCCGCAGTCCTACGACCTGGTGCTGGAACGTCCCGACGGGGTGAAGGTCCACGTCCAGGCGAGCGCGGTGGCACGTACCGACGATCACGGCTGCATCGTCGCGCTGGCCGGGACCATCCAGGACGTCACAGCGCGGGACTTGGCGGAGCGGCTGCTCGTGGAGAGCGAGCAGCGGCTCGGCTTCGCGCTGGAGGCCGCCGAGATCGGCGACTGGGACATGGACCTGCGGACGAACATCGCGCGGCGTTCCCTGCGGCACGACCAGTGCTTCGGCTACCTGGAGCCGGTTCGGGAATGGGGGTACGACACGTTCCTGGCGCACGTGGACGCCGTCGACCGCGGGCGGGTCGACACGGCCTACCAGCAGGCCATGTCCGGCGCGGGCGACTACGACATCGAGTTCCGGGTGACCTGGCCCGACGGCTCGGTCCACTGGCTGTGGTCCAGGGGGAGGTTCTACTTCGACGACTCCGGCCAGCCCTACCGGGTGGCCGGCATCCAGGTGGACGTCACGGAGCGGCGGCGGGAGGTGCAGGCCGCCACCCGGCTCGCCGCGATCGTCGAGTCCTCCGAGGACGCCATCATCAGCCAGGAGCCGGACGGCGTCGTGACCAGCTGGAACCCCGGTGCGGCGCGGCTGTTCGGGCTCACGGCGGCGCAGATGGTCGGCCAGAGGCTGGACCACCTCGTCGCGTCGGGCGCCCCTGACGACGAGCAGCACTTCTTCGACCTGGCCACCCGCGGCGAGGTGGTGACGCCGTTCGAGGCGCAGCGACGACGAGGCGACGGCACCCTGCTCGACGTCCTGCTCACGCTGTCGCCGCTGCGGGACGTCGATGGCAGCGTGGTGGGCGTGTCGACCATCGCGCGGGACATCGGGGACCGGAAGCGGCTGGATTCGTCGTTGCGGCACCAAGCTCTCCACGACACCCTGACAGGGCTACCCAACCGGGCGCTGCTGGACGACCGGATGAGCCACGCCCTGACCGCCGCACACGCGCGGGGCAGCACCGTCGCCGTGCTGTTCCTGGACCTCGACCGGTTCAAGGTGCTCAACGACGCCGAGGGCCATGCTGCCGGCGACGCGGTCCTCGTCGAGGTCGCGCACCGGCTGCGGGCCGCGGTGCGACCTCAGGACACCGTCGCCCGGTTCGGGGGGGACGAGTTCGTGGTCCTCTGCGAGACCGGCGGGCTCGTGACTGCCCACCACGTCGCCGAGCGCCTCCACCAGAGCCTCAGGCACCCCTTTCCGACAGAGGGCGCGGCCCGCTTCCTGTCCGCGAGCATCGGCATCGCGATCTCCCATGGGGACAGCACGGCCGCAGACCTGCTCAGGGACGCCGACGCCGCGATGTACCGGGCCAAGGACCTCGGCCGCGGCCGCACAGCGGTGGTCGACGCTGACCTGCGAGCGCGTGCCTCGGCCCGGCTCGAGGCCACCACGTCTCTGCGGCGTGCGCTGACCCAGGGCGAGCTGCGACTCCACTACCAGCCGATCGTGGACCTCGCCGATCGGCGGCTTCTCGGCTTCGAGGCGCTCGTGCGGTGGCAGCACCCGGAGCACGGGCTCCTGAGCCCGGGGGCGTTCATCGCCGACGCGGAGGAGTTCGGGCTGATCGCCCCGTTGGGCGAGTGGGTCCTGCGGACGGCCCTGGAGCAGTCCGCGCAGTGGGCGGCGACGGGGATGGTGTCGGCACCGCCGCACATGTCGGTCAACCTGTCCGCCAGGCAGCTGGAAGAACCCGACTTCGCCAGGGTCATCGCCACCACCTTGGAGGCGAGCGCCTTCCCGGCTTCGGCCCTCACCCTGGAGATCACCGAGAGCGTGGTCATGCAGGACGTCCTGCGCAACGTGGAGCACCTGCGTGTGCTGCGGGAGATCGGCGTGGACCTCAGCATCGACGACTTCGGCACCGGGTACTCCTCGTTGGCCTACCTCAAACGACTGCCCGTCACGACGCTGAAGATCGACCGGGAGTTCGTGGACGGCCTCGGGCGGGACCAGCACGACTCGGCCATCGTCGCCGCGATCATCGCCCTGGCCCGAGCACTGGAGCTCCGCGTCGTGGCGGAGGGCGTGGAGACGCCGCGCCAGCTGTCCGAGCTCCGCCGGCTCGGCTGCGACGCCGGGCAGGGGTTCCTGTTCTCGCGCCCGGTCCCCGCCGAGGAGGCCGAGCGGTGGGTGCTGGCGGGCCGAGCCCCGGCACCTTCCGACGTGCCCGAAGAGATGGCCGCGCCCAGGGGCTGAACCGGTCGGTGACGGAGCAGTGACGCCGCCCGCTGCGCGAACAGCTCCTCGCGGACCGGCGTCACGGTCAGCACGTGACTGTGCCCGTGCGGCGTCACAGCCGCGGGTCGACCGGCTCCGACTCGAGCGCCAGCACGGCGAACACCGGCTCGTGCACCCGCCACAGCGGCTCCCCTCGGGCGACGCGCTCGAGCGCCTCGACGCCGAGGGCGTACTCCCGGGCGGCCATCGACCGCTTGTGCCCGAGGCTGCGCTGCCGTAGCCGGTCGAGGTGGCGCGGCTCGGTGTAGTCCGGGCCGTAGATGATGCGCAGGTACTCCCGCCCGCGGACCTTGATGCCGGGCTGGGCGTAGCCTCGACCGGCCTTGACGAGGTTGTCCGCCGGCTTGACGACCATGCCCTCGCCACCCGCCGTGGTCAGCTCGGTCCACCACTGCACCCCGGCCCGTACGGACGCCTCGTCGGTGGTGTCGACGGGCAGCCGACGGGTCGTGCGGAACAGCGCCGGATCGGCCGCCACCAGGCGGTCGGCCAAGGCCAGGTGCCAGTCGTGCGGCCGATCGGCGTACGTCTTGCCCTCGGTCGCGAGCAGCTGGAACGGCGCGAGCTGCACGCCCGAAAGGCCCTGCGTCGGCCAGACGTAACGGCGGTAGGCGGCAGTGAAGGCCTCGGCGTTGCGGGCACGTGAGGCGGTGCGCGCGAGCAGGTCGCCGACGTCGACGCCGCGGGAGGCAACCTGGTCGAGGACCGTGACGGCGGGCGGGAGGGCAGCGCGGGCCGCGGCACCGACAGCGGCGTACTGGGTGCGCAGCAGCTCCTCGGCCTTGGCCGACCACGGCAGCAGCTCGGCGTCGAGCAGCAGCCAGTCGGTGCCGAGCTCGTCCCACAGCCCGGCGGCGCTCGCGGCCGCGCGGACCCGGTCGAGCAGCTGCTCGGTGAGGGCCGCGTCGAAGAACGACCGTCCGGTGCGCGTGTGCACCACCCCGGTGCGGTCGCCGCCGAAGCGGGTCCGCGCCGCCTCGCCGCGGCAGACCAGCACCACGGCACGGGAGCCCATGTGCTTCTCCTGGCACAGCACGTGCGCGACCCCGGTGGTGCGGTAGGCCTCGAAGGCCGAGGTCGGGTGCTCGAGCAGATCACCGTCCGCCGAGGTCGCGCACGGTGCCATGGTCGGCGGCAGGTAGAGCAGCCAGCGCGGTTCGAGGGCGAAACGGCTCATGACCTCGAGCGCACCGGCGGCGTTCTCCTCGCGCACGGTGACCCGCCCGGCGAGCCGGGTCTCGACACCCCGCTTGCCGAGCACGTCGGTCAGCGACAGCTCATCGCGATCTACGCGGCCGGGCGCGCCGCCGGTCGAGGCGGGCAGGAACGGCTTCGTCGGTGCGTACCAGACCTGCTCCGCCGGGACGGAGACGACCTGCTTCTCCGGCCAGCGCAGCGCGGTCAGCGTGCCGCCGAAGACGCAGCCGGTGTCCAGGCACATCGTGTTGTTGACCCACTCCGGCTCCGGGGTCGGCACGTGCCCGTACAAGACGGTGGCGTGGCCGCGGTAGTCCTGGGCCCAGGGGTAGCGCACCGGCAGGCCGAACTCGTCGGTCTCGCCGGTGGTGTCGCCGTACAGCGCGAAGCTGCGCACGCGGGCGGACGCCCGACCGTGGTAGGCCTGCTTGAGGCCGGCGTGCGCGACGACGAGCCGGCCGTCGTCCAGGACCAGGTGCGAGACCAGGCCGTAGCAGAAGTCCTGCACCTGGGTACGGAACTCGGGCGTCTCGTGCGAGAGCTGCGCGAGCGTCTCGGCCAGGCCGTGGGTCACCTGCACGTCCCGGCCCTGCAGGGCCTTGACGAGCTTGCTCTCGTGGTTGCCCGGCACGCACAGGGCGTGGCCGCTCGCGACCATCCCCATGACCAGGCGCAGCACGCCCGGGGAGTCCGGACCCCGGTCGACGAGGTCGCCGACGAAGACGGCCTTGCGTCCTGGGGCGTGGGCATCGACCGGACGCCCCTGCTCGTCGCGGACGAGGGCGTAACCCAGCTCCACCAGCAATGCCTCGAGCTCGGCGCGGCAGCCGTGCACGTCGCCGATGACGTCGAACGGCCCCCGCTCGTCGCGGAAGTCGTTGAGCAGGCGCTCGCGCACGACGACCGCCTCGGCGACCTCCGACTCGCTGCGCAGGACGTGCACCTTGCGGAAGCCCTCCTTGCCCAGGTGCTTGAGCGAGCGCCGCAGCTGGTCCCGCTGCCGTGTCACGACGTTGTCGCCGAAGGTGCGGTCGGCACGAGAGGCATTGCGTTCAAGGCAAACCCGCTCGGGCAGGTCGAGGACAACGGCCACCGGCAGGACATCGTGCGCCCGCGCCAGGGCCACCAGCGACCTGCGCGCCTCGGGCTGCACGTTGGTCGCGTCCACCACCGTCAGCCGGCCGGCCTCCAGCCGCTTCCCCGCGATGTGGTGGAGCACGTCGAAGGCCGCGGCCGTCGCCGCCTGGTCGTTCTCGTCGTCGGAGACCAGGCCCCGGCAGAAGTCGCTCGACAGCACCTCGAAGCGGCCGAAGTGCTCGCGCGCGAAGGTCGACTTGCCCGAGCCGCTGGCACCGACCAGGCAGACCAGCGACAGCTCCGGCACCCTGAGCTCGCTCACGCGGTCCTCCTGAAGACAGCCATCTGGGTGGGCGGTCCGACCTCGGGGTCGTCGTCACCCACAGGCAGGTAGCGCACGCCGTAGCCGTGCGCCGCAGCCACCCCGTCAGCCCAGGCGCGGAACTCCTTCCTCGTCCATTCGAAGCGGTGGTCGCGGTGACGCATCGTGCCCGCGGGCAGGTGCGGGTAGCGCACGTTGTGCTCCACGTTCGGCGTCGTGACGACGACCGAGACCGGACGGGCGGCCCCGAAGACGGTCCGCTCGAGGGCGGGCAGTCGAGGTAGGTCGACGTGCTCGACGACCTCCATGAGCACGACGGCGTCGTGGCCGGCGAGCCGGTCGTCACGGTAGGTCGCCGACGACTGCAGCAGCTGCAGCCGGGCCCGCTGGGTGTCGGGCATCCGCTCCAGACCGAGCCTGCGCTCGGCCAGCTCGAGCGCGCGGTGCGAGACGTCGACGCCGACGACCTTGGCGTACGACGGGTCGCGCACGAGCTCGCGCAGCAGGGCGCCCTCACCGCAGCCGAGGTCGACGACGGTCGAGGCGCCCTCGGCGCGCAGGGCCGCCAGCACCGCCAGCACGCGCAGCTGTGCCAGCGTCGTGGGGCGCTCCTCCGGCTCGTCGGCGACGGCGTCCGCGACGTCGTCGTCCGGGGCGACGTCGTCGAGCGAGGCGAGGCGGCCGACCGCGTCCTGCACCAGCGCACGCCGGTGCCGCAGGTAGCGGCGCGTGATGAGCTCGCGCTCCGGGTGCCCGGACAACCAGGTCCCGCCGGCGCGCAGCAGCTTGTCGACCTCGTCGGTGCTCACCCAGTAGTGCTTGCTGTCGTCGAGCACCGGCAGCAGGACGTACAGCTGGGTCAGGGCGTCAGCGACACGGACCTCACCGGTCAGCCGCAGGTCGACGTAGCGCGACTCGCCCCACGCGGGCAGCTCCGGGTCGAGCGGCAGCACCGCGGTCTCCACCGTCCAGCCGAGTGGGCCGAACAGCCGCTCGACGACCTCGACGCCGCCGCGGCACGGCACCGCCGGCAGGTGCACCGACAGCGGCAGGGGCGAGGCCGCGAGCTCTGGCCGCGCGTCGCAACGCCCCGTCATGGCGGTGCGGAACACCTTGCCGAGCGCGACGGCGAGCATCGAGGACGCGGCGTACGGGCGGTCGTTGACGTACTGCGCCAGTGAGAAGCCGTCGGCGCCCACCTTGCTGCCACCGCGCACCAGCGCCACCGGATCGACCTCGAGGAGCAGCGCGACCGTCGCACGCTCGTCGGTCGCCTCGGGCCACACGACGTGCGCCGTGCCGACGGCGACCTCGAAGGCCTGAGCCCGGTCAGGGTGCTTGTGGAGCACGAAGCCGAGGTCGGCCGCCGAGGGCATGGTGGTGGACAGCGTGAGGAGCACCGCGACAGTCTGCCTCCGTCGGTCGCGAGCACGCCGGGCGCGTAACCGCGGGCGGTTGCTCGCCGACGTCCTCCCGGGCCCGGTCACTGCGGCCGGTCGACGTCACGGCGGAGCTCTGCGGCGTGCGGGCCACGTCGTGGTGACGCATTCCTTACAGCTCCGCGCCGATGGGTGCCAACGTCCCCGCACCGGGTCATGATGGCCCCATGCGCACCATCGTTGCCTGGATTCTCGCGCCGACGGAGACGTCGGAGCGCAGCCGTGGCGTGGGCCTCGCCGGGCTCCGCGTGCTCGTGGGGCTGCTGTGGCTCTACAACGTCGAGTGGAAGCGACCCCCGGCGTTCGGCCGCGATAGCGGTGGCCAACTCTACGGCTACGTCCAAGGAGCGGTGGACGACCCGTTCTTCCCGCCCTACTCGTGGGTCCTCGAGCAGCTGGTCCTGCCCAACTTCGGCTTCTTCGGCTGGGTCGTGCTGGTGGTGGAGTCACTGCTCGCGGCGTTCCTGATCGCCGGGGTGTTCACCCGCCTGTGGGCTCTGGTGGGCGCGGGGCAGGCGCTCGCCATCGGGCTGTCCGTCGTGACCGCTCCCGGCGAGTGGCCCTGGGGCTACCACATGCTCATCGGCATCCACCTCGCGCTCTTCGCGACCGCCGCCGGTGCGTACGCCGGCGTCGACGGTGTCCGCATGCGCGGTGGCGGGGAGGCGGCGTGGCGCGGCCTCGGCGTCGCGGGCGCCGTGGCCACCGCCGTGGCGGTCGGGTCGCTGCCCTTCACGCTGGGCGACCCCTTCGCCGGGTCGGGCTCCGGCCTGCGCACCGGCGAGCTCGAGCTGAGCCTCGGGCTCTACAACCTCCTCGGGGCGGTCCTGCTCGCCGCCCTCGGCGTCGGACTCCTGGCGGCCGCCCGCCTGCGCTCCCGCGCGACGGCGCTGATCGTCGGAGCGGTGGCCGTCGTGGCGACGCTGTCGGTCTGGCTTCAGCTGGCCTCCGGCGACGTCTTCCTGGGCGCCAACGGCACGGCGGCGGCGGTCTATCTCACCGTCGCGGTGACCGCACTCAGCCTGGCCGCGCTGACACCCGCCCACGAGCCGGTGCGACAGGACACGACCCCCGCCCGCCCCTGACCCTGGGAGATGCGCGGGGCCGACGCCTGGGGCAGGCCCTTCGCTGTCGCAAGACACCGGGTAGCGGCGGCAGAATGCCAGCCGTTGCCGTAAACTCGGCGACGGTCCACGTGGTCGGCGGTCCTTCGGGCCGAAGGAGGGGGTCGTTGACGGTGGCAGTTCCAGTCGCACTCGCCACGCCTGCCGCACGAGCGGCACAGCCGGTGGCTCCACGGGTGACGCTGATCGATTCGGCCTCGGCTCCGCTGCTCGCACGTGGCCTCTTCGCCTCAGGAGACCCCGGCCCCATCGTGGCTTCGCTGGCCCACGTTCCTGAGCTGCTGGGCCCGACACTGCCCTTCCTGGGGGCCGTGCTCGGCCCGTCATGGGTCTCGCTGCGCGAGACGGAGATGGTCATCCTGCGCACGTCGGCCGTGCTGGGCTGCCGCTACTGCACCGAGACGCACAGCGTCGTGGCGCTCGACTCGGGCCTGAGCCTGGACGAGGTCCGCGGCCTGCGCGGGGAGCTGCCGCTGACCGACTCCTTCCCGGACGATGCAGAGCGGGCACTGCTCGCCTGGTGCGATGCCGTGGCCCTGGGCGTCGACGCTGACATCGAGCAGGCCCGCCGAGCGCTGGCTGTCGACGACGCCCGGGTCGTCCATCTCACCCTGCTGGCCGCGACCACCGTCATGCTCAACCGCTACGCCACGGCGCTGGCGCTGCCGACCTCCCCGGACGTGCGCGAACGACTTGTGCGAGCGGGTCTGTGACCGCCGTCGCCCAGCCCACGGCCGAGGGCACCGTGGGCAGCCGTCTGTGGCTCTACAGCAACTACCACTGCAACCTGGTCTGCACCTACTGCCTGACGGAGTCGGGGCCCAAGGTCGCCAAGCGCGAGCTCGATCCGGCGACGATGCTCGACCTTGCCCATGAGGCGAAGGGGCTCGGCTTCACCGGCGTCGGAGTGACGGGGGGCGAGCCCTTCCTCGTGCCGGAGATGCCGGAGCTGCTCGTCGAGCTCTCCCGCGTGCTGCCGGTGCTCGTGCTCACCAACGGCACGCTGTTCCAGCGCGCCCTGCTCGAGCGCATGAGGCCCTTGGCTGACGCCGACGTGGTCGTGCAGATCTCGCTTGACCACTCGGAGCCCGAAGCCAACGACCTCATGCGTGGCCCGGAGAACTTCCGCAAGGTTGTCGAGGCGGTGCCGCAGCTGCGCCGGCGCGGCATCCGCGTCCGCATCGCCACGACCGTCGAGGAGGAGGACGCCGACGACCTGGAGCGGCTGTGTGCCCTGCACCGGCAGCTCGGCGTCAGCGACGACGACCACGTCGTCCGGCCGATCATCAAGCGGGGACGCGCCGAGACCGGCGACATGGGGGTTGTGGCCCGCTACCTGGATCTCGAGCCGGAGCTGACGATCACCGCAGACGGCGCGTTCTGGTCGCCCTTCGCGCCGACCGTCCGGCAAGGGACTCTGGACACCGACCTGCTGCTCACACGGACCGTGCGGCCGCTGCGCCGTCCGCTCGACGCGATGCTCGTCGTCGCGGGAGCCCGACCAGAGGGAGCGGACACGACGCTCAACATCCGTTGAGCGTGATGTCCACAGCACCCGGTCGGGTGTGACTGCACGAGCACCGCAGCGAGCGAGCGAGCGAGCGACACGCTGGGCCTAGGTGAGGCCTAGGTGCCGATCGTCTCGTTGCTGGCAAGGGCGGCAGTGGTGCTGGCGGGACAGCTGGCACTGCGCCGGTGACGAATGCTGGCCCGGTCCCTACTTCGCAAGCGCTGCGCACAGCGCCGCCTGCACTGCCGGCGATTCGGGGTCGAACGGCTCGCCGGCGCCGCTGTGGCTGCCATCTGGGCGTGCGATCCCGGTGTACTGCAGGATCGGCCGCCCGTCTCGTCCGGTGATGCGGAGCTGCATGCCGTGGTAGGTGGTGGGCCACGTCTGCTCGTCGGCCTGCGCGTCCACGTCGACGTTCTGCCAGTTGGCGTGCGCCGTCCAGGTCACTGTTGGTCCTGTGCCTTCCGGAGACAGCGACCACGAGCCTTCGGCGCTCTGGAACACGAAGCGGCGCACGAGTTGGCCGTCCTCATACCACCGCAGCCCGCGACGAACGTCATCCGCTGTCTCGTAGACCTGCCCGCACGGGAGTACGAACGCTTCCCCCTTCGTCACGCTGTTGTCGAAGGTGGTTCGGCAGATCACGCGGGTGCCGGCGGCATGGCAGGTCGCACCTGGTGGAGGGGCGGGCACGAGGGTGTTCACGTCGACGGATGGCGCCGCCGCCGCGCTGACGCCAGACGCGGCCAGGCCGACGCCCGTCAGGAGGGCAGCGAGGGAGATGCGTAGCAACATGTCGGGTTCTCCTACTTGGGGGCGGAAGGTGATGAGTGCGGTGGAGCGAGCCGTGCGCAACGCAGGTCCCGAAGGACCGTCGAGGAGGCAGAGCCTCGCGAGCACTGGGCAGCTGTGCATCAGGGCCAGCCCCCATCGTCGACGGGTGACCCGCCTCCGGGTCGACCCTGATGACGGGCGACCCCCATGCGCGGACACTGCGCACATGCGTCCCCGCCTCCTCATCGTCGACGACCACGAGGGGTTCCGCGCCGTGGCCCGAATCCTGCTCGAGGGCGACGGCTACGAGGTGGTCGGGGAAGCAGTCGACGGCGAGGCGGCTGTCGCGGCCGCCGTCGCGCTGTCACCCGGGATCGTGCTGCTGGACGTCCACCTGCCGGACCTGGACGGGTTCGCCGTCTCGGTCCGGCTCGCCGCGCTCCCGCACCCGCCGCAGGTGGTGCTCATCTCCAGCCGTCCGATCACGGACCTGCGCCGCCGGGTGCAAGCGAGCCCGGTGGTGGGCTTCGTCGCGAAGGACGAGCTGTCCGGCGCCGCTCTCGGCGCGCTCGTGAGCGGGGCCTGACATGAGGGACCTGCTCGGCGTCCTCGACGTCCTCGCAGGGGTGGTCTTCCTGGTGCTCGCAGCCGCGGAGGCCCGGCGGTCGCGCCGCAGCGCGATGCTGGCCGCCGCGGCCGGGGTCGCCTGGCTCGCCGCCCCGCTGGTCCCGGCGCTGCTGCTCGTTCACCGGCCGCTCGTGCTGCACACCGCCCTCGCCCTGCCGGGACATCGGTTGCGCGGGCGGCGAGCCCGTGCGTCCCTCGTCCTCGCCTGGGCGGGCGCGCTGATCGTTCCCCTGGGCCGCTCCCCGGAGTGGATGCTGATGGTCGGGGCGGTGGTGGCCGCCGAGGCCGT
>Ga0105048_10014674_pt1 | contig 12191 bp, 10 predicted proteins | sample MAT05_FD_78382 | JGI IMG/M metagenome (GOLD analysis project Ga0105048, IMG submission 78382) | Freshwater microbial communities from Lake Fryxell liftoff mats and glacier meltwater in Antarctica - MAT-05 | ecosystem: Environmental > Aquatic > Freshwater > Ice > Liftoff microbial mat | place... | reverse complement strand
GTCGGTTTGAACTGCCCGACTAGTCGCTTACGAGGGACCAGACGAGATGCACGAACCGGAGCGGCCAGCGAACTCAATCTCTGCTCCCCAACCCCGCCGTTCCGGGCGATTTCTGGCACTCGATGCGCGGCCGGTGAATCTGGACGGTTTTGTGCATGAGGCGGCGGATCTGGGGTTCATCGCGTCCGATTCCCCGAACGATCCTGTGGGGGCACTACGGATACTGGATGGTGTTGTCGTTCACCTGGACGGCAAGGATCGCAGTGAGTTCGATCTGATCGATCACTTCATCGCCGATCACACCATCAATCTGGAGGTCGCCGATGAGGCCATGGCGATCGAACAGCTCCATTTCGCGCGGTCGATGGTCGATCCGGCAGTTCCGGCCGAAAAACTTCGGAGTCACGCCTCGGGAATCACTCCGGCGAGGGCGTGCGAAATTCTCAGCCACCTGAACACTGTCGAAATGATGATGGCAGCACAGAAACTGCGGGCCCGTCGAACGCCGGCAAATCAGGCGCATGTCACGAATGCCAGGGACGAACCGGCCTTGATCGCGGCCGATGCTGCCGCCGCGACCCTGGCCGGATTTCGCGAAGTGGAAACAACCGTCGCGGTGGCTCGTGATGCTCCGTCGAACGCACTGGCACTTCTGATCGGATCGCAGGCAGTGGTTGGCGGAGCGCTCGCACAGTGTTCGGTTGAGGAATCAGTCGAGTTATTACTCGGGTTGCGCGGGCTGACGACGTACGCGGAGACCGTTTCGAATTATGGCACGGAGGCCGTGTTTCTCGACGGCGACGATACACCCTGGTCCAAGGCGTTTCTGGCGTCGGCGTACACCTCGCGCGGGTTGAAGTTGCGTTTCACCTCGGGTTCTGGTGTCGAAGTGCTTATGGCGAATGCCGAAGGGTGCTCGATGCTCTATCTGGAAGCTCGCTGTCTGGCAATGACGCGCGGCACCGGTGTACAGGGTGTTCAAAATGGCGGAATTGACGGCGTCGCGATTACCGGATCAGTTCCGGGCGGTGCTCGCGAACTGCTGGCCGAGAATTTGCTGGCGATGCTCTGGGGTCTCGAAGTCGCCAGCGGCAATGACACGATGTTTTCCGAATCGGAGATTCGACGAACATCGCGGAGCATGCCGCAATTTTTGGCCGGGACCGATTTCATCGTATCCGGATTTGGGTCAATTCCGCGTTATGACAACACCTTTGGACCATCAAACTGGAATGCCGACGATCTGGATGACTGGCTCATCATGCAGCGGGACCATCTGGTCGACGGCGGATTGACTCCCTACTCCGAGGAGGCGTTGCTGGCAGCGCGTAACTACGGAGCGAGAGCCGTTCGCGATGTGTTCGATGAACTTGGGCTACCGCCGATCTCTGACGAGACTGTTGAGGCGGCGACCTTTGCGCATGGCAGCTACGACACGCCGGCACATGAAGGCGCCGTGATCGTGCAAACATCGGAGGCGATTCTGGCGGGTGAAATCTCCGGGATCGATGTCGTACGGGCGCTTGCGAATCGGGGGTATGACGATATCGCCGAACGGGTTCTCAAAATGCTTTGCCAGCGACTCAGTGGTGACTACCTGCAGACCTCGGCGATTCTGGATTACGACTTTCACATTCTGAGCGCGGTGAACGATCGAAACGACTACGCCGGACCGGGAACCGGTTACCGGGTTGAGGGGAGACGCAGGGCGGAGATTGCCGCGATTCGCCAGGCAGTTGATCCACACGTTGCGCCGCCAATCGCGCTCCGATGGAAGTCGGTGCCAGTTGTCGTGTCTGACGGAGCTGCGGCGGCAGGCGGGATCGACGCCGCGGAGGTCGTGCTGGCGATCGGGGCCGCATTTCGCGGGAAAATTGACCGGACTCTGGCCGGAATCGATCACGGGTTGCTCTTGCGCGAAGTTCTGGCAGGGTTGGAGGAAGAGGGAGTTCCAGTTAGGGTCGTTCGTGTTCTTCACACGTCCGATGTCGCGTTCATTGCCCACACCGCGGCAAAACTTTCGGGTTCCGGAGTCGGGATTGGCATTCAGTCGAAGGGGACGACGGTGATTCATCACCGATCGCTGGCGCCATTGAACAATCTCGAACTCTTTTCGGTCGCCCCATTGATGAAACCGGAGGATTACCGCGCAATCGGCAGAAACGCGGCCCGGTATGCGCGGGGAGAGCAACCGGCGCCGATTCTTATCGATCACCTTGGGCAGGGAATCGAATCGCGCTATCACACCAAAGCGGCGGCGTTGCACTACGTCGAGACGAGTTTGACCGAACCAGGTGCTTCGCCGCGAAGTGTCTTTGTGCGCTTTCCTGACGATCTCGCTGGAGCAGAACATGCCGCCGGGAGATAACTTCGATCCGAATCATGACTACCCGATAGCCGAGCGGAGACCCGATCTCATACGGACGGCGACCGGTCGACTGCTGAGCCAGGTGACCGTTGATGCCGTCGTGGCCGGCGAGATTGGCGCCGACGAGATTCGGATTTCGCCGGAGGCATTGCAGCGACAGGCTCTGGTTGCCGAGGTTTCCGGAAGACCGGCATTGGTCGCCAATTTCAACCGGGCGGCTGAACTAACGCGGGTGCCGGAGCAACGCCTGCTCGAAATCTACGAGGCGCTTCGTCCCCGGCGATCGAGCCGAAGCCAGCTCGAAGCGATTGCCCGCGAGCTCGACACGGTCTATTCCGCACCGCTCAACGCCGCGCTTGTCCGCGAGGCGATCGATGCATACGAGCGACGCGGTTTGCTTCCTGCTGAACCAGCATGATCGTCGCCGGACTTGATATCGGCAATCAGACGACCGAGGTGGCAATTGCCTTGGTCGAACCGGGTCAAGCACCCTGCTTCCTCGCCCATGCCATAACCCGAACCACGGGAATCAAGGGAACGGTTTCGACGATTCCCGGAGCCCGGATCGCTCTGATTCAGGCCGCGGAGCGGGCGGGCATTTCAATTTCCAGGATCGATTTGATTCGAATCAACGAGGGAGCGCCGGTGGTGGCGGGTGTCGCGATGCAGGCGATCACGCAAACGACGCTGACTGATTCAACGCTGATCGGCCACAACCCGGAAAGTCCGGGTGGAGACGGACTTGGCGTTGGCCGGACAGCCGTGGTGACTGAACTTCACGGAGATGAATCCCTGATCGCGATAGTCGATGGTTCCGTACCGTTCGAATCGGCGGCGATGTTCATTCGAATTGCCCGCGACGCCGGGGTGCCGGTGGTCGGGGCAATCGTGCAGTCGAACGACGGGGTTCTGATTTCCAATCGCATCGGTGAACCGGCAATTCCGGTGGTCGACGAGGTCACTGCGATCGATCGCGTTCCCTTTGGGCAGCTGGCCGCAGTGGAAGTGGCGCCGGTCGGAACGATGATTCAAACGCTGTGCAATCCCTATGGACTGGCGACCTTATTCCATCTGGATGCTGTACAGACGTCACGCATCGCGCCGGCCGCGCGAGCGCTCACGGGGTTGCGCTCGGCGGTGATCATTCGTACTCCGGAGGATCAGGTCGAAGAGCGGACGATCGAACCGGGTTCGCTGACGTTGATCGGAAAACGGGGAAGACGGGCGGTCGATATCCGGGCGGGAGCGGCGGCGATCGCACGGGAACTCACGCGCGTAGCGCCATTGCAGGACGTGCTGCCCGAGGCAGGAACGGCAGTTGGAGCAATGTTTGGCACATTGCGGGCCGACCTTAGTGCGGCGACCGGTTTGCAAGGAAGCGAGTTTCACGTCGCTGATCTCTTCCCCTCAGATCTCTCTGTGTTTCAACCGGTTGTGGGGGGCTTGAGCAACGAGGTGATAGCCGAGCGGGCGGTCGCGCTTGCGGCAATGGTTGAAACCGAGAGCAGTCTGATTGATGCGCTGGCAAATACGATTTCAGTTGAACTCCACATCCCTGTTTTGGCGGGAGGACGCGAAGCCGACGCTGGTATTCGGGGCGCGCTAACGACACCTGGCACCGGTTTCCCTCTTTGCGTCCTGGATCTTGGCTCAGGTTCGACCAACGCGGCGCGAATCGATTCACATGGCGAGATTGCGCGGGTGCATCTTGCTGGCGGTGGATCGATGGTCAACCTCCTGCTCGGCGAGGAACTGGGAATCGACGATCCGGATTGGCGGGAGCATTTGAAACGTCTCCGGGTGGCGCGAGTGGATTCGCTCTTTTCAATTCGGCATGAAGATGGATTTGTTGCGTTTTTGCCCGAGGCAGTCAGCCTCGATCTCTTCGGACGAACGGTTCTGTTACATCCGGAGGGAATGCGGGCTGTGCCGGGAAATCCAGCAGTCGATCGCATTGTCGAAACGCGGCGCCGAGCCAAGAAGTCGGTGTTTGGCGTCAATGCGGAACGTGCTCTCCACATGCTGGCGCCTGGCGGAAATCCGCGTTTTCTCAGCTTTGTTGTTTTGATCGGCGGTTCCGCACTCGATTTCGAGTTGCCGGCGATGCTGGCGGAACAACTATCTGAATACGGTGTGGTTACCGGCACCGCGAATGTGCGTGGAGAACATGGTCCTCGGAATGCCGTTGCCACCGGTCTCATCTTCGAGCCGGTAATGCCGTGAACGATCGACCCGGGATAACCATTCTCTATTCGGCCGGAGCGTCCAATGGACTGGTTCTGGCGCTCGGACTTGGTTGCGAGGAGGAGGGGGTGCCGGCGGTGTTCGGCGTGGGTGACGGCGATGCCAGTTCGCTTGCCCGCCGAGCATCTGAACTGTCAATCTCATTCCTGGGGATTGGAATCGATTCACTCGGTTCGATTGCGCTCCACGATCAGCGGCTTGGCGGGTTGAGGCCATTGCTGGCCAAGGCCGATGCCTCTGTGGATCACGCGAGGGCGATCGGTGTCGCGGCAGGGCGGATAGTGCGAGGTCGGCCGGTGGGCGTCATTAGGCTGGAGGCTCTCTGGACGGTCACCGAATGATCAGCGGGCTCGAACGGTTCCTGATGAAACGAGCTGACTGTCCATTCTCGAGTGCCGCCAATTCCCGACGAGTTGGTCTGGTGCAACCGCTCGAAATCGGAACACCAATCCTCGTGGTCTCCACGTGTCGTGGTAAATCACGCGACTGTTGGTGGGAGAAGCGGAGCGAACAGCTATCGCTCCGCATACGTGCACACTTCAAAATATCCCCTGGGATGGTTCAATCCGGGCGTCGCATGCAACAACAATTCTTTCAACAAACCTTGAAGATCGCATTGGGTGGGAGTCAGGTATTCTGTAGGGCATTGGGTCGTCGGCTAAGAACCGCTGTGGGCGGATACGCGCGAGGAGAGAACCAGGGCAATGGCGAAGACGAGTTGGTTGACCGAGCTTACCGGCAAGCCAAAACCGATCATCGGAATGGTGCACTTTCCGCCGCTTCCGGGCTCCCCCCTGTACGATGCGATCGCTGGAATGCAGGCCATCCGGGAGTGGGTTCACCGGGACCTGATGGCGCTTCAGGCGGGCGGCATTCACGCCGTCATGTTCTGCAACGAAAATGACCGACCATACCGCCTCGATGCCGATATGGCGAGCGTCGCCGCAATGGCCGATGTCATCGGAGGCATTCGGCATGAGGTGACGGTGCCATTTGGCGTCAATATTCTGTGGGATCCCACTGCCACGCTAGCTCTGGCCGCCGCAACCGGAGCGTCGTTTTGCCGCGAAATCTTCACCGGAGCGTTTGCAGGTGATTTCGGACTCTGGGTTCGCACGGCGGGTGATTCCTTCCGCTACCGCAAGCAACTCAACGCGGAAAACGTCCGGATGTTGTTCAATATCAATGCAGAATTTGCCCAGCAATTGGCGCCCCGCCCAATTGCGGAAGTCGCAAAGTCGGTCGCCTTTTCCTCCAGCCCGGACGCCATTCTGATTTCCGGACCCATCACCAGCCAGCCAGCCAGCGCGTCTTCCCTTGCGGAAGTGGCAGCAGCGGTTGAATCGACCGGAATTCCCGTGCTCGTCAATACAGGATTCAAGGCTTCGAATGCGGTCGAACTTCTGCAGTACGCGGATGGAGCGATCGTCGGGTCGAGTCTCAAAATCGATGGGATCACCTGGAATCCAGTGGAACAATCACGAGTCGAGGAATTGATCAAGGTCGTCGCGAGCATCGGGTGATGACGAACTCACAGGCAATCGGAATCGATATTGGCACAACCGGTGTTAAGGCCGTTCTCATCGACGTGGCAGGACGAATGCTCGCGGAACACACCGTTCCGCATGATCTTTCCTCACCGCACGCTGGATGGGCCGAAGAGAACCCGACTGACTGGGTCAGCGGGGCGATCGCCGCGCTCTCAGCGGTTGTGCACTCACCGTTGTGCAAACCAGGCGAGGTTTCGGCTATCGGCGTCAGCGGGATGGTTCCCGCGATGGTTCTGCTGGATGGAGACGGGAATCCGTTACGGCCCTCCATTCAGCAGAATGACGCGCGATCGGTCGAAGATGTCGAAGCATTGACGGCCGCGATCGATCAGGAATCGCTCTATGCTCGGACAGGCGGTTACATGAATCAACAGCACATCGCACCACGATTGCGCTGGATTCAACGAAACGAACCGGAAATCTGGGCGCAGACTCGAACCATTCTGGGGTCGTATGACTTCGTAACCGCGCGACTGGCGGAGATGCCACCCGCGGAATGCTCACTCGAACTCAACTGGGCGATCGAGAGTGGACTCTTCGACCTGCGTTCCCGAGTTTGGTTGGAGGATCTGCTGTGCGCGGTCGACCTCACACCGGCCTATTTTCCGCCGGTACACGAACCGACTGACATCGTCGCGACATTGGGGCCTGAGATCTCCGGATTGGTCGGTTTACCCGCGGGAATCCCGTTGATCGCTGGGAGCGCTGATCACGTAGCGTCGGCGTTCGCGGCCGGACTTCGCGAAGATGGCGACACGATCATCAAGTTCGGAGGGGCCGGCGATATTCTCTTTTGTTCGTCGAAACCTTTGACGCATCCGAAACTTTTTATCGATGCACATGACATCCCTGGAAAATTCCTGCTGAATGGTTGCATGGCGGCGAGCGGATCGCTGGTGAAGTGGTATGTCGGGGATATCCTCGGCAGACGTGTAGATAAGGCGACGTTGCGGGCTTTCGACGATGAGGCGGCGCTGATTCCAGCTGGCAGCGATGGCGTGATCGTTCTCCCCTACTTCCTCGGCGAGAAGACCCCATTGATGGATCCCCAGGCGCGCGGAGTCATCTTTGGTCTCGGGTTGAACCACACGCCTGCCCATATTTTCCGGGCCATTCTGGAAGCGGTCATTTTCGGATTCCGACATCACCTCGATGTGCTGCGTGAGGCAGGTCACCAGCCAACCCGGGTAGTGGCAACCAATGGCGGGGTTAGCAGCGGATTGTGGCGATCGATTGCGGCAGATGTGATCGGCGTACCTGTGACCTCATTTCGCGGTCATCCCGGATCGTGTCTTGGCGTCGCATTTCTGGCCGGCAAAGCGGGTGGAATCTTCACCGAATGGGCAGAGATCGATCGGTTCATCGAGGAGCGCGTGGTCAACGATCCGGACCCGGCGGCGGCGGCCATCTACGATGAACGATACGCCGTTTACCGGGAACTTTATGTCCGGTTGGCCGATCTCTTTCCGCGGGTTGCTTGAAGCGAACGATTGCTGGTGGTCGAGACGAGCTGAATCAAACAGTATTTGATCGCTGCCCAGTCGAGCGATCCCCCTGGTTTGGAAAAGGAAGTTATCGGGTAAAGCAAGAGTCGGCGTCACCCTCGCCTGCTTGCGATTGCGACGTGGCCGGGACATTTTCGCCCTCCCCTGCGACGGATTTGATCAACGCGCCAACTTCCGCACGTAGTGGGAATCTGTGTTTTGTGTGACGAAGTCATCCCCGAACGGGTTGACTTGGGTGTCCCATTTTTCAAAACGAATGCCACCACCCGAAACTCGTCGACCCAATTCCGCCACTGTTCGCAGACAACACGGGGACTTCTGCCTCCCCGTTCCTGTTCGTTGTCATAGTAAGCAACGGGTCATCACGCACAAAACCCATTCGAAACAGAATTCGTGGCACGATTTGTGCGTGTTGCTCATGGAGTCAGGCTGAAAAAGTGAGTGCGTTGTGTCCGCTGTATCTGTACAACTTGACGCTGAACGCACAGAGCGGTATACAACCTGACGATGAAGTGGGCATTTGGGCAATGTGATCGTCGACGAATCCGGCAACCCACCTGGGCTCGCGTGATCTAAAAACTGACTGCACCAAATGATGCCATGCCGAACAGCGCGGTTCGGAACCGCACATCATCAGAGGAGAAGATCATGTCAGAACACAAGAATACCTCAATTGTTCAGTTGATGGTGGACTTCGAAAAAGGTTCAATTAGTCGCCGCGATGTTCTCCGCCGCGGATTCGTGCTTGGGCTCAGTGCTCCGGTCATTGCGTCGATCTTGATGATGGGTACTCGCGGCGCTGCCGCTCAGGACGGGACCCCAGCCGCCGAGGTTGAAGCAGGCAGCACGATCGTGGTGCCTGAAGGACTTCGCACCGATCTTGGTGGCACCAAGGTGTCCGCAGTTTTGGCTGAGGCGTCCAGCCCTGACGGCCCATGGATCGAAGCCGCGCTAGCCAAATTTTCCGAAGCTACCGGCATCGAAGCCACATGGGTAACTGGCGAAACCTCCGCAACCGACCGACTGGCTATTTACAACCAGCAGTTCGCAGCGCAGTCCGATGACAACGATGTCTACCAGATTGACGTGATCTGGCCGGGAATCGTCGCTGAGCACGCAGTCGATCTCAGCGGACCGCTGGCCGACCTCGCCGCACAGCACTTCGAAGCAATCGTGGCCAACAACACAGTCAACGGCGTCCTGGTTGGCATCCCCTGGTTCACGGACGCTGGATTGCTCTACTGGCGTCAGGATCTCGCTGACAAGTACGCCGTCACGGTTCCACCGGCGACATGGGCGGACCTCGAAGCGGCGGCCCAAACTGTTATGGACGGCGAAAGAGCGGCCGGGAATCCTGACTTCTACGGATTCGTCTACCAGGCAAATGCCTATGAAGGCCTGACCTGCAATGGTCTCGAATGGCAGGTCTCAAACGGTGGTGGCTCGATTGTCGAATCCGATGGGAAGATATCCGTCAACAACGCACAGGCGATCGCCGCGTTCGATCGGGCCCGCACGTGGGTAGGTGGACTCTCACCTCAAGGCATCACGACCTATCAGGAGGCTGAATCCCTAAACGTCTTCACAGCAGGAAATGCGATGTTCCTGCGGAACTGGCCTTACGCGTGGGCGGCCAGCCAGGATTCACCCGCGATCGCCGACAAGGTCGGCGTGGGTGTCCTTCCCATGGGTGATGGCGAGGGGGCACGAAATGCCGCCACACTTGGTGGTTGGCAGATGATGGTTTCCAAATACTCCAAGAATCAAGATGCCGGCATCGAATTGGTCAAATACATGTGCAGTCCTGAGGTGCAGCTCTCCTACGCTGTCGAGCGCTCTCACCTCCCGACTATTGCATCGGTGTACGATGCACCCGAAGTTGCCGCATCGAGTGAGTTCATCCCACGGCTCAAAGAAGTTTTCCAGGGAGGCGCAGTCGCTCGGCCATCGAGTGTTTCAGCTGAAGAGTACAACGCGATCTCCACGATCTATTTCACTGAGCTCAATCAGGTGCTGACCGGCGCGAAGTCAGGTGCCGATGCGGCAGCCGCTATGGAAGAGCAAATGACTCCGATCATGCAGGATCTCGGATTCTAAAGTTCTGGAGCGTCTTGCTTCGCACCGGGTGGGTTCGTTCCACCCGGTGCGAAGGCACAGGGAAAGGCTGGGGGGACCGTGAGCGAAGAGTCTGTAACCGTGCCATCCGTACCCCCTAAAACTCGAATCAAGGCAAGTGACAACCCGCAAAGCACCTGGGGGCGAGCGCGGGAGCGCTTGGCCTGGATGCTGGTCTTTCCCAGTGTGTTCATCGTCGCGCTCGTCGCGATCTATCCTCTGTTCGAATCAGTCAGGCTCAGCTTCACAAATGCCCGGCTTGGAAGTTCTCGGGTCCCCGAAAACGTCGGCTTTGGCAATTACCAGCGGCTCTTCAACGATGATGCCTTCATCAATGCATTTAAGAACACAGTAATTTTCACGGTGACCACTGTCGCGTTTGAAACTGTACTGGGTATCATCATCGCGCTCGTAATTCATTCGAATTTCAGGGGCCGCGGTGTCGTTCGTACGTCGATGTTGATTCCATGGGCAATTCCGACGGTTGTTTCCGCCCAACTCTGGCGCTGGATGTATAACGACGTCTACGGCGTGATCAATGACATCCTGGTGGTTCGCATGCCCCAACTGTTCGATTGGATCCCCTTCATCGGAGACGATATTGCCGGTCTGTTTCCTGAACGGAAGATTGCTTTCATCGCAGATCCAACATGGGCGCTCCCGTCAATCATTGCTGTGGACATCTGGAAGACAACGCCCTTCATGGCGCTACTGCTCCTTGCCGGACTGCAGGTGATTCCAAGCGACGTCTATGAAGCATCGACAGTAGACGGCGCAAGCAAGTGGCAGCAGTTCTGGCAGATGACTCTACCGTTGCTTCGGCCAGCGTTGCTGGTCGCCCTTATCTTTCGAACGCTCGACGCCTTCCGCGTATTTGACGTCATCTTCGTCATGCGGGGTGTCGCACCAGAAACGATGACCTTAGCGGTGTATGCGAGACAACAATTGATCGACTTACAAAGGCTGGGCCTTGGCTCAGCTGCCGCAGTCATCATTTTCGGGTGCATAGCAGTTCTGGTAATCATGTACACACGGCTCGTCCGCATCGAGGAGACTTAGCATGGCGTCCATTTCCGCAAATGATGCGACATCGAAATTTGCCGGAATCGGTGGTGTTTACAAACCCAAGAGTAAGGGCTGGTTTCACTACGTCAAACGTGCGGCATTCTGGCTGATGATCCTCATGATCCTTGTGTACACGATATTCCCGTTTTATTGGGCCATCGCAACTGCGGTCAAGCCGGATTCCGAGATAGCATCAACGCCAGTTATCTACTGGCCGAAACAGATCTCGTGGGCGCATTTCAGTTACGTATTCGATAACGGGGACTTTCTCAAGGCGCTAAGGAACTCGGCGATCGTTTCTGCCTCCGTCGTGTTGATCGCTTTGGGGATCGGAGCACTTGGTGCCTATGCACTTGGACGAATGCGATTCCGAGGACGAACATTCACGTTATACCTGATTCTCTCGATGACCATGTTTCCTGCCATTGCCATCCTCGGATCGCTTTTCAAGATGATTCGTGGAGATTGGTTTATTCCTACTCCTAACATCTACAACACCTGGCTCGCTCTGATTTTCACCTATCTGACCTTTACCCTCCCGTTTACCGTTTGGGTATTGACCAATTTTTTCAAAGCAATGCCAGGTGAATTGGAAGAGGCGGCATTGGTGGATGGGGCGAGTCCGATGCGGACCTTTTGGGAGATTCTACTCCCACTTGCTTTGCCCGGGTTGGTGACGACAGGTCTGCTGGCGTTCATAGCGGCGTGGAACGAGTTCCTGTTTGCATTGACCTTCACCCAGGACTTCAGTGCGCGAACAGCGCCGGTCGCAATCGCCAGTTTCTCGGGCAACACACAGTACGATTACCCATTCGGGAATATCATGGCCGCCTCGGTCGTCGTGACATTGCCATTAGTCATCCTGGTGCTTGTTTTCCAGCGCAAGATTCTCGGCGGATTGACGGCTGGTGCTGTCAAGGGGTAGACGAGCTTTTAACCGGGAAACAACAGTCTTCCTGGGAAGACTGTTGTTTCCCGGTGTTTCGTTAACTGAGAACTTGCCCGCAGTTTATGGCTTACAGCTTGATTCCTGTCGCTTGAGGCTGAACCATGAACGGCCCCGAAGAGTATTCGGTGTGGGACTTCTGGTTTGCGCCCAAGCCGGAGAGCGAGCCATTTCATCTCCACCATCTGCAGGCACCGAAATCGCTGCCCGATCCGCATCAGCGCCATTTTGTCGCGGAGATCGGTCATGTGGTTTCCGATGATCTGCTGAACTGGAGACGGATCGGCACATCGGGGTGCTCCCGGTTCCTGGATAGACCGGGCGACCCGGACCGGGTGCATGATCCTCCATGATGGGCTCTCCTACCTCTTCTATACCGCGCTGTGCTCAACCGATTC
>Ga0105048_10014673_pt1 | contig 12191 bp, 7 predicted proteins | sample MAT05_FD_78382 | JGI IMG/M metagenome (GOLD analysis project Ga0105048, IMG submission 78382) | Freshwater microbial communities from Lake Fryxell liftoff mats and glacier meltwater in Antarctica - MAT-05 | ecosystem: Environmental > Aquatic > Freshwater > Ice > Liftoff microbial mat | place... | reverse complement strand
ACGCATCATCCAGTGTGATCCCGTCATCGATAGTACCAGGATTGTTGCTGAGTTAGGTACGGGAGGATTTATTTGGAAAGGTCAGCGTCCCTTTAGTTCAATGATCGAATGCGTACATGGTCAGCACATGGATGCAACAGGAAATTATTCGCAAGCCGCTTTTTTCAAGTACGACCTCTTGACAGATGCTCTTTCGCTCGCAGCACTTAACCCTACAGCCATTGATGGCAATGGTCAAGTGATCACCCCTGCAATTAATGGTGTGCTTATGGTGGCGACCAATGGGAACGTTTATGGTGCAGAAGCGATATGGGAAAGTTCGATTGGAAAGGTGGCAAAACTTACACTTCCCCAGGGCTAATATTCTGGCATAACGTGACCGGGCGTTTTGGGTAACCTTCCATTAATGTAAAAATTACACAGACGTGATCCTTTAATTCATTGGATTGACTAGATTTGTCTAGCTTTATTAGTGAGCATGAGATTTTTTAACCCGCAGCGCCTTAGTGTGCTATTTTTTTGCCTTCCTCTTTTTTCACTCGCGCAGGTAACTACCTGTTTTGAAATTGAAAGTATTCTTGTCCACTCCTGCGCTCCTTCCGGCAGCGGGGAAGAAGGACTCAATGAAATGGTGCGATTTATTATCGGTCCCGATCCTATGAATACTGTTGATCTTCAGGTTACGTGGGCAACAGTTGCCAATCCCTGGGGCGGTGTTTGCCAGGATGCGCAGACGACACAAAAGATTGCACTACTCAACGCATCTATAACGTCCTGTGGCTTTCTGAAAGAACCCGTAAACGGTATTATCCCCGCCAACAGTAAAGTGCTGCTCATCAGCGGCCGTGACTTCAACCCAACCTATAATTCTTTTGCAGGCCTTACTGATACTGTTTACGTAATCGTTAACTGCGCTTCACCAAATACTGGAAATTTCGCTAACTACTCATCCAGCGGAGGATTGCGCACATTAAATATGCAATTCGGGCCTTCCTGCAATGACCAGGCGACTTACGAGAGAAGCAACCTTTCTCAGACTACCGGGGCAACAGTCAACTTTGCGCCGGATGGAACCCCATCATACGTTAACAACGGCTGCATTGCTCCGTTCGTACCGCTTTCTGCTGCCTGGACTACACCTGCACCATTGTGCGCCGGAGATAACGCGATCAATCTTAACGATCAGATCACCGGAACGCCTGGCGGAACATGGAGCGGAGATGGTGTTACAGGAAATTCATTTGATCCTTCTGGCCTTTCAGGTCAAATACCCGTGCTTTATTCAGTTGGGGTCGGCGATTGTGAAGTGCAGGAAGAATTGTTCATCGTCGTTAACCAGGGTGGCAATGCAACCTGGACTTCTCCGGGAGTCCTTTGCAGCGGTTCGGGGCCGATTGATCTCAATCCTCTGATTACCGGAACCACCGGAGGAACATGGAGCGGGACAGGAGTTACCGGGAATACGTTCAACCCTGCATTACTTTCAGGAAACATTGATGTTACCTATACTGTGGGCGGCGGTACCTGCCAGGGTGAATTAACCCAACAGGTGCAGGTCATAGAAGAGCTTCTTCCACCTGTATTATCCGGGATTACTACATATTGCAGCGGAACCACAATAACGCCAATAACAGCCACTGGTGCATCAAGTTCTGTTTTTAGCTGGTATTCGGATGAAGCACTTACAAACCTTGTTAATACCGGCAACACATTTACGCCTGATGCTGTTACAACTACCTATTATGTGACTCAAGCCGTTGGTGATTGCATCAGCGCTGCCAACGACATCATAATCACAGTTGGAGCAACGCCAACGTTGACGCTTTCTGCAACCACTGTTACTTTCTGCGCTCAGACGCAACCATTGATCACTGCAACTTCTGATGGAACTATTAACTGGTTTTCGGATCAGGCCCTTACGATTCTTGTTACCAGCGGCTCTAGTTTTGAACCGGCTCCCGGAGATGGTTTGGTATTCTATGTTCAGGCAGGAGAAGGAGATTGCGTGAGTCCGGTACAAACGGTAACGCTGATTGAGCAACCGCTTATAACTGCAGAAATTACAAGCAACGGGCCCTTACTTCTGTGTTCCGGCACTATTGTTTTAAGCTCATCTCAGTCAGCAGGTAATGTTTGGTCGACGGCAGAAACAACCGCTTCGATCAACGTATCAGTTGCAGGAACTTATACCTTAACAGTCACTGGGGCGTGCAATACGGCATCAACTTCTGTTACTGTTAGCGGAATTCCTGTCCAGACTGATTTCTCGGCAGATGAAACAGAAGGAACTGCACCGCTTATCGTGAACTTCCAGGAACAAAGCGTTGGCTCCCAAACCTGTAACTGGTTTATTAATGGAGCAGAGGCCACGATCCAGAATAATGTTCCTTATACATTCGGTGTGGAAGGCACCTATATTGTCAAGCTTGTATGTTCAAATTCTTCGGGGTGCTCCGACAGCACAACGAGAACGATAATCGTTAATTCTTTAAACCTGGGTATCCTTGTTCCCAATAGCTTTACACCTAATGGTGACGGGTTTAATAATATTTTCAAAGCATCCGGCACGGGTATTCCTGAATTCCGCGGGATGATCTTTAACCGTTGGGGTTCGGAGATATTCAGTTGGGAAGGAATTGATTCGGGATGGGACGGGAGTTATAAAGGCCAGTCAGCGCCGGAAGGAGTTTATTTTTTCCTGATGGAAGGTGTTGATGATTCAGGCAAGGCGGTTGAAAAGACCGGATCGGTTACAGTGCTGCGGTAGCAGTTTCTAAAGTTTACGAAACGAATAATAATGTTGATGCAGAGCCGGGGTATGCCTTGGCTTTGTTGCATTTTACGATGTGTTACCAGCGGTATGTTAATCATGAAGTGCAGGATAATTTTGCCCGCTAATTTCGCATAGGTGCTGGGCGAATGAGCGCCAAGCGGGCGGGATGTCTTTTAACATTTCATCGTTAGCACTACACCAGGTAATAAAACACACGAGAGGTGCAGTTTAAACGCAAAAACCTGAATATTCTCCCTAAGACCGCTATTCTATTTTGCCGAAAACCATATTTCCCAGTGTAATTTTTTGATGTTTTCCGAGAATTTAAACGAATAAATAATTGACGTTAGTGGTTAATAATCAGGTATTTGTATATTTTTAGATATTTCTTTTTCATTTGCATCGAAGGTAAGATTGAAAAAACTTACGTAATAACTCTGTCAAGGGAATAGCGTTAAACTCGCCAAGGAAAACCCACAGACCTATAGCAACACTTTCTACCCCCTTCTGATGCGACATTTACATTCTTTATTAAGCGGGCATATAACCCAATTCATTCCAGGTCTTGTGAATGACCCGGGCCTTTCTGCTTTTATTGAGGCTGTAAATAAGGTATACATGCAATCCCAGGACCCAGCGAATAATGCCACGAATCAGGAGGTCAAAATCAAACAGCTGGTTGTTTCCGGGATCGCCGAAAATCCTGCAATTAGTGATTTTCAGGAGCACAAGGGAGTGGGAAGCTTTGAGATCGATCTCGCAAAAAGAAAAAGCGTTTTCTCTGAAAATGCTGCAGCAATGCTTGGATTAAACGTAGAAGAAACAGCATTTTCCGAAAATCTACTTCTTAACTTAAGAAAATATGTTCACGCGGAAGATCTTCAGAACCTTGACCAGCAATGGATCAGGGCAATGCAATTGAAAAAGGACCTGCGTTCTGATTTCCGTGTAGTCTATTCTGATGGAAAAATAACTTACCTCGACTGGAACGTTAATAATATTTTTTCGGAAGATGGAAAACTAGTTTGTATTACCGGGACATTGCACGACATGACCGACCGTATTTTAAACGAACGGAACTCTGCAACTGCACGACTGATCATAGAAAACAGTCCCACGGTCTTGCTGAGGTGGAGGCAGGAAGAAGGTTGGCCGGTTGAATACATCTCGGAAAACGTAAGACAGTTCGGATATACAGCGGATGATTTCATCAGCGGGCAGATCCGTTACGACCAGATCATTTACAAAGACGACCTGAAAAGAATAAATTCCGAAGTTCAATCTCACCAGGAGCAGGGCACGCGCCTTTATATCCAGGTCTACCGGATAGTTACCAAAACGGGCGAAATCCGTTGGGTGGAAGATCGCACGATGGTTGAGGATGATGCTGCAGGGGATGTGATTTATCATCAGGGACTTCTTACCGATATTACAGATAAGATCAAGGCAGAGAATGCTCTTGCAGAAAGTGAAAACCGGTTCCGTTCTGTTGTTCAGAATTCTTCAGATATCACTTCCATCATTTCAGCCAAAGGAATTGTAACATATAAAAGTCCTGCATTTTACAGAATCTTCGGGTACGAGCCAGAAATGATCCTTGGAAAAAGTGTTTTCCAGCTCATCCATCCAGATGATCTTCCAGCAGTGATGGATTCCTTCAAAGAAATTGCCGAAGGACGAAAGCCAGCAAGACTTGTCGTTCGCTACAAACATGAAAATGGTGATTGGATTTCCCTTGAAGTAAAAGCATCAAATGAGCTTAACAATCCTGCGATAAACGGGATCGTGATTAATTCAAGGGATGTAACCGAACGGATTAATAACCAGGAGCAGCTTGTTGAATATGCCGCTACACTTGAGAAAATAAATAGAGAACTGGATCAATTTGCTTATATTATTTCTCATGACCTGAAAGCACCTTTGAGGGCAATAAGCAACCTGTCGGTGTGGATCGAAGAAGACCTGGAAGGTAAGCTTGACGATGGATCGCTGAAAAATTTTGACCTTTTACGATCAAGGATCAAGCGCATGGAATCGCTTATTACCGGCGTTCTCGAATATTCGAGGGCCGGAAGGATAAAGTCAGAGCTCCAGCCCCTCAACCTAAATGCACTGGTGAGGGAAATATTTGAACAAATTGCGTTTCCTGAGAATTTCACCATCGAGATTCAGGAAGATCTTCCAACGCTTGCAGGTGAGAAAATTGCGATAGAGCAGGTGTTTTCGAATTACATCAGCAATACTTTAAAATACAATAAAAACGAGGCTCCTTTCATAAAAATAAAAGCTTGGGACGAAGGAAATTTCTACCGGTTTTCCGTGAGTGATAACGGACCAGGAATCGACCCGCAGTTTCACAACAAGATCTTCGAGATTTTCCAGACGCTAAACGCAAGGGACCAGGTCGAAAGCACTGGAGTGGGGCTTGCAATCGTTAAAAAAATTGTTGAAGAAAAAGGAGGACGGGTATGGGTAGAAAGTAGCCCTGGCGAAGGGGCAGAATTTTTCTTTACCCTTCCAAAGAATTTGCAATAATTTAATTCTGAACTTTAACTCAATCTTTCAAACACTAAACAATACTAACCATCTGATATGACAGAGAAAACAATTAATATCCTTCTCGTTGAAGACGATGAAGTTGATGTGATGAACGTTAAACGGGCATTCCGAAAGAACAACCTTACTAATCCGATCTTCCATGCTGGAAATGGCATCGAGGCATTACAAATTTTAAGAGGAGAAACACCTGCAGAAATGATAGGGCTTCCGCGCATTATTCTGCTTGATCTTAATATGCCAAGAATGGGTGGAATCGAATTTCTGCACGAACTTCGTAAGGACCCATACCTCAAAAATATTAGCGTTTTTGTAATGACAACGTCAAACGAGGATAAGGATAAAGTGGATGCCTACAATCTTAATGTGGCTGGTTACATTCTCAAACCTCTTTCAATGGAGAGCTTTGTTAATGCCGTTTCGATCCTGAAAAATTACTGGACACTCTGCGAATATCCTGTATAAAATCCGCAACAAAGAATACATTTTTACCGTAAGAGGCAATGTCATGAGCAGCTAAAAAACTACTACTGGTCTGGGCATGCTTAAAAAGCACAATAAAATGATCGAAAAAAATACTATCAGAATTTTTTTAGTTGATGATGATGAAGTCGATGCCATGTCTTTTGAACGGGCAGTGAGGAAATCGGGTATTGACTTTCTGCTTACTCATTGCACCGATGCAACTCAGGCAATGAAAGAGATTGTTAGCGGCGGCTACGACCGCATTTTCCTTGATTATCAGCTTCCTGGCGTTGATGGCCTCACCTTATTGAGACAATTCAAAACCCTTGGAATAAATGTTCCTATCGCGGTGATGACTTCTCAGGGAGATGAAAAAATTGCTGTAGAAATGATGAAGGCCGGAGCATTTGATTATTTCCCGAAAGCAGACGTTAATGCAGATAATATTCTGAAAATCATCCGCGCAGGAATGCGTCTGAACGAAGTAGAATATCAGAAGGCACAGGCTGAAAAAGCCCTTAAAGAAAACAACGATAAATTAAATACGATTCTTGAAAGTACCGGAGCATTAATATTTTCAGTCGACAGAAAGCTTATTTACACTGCATTTAATTCCATCTATAAAGAAACCATTTTCAACCTTTATGGAGTGCATCCTGAACCAGGTTCCTGCATGATAGATGATATCGTTCTTGAAAACGATAAAGCTACACTTAGAAATTGCTTCGACCGTGCGCTTAAAGGGGAAAATGTAAGCGTAATTGAAGAATTTGGTGACGTTGAAATAATGTCCAATTATTATGACCTTAATTTCAACCCGATTGTGGATGAAGATGGGCAAATAAAAGGTATTGCTGTTTTCGGACAGGATATCACAGACCGCAAAAAAGCAGAACGCGAAATTCTCGAATCTAAATTCGAGGCAGAACGAGTTGCAAAGGCTAAGTCAGAATTCCTGAGTAATATGAGTCACGAAATCCGCACTCCGATGAACGCTATCATTGGACTTTCTGAGCTTTTACTTAAGGAGAACCTTACCTTGAAACAGCTCGAAAACATGAAGTCGATTAAATATTCTGCAGATAACCTGCTGGTGATAATTAACGACATTCTGGATTTCTCTAAAATAGAATCCGGTAAAGTTGAATTTGAATCAATCAATTTTGACCTGTTTGGTAAAATTGCTGAAATAAGAAAGACATTTATATTTAAAGCCGAGGAAAAGGGAATCGGACTGAAGTTTCAGGTAGAAGAGAGCATACCGCAATTCCTTGTGGGCGACCCTTTCCGTCTTAATCAGATTCTTCTCAACCTGCTGAGCAACGCCGTAAAATTTACCAAGGAAGGAACCGTTTCATTAAACGTGGAGTTGGTAGAAGATGAAGATGATGAAGTTAGGTTGAGATTTGATGTAATTGACACAGGAATTGGAATTCCTAAGGACAAATTAAATTCCGTTTTTGAAAGCTATACCCAGGCTTATACCGACATCACCCGCCGTTTCGGAGGCACAGGATTAGGTCTTGCAATTACCCGTCAGCTTGTGCAGATGCAGCAAGGAGTTATCAGTATCGATTCTGAGCCAGGTGTCGGGACAATTTTTACCGTAGAGCTAAGCTTTAAAAAGGGCGTAACTGAAGTTTCTTCTGCTGATCAGCTGATTGCCGAGTTACTTGAAAAGCGCGACTTCGAAGGAATGCCGGTATTGCTTGTGGAAGACAATGTAATGAACCAGTTTGTTGCCAACCAGGTGCTCGAACTGTGGAATATTAAAGTTGATTTTGCAAATAATGGCCTTGAAGCCGTTGATATGTTGAAAGTAAATGACTATGCACTGGTGCTGATGGATCTTCAAATGCCTGTGATGAGCGGCTATGAAGCAACGGATTTTATCCGCGACAGGACAAACAGGCTGCGTAATCCAGAGATTCCTATCATTGCGCTTACTGCAGATGCATTCCCTGAAACAAGGAAAAAGGTAATGGAATCGGGTATGAATGATTTTGTGACAAAACCCCTCGAGCAAACCGACCTTTACAATAAGATTAAATTGCATGCGCTGAAAGTCGTGAAAGTTTAATTGACAATTAACTAGTGTCTGTCCATAGAGTTATGAGTCTGAACTATAAAGGCTTCTGATTAGGCGCACAACGGCCGAAAAAGCGCAGTCCCACTTTAGGACGGGATGAGCATTTTTCAGCCTAGTGCAACGACATCAGGAGACTCTATAGACAGACTCTAACTGCGGAGTTCGTCCCAAATCAGAACGCCATTTGGTTAAAGTTTTTTTAAGGGTTGCTAACTGCAGCCCTTAATTGTTTAAATTAGTTATTGATTAACTCTTTGAACTCCTTTCATCAATGAATAACAAGTACTGGTTGAGGTTGTTAAGGAATGATGATTTGGAATTTCTTTTAAAAACAGAAACCGATCCGCAGAATCAGGAATTTACAACGCTTGAAGAACATCCGGATGAAGAAATGTTAAAGGAATTTCTGCTTTCAGATCATGACTTGGAAAAGTACGGGCAATTGCGGCAGGTGATCGATTCAGAAATCGGCCCCGTTGGATTTATTGACCTTTACGATGCAGACCCGAAATTTTTGATAGCTGGGGTTGGAATTTATGTTGATAGAAATTTCCGTAAAAAAGGCGCGGCCTTGAGTGCCCTAAAATTGCTGGCTGCGCAGATGAAAAACTGGGGTTATAAATCCTTGTACGCTGACGTTGCTGTAAATAACCCAGGCAGCCATTCATTATTCGAAAAGGCCGGATATGCTTCGATCAGAGGTGAAAACGGAATGACGAAATTCGTTTTAACACTTTGAATTAAAATATGGAATTAAAGCCTTTAATTTGTTTCGAATCCTGTTTTAAATGAAAGCCCGACTGGCAATTTTATGTCTTTCACTTTTTGCCTGTCTGAGTTATTTCTGCACAGTTTCGGAGCCGGGAGCGCAACCTGAAGGATTTCTTAATCTTAATGACACCGTTGGATATGTAGGGATTAATTCCTGCAAAAACTGCCACGCGGAAATCTATCAAAGCTATGTAGGCTCAAACAAGGGAAAATCTTTCCGGAGTGCTTCCCGTGCTCAGAATTCCGCAGCCTTTAACATATCAAACAGCGTATATGACAAGGAAATGGATTTCTGGTACAAATCATATATGCAGAATGATTCGATCTATATCCTGGAATACAGGCTTTCAGGTAACGATACTATTCATAAAAGAACAAGGCGTGTTGATCATGTTATTGGCGGAAGTAAATTCAATTCATTTTTAACGAATAACAACGGATATCTATTTCAATTACCGGTTGCCCTAAAAACGTTAGTAAATAACTGGGAACTTAATCCCAACTACCTGCACGACAGATTTAACGGAATTGCGGGTATGGAATGCATGAGTTGTCACAACGGGCATGCTGATTTCATCACCGGTTCCGAAAATAAGTTCACAAAAATACCGGATGGAATTGACTGTGAAAACTGTCACGGCCCGGGTGCAATACATGTTGCAGAAATGGAAAAAAGCAACACGGTAGATACATCTAAATACATTGATTACACGATTGTAAATCCCGCAAGAATTAGCGTCGATCTTCAGTTTGATGCCTGTGAACGCTGTCATCTGCAAGGAAATGTGGTTTTAAAAGAAGGGAAATCATTTTACGATTTTAAACCCGGAATGCATTTAAAAGACGTAATGCACGTATTTCTTCCTGGAAATAAAAATACAGAAAGTAAATTCAGTTCGGCATCTTACCCCGAACGCTTAAAACAAAGTCAGTGTTTTATAAAAAGCGGTGCAACGCCCGGTAAAAATGCATTAACATGCACTACATGTCACAACCCGCACGCTGATGTAAAATCAGGAAACACTTCTTTTTTTATTCAGAAATGCAATTCCTGTCATAGCAAAGCAAACCAGGTTTCCTGTTCAGAAAAACCGGAGCTGCGCGCTAAGAATAATGACGATTGCGTTAGTTGTCACATGCCGTTCAATGGTCCTGCCGATCTCCCACATCAGGGCGTTCGCGACCATTATATCAGGAAAGAGCCCACCGTAGTTACTACCAATGAAAAGGACAACAGCGCTGGTTTATATTGTGTTAACGATCCTTCACCGGATGATTTGACTTTGGCGCGCGCGTATTTGCAGCAATTTAACAGATCTTATCCTGCTGACGGCTCCTTGCTTGACAGCGCGTTAAAAAGATTGCCGTCTGCTACCGTAGCTGAATTAAAAAACAGCTTTTCCGGGCTTGTAAAACTTTATTATTTTAAAAAACAGTACAACCAGATAAAAGACCTGGTTTGGCGTTATGGCCCGGAAGAAGTTTATGGCAAAGTGCTAACAAGGAAATCGCCGGCAAATGAAGACGCCTGGACTGCCTACAGGATTGGTGAAGCCTATTCTTTCCTCGGGGAAGCAAAGCTTTCTTATGAATTCTACCATGTTGCCTATAAGCTGGCTCCGGATCATTTTGAATTCGCGAATAAATTCGGACTAATGGCATTAAATAATGCAAGGCCGGAAGAAGCCCGGCAGGTGCTTGAAAAGCTTGTTATTCAAAATCCGGATTATGTTCCCGGATTGTCGAATTTCGGGTATTTAAAGCTCCTTGAAAATAAACCGCTGGAGGCAGAAAAATATTATACAAAGGCTCTTGCATTAGATCCGGATTATGAACAGGGCCTATTAAATATGGCCGGACTTTATATTATGCGAAAAGAAAAGGCAGAAGCAAAAAAGCTGCTTGATAAAGTTTTGAAACGAAATCCTTCGAATAAAGATGCCATTGCAGCGATGAAGCAAGTGAAGTAGACCATAAGCAAAAAGGCAATCGGTTTAACCCATTAGCGCGGTGGTGGCCCAGCAGGAGTTGCTGCCGGATCATAACTTTTAAGTTCCCTATCTTCGCGGCGCAATGAAGCTTCCAATTATTTACCTCAAAGCCGGCAAGGAACGTTCGGTTCAGCGTTTTCACCCATGGATTTTCTCCGGGGCAATTGATAAAATTAATGGCGAACCGGCCGATGGAGACGTAGTAAAAGTGGCCGATGGAGGTGGAAATATCCTTGCCACCGGCCACTACCAGAAAGCCTCAATTACCGTTCGCGTCTTGTTTTTTGGAGATGCAATGATCGACAATGATTTTTGGGATGAAGCCTTCGCACAATGTTTTGCTCATCGTCGCACTGTCGGTTTTCCTTCTAAAGAAACTAATATTTTCAGATTAGTGCATGCTGAGGGGGATTCGCTTCCCGGTTTGGTTGTGGATGTTTACGGATCAACTGCAGTGGTTCAATGTCATTCCCACGGAATGTATAAAGCGCGGCAGGCTATTGCGGAATCGATCGTTAGGAAATCTGATGGATTAATTAAAAATGTTTTTGATAAATCTTCCGAAACGCTCGGGAAAAATGCAGGAAATGATTTTTTGGTCGGCGAATTAATACGTGACGACTATTTCGAAAACGGTCATCGGTTTTTAATTGATTTTCAGAGCGGGCAAAAGACTGGTTTTTTCATCGATCAGCGTGATAATCGTGAATTATTTTCCCGCTATTCGGCAAATAAAAATGTGCTTAATACCTTTTGCTATACAGGTGGATTTTCGGTGTATGCGCTTGATAAGAAAGCAAATCATGTGGATTCGATTGATAGCTCGAAAAAAGCAATTGAGCTCACTATTTCGAATATTGAATTAAACGGATTTGCGGGTGAAGAGCATAATGCGATTGTTGCAGATGTGATGGAATGGATGAAGGGAAATGAAGGAGCTTACGACCTTATTGTACTTGATCCTCCTGCATTTGCAAAACACATGGATGCCCGTCATAAAGCAGTTCAGGCTTACAAACGGATTAACAGGATGGCAATGGAACAAATTGCCGCAGATGGAATTCTTTTTACATTCTCCTGCTCACAAGTAGTTGACCGGGAATTGTTCCGTAACACCGTTACTGCAGCTGCGATAGAAGCGGGCCGTGAAGTGGTGATTTTGCACCAGCTTACCCAGCCTGCGGATCATCCCGTAAGTATTTATCATCCTGAAGGGGAATACCTGAAAGGCCTGGTGGTGCTGGTTCGTTAAAACGCCATCATGACTCTTGCCGAAAAAACGAGCTCGTACCGTCACATCATAAAACTGGCGTTGCCGATTATTATTAGCGGCATTGCTCAGAATGTAATACTGGCCACCGACGTTTTTTTCATGGCCAGGGTGGATGAAGTTTCGCTTGATGCCGTTGGCCTGGCTGGATTATTTTTTAACACTCTTTACATTTTAGGTCTCGGGTTTTCGATCGGCGTTCAGATCCTTATCGCAAGGAGGCATGGGGAAAAGCAGTACCGTTCCATTGGTGAGATTTTCGACAATAGCCTGATT
>Ga0105048_10014672_pt1 | contig 12191 bp, 21 predicted proteins | sample MAT05_FD_78382 | JGI IMG/M metagenome (GOLD analysis project Ga0105048, IMG submission 78382) | Freshwater microbial communities from Lake Fryxell liftoff mats and glacier meltwater in Antarctica - MAT-05 | ecosystem: Environmental > Aquatic > Freshwater > Ice > Liftoff microbial mat | place... | reverse complement strand
GTCATGGGAGATCTCAGCCGCCGCCGCGGTCAGATCCAGAATACCGAATCAAAAGGCAAGCTCTCCATTGTGCATGCCAATGTCCCCCTCAAAGAAATGTTCGGCTACTCCACCGCCGTTCGCACGCTCTCCTCGGGCCGCGCTTCTTATGCCATGACCCCATCGCATTTCGAGCAAGTCCCCACCAATATCGTCGAAGAAATCGTCAGTGACCGCCTCGGTTAACAAGAACGAATTTCTCGCCCTGTAGCTTAACCACGTAAACCGTCAAACAACTTCTCCACCATGGAAAATCAGAAAATACGCATCCGCCTGCGCGCCTTCGATCACCGCGCCATCGACCGCTCCGCCCAAGAAATCGTGGAGACCGCAAAACGCACCGGAGCTCGTGTTGCCGGCCCGATCCCACTTCCGACCCGTATCGAAAAGTTCTCCGTGAACCGCTCGGTCCACGTCAACAAAAAGTCGATGGAGCAGTTCGAAATCAGAACCCACAAGCGCCTTCTCGACATCGTCGATCCCACCGCCCGCACCGTCGATGAGCTCAAGAAGCTCAACCTCCCTGCCGGTGTCGATATCACCATCCGCATCTGAGCGGTGCTCACGCACCGAATCTCAAATTTCAAATTTCAAATCTCAAATCTAAATCGCCATGTCACTCGGCCTCCTCGGCAAAAAAATCGGTATGACCCGCCTGTTCGACCAACAGGCCGGCATCATGATCCCCGTCACCGTCATCGACGTTTCCGGAAACACGATCCTTCAATCCAAGACTCCTGAGTCGGACGGCTACACCGCTGTCCAGGTCGGCTATGGCGATCGCAAGGAACAACGCGTCACCAAGCCCGCTCTCGGCATTGCCAAGAAGGCCGGTTGCGCACCCAAGCATTTCATCCAGGAATTCCGCGTCGTAAATGGCACCGAGCTTCCCGCCGTCCATCCAGGCATGGACACCTTCACTGAAGGCCAGTGGGTCGATGTCATCGGTGAGTCCAAGGGCCGCGGTTTCCAAGGGGTTTACAAACGCTACAACTTCGGTGGTCTCAAGCAGACCCACGGTTCCATGATGCACCGCAGAACGGGAGCCATCGGTTGTCGCTCGACTCCGGGCCGCGTTTGGAAAAACCAAAAAATGCCCGGTCACATGGGCACCACCCGCACCACCGTGCAAAATCTCAAGATCGTCGCCGTTCGTAAAGAAGACGGTGTCATCCTCGTCTCTGGCGCAGTTCCCGGCTCAAACGGCCACTACGTCACCGTCCGTCCCGCCAAGAAAAAGTCCGCCTGATCCGGTGGCATTTTGAAACCTCTCACGATTCCAAGTCATGTCCGCTAAGACTTTCACAACAGAAGACGCTCAAGCCGCCAATCTCGTATTGGTAGGTGCCGAGAAAGGTCGCCAAGCCGTCCACGATCTCGTGGTCGCCTACCGCGCCAACCGCCGCTCAGGCTCCGCTTGCACCAAGACCCGTGGCGAGGTCTCCGGCAGCAACCGCAAGATCTACAAGCAAAAAGGCACCGGTGGCGCACGTCACGGTGACAAGCGCGCCCCGATCTTCGTCGGTGGTGGTGTGGTCTTCGGCCCACGCCCTCGCGATTACTCCAAGAAGGTTCCCAAAACCGTCCGCAAGCTCGCCCTGCGCCGCACCCTTGGTGATCTCGTCCGTGCTGAGAAAATCATCACCGTCCCCACCTTCACCATCGCCGATGGCAAGACGAAGTCCTTCGTCGCCGCCGTCGATGCCATCACCAAGCCGGGTAAAATCCTCATCGTTGGAAACTCCTACGATGATCAAACCTACCTCGCCGGTCGCAACGTCGCCTACGTCCAACTCGTCACCGCTACGGACCTCAACGTTGAGCAACTTCTCCTCGCCAACACCATCATCCTCGTGGGTGATGCCGTGCAAACCCTCGCGGCTCGCACCGCCTGAACCCCGGACCTACCACCGAGATCATGAAAGACATCTACCAGGTCATTAAAAACGTCCGCCTCTCCGAGAAAGCCACCATGCTCCAGGAGAATAACAACGAGGTAACCCTCGAAGTGGACCGCAAGGCAAACAAGCTTGAGATCAAGCAAGCCGTCGAACAACTCTTCGGGAAACCCGTCCTGGCCGTTCGCACTGCCAACTACGACGGCAAAGCCCGCCGCAAGCGCCGTGCCGATGCCGGCCGCACCAACCACTGGAAAAAAGCCATTGTCCGCCTCAAGGAAGGCGAATCCCTCGATCTCGTCTAAGCGCCCAAAACCGCTTCTTCCCACGTAACCATTCACCGTTCCGATTGTCATGCCACTGAAAACTTTCAAGCCAATCACACCCTCAGCCCGCTACAAGAATCTCCCGTCCTTCGACGAGATTACCAAAAGCAAGCCTGAGAAAAGCCTCCTTACCCCGCTCAAGCGCAGCGGTGGTCGCAACAACACTGGCCGTATCACCACCCGTCACATCGGTGGAGGCCACAAGCGCCACTATCGTTTGATCGACTTCAAGCGCGGCAAGCACGATGCACCCGCCACCGTCGTCGGCATCGAATACGATCCGAACCGCACCTGCCGCATCGCTCTCATCCAGTATGAAGACGGCCAGAAGTCCTACATCCTCGCCCCTCTCGGCCTCGAAGTTGGAACCACCGTCGTCGCCGGCGCAAACGTCGCTCCCAAGACTGGAAATGCCATGCCGCTCAGCGCCGTGCCACTCGGAACTTCCATCCACAACATCGAGCTCATCCCGGGCAATGGCGGCAAAGTCGCCCGCGCCGCCGGTCAACTCGCCATCCTTTCCAACCGCGACGGCGGCTGGGCACTCGTCAAGATGCCTTCCGGTGAAATCCGCCGCTTCAACGATCGTTGCTTCTGCACCATCGGCCAGGTCGGAAATCGCGATCACATGAACGAAACTTCCGGCAAGGCTGGCCGCACCCGCTGGCAAGGCGTTCGCCCGACTGTCCGCGGTATGACGATGAACCCCGTTGACCACCCGAACGGTGGTGGCGAAGGCAAATCGAAATCCGGTGGTGGTCGTCAGCACCTTCTCAGCCCATGGGGCCACGCGAAGGGCCAGAAGACCCGCAACAAGCGCAAGACCACCAGCGTCTTCATTGTCGAGTCCCGCCACAAAGCCAAGCGCAAGTAATCCGTTCTCAATCTGAAATCTCAAATCTGAAATCTCAAATTTCCTATGCCACGTTCCCTCAAGAAAGGCCCATACGTCGATCAAAAGCTCCTCGCCAAGATCGATGCCGTCGCCGAAGCCGGTTCCGACCGCAAGCCCATCAAAACATGGAGCCGCAAGTCCATGATCACGCCTGACTTCGTCAGCCATAACTTCGCAGTCCATAACGGCAAGACCTTCGTCCCCGTTTACGTCACCGAAAACATGGTCGGCCACAAACTCGGCGAATTCTCACCGACGCGTCTGTTCAAGACCCACGGCGGTATCGGTAAAAAGTGATTTCCTTCTCCTTCCTCTTCACGCCCATGCGCACCACCTTCCATCTCAAAGCACTTGCCGCCGCCCTCGGGCTGCTGGCCGTTGCCGGAATGGCTGGAGCGCAGAACGCATCCGTCGGGGAACTTCAGGAAATCATCACCGAACTCCAGTCCCAGAACCAAGTCCTCCAGCGTGGCCTCGCCGAAGCGAACCGCGGCGAGAAGCAAGCCACCGAGCAGCTCGCCCAAGTCCGCCAACGCCTCGAAGCCCTCGGGAAAAACCTCCTTGATGGTGGCGATGATCGCCTCGTCCAGGCGGCCAGCGATCTTCAGATCGCCAACGAACGCCTCGGTAAATTGGAAGCCTCCATCTCATCTGCCATCGCAGCAATCAACGAGTGTCTCCGTCTGGCGGTCGTCTCGGATCCTGCGGCCAGACTTCGTGTGGAAACTTCACTAAGAGAGCTTGACGCAGTCCTCGGACTACGCCAGAAGCCCCGCCCCGATGTGCGCGCCGGTTCACTCCAGCAAGCGGACATCGTCAGTATCGATCAAGAAAGTGGCATGTTGGTTCTTAACCTCGGCGAAAGCCAGGGAGCCAAAATCGGCATGACCTTTCGCCTCACCCGCGGGCAGCAGCCCTACGGAAAAGCCATTCTAGCAGACGTCCGCAAGGCCGTCAGCGGCGCCTTCATCGAGCATCTCGATGATGTCACCGCTTCTCCCATCCCCGGCGATCTCGCCGTCCTCGAAACACAAGCCTTAGCTCAGTAAACACTCACCGTCCGTCCTTCCATGGAAGTCAAAAGCACCACCAAATTCGTTCGTCTCTCGCCTAAAAAAGCGCGTGACGTCGCCCGTGAAATTCAAGGCCTACCCGTCTCCAGCGCCCTCGATATTTTGACGTTCACTCCCAAGAAAGCCGCACAGCTCATTGGCAAGACTCTCAAAACCGCCATCGCGGATGCCGAGAACAACTTCTCACTCGACACCGGCACCCTCATCATCAAGGAAGCCGTCATCGGGGCAGGCCCTACCCTCCGCCGCTTCAAGCCACGGGCAAAAGGCTCCGCCGGCCCCATCCTCAAGCGCACCAGCCACATCTCCATCACTCTCGTCGGCTCCGCCCCCGAGAAGAAAAAGAAAGTCGCCCGCAAGGCCGCTACCAAAAAAATCGAAGACGCTCCTGCTGCCGCTGCCGCCGAAGCCTGAATCCCTCTCATCTAATCTCATTCCTCACCGACCATGGGCCAAAAAGTAAATCCGATCGCATTCCGCCTCGCCGTCAACAAAGACTGGCGCTCGAAATGGTATGCCAAAGGCAAAGACTACACCAACAAGCTCCACGAAGATCTCGCGATCCGTGGCTACCTTAAAAACAAGCTCGTCAACGCAGGTCTCGCCCGCGTCATCATCGAGCGTGCTTGGAACAGCGTCCGCGTCACCCTTCACACCTCACGCCCCGGCCTCATCATCGGTCGCCAAGGCAAGGAAATCGAAGTCATGACCAAGGAGATCGCTGATCTTTGCAAAGGTGCCCAGGTCAAGATCGACATCATCGAGATCCGCAAGCCTGAGCTTGACGCACAATTGGTCGCCGAGCAGATCGCCGTCCAACTTGAGCGCCGTATCAGCTTCCGCCGCGCCATGAAACGCGCCCTTCAGACCGCCATGGAATTCGGTGCCGATGGCATCCGCCTCCGTTGCGCCGGTCGCCTCGGTGGTGCGGACATCGCCCGTTCCGAAAGCTACCGCGAAGGCAAGGTGCCACTCCAGACTCTTCGTGTTCCTCTCGACTACGGCTTCGCCGAAGCCCGCACCCTCTACGGCATCATCGGTGTCAAAGCATGGGTAAACAAAAAGGAAGACGACGGCAAACAACAACCCCAACAAGGCGGTCGCAACGACCGTGGTGACCGCGGCGATCGTGGCAACCGGGGTGGTGGTGATCGCGGAGGCGATCGTCGCCCGCAGAACCGCAACTGATCACTCAAATTTCACAAATCTAAATTCTAACAATTCCAGGAGGACCGAGTCATGCCTTTGATGCCCAAACGAACCAAGTTCCGCAAGAGCCACCGCGGAAGCCGCGCCGGGAATGCCCAGCGGGGAACCACCGTCGCCTTCGGTGATTTCGGACTGCAAACCCTTGATCGCGGATGGATGACCAACCGCCAGATCGAAGCTTGCCGGATCGCGATTAACCGCTCTCTCAAACGGAAAGGAAAAGTCTGGATCCGGATTTTCCCACACAAGTCCATCACCTCACGTCCTCCTGAAACACGGATGGGTAAAGGGAAAGGCGCTGTCGAAGGATGGGTAGCCGTCATCCGCCCTGGTAACATGCTCTTCGAAATCGGCGGTGTGCCGGAATCCGCTGCCAAGGAAGCCATGCGCCTCGCCTCATACAAGCTCGGCATCCGCACCCGCCTCGTCACCCGCAATCCGCACGCCTGATCCGTTCCGATCAATCAATCCTACATCCGTCTGAACCATGGCCAAAAACAAAGCCAAAAAAGAGCCGCTTAAACTCACCCCTGATGAGATCACTCTCCGCCTGCGCGAACTCAAGCAGGAGGCTCTCAACCTTCGTCTCCAGAAAGCCACCGGCTCGCTGGAAAACTCCGCTCGCATCCGCACGGTGCGCCGCGAAACCGCTCGCGTCCTCACCGCCCAAACCGCGCTGAACAACGCTTAATCCACGCCACCACGCCTAACACCACCACTTATGAGCGAGACTCCTCAGGACACTCAGATCCACCTCCGTAAAACACGCGTCGGCGTCGTCATTTCCGATAAAATGGACAAAACCATCGTCGTCGAGCACGTTGCCCGCGTGCCCCACCCGAAGTTCAATAAAATCGTCAAACGTTCCAAGAAATACTACGTCCACGACGAAACCAGCCAAGCCAACATCGGCGACCGCGTGAAAATCGTCGAGACCCGCCCGCTTTCCAAGCTCAAGCGCTGGACCCTCGCCGAAGTCCTCTCACACTGATCGGGCTCCGCCCGCTTCAAATCTCAAATTTCAAATCTCAAATTCTTCTAAGTCATGATCCAGATGGAAACAATGGTTGTCGTCGCCGATAACACCGGGGCACGCAGCGCAAAAATGATCGGCGTGCTCGGCAAGCGCAGCCGCACCGCCCGCATCGGCGATGTCATCACCTGCCACATTCGCGATTCGATCCCTACCGCCGCCGTCAAAAAAGGCAGCGTCGTCAAGGCCGTCGTCGTTCGCACCGCTTATCCCATCCGCCGCGCGGATGGTTCCATCCTTCGCTTTGACTCGAATGCGGTCGTCATCATCGACAAAGACAACAACCCGCGCGGCACCCGGATCTTCGGCCCCGTCGCCCGCGAACTTCGCGAGCGCCAGTTCATGAAGATTGTTTCGCTTGCCCCCGAGGTCCTCTGAATCTAAGGCATCCCGCCATCCATCCATTTATCCAACCATTCTCATGAGCCGTATCAAGACCCACGTCAAAAAGGGCGACCAAGTCGAAATCATCGCAGGCAATCACAAAGGCAAGCGCGGCACCGTGCTCCTTGTGAACGCCACTAAGGGTAAAGTCACCGTCGAAGGTGGCCGCCCCATCCAAAAGGCCTTCAAGGCCACCGAAGCGGATCCAAACGGCGGTATCAAAACCATCGATGGTTCCGTCCATATCTCCAACGTCAAAAAAGTGGGCTGAAGCACTCCGCTTCCGCCCGCGCTTAAGCGACCATAACCAAAATCGCTGACCCGCAAAAAATGAGCACACCAGCACTACTACAATACTACACGGACAAGGTCATCCCGGCGCTCCAAGCGAAGCTCGGCTACACCAACATCCATCAAATCCCACGACTTGAAAAAATCGTGGTCACCTCCTGCATGGGAAAATCTCCGGACCGCAAGGTCGCCGTGGATGATGCCGTCAACGAGATCCAGAAAATCACCGGCCAACGCCCGTCCATCACCTTCTCCAAGAAGGCGGTTGCGAACTTCAAGCTCCGCGAGGGTGAAGCCCTTGGTGCCCGCGTCACCCTCCGTGGTGTCCGCATGTGGGAATTCCTCCACCGCTTCATCAACATCACCGCGCCAAACATCCGTGACTTCCGCGGAATTTCCACCAAGTCCTTCGACGGTCGTGGAAACTACGCCTGCGGAATCACCGAGCAATCCATCTTCCCGGAAATCGAAATCGATCAGATCAAACGCCAGATCGGCTTTGACCTCATTTTCGTCACCTCCGCCCCGAATGATACCGAAGGCCGCGCCCTCCTCATGGAGCTTGGCATGCCTTTCCGCGATATGAAAAAAGCAAACGAAGTTGAGGCTGAACCAGCTGCTGCCAACTAATCTCCACCCGGAACCAATCAAAAACGGAATCCCCTATTATGGCAGTTCTCACCGATCCAATTTCTGACTTCCTCACGCGCTTCAAAAACGCCGCCCGCGCCGGCAATGAGGAATTCTCCGCTCCTTACTCCAAGATCAAGGCGGACATCGCCCGCATTCTTCAGGAAGAAGGCTACCTCTGGAATTACGAAGTCGTCACTGGCGAGCGTACCTCCCTCAAGCTTAAGCCCAAGTTCATCGATGGACGTTCCGTCCTCACTGATCTCAAGCGCGTCTCCACTCCTGGCCGCCGCCACTACGTCGGTGCCAATGAAGTCCCGCGCGTCATGTCCGGCCTCGGCATTTCCATCCTCTCCACCTCGAAGGGTGTCATGTCCGGCGGCTCCGCCAAAAAACAAAACCTCGGTGGCGAGCTGCTCGCCAACGTCTGGTAAACTTTAACTCGTAAAAAGGAAAATATCACCATGTCACGAGTCGGACTCAAACCAATCTCCATCGCGGAAAAAGTTGCCATCAAGGTTGATGGTCGCACCGTCGTCGTCGAGGGCCCCAAGGGCAAACTCGATCTCGCCCTGCCGGACGGCATCACGCTCAAGAGCGAAGACGGCACCGTCGTCGTCTCCCGCGCCACCGAGCTTCGCCAGCACCGCGCCCTTCACGGCACCGTGCGCAGCCTAGTGCAAAACATGATCCTCGGCGTCTCACAAGGCTTCGTGAAAGATCTCGAAATCATCGGCGTCGGCCTTCGTGCCACCGTCAAGGGTTCGGATCTCGATCTTGCCCTCGGTCGCTCCCATCCACTCCTTCACCCCATCCCTTCCGGTCTCCAGGTGACCGTCGTGGAAAACACCAAAATCAAGGTCGAAGGCATTGATAAACAGCTCGTCGGTCAATTCGCCGCCGAGGTCCGCGGGTTCTACCCACCTGAGCCATACAAAGGCAAAGGCGTTCGCTACGTCGGTGAGAAAGTTCGCCGCAAAGAAGGCAAAAGCGTCGGCAAATAAACCTGAACCGTCGCCCACCACCTCAAACCAATTACGGCAACATGAGCACTATCAATCGCAAAGCGATCCGTCGCAAAATTCACAACCGCATCCGCCGGAAAGTCTCCGGCACTGCCGAGCGTCCACGCCTCGCCGTGCACTACTCGAATCAACACATCTACGCCCAGATCATCGACGATTCGGTCGGCAAGACTCTGATCTCTGCCTCCACTCTCGACAAGTCTTTCGAAAATGCTTCCTCGAATGTCGAGAGCTCGCAGAAAGTCGGCCAGCTCCTCGCAGAGCGTGCCAAGGGTTCAAACATCAGCGCCGTGGTCTTCGACCGCGGCGGTCACCTCTATCATGGTAAAGTCAAAGCCCTCGCTGATGCAGCGCGTGAAGCCGGACTCCAATTCTAACGCTCCGACCAGACACATCTCATGGTAACAACTCCAGAAAATCAATCTCCAGCCACTCCAGCCCCAGCAGCCGCACCTCTCGGTCCGGTCGCCGGTTCAGGCCAGCAAGGCGGCTATCAAGGTAACCGCGGCCAAGGTGGCGGCGGTGGCGGCTATCAAGGTGGTGGCGGCGGCGGCGGTGGTCGCGGCCGTGGCGGCCCACGCCGGGAAGAGCGCGCTGCTCCTACCGATGCCGAAGGCAACGAACTCTCCGAAAAAGTCGTCTTCATCAACCGTTGTGCCAAGGTCGTCAAAGGTGGCCGTCGTTTCAGCTTCTCCGCCCTCGTCGTCACCGGCAACAAAGTCGGTAAAGTCGGCCTCGGCTATGGCAAGGCGAACGAAGTCTCCGATGCCATCAAAAAGGCCAGCGAAGGCGCCCGCAAAGTGCTCGTCTCGATGAGCATCGTCGATGGCACCATCCCTCACGAAATCTACGCGGAATTCGGCGGTGGCAAGGTTCTCCTCAAGCCAGCGTCCCCCGGAACGGGAATCATCGCCGGTGGCGGTGTCCGTGCCGTCTGCGAAGCCGTCGGCATCCGTGATATCCTTGCGAAATCAATGGGCTCTTCAAACCACGCCAACGTCGTCAAGGCCACCCTCAAGGCCCTTTCCCAACTCCGCACCCGCGACCAGGTCCTCGGCGGACGCGGCAAAAAGAAACGGGATAAGGCCATCTGAGAATCATCCGCCAGATCGGTCAAATCCGACTGATCCGGCTGATCTTCCAATCCTCTAACTCTTCAAACACCATGGAACTCCATCAATTCAGCCCCAACCCCGGCTCCAAGCACAAGGTCAAGCGCCTTGGTTGCGGCGAAAGCTCCGGCCACGGCAAGACCGCTGGCAAAGGCAACAAGGGACAAAAAGCCCGCTCCGGCTCCGGCACTCGTGTCGGCTTCGAAGGTGGCCAGATGCCTCTTCACCGCCGCTTGCCCAAGCGCGGATTCAACAACTACGACTTCCGCTATAAATTCTGCGTCTTCAACGTCGGCGAACTCGACGATCTGTTCGATGCAGGAGCCACCATCGATGAGGCGGCCCTCCGTGGCCAAGGTCTCGTCAACGGTCGCTGCGACAAGGTCAAGGTTCTTGGCATTGGCGAAGTCACCAAGGCTTTCCACCTCGTCGTGGAAAATGCCAGTGCTTCCGCTCGTGAAAAGATCGAAAAAGCGGGTGGTTCTGTCACAGAGCCCATCGCTTGATCACCCGTCATTGATCTCCGATTTCCGATGAGGAAGCGCATCCCGCGCTTCCTCATCGTCTTTGTAACCCTCGCGTCCTTACTTTTACTCCTTCGCCATGATTTCTGCTTTCACGAACACTTGGAAAATTCCGGAACTCCGGGACCGTATTCTCTTCACCCTTGCTCTCATCGTCATCATCCGCTTGGGAGTGCACATCACCATCCCCGGTGTCGATGCCACCGTCATCAATGCGTGGCTCAATGCGGAGCAAAACAAGGACCCCGCCTCAGGTGGCGGCATCGGTGCCCTCCTCACGGTGTTCTCGGGTGGTGGTCTCCAAGCCGCAGGGATCCTGGCCCTCGGCATCATGCCCTACATTTCCGCGTCCATCATGGTCCAGCTCATGACAGCGGTGGTGCCCAAGCTCTCTCGTCTCGCCCGTGAAGATGGCGGTCGCCAGAAAATCACCCAATACACCCGCTACCTCACCATCGGTATCGCCCTCGTCCAAGGTTACTTCATCGCGAAATCCCTCACCGTTCCCGATAGCATCCCCTACATGGCGGGGGTCGAAAAATTTGGTATCCTCGTCCCGGATCCTTCTGGCCTGTGGGTCGCCCTCACAGTGGTCACCCTCGTCTCCGGCACCGTCCTCCTCATGTGGGTTGGCGATCAGATCACCGAAAAAGGCATCGGCAACGGCGTCTCCATCATCATCACGGTCAACATCATTTCCGCCCTTCCCGGCGCCTTGGTCCAAGCCTGGAGATTTTTCGTCACCGATGGCGATGGTAGCCCCTTCCGCTCGATCATGATGGTCGTCATGATCGCCCTGCTCCTGGCCGTGATCGCCGGTACCATTGCCATCACCCAGGCCCAGCGCCGCATCGCCGTGCAATACGCCAAGCGCGTCGTTGGCCGCAAGCAATTCGGTGGCCAGACTCAATACCTCCCGTTGAAAGTGAACTACGCTGGCGTGATGCCCGTCATCTTCGCCACCGCTGTGCTCTCGCTGCCGCCCATCATGCTTCAGATGATCCCCGCAGTCGCCAGCCAGCCATGGGCCATGACGCTTCGCGACGAACTCGCCGGTGGTGGCGCTTGGCACTATATCCTTGGCGGTGTCGGGATTTTCCTCTTCTCCTACTTCTGGGTCGCCATGATGTTCCAGCCTTCCCAAATCTCGGAAGACCTCAAACGCAACGGCGGCTACATCCCCGGCGTGCGCCCTGGTAAGCCGACTGCGGATTTCCTCGATTTCACCATGACGCGCCTCACCTTCGCCGGTGCCATGTTCCTGGTTCTCCTGTTCATCCTGCCGGTCCTCACCGGTTACTTCGTCGGTCTGCCTCCGGGCTCACTCATCCTTCACTTCTTCGGCGGCACTTCGCTCCTCATCATGGTCGGCGTCGTCCTCGATGTCATGCGCCAGGTCGAGACGCAACTCCTCCAGAAGCACTATGATGGATTCCTCCGCAAAGGAAAACTCAAGGGCCGTTATGACCGCCTTTCGCAGAACAGTGGTGCTGCACCCCGCTCCGCGATCCTCTACCTCTGGGTGGTTATTGCGATCCTGATCGTCGTCGGCATCACTGCCGTCATCTACAATCGCAGCCATTGATCGATCCTTCTGCCACGCCCTTTCGAGTCGTTCTGCTAGGCCCACCAGCCTCCGGCAAGGGCACTCAAGGGCGGCGGCTCGCCACTGCGCTCGACCTCGGCTACCTCAGCACCGGTGCCCTCCTCCGCGAGCAGGTGGAAAACCAAACGCCCCTCGGAAAACTCGCC
>Ga0105048_10014669_pt1 | contig 12192 bp, 10 predicted proteins | sample MAT05_FD_78382 | JGI IMG/M metagenome (GOLD analysis project Ga0105048, IMG submission 78382) | Freshwater microbial communities from Lake Fryxell liftoff mats and glacier meltwater in Antarctica - MAT-05 | ecosystem: Environmental > Aquatic > Freshwater > Ice > Liftoff microbial mat | place... | reverse complement strand
CAATCACAGCTGCCAACCCAAGACTAATACCGCCTCGTTCAGTAAATTGCGCAAACCTAGTCTGCCTCGTTCGTTTGTCGTCGCTCATGCACAAAGTACCACAATTTAGCCCTTGCACGGATGCGGGACAGAAGACTCCTCTGGTTCGCCAGAAAATTCATTCGTCCCATCTATTGCCAACAGCGCCTTCGCCCCTGTTTTTTGGATCGCTTGGCGGGCTTCGGTTTGTTGCCGTGCCCACTCGTTGATACGGATAAGGTCGTAACCATGTTCTGCCGCCAATGCTGACCGTGCTTCGCGGATTTCCTCGATCATTGGATTATTCATAACGTGAAATCAATGTTTCTGGTGTTCAGACAATCGGCACATGAAGGCCGTGGCAAACGCTTGCTGGTCAACCGCGATGGCCTGTTGGCTACTCGGCACCCGGCCAAATAGCTCGGAAGAGTGGATTCGACATAACCGGTTTGCATGGTCGAATGCTACCGGACAGATCGAGCGCGTAAAGGCCGGGACTTTGCTTGTATTGCTTGAACTTCAAATGGGGAGTATCGATATTCTATCGTCCATTCGATCTCGACATCCTGTCGGTCGGAACTGCAAGCGCCGCCGGACAGGATGTCCGCAGCAAACAGCATTCCGAATGATTGCGCTTTCTATTGATTTTTCAAACCATCTCCAAACCAACTGTGCCAGCCCTCACTGACCAGATGCGCCGCATAAAAACTCACGGACTCAAAAAAATCATCATCCCCGTTTTACCAAACTTTGATGCGGCCGCACCAAAGTTTGGTACACGTAACCACTGGATTACTGATCAGCGGAATAGATCGGCCCCATCTCGCTCCAGCCGTCGAGGGGGAAAGGGAGTTTCGCATTGGGGCCGAGCAGGCCGGTGGTTTCCACGAGGGATTCGAGGCGTTGAAAAAGAAAGGCTTCGCTGGCGCTGCGTGCCCATTACAGTTTCCATCGAACGATGAACGGGGGGCTCCAGCGCGTTTCAATCAAAGACTTTGGCATGCAAAAACCGGCACAATAACGCCCACTGCGTGGAATTTGGGAATATCGTCCTCGTCGGATGCCGAGTGGGCGTTTAGTTTAGTGCTGCCTGATGCTCTCACTCCTTCAAAACGCCAAGGCGAAACGTGCCAAGCTGCTCGATTCGCAAACCGATGCCGTGCGCCTCATTGATGGCAGCGGCGATGGGCTACCGGGATTGGTTTTGGAAAATTTCGCGGGGCGTTGGTTGATTTCCACACCGGACGATCACCTCGCGCCCGCCGTGCGCGAGTGGGTGCGTGACATGGGAGTTTCCTGCTATTGGAAAAGGCTGGATCAACATCAGAAGGAATCACCCCGCCATCTGGCAGGCGGGGAATGTCTGGAGCCGTTTTTGATTCGGGAGAATGATGTTCTATCAGAAATCTCTTTCCATTCCGGCTACTCGCAGGGGATTTTTCTCGATCAGCGCGACAATCGCTTGGAAGTCCGCAAACGGATGGCCCCCGGCAAACGCTTGCTTAACACCTTCGCCTACACCGGGGCCTTCTCCGTGGCGGCGGCGATGGCGGGCGCGGAAACCACCACTCTGGACCTTTCACAGCCGTATCTTGATTGGGCGAAACGGAATTTTCACCACAATCAGCTAGATCCAGCGGCGCATCATTTCTGCAAGGGGGATACGTTTCATTGGCTGCGGCGCTTTGCAAAACAAGGCCGTAAATTCGATGGCATTGTGTTGGATCCGCCGACGTTTTCGAGGGATGAAAAGGGCAAGGTCTTCCGGGTGGAGGAAGACTTTGGGGAACTTGCGGCGTTGGCCGCCGAACTCCTAACAGACGATGGCTGGCTGCTGTGTTCCACCAATTGCCGGAACCTGGCTCTCAATGATTTCCAGCGCCAGCTTCGCAGCGCAATCCGCCGCCCGATGAACTCACATCATGCGCCGATGCCAGTGGATTTCAGCGGGGAAGCGTATTTGAAATCCGTTTGGCTGGGGTGAGGCGCCTTCAATTGTCACAAACTTGTCACTGACAAAGTCTTGCGCATGGGGTTCGATTCCCCGCCATGACAATTTTGACTCAATCCGATGCGGAGTTTGCCCGCTCCCAGCTCGACAACGGCTGCACCGCCATGGCGCAACTGCTTGATGGCCTGTTAGACTCGAAAGGGCGTGTGGCAGAGGAGGTACACGCCATCCGCAAGCTGGGGAAATCACTGCGCGGTGGATTTTCGTTGTTTCAATTGAAGGATGCGGCCTGTGAGATTCAGGTGATCGGGCGCTTGCTTTCGGGCCCACGGGATGCGGTTTCGCGCCTGAAAACATGGCGAAAGCTCGATTGGGAAAATGAGCAATCCGTGAGCAAGGCGATCTTCGGATTGCTTGATCAACATACCCACTCGGCGGCGCGGCGGCCACCCCGGGAGACCATCGAGTGGTGCCAAGAACGGGTCGGGGAAGCTCGCAAGGCCTTGATGGAATTGCCTGTGGAGAGCTTGGAAAAAGTCACCCAAACGGGCGCCAAGCGCCTGCGGAAAAAAGTGCTCAGTCGTTTTTCATCGCTCGATTCCCGCAATGAGGAGGATTTTCACGATGCCCGCAAGGCGCTCAAAGCCTTCATGGGAGCGGCTGGATTCCTCCCCGAGAGGGCGGAACACCTGGACCCAAAATTGGCAGAAATCGCCGATCTTCTGGGCGACGAGAACGATTTGGCGACCCTATCCGATTGGCTCGCCGAGCATGGTTTCACCGAGAAATTTGCGCCTGGTCCATGGAAACTCATCAAAAAGACCCGTCGCGAGATGAGAAAGCAAATCATCGCTGATGCAGATGGGCTGTTTTGCGGTGGCTCCAAGTGACTTGAAATTCTCACGTATCAGAGTTGCGCGAATGGAATTTTCAGCTATGGGGATGTATCGATTTCTTCGAGACATCCACGTTCCCCCATCACTCACCTATTCCATACAAAATGTCCGCTCGCCTTGATTTCCTCAGTCGTCACCTAGGTCCTGTTGGTTCTGATCGGGAGGAAATGCTCCGCGATACGGGCTACGAATCGCTCGCCGCACTCATCGACGATGCGGTGCCTGCCGGAATCCGAATGGAAGGGGCCATGAGCCTGCCGGAAGCCCGCTCGGAACACGATGCCTTGGCTTGGCTGAAATCCATCATGGGGAAAAATCGCGTTCTCAAATCCTTCATCGGCCAAGGATACTACGGCACGCACACGCCGGGCGTGATCCAGCGGAATATTTTGGAGAATCCCGGCTGGTACACCGCCTACACGCCCTACCAGGCGGAGATTGCACAAGGCAGGCTTGAAGCATTGCTGAATTTCCAAACGTTGATCACCGATCTCACGGGCTTGGATGTTTCCAATGCGTCTTTGTTGGACGAAGGCACCGCCGCTGCCGAAGCGATGAGCCTCGCCCTCGCGGGCAAGCCGAAGGGCAAGGCGATTTTCATTTCAGACCGCTGCCACCCGCAAACCATCGCCGTGGTTGCGACCCGCGCCGAGCCTCTCGGCATCGAAGTGATCACCGGGGATTGGGAGAAGTTCGAACCCGCTGCCTGCGAGGGACTGTTCGCGGTGGTGGTGCAGTATCCGGACACCCGCGGTCGCATTGATGACTTCACGGAATTTTTCACCAAGGCGAAATCTGCCGGCGCGGTGACCATCGCCGCTTCCGATCTACTTGCCCTCACTGTTTTAAAAGCACCCGGAGAATTTGGTGCGGAAATCTGCGTGGGTTCATCCCAGCGATTCGGAGTGCCGCTCGGCTTCGGTGGTCCGCATGCCGGTTTCATGGCCTGCGTGGATGCGCTGAAGCGGAAAATGCCGGGCCGCTTGATCGGTGTTTCGTTGGATTCCCGCGGCAAGCCCGCATTCCGCCTTTCCCTACAGACTCGCGAGCAACACATCCGCCGCGACAAGGCCACATCCAACATCTGCACGGCTCAGGTTTTACTGGCAGTAATGGCATCCATGTATGCGGTTTATCACGGACCGGATGGACTCAAGCACATCGCCGGGCGCGTCCACTCGCTGACAGCGGATTTGAAGGCGACTCTATCTTCAGGCGGCATTGAAATGGAAAGCGGCCCTTACTTTGATACAATCGTGGCCAAGGTTCCCGGCAAGGCCGATGCGATCCTGGCCCGCGCAGCCGCAGCGAACATCAATCTCCGCCGGATCGATGCGGACCATCTGGGCATCAGTTTGGATGAAACCGCCAACGCTTCTGACATCACCACCATTGCCGAAGCCTTCGGACTCCCAGCGAAGGTGGTGAGCGGCAAAGAGGAAATGGCTCTCCACCGTGAGTCCACCTTCCTCAATCAGAAGGTTTTCAATTCGTATCACTCGGAAACGGATATGCTCCGCTATATCACCCGTCTCGAGTCCAAGGATCTGGCCCTCAATGAATCCATGATTGCCTTGGGTTCTTGCACGATGAAGCTCAACGCCACTTCGGAAATGATGCCGATGAGTTGGCCTGAAGTTTCCTCGGTCCACCCCTTCGTTCCAGCAGACCAAAGCCAAGGTTACCGCGAAATGCTGACGATGCTGGAAGGCTGGCTGGCCGAGGTCACGGGCTTTGCCGGAGTTTCCCTTCAGCCCAATGCTGGCTCGCAAGGAGAATACGCCGGACTCCTGGCCATCCGCCGCTATCACCTCGCCCGCGGCGATAGCCACCGCAACATCTGCCTGATCCCAGTGTCTGCCCACGGCACCAATCCCGCGTCCGCAGTGATGGTGGGCATGAAAGTGGTAGGGTTGAAATGCGATGACGATGGCAATATTGATGTGGCGGATCTCACTGCACGCACTGAAGAACATCGTGAAAATCTCGCCGCACTGATGGTCACCTATCCATCCACTCACGGAGTTTTTGAGGAAACCATCCGGGCGATTTGTAATATCATCCACGATGCTGGCGGCCAAGTCTATATGGACGGAGCAAACATGAATGCCCAGGTGGGCCTCACCAGCCCCGGGCTGATCGGAGCGGATGTCTGCCATTTGAATCTCCATAAAACATTCTGTATCCCTCACGGCGGCGGCGGTCCGGGAGTCGGCCCCATCGGTGTGGCAAAGCAACTGGTCCCCTACCTCCCTGGCCATGCGGAACTGGATGCCAGCGAGGGCGCCGTCTGCTCCGCGCCGTGGGGAAGTGCTTCGATCAACACCATTTCCTGGATGTATATTGCAATGATGGGGCCTGCCGGACTTACTGAAGCCACCGAGGTCGCCATCCTGAACGCAAACTATATCGCCAAGAAACTCACTCCTTACTTCCCGATCTTATATACCGGAAAACAGGGCCTCGTCGCTCACGAGTGTATCATTGATGTACGTCCCTTGTCCGACATCAGCGGCATCACCGTGGAGGATGTGGCAAAGCGGCTGATGGACTATGGTTTCCATGCGCCGACGATGAGCTGGCCTGTGGGTGGCACCTTGATGATCGAGCCTACGGAATCTGAATCCAAGCATGAGCTGGATCGCTTCTGTGATGCGATGATTTCCATCCATGGTGAAATTTCCGCCGTCATCCGTGGTGACATGGATGCGAATGACAATCCACTCAAGCATGCTCCCCATCCCTGTGAAACCGTGTGTGGCAACGAATGGGCACACGCTTATTCCCGCGAGCAAGCTGCATTTCCTCTGCCCTATCTCAGACAACACAAGTTCTGGCCATCGGTGGGGCGCGTCGATAATGTGCATGGGGATCGCAATCTGATTTGCACCTGTGATTCCGTAGAAGCCTACGCTGCTGCGGAATCCTGAAGCTATGGAAACTCCATCACCGGTTGACTGGGCCTCATGGTCTGGTGAGATTCATGCCACGCTGATGTTTGTGATCAAGGGCGGGCAAATTCTGCTCATTGAGAAGAAGCGGGGCCTTGGAGCGGGTAAAATGAATGGCCCGGGCGGCAAAATCGAACCTGGAGAAACACCGCTGGAAGCCGCCATCCGGGAAACCCAGGAAGAACTCCACGTCACGCCTCACGCACCCCGCAAGCTGGGAGAGCTGATGTTTTCCATGTCTGACTCGCCTGACATCATGTGCCATGTTTACCGGGCGGATGATTTCACCGGGATTCCCACAGAGACCGATGAAGCCGTCCCGGCGTGGACGAGCTTGGATGCCATTCCCTATCCACAAATGTGGGAGGATGATCGGCATTGGTTGCCGCTGGTGATCGGCGAGCAGACCTTCCGCGGGCGATTCGTCTTTGAAGGTGAGAAGATGTTATGGAAGGAGATGACGCTCGATCTGACTTGGTGAAAGTCACAAAAAAACCGCCTCACTCTTGCGAAGGAGGCGGTCGGGGCTTGGTGTTGAATTAAATTATAGTGAGCTCTTGAGAGAATCAAATTTGGCCTTCAGCGACGCGAGTTCGGATTCGGCATTTTCGATTTGCTTGTTGAGTCCCACAAGAGCATAGAGCTTGGCGCCGAAGCTATCACCCGTTGCAACCTTTGGAGCAATGTTGGCCTTTGGTGCCTTTGGTGCCTTAGGTGATTTTGGTGCCTTAGGTGATTTTGGTGACTTGCCAGCTTTCGGTGCTTTCACTTTTTTTCCGGGTTTCGGTGCGCCGGATGCCTTGAGCCATGCCATCACGGTGAGCGGCGAGATACCAAACTTGGCAGCAGCGGTGCTTTGGCCACCACGGCCATTGGCAACGTTATAGCTTGCAACGAAATCGACCACTTCTTGCTTTTGCTCACTGGTGTATCGGGTCCCGACCTTGGATCCACTCTTCTCTTTCGCGGCCTTTGGAGCTTTAGCAGCTTTCGGTGCCTTGGCAGCTTTTTTCGAAGCCTTCGGTGCGCCGGATGCCACCAACCAGGCAGCAACGGTAAGTGGCGAGATCCCGAACTTCTCAGCAGCTTTGCTTTGTCCACCGCGGCCATTGGCAGCGTTGTAACTGGTGGCGAAGTCCACAACTTCTTTCTTCTGGGCATCGGAATAACGAATTCCTTTTGCAGTCTTTTTATTAGCAGATGTACTCATGACTTGGAAAAGCTATGAACATGAGGCCCACTAGCAAGCTAAATCTTTATAGCTCGATTGCGGACCCGCCAGGCGGGGGTTCATCTATGAATTTATCAGAGAGAGCCCCAAGGTGTTGAGGGATCTCACTGAGTCCTAAAACCCATCGGTCAGCGCCCTCTTGCACCGCACGGCGGGAGACCACGCCCCCATATCCGATAAACAGATCCACATCAGGCCGCGTCTCCAAATCAGACACTCCATCACCTATCATCACCACCCGTTCGGGTAACATTGCCGCTTTCCAGTCACGGATCACTTCATTTTTGCCAAGATTACGAGTGGTGGGATAGTCCCGCCCAAAGTCCAGGTAGCCGCCGCAATCATCGAACATCAACGGCACGGCCTCCACATGATCAATGCCCAACCTGGCGGCCAATGGCTTGATGAGATCAGAAAATCCCCCTGACAGAATGACGGGTGTCCAACCGGACTGTTTTGCATGGGCAATCAAATCAAAGGCTCCCGGGACAATGGTTTCCACATAAAGTCGGGCGATCTGAGCACACAACGCGCGGTCCGGCCGGATCATTTCCATGCGGCGCGGAAAGATATCCGTGATTGGAATCTCACCATTCATCGCTGCATTGGTAAGCGCCACCACTTTGGAAAATACCAATTCGCCACGAGCCCTCGCCAGTTCATCTATGCCTTCAATGGTCGAAAGCGTTGAATCGCAATCGATAAACATCAGCTTCCCACGCTGCCGGGTAGCGGGATGAATCACCAGTTCCGCTCCTTCATCCACCTTCTCAAAGAGTTCGATCATCTGTTGGTTGCCCAGCCGAATACAGCCTTGGCTGGCTGGCTGGCCGATCCGATCTTCACGGTTGGTGCCATGAATATAGATATGCCGCTCAAGGGTATTGGCGTTTTCAGGATCCAAGCCTTCAAGACGCAGAATACGGGTCAGCACGAGATCGCACTCCTGATTCTGACCCGCCGACCAATGGCCGGCTGGCGCGCGCTTTTTGAAAATCGTTCCAAGCGCTTCACCTCCACCGATTTTTTCTACAATCCGGAAACGTCCGGTGGGTGTGCGGAAGGTACCTTCAATAAAGCCCATCCCTTTGGCGGCGGTGGAGATTGGGAAACTACGCAGGCATTGATCACCCTCAATCAGTTTGAGGGTTTGATCATCTATTGAAACTTCGAGCCGGATCGCGGGATTCATGTGGGTGATAAGACGAGCAACGCATTATGGCCGCCCATTCCGTGGGAAAGCTTATAGACCAACCCGGTGGTATCAAGCACTTGATCGGGCAAATGAAATCCAGCGGGTGCGGTTAGGTGAGAAAGATTGGGCGGTAGTTGATGGTCGCGGAGGAAGCGGGCCAGGATCACACTTTCGAGCAATCCACTCGCGCCGATGGTATGGCCGATATAGGGTTTGAGCAGATGTAGAGTGGGGATTGATACCCCAAAGACTTGAGACAGGGCCGCAGGATCCGCCACGGATTGGACTCCGGTTCCGGTAGCATGAGGAGATACGGCGGTGGGTAAACCCCGATCTTGGATGGCCTTCTCTAACAATTCGATAGTCCTGCCACCATTGGCAGGGATACCCACAGGATCGCTTGCATCCGAATTGCAGCCATAGTGAATCACGCGGGGGCACTTTCCCTCTTTGGGTTCGATGGCCATCGCCGCAGCGCCTTCACCGGGAATGAAACCTGATGTCTGGGGGTGGTAGGGATCCAGATGATTGCCGTGGGAGAGCAATTTGGACGAAGCATAGTTATCGAGCAACAACGGCACCAATGGTAGATCCACGGCGACGGCAAGCGCCCGCGGGGCGAGGCCCGCATTGACGATGAGCATCGCGATGCCGAGGGCATCCAGCCCGGCAGCGCAACCGCTCGCGAGCACATGGTTCGGGCCAGTGATGCCGAACTCGATACTGATGGCGGAGGCTGGTTCACTGTGGATGGTATTGCTGGCGGCCATCACCTTGAAAGGCCTGCGCCCGGGCCACGGCCCTAGCCAACCCGCCGCATTGCCCCGGCTGGTGCCTACCACAAGTGCGGCATCCTTCAAATCCTCCGCATCCCAGCCTGCCTCGCCAATCGCTTGCCGGGCCACATGCAGCGCGGCCATGGTGGCAGGACTCCACTTGCGGTTCGCCAAGAGGCTTCGCGAATCGATCCATGCGGCATATTGATTGGCATGCGAACTTTGAGATCCTAGCAATCTCCCTAACTTTTGAAATGGCACATGCCTCGCAAGAATGGCCTGATGATGGGATGCCACATCATTGCCCAGTGCGGAAAGTGCGCCGAGACCGGAGATGGCTAAATGTGAATGAATCGCCACAGGCAAAGTGTTGTTAAGATCAAAGTGTTAATTGTGCGCCCAGTTCCACCACCCGACCAGGAGGGAGCTGGATCGGCGCACCATGTTTTCCCGAGAAACACTCGCGAAATGCGTAAAGCGGGCTGGTCCCGATATCGCCAAAAACAATACCCAAAGCCGCGATTGTGGAAATTGCCAGCGGCGGTTTCACGCCAGAGTGGCCAAGATCAATATCCTTCATCGTAGCGTGGCTGAAAACCCGCACGGCCTTCAAACCATTTCCCCACACCACTGACCAGCCCGAAATCAAAACCGACTTGTTGTCCGTTTTTAAAAAGTGAAGCTCAGAGTTTTTCTTGTCTATCCGCACCTATGGCCCGCAAGCTCCGCGCTTCTGACACATGAGCACGGTTCTGGAAACAATTGATGGCGGCACCCGCTATCTCGAAAAACGCGGAATCGAGGACGCCCGGCGCAATATGCAAATGCTCGTCGCCAATCAGCTCGGCTGCACCCGGATGGATCTTTACCTGCAATTCGACCGTCCGTTGCAAGAGGCCGAACTCTCGCCCCTCCGTGAAAAGCTCAAGAACCGCGGCGAAGGCATTCCCCTTCAGCATCTCCTTGGCAGTGTCTATTTTCATAAACACGAATTCAAGATCGATGCCCGCGCCCTCATTCCGCGCCCTGAGACTGAAGAACTCGCCGAATGGATCCTCCAGCACAAGATCCGGGAAAATCAAAGCGTTCTCGATATGGGCTGCGGCTCTGGAGTACTCGGACTCAGCCTCGCCGCTGCCCGCCCTTCATGGCGCGTCACGCTTGCCGATGTTTCGACGGATGCGCTCACCCTTGCTCAAGAAAATGCCGTGAGCCTCGGAATTGAGAACACCGCATTTCTCCATACTGATCTTTTCTCAAACCTTTCAGGGACCTTCGATGGCATCGTCGCCAACCTCCCTTATATCCCCGAGACGGAGCGCAGCAGCCTCTCCCGGGAAGTCATGCATGATCCCGCGCTCGCCCTCTTCAGCGGGACGGATGGTCTCGACCTCATCCGCCGCTTCATCCCAGAGGCATTCCATCGCCTTAATCCCGGCGGCTGGTTGGTTCTCGAAATCGGTCATGATCAGGCTTCACAAGTTAGTGAAATTCTCAATGCTCACCCCTTCACCACCATCGCCGTAAAAACCGATCTCTCCGGGATCGCCCGTTTCCCTCACGCCCTGCGCCCTTGACTGCAATCTCAAATCTTAAATTTCAAATTTCAAATCTCTCCAATGGATAAACTTCTTGTTCACGGCGGCAGCACCCTGCGCGGCACCATCAATATCTCCGGCTCTAAAAACGCCTCCTTGCCCATCCTTGCAGCCACTCTCCTCACCGAGGATACCTGCATCATCCGCCGCGTGCCTGATGTCTCGGATACCAATTACATGATTCAAATCCTCAGCGCCCTCGGGGCTGACGTCGAGAGATCCTCCGGCACTGTCCGCATCACTTGTGCCGATGTGATCGAAGAAGCGCCCTACGAACTTGTCCGCCGCATGCGCGCCTCGATCTGCGTGATGGGTCCCCTGCTTGCCCGCAAAGGCCGTTGTGTCGTTTCACTGCCGGGAGGCTGCGTCATCGGAGACCGCCCCGTGGATCTCCACCTGCGTGGTCTTGAAGCGCTTGGTGCCAAGGTGGAATTCGAAGGTGGTAACATCACCCTCACCGCCGAAGACGGATTGAAAGGGGCGGTCATCGATCTCCGGGGCACCCACGGCCCCACCGTGCTGGGCACGGATAACGTCATGATGGCCGCCACTCTCGCGGAAGGCATCACCGTTATCGAATCCGCCGCTGCCGAACCCGAAGTGCTCGATCTCGCAAATTTCCTCAACTCCATGGGTGCGAAAATCACCGGAGCAGGCACCCGCACCATCACCATCGAAGGCGTCGCAAAACTCCATGGCGTGGAACACACCGTCATTCCAGACCGCATCGAGGCAGGCACCTTCATGGCCGCCGCCGCCATCGCCGGCGAGGGAGTCACCCTCCGCCGCATTTGCCGCGATCACATGAAAGCCATCACCGCCGCCATTGTATCTGCAGGCCATCGAGTCGATTTCAACGAAGCCGGAGACACCTGCACCATCCATCGAGGCGAGACGCTTCAGGGCATCGAAATTTCCACCGCCCCTTATCCAGCCTATCCCACCGACATGCAGGCCCAGATGACGGCCCTGCTCGCCACCACCGCCGGCATCAGTGTGATCAAGGACACCATTTTCCCCCAACGCTTCATGCATTGCGCAGAGCTCAAGCGCATGGGAGCGGACATCAGGGTGGACAATGGCACCGCCGTAGTCCGGGGCGTGGCCCAACTCTCTGCCGCACCCGTCATGGCCTCGGACCTGCGGGCCTCAGCCGCGCTTGTCCTCGCCGCTCTAACAGCAAAAGGCTGCACCGAGATTTCCCGCCTCTATCACATTGATCGTGGCTACGAACACATCGATGAAAAACTCCTCATGCTCGGTGCGAATGTGGAGCGCGTGAAGGACTGAGCACCCTTGATCTTCCCCCCGTTCTTTCTCACTTCAGATATGCATAGCACTCGTTGAGCCGCTCGATGGCAGCTTGTCTGAACTTCAAGGAGTCCTCCGCATTTTTACCGTGGAACCAATTCATGCTTCCCGGCACCAGTGCGTTCCTGTCCACATTCGCCAGCACCAGCGCGCTTGAAATCGTGGACCGGAAACGTTTCTTTAAATCCATTTCACTCACCGCTATCTTCTTACCGGCCAAATCCCGGTTCATCTGATAGAGGTCCTGGACGATCTGAAGTTTCTT
>Ga0105048_10014667_pt1 | contig 12195 bp, 10 predicted proteins | sample MAT05_FD_78382 | JGI IMG/M metagenome (GOLD analysis project Ga0105048, IMG submission 78382) | Freshwater microbial communities from Lake Fryxell liftoff mats and glacier meltwater in Antarctica - MAT-05 | ecosystem: Environmental > Aquatic > Freshwater > Ice > Liftoff microbial mat | place... | reverse complement strand
CAGATTTTTCGCGAAGCGAAGGGATAGTTCATCGGCGACAGCGAATCCCAGAAGCGCGGGCGCGAGATCCTGCCTTTGAAAACCAACCCGGCCTCGCGCACGGCCTGCGCCAGTGGCGATTCATCCTCGCCGTACGTGCCATAGAAACGCAGTCCGCAATCCCCCGCGCCTTCCGCGATCCATTTCAGCGGCGCGGCCGAAAGCGGAGAACCCTCGCCGCCGCCGACATCGCTGTGCGTGCCGATGAACCAGCGCTGCGCGTAGTGCTGCTTGCCCTCAACGCAGTGCGGCCGCTTGTTGGCCTCGTCCACGCCCTCCCATAGCGTCGGCGGAAAGCCCAGCCGGTTCTCATCCACCGCCACCGCATGGCGCGCTGACAAAACGCCCGCGCCGATCTGCATGTCGTGGAAACCGAACCGCTTGTTGAAGAACTGCGCCATGCCGCCCAGCGCACTCGGCACGCCGCGCTGGCCGACCGTGTCGAAGATGCCGAGATAGGTGATCTTCGGCGGCTCGTCGCTTTTGATACGGGTTCCATCAGCGGCGCGCTTGCCCTTGCCATAGCTGGCGCGGAAGTCGCGGCGCGCGCGCTCGAAATCCTCAAGATCGAACTTCGTCGCCTTCCGCCCCGGGCGGGCGCGGTACAGACGGAACGCATCCCACGCCTTTGCAGCGTGCATGCGGCTGACGATGCCTGCACACCCGATCAGCCCGGCGAAGCTGCGCGCACAGAACGCGCCGCGGCTGAAACCGAACACATAAATCTCGTCGCCGTCCTCGTAGTTGAAGGCCAGCCGCAGGTAGGTCTCGACGATATTGTCTTCCAGCCCCTCGCCAAACACGCCGCCCAGCATCCGGTTCAGCCACTCGCTGAGACCGTCCATGAACCCGTCCTTGCCCAGCGCGTCGACGTTGGAGCCGACGCCCTGGCTGTAGATCACAATCTGCGGGATGGTGCTGCCATCGGCCAGGGTGTGCGTGTGCGCAATACTGCGCGCGATGATGGCAATGTTGGTCGGCTGCGGCTGGCGCAGTTTCTGCCAGGTGCCGTCAAAACAGACGATAAAACGCTTCACGACCGTCACCCACGCCAGAACTGCGCCAGCCTAGCAGACCCCGGCGGGCCCGCCAGCGGCGTTGTCAGGACCACGCCGCCGCATGGACTTTCAGGCACGATTCTGGTCTATCCCCCGCCTGAAACGCGTTTCTTCGCGAGGGATTGCATGACCAGCAAAATCGTCACCGTGTTCGGCGGCTCCGGCTTCCTTGGCCGGCATGTCGTGCGTGCGCTGTGCCGCCAGGGCTGGCGCGTGCGCGTCGCGACCCGCCGCCCTCACCTTGCCGGCGACGTGAAGCTGGCCGGCGATGTCGGCCAGGTCCAGCTGGTTCAGGCGAATGTCCGCAACCGCAACTCGATCGCACGCGCGCTCGAGAACGCCGAAGCGGTCGTCAACATGGTCGGCATCCTGGCCGAGCGCGGCTCGCAATCCTTCCAGGGCACGCAGGCGCTCGGCGCGGCCAACATCGCCCAGCTGTCTGCCGAAGCAGGCATCACCAAATTCGTGCAGCTGTCGGCGATTGGCGCGTCCGACAAATCGAAATCGCGCTATGCGCAGACCAAGGCCGAAGCAGAAGCCGCCGTTCGCGAGGCCATCCCGACCGCGACCATCCTGCGCCCCTCAATCGTTTTCGGCCCGGAGGATGGCTTCTTCACGCGCTTTGCCGAGATGGCGCGCATGAGCCCCGTCCTGCCGCTGATCGGCTCCTCGACGAAGTTCCAGCCGGTCTATGTAGGCGACGTTGCCCGCGCAGTGGCGGCGGCGCTGGCGCGGTCCGAAGCACAGGGCCGGGTCTATGAGCTTGGCGGCCCGCGTACCTACACGATGAAAGAGCTGCTGCAGTACATCACGCGCGAGATCGATCGCCCGCGCATGCTGCTGCCGCTTCCGATTCCGGTTGCCGCGCCGCTGGGCTACATCATTGGCGCGCTGTCGCGTCTGAACCCGTTCTTCGGCGCTCCACTGACAGGCGATCAGGTCCAGCTGCTGAAGTCCGACAACATCGTTTCGGCTGGCGCAGGCACGCTGGCCGACCTTGGAGTCACATCTCTGGAGACGGTCGAGAGCATCGTGCCGACCTATCTGTGGCGTCACCGTCCGCACGGCCAATTCCAGCCGCCGCATGTCGACGAAACCTCGCGCGCGGACGCCTGACAGCCAGCTTCCAACCTGCCCCGGCCTGAACTACGCTCTCCTCACAGTCGTGAGGGGAATTGAGCCATGGACAAGCTGGCGGTCGAGTATTCGGGCATGAATCTCGGCGTTCTGGCGCTGTGGATCATCGTGCTGACAGTGGCGGGATTCGCAGCGCGGAAGATCGTGCGGGGCAAGACCGTTCTGGGTTTTCTCGGTGATGCGGGGTTTGGCCTGCTGGGCGTTTTCCTCGTCGGCACGCTGCTCAAGGCCTTCGAGATTTCGCTGACCAGCTGGATCGCGAGCTTCGACCTTGGACCGCTGAACGATGTCACGCGCTGGCTGGATATCCTGCTGATCGCGTTCATCGGCGCGCTTGTCCTGCGCGCCGTCCTGCGCCCGATCACCGGCAAGAGTTGAGAAAGCTAGACCGGCGGGACATAGCCCTGGCCGAAGCCATAGAAGTGAATGGCGACCAGTCCCGCGATCCCGACCAGGATGCGCCACCAGCCAAACAGGCCGAAGCCGCGCTTCTGGACGTAGTCCAGCATCACCTTGATCACGATGAAGCCAAAGATGAACGAGGCGATGAAGCCCACGGCGACGATGCCCATGTCGTTCATGCTGAGGTTGTCGCGGTGATCCCACAGGTCCTTGCCGAACGCGCCGACCATGATCGGGATGGCAAGGAAGAATGTGAACTCCGCCGCGGCGCGCTTCTCGATCTTCAGCAGCATGGCGGCGACAATTGTGGAGCCCGAGCGGGACACGCCGGGAAACAGTGAGGCGATCTGCGCCAATCCGATGATAGCCGCTTTCCACAGCGGCAGCTTCATCGCGTCGCCGTTGATCGGTTTGGGGGCCAGCTTGTCGATGACGAGCAGGACAACGCCGCCTGCGACCAGCTACAAGCAGATCAGCGACAGGTTCTCGAACGCCTTCTTGATCTCGCTGCCCAGCAGCGCTGCGGCGATCACGGCTGGCAGGCAGGCGATGATCACCGACAGCACAAAGCGCCGCGCGGCGGGCTCCTTCGGCAGGTTGATCACCACGTTCAGCAGGCGCTGGAAGTAGATCACCACGACCGCGAGGATCGCGCCGAGCTGGATGACGACAGCGAACATGCTCCAGAACTCGCCGCGCAGGTCGAGCGCGGCTTGGGTCAGCAGGATGTGGGCGGTCGAGGAGACGGGGATGAATTCCGTCAGGCCTTCGACCAGGCCGATCAGGATGGCCTGCAGGAATGTGGTGGTGTCCATGAACGGGTCCGGCGGTGACGTTACGGGTAACCAGTACGGCGCTCGCTACTATTATTCTATTGATGCAATATTATGAACCATTTGGGTCTTTGTATTGCCCTGGATGACGTCAGGCTGATGTGGAATTGGGCGGGGATGATTTAATAAGTACCGCACGGTTTCTATTTGGCGGAATTTGGTTGCGCGAGCGTCGACGTGGCGGCATTGGAGCGTTGCGGATCAGACGGTCGGGGTCACCAATGGCGCAGACGCGCATGCTCAGTTTCGTTTCGGTGGAGCAGGAATCGCCGGAAAAGCGCGACGCCGCCGAGCGCCGGGGCGATTTTCACGAGATCTATGCGGACTTCATTGCGGCCAAGGCCAATGAGCAGTCCTCGCGCTGCAGCCAGTGCGGCGTGCCGTTCTGCCAGACGCACTGCCCGCTCGGGAACAACATCCCGGACTGGCTGATGCTGACGGCGACGGGGCGGCTCGAAGAGGCCTACGAAATCTCGGCCGCGACATCGAACATGCCCGAAGTTTGCGGCCGCATCTGCCCGCAGGACCGGCTGTGCGAAGGCGGCTGCGTGATCGAGCAGTCGGGCCACGGCACGGTGACCATCGGCGCGGTGGAGCGCTACATCACCGACACGGCGTGGGAGAAAGGCTGGGTGCAGCCCATCCGACCGCTGCGCGAGCTGTCGCAAAGCATCGGCATCATCGGCGCGGGGCCGGCGGGCCTTTCGGCGGCGGACCAGCTTCGCAGCGCGGGGTATCAGGTGACGGTCTATGACCGGCATGACCGCGCGGGCGGCCTGCTGATCTATGGCATCCCGAACTTCAAGCTTGAGAAGGAAGTCGTCGAGCGGCGCACGAAGCGCCTCGCGGAAGGCGGCGTGGTGTTCAGGCTCGGCGTCGATGTCGGCAAGGACATCACGATGGCGGAACTGCGCGGCAAGCACGACGCCCTGCTCGTCGCCACCGGCGTCTACAAGTCGCGCGAACTGGCGACGCCGGGCAACGACGCCAAGGGCGTGCTGAGGGCGCTGGACTATCTTATCGCCGCCAATCGCGTTGGCCTTGGCGAGACAGTTGCGGAATTCGAGAGCGGCAAGCTGAACGCCGCGAAGAAGAATGTCGTTGTCATCGGCGGCGGCGATACGGCGATGGACTGTGTGCGCACGGCGATCCGGCAGGGCGCCAAATCCGTTACCTGCCTGTATCGCCGCGACCGCGCCAACATGCCGGGCTCGCAGCGCGAAGTCGCCAATGCCGAGGAAGAAGGCGTCGATTTCGACTGGCAGGCGGCTCCCCTCTCCGTCGTCGAGAAGAAGGGCGGCGGCTCAAAGGCCGTGCGGGCGGCGCGGATGCGCCTTGGACCGCCGGATGCATCGGGCCGGCAGGCACCGGAAGAAATTCCGGGTTCGGATTACGACGTGAAGGCCGACATGGTGATCAAGGCGCTGGGCTTTGACCCCGAAGACCTGCCGACGCATTTTTCCGAACAGGCGCTCAGCGTGAACCGCTGGGGCGGCGTGAAGGTCGACTACCGGACGATGATGACCACGATGGATGGCGTGTTCGCGGCCGGGGACATCGTGCGCGGCGCATCGCTTGTCGTGTGGGCAATCAAGGAAGGCCGCGATGCGGCTGCCTCCATCGACGCTTACCTGAAATCACGCGCGGCTTCGGCGCGCGTGGCGGCGGAGTGAGGCGATGGATATCTACCAGATCTCCTGCGACCTGAAGCCGGGCGTGCGCGACTCGGAATTCGTAGGCGCAATCGATGGCTATCTCGGCGCGCTGAAGAGCGGCGGCAAGATCGAGGGCTGGCGGCTTCTGCGCCGCAAGCTGGGCCTTGGCATGCCGGGGCTTGGCGAGTTCCAGATCCTGATCGAGACGCGCGATCTTGCGCAGCTTGATGGGGCGTTCACGGCTGTCTCGACACGCAACGAGCCGGTCGAGGGCAAACACTACGGCGTCAACTCGCTGGTCGTGAACTTCCAGGCTGCGCTTTATCGCGACTATCCGGATCAGCACCGTCAGCATGGCGAGGAGTGGTTTTGATGACCTTCCTTTCCCTCACTTCTTCCTGTCATTCCGGCCGTAGTGGCGAAGCCACGAAGAGCCGGAACCCAGGAGCAACGTACACCGGGCTCGCAGCCCCTGGGTTCCGGCTCGCGCTTCGCGCGTCCGGAAGGACACCGTTGGTGGAATGACTCACATGGACCAAAACAACGAACAGCAGGGACTTGAGTGGCTCGAACGCTACACGAGCGAGCGCGACACGCTGATCGAGGCCAATGCGTACAACCCCGCCGACGAGAAGGATTCGTGCGGTGTTGGGCTTGTGGCGCAGATTGATGGCACGCCGCGGCGCGAGATCGTGGAGATGGCGATCCGCGCATTGAAGGCTGTTTTCCACCGTGGCGCTGTCGATGCCGATGGCAAGACGGGCGATGGCGCGGGCATTCGTGTTGACGTCCCGCAGGACTTCTTCCGCGACGCCGTGCGCGGCATGGGCCACACGATCGACAACGACAGGCAGGTGTGCGTCGGCCAGATATTCCTGCCGCGCACAGACCTGGCGGCGCAGGAAAAGGCGCGGTCGATCATCGAGACCGAGGTCGTTCGCTTCGGCTTCTACATCTATGGTTGGCGCCAGCCGCCGATCGACACCTCCGTCATCGGCATGAAGGCGAACGCGACGCGACCGGAGATCGAGCAGATCCTGTTTGCCGACCAGTTGCGCCGCGATCCGCCTGAACTGGAACGCGCGCTCTATATCTGTCGCCGTCGTATCGAGAACCGCGCGCGGGCGGCAAACCTTGATCTCTACGTCTGCTCCTTCTCGGCGCGGGCGCTGATCTACAAGGGCATGTTCCTCGCCGAGGACATCGACAGCTTCTATCTCGACCTCAAGGACAAGCGCTTCGTCTCGGCGGTTGCGATCTATCACCAGCGCTATTCGACCAACACGTTCCCGCAGTGGCGGCTGGCGCAGCCCTTCCGCATGCTGGCGCACAATGGCGAGATCAACACGATCTCGGGCAACATCAACTGGATGAAGAGCCACGAGATCAAGATGGTCTCGGACGTGTTTGGCGAGCATGGCGATGATGTGAAGCCGGTGATCCAGCCGAGCGGATCGGACTCGGCGGCGCTGGACAACGCGTTCGAACTTCTCGTGCGCGCAGGCCGCCCGGGCCCGATGGCCAAGACGCTGCTTGTTCCCGAGCCTATCTCGAAAGACGAGAGCATCATGCCCAAGCGGCATCAGGCGCTCTATACCTACGCCAACTCGGTGATGGAGCCATGGGACGGGCCGGCGGCGCTGGCCATGTTCGATGGCCGCTGGGCGATTGCGGGCATGGACCGCAACGGCCTGCGCCCGATGCGCTATGCATTGACCGAGGATGGCGTGCTCGCCGTGGGCTCGGAAGCGGGCATGTGCTCGATCAACGAAGAAGTCATCACGCGCAAGGGGCGCGTGCCGCCCGGCGGCATGATCGCAGTCGATGTGCGCGATGGGAAATTCTACGAGCATACCGCGCTGATCGACCGGCTTGCGGGAAGCCACCCCTATGAGGAGTGGCTGTCGAACGTCGTCGAGCTCGAGCCGTTGATTGGACCGGGACCAGAGGCGCGCATCTATAGCGACAAACAGGAGTTCCGGCGCCGTCAGCACGCGGCGGGCCTCACCATGGAAGACGTGGAGCTGATCCTGTCGCCCATGGCGGAAGACGGCAAGGAAGCCATTGGCTCGATGGGGGACGACAGCCCCCTCGCCGTTCTGTCTGACGTGCATCGGCCGTTGTCTCACTTCTTCCGGCAGAATTTCGCGCAGGTGACCAACCCGCCGATCGACCCTCTGCGCGAAGAGCGGGTGATGAGCCTGCGCACGCGGTTCAAGAACCTCGGCAACATCCTCGCGCAGGACGCGACACAGACGAATGTGTTCGTTCTGGAGAGCCCTGTGCTCACCAACGGCATGTATACGCGCATGCTGGAGACGATCGGCGAACAGGTCGCCATCATCGACTGCAGCTTTCCGGCAGACACGGGAGGCTCGCCCGGCGTCGCGTTGCGCGACGCGATTGCGCGCATCCGCGAGGAAGCGCGCGTGGCGGTGTCCTCAGGCCGGGGGCACATCATCCTGACGGATGAGAACCAGGGAGCCGAGCGCGCGGGGATTCCGATGATCCTTGCGGCGGGCGCGGTGCATTCGTGGCTGGTGAACCATGGGCTACGGACATTCTGTTCGATCACCGTGCGCTCGGCGGAGTGCCTCGATACGCATTACTTCGCGGTGCTGGTCGGCGTCGGCGCGACATGCGTGAATGCGTACATGGCGCAGGAGACGCTGGCGGACCGGCACGCCAAGGGCCTGTTCGGCGACACGCCGCTCGGCAAGGTGGTGCTCAACTACAAGAAGTCGATCGAGGCGGGGCTGCTGAAGATTCTCTCCAAGATGGGAATCTCGGTGATCTCGTCCTATCGCGGCGGCTACAATTTCGAAGCGCTGGGGCTCTCTCGCGCGCTGGTGGCGGACTACTTCCCCGGCATGACCAGCCGCATTTCGGGGATTGGTCTTGCGGGCCTGCAGCGCAAGGCGATCGACCTGCATGCGAAGGCGTGGAATTCGGGCGTTGCCGTATTGCCGGTGGGCGGGTTCTATCGCGTGCGGGCCTCGGGCGACGCGCATGCGTTGTCGGGCGAACTGATCCACGCGCTGCAGCATGCGTGCGACACCAATTCGTATGCGGCGTTCCGCAAGTATTCCACGCTGGCGAATGCGCGGAAGAAGATGGTGCAGCTGCGTGACCTGCTCGACTTCAAGCCGCAGGCGGCGAAGGCGACGCTGCATGACGTGCAGTCGGTGAACGAGATCCGGAAGCGGTTTGTCACGCCGGGGATGAGCCTCGGCGCGCTGGGACCGGAGGCGCATGGCACGCTGAACATCGCGATGAACCGGATTGGCGCAAAGTCTGTGTCGGGCGAAGGCGGGGAAGTGCGCGAGCGCTACAAGCCGATGCCGAACGGCGACAATGCCAACTCGATGATCAAGCAGGTGGCGTCGGGGCGCTTTGGCGTGACGGCGGAGTATCTCAACCAGTGCAAGGAGCTGGAGATCAAGGTCGCGCAGGGGGCCAAGCCTGGCGAAGGCGGGCAGCTGCCGGGGTTCAAGGTGACGGAGTTCATCGCGCGCAATCGCTATGCGACGCCAGGCGTGATGCTGATCTCGCCGCCGCCGCACCACGACATCTACTCGATCGAGGATCTGGCGCAGCTGATCTATGACCTGAAGCAGATCAATCCGGATTGCCGGGTGTGCGTGAAGCTGGTGTCGCGTTCGGGCGTCGGTACGATTGCGGCGGGGGTGGCGAAGGCCAAGGCGGATGTGATCCTGATTTCAGGGCACGTGGGCGGCACGGGGGCGAGCCCTCAATCCTCGATCAAGTTCGCGGGATTGCCGTGGGAGATCGGGCTGGCGGAAGCGCATCACGTGCTGACGCTGAACAATCTGCGTGATCAGGTGACGCTGCGCACGGATGGCGGGCTTCGCACGGGGCGCGACGTGGTGATGGCTGCGATGCTGGGGGCCGAGGAGTTCGGCATCGGCACGGCGAGCCTTATCGCCATGGGCTGCATCATGGTGCGCCAGTGCCATTCCAACACCTGCCCTGTCGGGGTGTGTACGCAGGACGAGAAGCTGCGCGCGAAGTTCACGGGGACGGCGGACAAGGTGGTGAACCTGATGACGTTCATCGCGGAGGAAGTGCGCGAGATCCTGGCGGAGCTGGGCTTCACGCGGCTGGACCAGGTGGTGGGTCGCACGGATCTGCTGGCGCAGGTCTCGCGCGGGTCGGCGATGCTGGACGATCTGGATCTTTCGCCACTGCTGGTGCGGGCGGATCCCGAAGCGCGCGTCACCTACAAGCCGAGGCATCGCAATGCGGTGGCGGATGCGCTGGATGAGCAGATCCTGCGGGATGGCGCGCCGTTCTTCGAGCGCGGCGAGAAGATGCAGCTCGACTATCACGTGCGCAACGTACAGCGGGCGATCGGCACGCGGGCGTCGTCGCACATCGTGCGCAAGTACGGGATGTACGGGCTGCCTGAGGATCGCCTGCGTGTCACGCTGGAGGGTTCGTGCGGGCAGTCGCTCGGCGCCTTCGGCGTGAAAGGTCTCACGCTGGAAGTGATCGGCGAGGCCAACGACTATGTGGGCAAGGGTCTGTCGGGCGCGACCATCATCATCCGGCCGCCATCGACTGCGCGCTACAATGCGCGCGAGAACACGATCATCGGCAACACGGTTCTCTACGGCGCAACGTCCGGCAAGCTGTTCGCTGCGGGTCAGGCGGGTGAGCGCTTTGCGGTGCGCAACTCTGGCGCGACGGTTGTGGTGGAGGGCTGCGGCTCGAACGGCTGCGAGTATATGACGGGTGGTACGGCCGTGATCCTGGGCGCCGTTGGCGTCAACTTCGGCGCAGGCATGACAGGCGGGATGGCGTTTCTGTACGACCCGTCGCGCGCGTTCGAGGCTGTCGCAAATCCGGAGACAATCATCTGGCGACCGGTGGTGACAGACCACTGGAGCAAGGTGCTGCGGGACCTGATTGAGGAACATGCGCGCCGCACGGGCTCGCCTCATGCGCAATCAATCCTGGACAATTGGAGCCTGGAACTGCCCAACTTCGTGCATGTCGTGCCGAAAGAGGCCGTAAGCCGGCTGTCCGCGCCGCTGGAGTTGAAGGCGGCCGAGTAGCGTTCTATGGTGCGTTCTTGCTTGTCGGCGGCGCTGTTGCGCTGCGGATAGGCTGAGGGCGGGAGATTTACATGGCCGCTGGGCAGCCCCCTAACACTGGGGAGCCAAGCGTGTCGGGCGCTGCGGCAAGCCCCTCCAAACTTGAATCAGGCTCCTACTGGAGCTCAAAATCGCTCACCGGTTACGCTCCGAACTGGTTCACATTCTGCGCCGACCTGATCAGTACACGGATCCTCGGCCTGCCGGGCCTGAGCCCGACAATCGAAAGCATGAGGCGCGCAGGCAACATTCCGGCCCGGAGCCTGCTGGAGATTGGCTGTCTTAACGGCAAGAAGGTCGTCAGCTACGTGACGAACGGACTCGCGCGCGAAGCGGCCGGCATCGACTATGCTGCGGAAGCGATCAGATCCGGCAAGGAAACTTTCGGCGACCAGATCGACCTTCATGTCGTTGATCTCAACAACCCTCAGCCGCTCTACCGCACGTTCGATGTTATCCTAGCCAATGGCGTTATGCACCACATCGCCAACTTTGAAGTCTGTGCGCAGTGGCTGAAGGATCATCTCGCGCACGACGGCGTGATCATCGCGTCGGAGTTTACGGGCCCGCAACGCTATCGCTATTCCAGGCACGAGGTAACGCTGATCAATCGCGGCGTAATCTTGTTGCCTTACGAACTGCGCAACATCTTCGACCCGTCCCAGCTAGATATCAAACTGGATGCAGATCCTTCCGAGAGCATACGCTCCCGAGATATACCCGACGTGCTTCGCGCCACAGGCTTCACGGTGCAGGCGACACCTTTCGGCGGAAATGTTCTGCAGCGCGCCCTGAGCACGACGTTTTTCGCCAATTTTGACGAGAACAACCCGGCCCATGTCCACGCCGTCGAACGCCTGATCGCGTTCGAGGATGAGGTGCTGCGCCACGAACCCAGCCATCACATGCACATCATTGCACGGCATCGCGACCTGTAGCGAAGCCTGCGGAGCTGAGCGGCCGCGTGCTCCTACTCCGGCTTTTCCTGTGACCATGGTGACTTGATCGTGTAGCCGCCGGGTTCGACGACCTGGACGGGGGCGGTGGACTGCACGGAGAAATTGTCCGAACCCGGGATGGACGGAATCTGCACGCCGGCAATTTCCTTCGGTGGGATGATCTGGAAGCCCAGCACGTTGAACAGCGCGATGAAGCCGACGAAGGACAGGATCGTCGTGGCGATGACCTGCGCGATCACGCGCGTGATCAGGCCGCGAAAGAAGAACGCCGCGCTCAAGGCGGCGACTGTGCTGCCGCCAAGGCCGGCAAGGCCGGCCACCGTCGCAAGATCGAAATCCAGTCCCATATCGTCCTCCCGTTTGCGGCATCCCCGCAGCGCCGCCAGCCTGACAACCGCCGGAGACTAGTGCAACATCGTCCGCAAAGGAAACCCGCCCCATGACGACCCTTCACGGATCCTGCCATTGCGGCGCTGTCACCTTCGAAATCGAGGGCGCGATCGAAAGCGCTTACCATTGCGACTGTTCGCTGTGCAGGAAGAAGAACGCACTAATGGCGAAGGTGCCGGAGAGCAGACTGAAGATCACGTCGGGCGCAGACAAGCTTTCGCTCTATCAGTGGAACACACGGGTCGCGCAGCACTATTTCTGCAGCGTGTGCGGGATCTATCCCTTCCATCGCAAGCGTTCGGACCCGACCGAATACGGCGTGAACCTGCACTGCCTTGACGATTTCGAACCGTCATCGCTTCCCTCCAAACTCGGCAAGGGCAAGGGAATGACCGTCGTGGCGGAGGGCGCGCGCGATGTCTGGCCGGGACCGCGCGAGGAGGCATGAGCCCGTTTTTACTTGTACACGCATCAGACGCGACCTAGGGCCTGTCGTCATTTAGGGGATTCCGCCGGGTAGCAAATCTCGATTCATGGGGTGTCAGCAAGTTTGGAGCTGACCCTAATGGCGCAACCGAGACGATACGCCCTTCGCGACGATCAAT
>Ga0105048_10014666_pt1 | contig 12195 bp, 11 predicted proteins | sample MAT05_FD_78382 | JGI IMG/M metagenome (GOLD analysis project Ga0105048, IMG submission 78382) | Freshwater microbial communities from Lake Fryxell liftoff mats and glacier meltwater in Antarctica - MAT-05 | ecosystem: Environmental > Aquatic > Freshwater > Ice > Liftoff microbial mat | place... | reverse complement strand
GGACCAGTGGCAGTTCAGCGGACGCAAGACGGCCGCTTACCGGCAGATCGGCAACGCGTTTCCGCCGCCAGTGGCGTGTGCCGTGGGCCGGTCCATCATGGCCGCGTTGAATGCGGTAGCCAAACCCAAGTTGGCCCGCAAGCAGGAGATAGCCGCCTGAGGCGTTCCCTTGGTCGCAATCATCCAGGGCTACCGCACAGGCGAGGGTCGTATCACGGCGCCTTTAGCGCTTTTGACAGGCCATGCACACGGCGGGCTTCACAGACTGCGCGGGCGACGATTGGCTGAGTCTCGCGCCGTGACTGTGCACTTGAGCCCATCGTGCGAGCAGCCGCTGAGCCCGATGGCTTAGCCGGTGAGCAGCGGCCGCTGCAAGTTGCGGCAACATCGCCCCGCACAACAACACCCTACCGGAGAGACGATGTTTCGCAGCCAGTACCTGGACCACGCAGAGATACAAGAGCAGCTCCAAGCCTGGGCACAAGCCCACCCGTCCATCGTGCGGCTGTCCAGCCTGGGCACGTCTGCCCAGGGGCGCGACATCCCGCTGCTGACCATCGGCCACAACCCCGACAACGGTCGGCCAGCGGTCTGGATCGACGGCAACATGCATGCGTCTGAGGTCTGCGGCTCGAGCGTGGCGCTGGCCATTGCCGAAGACGTATTGGCGCTGCACCAAGGTGCCGCCACAGTGGGCGGGCAGCCCTTCCCGGCGCACATGGCGCAGGCGCTGAAAGACACACTGTTTTACGTGGTGCCGCGCATGTCGCCGGACGGCGCAGAGGAGGTGCTGAAGCTGGGCCGATACGTGCGCTCAACGCCTGTCAATGACCGCGTGGAAAACAACCACCCGCACTGGCAATCCGGTGATGTCGACGGTGACGGCCAGTGCGGCTACATGCGCCAACAAGACCTGCACGGTGAATTGGTGGAACTGCGCGACGACAACGGCCAGGTCCTGCAGCCGCCGGTCATGGCTGCCCGTGGCCCTGAAGACGCTGGCCCCTTCTACAAGCTCTACCCCGAAGGCCACATCGCCAACTTCGACGGCCGCACCATCCCCGACCCGTATTTCCTGGCTGACAACCTCTACGACTTCAACCGCAACTTCCCCTACAGCTGGGCGCCAGAACCGCAGCAGATCGGGGCCGGCCACTACCCTGGCAGCGCGCCGGAAACGCGGGCGGTGATGGACTTCGCCACCCGCCACCCCAACATCATGGTTTGGCTGAACCTGCATACCTTCGGCGGGGTGTTGATCCGCCCGCTGGGAGACAAGCCCGACAGCAAGATGGACGCTGGCGACTTGGCCATCTACGAACAAGTCGAGGCCTGGTTCACCAAGCTAACGGGTTATGCCAGCGTCAGCGGCTTTCACGAATTCCTGTACAAGCCCGACAAGCCGCTGCACGGCGACTTGAGTGACTACGCCTACTACCAACGGGGCGCCTTGGCTTATGTGGTGGAACTGTGGGACATCTTCCAGCAACTCGGCATCGAGCGGAAAAAGCCCTTCGTTGACCACTACGCCAAATTCGGCCGCGACGCCGTCAAGGCCCTGGCAGCGTTCGATGCGCAACACAACGCCGGGCGCATCTTCAAGCCCTGGCGCAAGGCCCAGCACCCACAGCTGGGTGACGTCGAAGTGGGTGGCTTCGACCCGCGCGTGGGCATCTGGAACCCTCCTTACGAACGCCTGGCAGACACCTGCGCCACGCAGAGTGCCGCCTTCTTGCGCGTGGCCGCTTTGCTGCCCAGCGTGGGCTTGGAGGTGCTGCGCCAGACCCGCAGCGGTGAGCACACCACGCTGGAACTGCGCGTGGCCAACAGCGGCTACCTGCCCACTTACGGCCTGCCCTCGGCCAAGGACCTGCCGCATTCAGAACCGCTGCGGCTGACGCTGCAAGTGGATGGCGGCGCGCTGGTGGCGCCTGCAGCGCACGTCGTGGACATCGGCCATCTCGACGGTTGGGGCGGAGGCCTGCATGGCGGGCCCAGCATCTTCAGCCCCTGGACACGCGGCAACGGGCATGAACGTTTTGTCGCCGTGGTGGTGAAAAGCCCACCCGGCAGCGGCACGCTGAAGCTGCGTTTGAACAGTTGCCGCGTCGGCGCTACAGCGCTGGACCTGCCCTTGCCGTAAGGGCAGCGCGAGCCTGGGTCAGGTCTTGGTCTTGACGATTGTTGAAGCCACCGCCGAGGTGGCCTCTTTCAACTTGTCCCTGGCCAGCACCTTGCAGGCCTCGATGCTGCTGTTGGGCAGCGCGTCAAAGGCGATCGCGGTTTCGCGCGGCCGGTAGAGCGGGGCGTTCATGGTCGGGGTCAAGGGCAGAACCGTCACCCGGGCTGCCACCACGCACGTCGTGCCGCGCATGCCGCCCTCGACCTGGCTCAGCCAGACGTACTGACTGCCCTTGATGATCTTCCACGCGTTCTCGGGGATGTTCGCGTCCATCACCTTCTTGGCTTCGTCGGCAGAAATCAGCGCGGCGCTGGAACTGTCCATGAAACGCTTGTTGCCGGCTTCTTTTTTCGGGTCCGCTGCCTGCGCCGCTGCGGCCAGAAACAGGGCTGAAGTAAAGATGGCTGTCGCGGTCAGGTAGTTCATGGTGCGGCGGTGGGGTGGGTTGTGTGTGGGGGCAGGATTAACGTTCGACGGGTTTGAGTGTAATCAGCAGCGCAGGCCCAAGACCTCGGGACTTGACGTCACTCGGGCCTTCGCGACTGGGGCGCCGTCAACGCCAGCGCTGGTGCTTGGCTGACCCGATCTGCGGGACGGCGCGAGTGGCCTGTTCCTCAATCGTCTGAGGCGTTTGATGATCGCCAGACAAAGGCCGTCGTGGCGTCAAAGGGGTGCGTGGCACGCCAATGCTGCGCGATGTCGATGCGCCGGCAGATCCACACACCCTCGCGCGACTGCACGTGGTCAAGAAAGCGCTGCAACGAACCAATGCGGCCGGGCTTGCCCAGCAGCCGACAGTGCATGCCGATGCTCATCATCTTCGGCCGGTCCAGGCTCTCCGGGTCGCCTTCGGCGTAGAGCGCGTCGAAGCTGTCGCGCAGGTAGGTGAAGAAGTGGTCGCCGGTGTTGAAGCCCTGGGCCTGAACGAAGCGCATGTCGTTGGTGTCGAGCGAGTACGGCACCACCAGATGCGGTACCAGCGCGCCGTCGGACTTCTCTACCTGCAACCAGAACGGCAGGTCGTCTCCGTAGTAGTCGCTGTCATACGCGTAGCCGCCCTGGTCGGCGACCAGGCGGCGCGTGTTCGGGCTGTCACGGCCGGTGTACCAGCCCTGCGGCCATTGGCCCTGTGTCATCTCGGACAGCAGGCTTGTGGCCACCGCGATGTGCTTGCGCTCGGTGGCCTCGGGCATGTGCTGGTGGTGAATCCAGCGCAGGCCGTGGTTGGCAATCTCGTCACCGCGCTGCAAGAACGTCTGCATCAGTTCGGGGTAGCGCTCGAGCGCCGAGGCGATGGCGAACACCGTCATCGGCAGGCCGCGCGAGTCGAATTCGCGCAGCACGCGCCAGACGCCGGCGCGTGAGCCGTATTCGTACATCGACTCCATCGTCATGTGCCGGTTCTCGTAAGCCTGCGCGGTGATCAGTTCGGACAGGAAGGTCTCGGACGTTGGGTCGCCGTGCAGCGGGTTGTTTTCGCCGCCCTCTTCGTAGTTCAAAACGAACTGCACGGCGATGCGGGCTGCGCCCGGCCAGCGGGCGTGGGGCGGGTTGCGGCCATGGCCGCGCAGGTCTCGGGGGTAGGGCAGGCTCATGAAGGAAGCTCGGGTTGGCAGCAGGGCACTCGGGGGGCGCGGGGCGCTCAGGGAGGTGGCGGCGATGGCCGCAATGTCGACAACGAGGGTTCATTGTGCCGACGCAGCAGCCTGGCCCTCGGCCGCTGGCCGCTGGCCGCTGGCCGCTGGGCGAGGGCCGGGGGCCGGTGGCAGGCCCATGCCAGCCCGCTGCCCGCTACAGTTCCTCGCGGCCCGGCTCTCAGGTCGACCCTCACCACCCCCCGACATCCGACACGACAACAGCCCATGGGACACCTCAGCACGCACGTACTCGACACCGCCCACGGCTGCCCGGCTGCGGGCATGCACGTCACGCTGCAGCGGCTGGACGGCAGCGGCCCGGTCACGCTGAAGGCGCTGACGCTGAACCAGGACGGGCGCGCCGACGGCCCGCTGCTGGGCGCAACCGAGATGGCCGTCGGGCGCTACCGCCTGCTGTTCGACGTGGCACCCTATTTCCGTTCGCGCGGCGTCGCGCTGCCCGACCCGCCGTTCATCGACGTGGTGCAACTCGACTTCGGCATGGCCGATGCAAGCGGCCACTACCACGTGCCGCTGCTGGTCAGCCCCTGGGCCTACAGCACTTACCGCGGTTCTTGAGGCGTCGGCAAAGGGGCTCACGGCACTGCGGCGGCCCAAGTAGTCAGCGTGGCCAACGTGCACTTGAAAGCGGTGGTGGGGTCGGGCCAGCAACGAAGCCGGTACGCGGGGCCCGAAGTTCTGGTGCACGCCAGCCGCTTGGAAGGGGGCGCCCATGTGGTGACCGAAGCGCTGCGCAGCGGCACCCCCGTGCTGGCCTCGCGGATCGACGGCAACCTTGGCTTGCTGGGGTCTGACTACCGCGGCCTTTTTGCCGTCGGCGACGCCGTGGGTCTGGCCGCGTTTTTGGCACAAGCGCGCGACGACGCGGCTATGCTGAACGCCCTGAAACGCCAGGCTTTGTTACGTGCCCCGCTTTTCACGCCAGCGGCTGAGCGCCAGGCGCTTTTGTCGCTGGTGGCGCACCTGCTCGGCTCACCCCACGCCCGTCCCCGCTGATCTCCTCACTTGCCGACTCGAATTCGGCCAAAAACCCGGCCGTAAGCCCGACCCAAGCTCGGCTCCAACCCAGCCTGAAGCCCGCACTGACCGCCTCTTTTGGAACCCACCCATGAACGCCCCTGAAAAACTCGCTGAGCCCCGCCTGACGTCGCTGTCCCACGGAGGCGGCTGCGGCTGCAAGATCGCCCCGGGGGTGCTGAGTGAGATCCTCAAAGGCACGGCCGCGATGCCGATCCCCAAAGAGCTGCTGGTCGGCATCGAGACCGCCGACGACGCCGCGGTCTACCAGCTCAACGAAGAGCAGGCACTCATCGCCACCACCGACTTCTTCATGCCCATCGTCGACGACCCGCACGACTTCGGGCGCATTGCGGCGACCAACGCCATCAGCGACGTTTACGCCATGGGCGGGCGGCCGATCCTGGCACTGGCCTTGGTGGGAATGCCGATCAACGTGCTCAGCACACAGACCATCGGCCGCATCCTCGAAGGCGGGGCCAGCGTCTGCCGTACCGTCGGCATTCCGATCGCCGGGGGCCACACCATCGACAGCGTCGAGGCCATCTACGGCCTGGTCGCGCTCGGACTGGTGCACCCCAGGCACGTCAAGCGCAACGCCGACGCCCAACCCGGCGACGTGCTGGTGCTGGGCAAACCCCTGGGCGTGGGCGTCATGAGCGCGGCGTTGAAGAAAGGGGTGCTGGGCGACGAGGGCTATGCGCGCATGATCGAAGTGACCACCCAACTCAACACCCCCGGCCCCGACCTGGCAGCGCTGCCCGGCGTGCACGCGCTGACCGACGTCACAGGCTTCGGCCTGGCCGGGCATGTGCTGGAGATGGCACGCGGCGCACGCTGCGCGATTCAACTGGACTGGGCCGGCGTACCGCTGCTGCCGGGTGTGCGCACGTGGGCCGCACAAGGCATCGTCACCGGCGCCTCGGGCCGCAACTGGGCTGGTTACGGAGCCGACGTCGAACTGCCTGCGGGCTTCGCGAGTGAAGACCAGGCCCTGCTGAGCGACCCGCAGACCAGTGGCGGCCTGCTCGTGTCATGCGCACCCGACGCGGTCGGCGCCGTCATGGCCACCTTTGCCCGCCACGGTTTTGCGCATGCCGCTGTCGTGGGCCGCGTGCTCGACCACATGAACACGCCGCCGCGCCTGCTCGTGCGCTGAAGCTGGGGCACGGCCGCCGTGCCCAGCCTTGTCGAGGCTGGCCGATCGACCAGCCGGGCGGGGCTACAGCTTGGCCAGTTCGGCGTCAATCTGCGCCAGCACCTCGTCGGTCAGCTTGCCTTCGCTGAACGGCGCCAGCGCCTTCAGCGGCATGTTCATGATCATGCCCAGCATCGGGTGGTTGGGCAGCTCAGCCATGTTCTTCTCGATGAAGGCCAGGGTGGCCGGGTTGTCGAGCAGTTCGGCGACGGTGGAGTTGATGCTGTAGGCCACGGTTCTTTCCTCTTGGATTGGAGTGAATAGGGATTAGAAAAAAATGGGTGTCTTGATGGGACCGGCAGCCACAGGCGTTGTCTGCCGCCAGACGTATTTTTCACTGTTTTGTTGATCGCAACCGGGCATGCTGAGCCCGCACTACAGCTGCCATGAGCAACCATGACCCGGCGCGAGCGCGCCGCTAAAGCACCAGTCCTTCTTCGATCACCACCCGCGACAGTGCCTGTTCGAGCATGGTTCTGGCTGCGCTCGTGACCTCGTGCAGGTGGCGGTGAAGCGCAGCATCGTCCTGGTTTCGTGCGGCGCATTCCGTGCTGTAGAGCTCGAAACCGACCAGCAGCGTGACGATCTCGGCCAGGTGACGCGGGCATTCGCAGGCGACCAATGACGGTATTTCACTCAATGCGACCAGTTCGGCATCGCTGAAGCGCCTCTCACGAGCCTGGATGCTGCTTGCAACCGGTGCCTCAACCGAACGAGAAGCCACGATCATGCGCGCCATTTCCTTGCCGGAGACGGGCTCTCGGCGCACCGTTGCGCCGGTCGAGCGAAGGGCTTCGGGGACCGCTTCGGCCCCGAACGAGTACACCACGATGACGTTGGGTGCTGGCAAGCTGTTGCGCAGCGCCTTGACGCGCTCCGTCATCGACGCATGCAGCGTGGGCACGTGAATGACAAGAACATCGGCAGCGCCAGCGTTGGCGACCTCGCGCTCAGCATGACTCAAGTCGTCGAAGACAAGCGCCGGCGCCGGCCGCAGGACGCCCTCGAGCTTGAGTGCCGCGGCACGGCCGACGACCAGCACGCGCTGTGCCCCGCTTGATGTAACCGCGTTGCCCGACGAGAGAGCCACCAGCGCGTCGACGTCGAGGTGCGCCACGGTCCCGATCGCATGCCCTTCGAGCGTCAGGCGCCGGATGAGCCGCAAGCGCTCGATGTCCTTCATCGAATAGTTGCGTTGGCCCGAGGCTGACTTGGGCGGCGCGACGACACCGTAACGATGCTCCCAGATGCGCAAGGTCGAAGGCGAAACGCCCGCCAGCCTTGCGGCCGTACCGCTGCGCATCAGGGTCTTGACAGTGGGTTCGTCGCGGGTGGTTGGCAGGGTCATGGCGACAGCCTTTTTTTGGGTGGTTGAACAAAGAGAGCGATCGGGTAAGGCTGTGGGTAGGCCTCCCTTTTGACACGTCATTGCAACACAAATATCGACCTAAAGACCACGTTTGCGTATTCATAAACGTTTCAATGCGGGGCCACTTCGCTACATTGGCTGGCATGCAAACGACATATCCCCTCAAACAGCCCCTGCCTTCCAGGCAAGCGGATGAGGCCGTCACCACCCGTCGCCGCCCGTCACCACGAGCCCCAGCAGTCCGCCACGCTTTGCGCGGCCGGGCCGCATTCGCCAAACGTCTAGCCGGTTGGTTTCACCCTTCACGGGTGCTACCGGCCAGTTCGTCGGCGTGAGATCAAAAAAAGTCTCCCGCCGCATTTCATTCAGCAACCGCTGAATCCATTGATCTCTCAACAGAAAGCAAAACATGCACGACATCATCGACACCGCCGTTGCGGCCGGAAGCTTCAAGACCCTCGCCGCTGCCCTGACCGCAGCAAACCTCATCGACACGTTGAAGGGCGCTGGCCCATTCACCGTGTTCGCGCCGACCGACGAGGCCTTCGCCAAGCTGCCGGCCGGCACCGTGGAAAGCCTGCTGGCTGACATCCCCAAGCTCACCGCCATCCTGACCTACCACGTGGTGCCCGGCGCGGTGATGGCGTCCGACGTGATGACGATGGACGGTCAATCAGCCAAGACCGTCAACGGCGCCACGGTGGCGATCAGCACCACGAACGGCGTCAAGTTGAACGGTGCAGCGACGGTTGTCAAGACCGACATCGCTTGCACCAATGGCGTGATCCACGTCATCGACACGGTGTTGATCCCCGCGTAAATCGGGGGTCCGTTTTCAGGCCTGTCGGCGCGATGGGCGGGAAACCGCCTTCATCGGCCAGCAGTGCTGGGCGCGTCGGCCCAAGTCCGGCGCGCGCCGTCCAGCCACCCGCTTCAGCTGTGCGACTTCCACACGCTGAAACCCACGAGCAAGTTTGCTCCTTCATTGACAGAGCAGTATGAACACAGCAGTAAAAACGTCAGAGCCCTTCTGGACAAAAACACGGCTCGCCACGATGGCCCTTCCGTTGATCGGGGCGGCGCTCGCAGTCGCATCAGGCGCTGCAGATGCAGCAACGAACCCGGCCGGGGGCGGCGACCTGAAACAAGACGATTTCGTCGGTATTTCTTTCTGGATCATCTCGATGGCGCTGGTCGCATCAACGGTGTTCTTCTTCCTGGAACGCGACCGCGTGGCAGCCAAGTGGAAGACCTCGCTGACCGTATCCGGCCTGGTCACCTTGATTGCAGCGGTTCATTACTACTACATGCGTGACGTGTGGGTCTCCACAGGCTCCACCCCCACCGTCTTTCGCTACATCGACTGGCTCATCACCGTGCCCTTGTTGATGGTCGAGTTCTATCTGATCCTGTCTGCCATCACCAAGGTTCCGGTCGGCGTGTTCTGGCGCTTGATGGTCGGAACGCTGGTCATGCTGGTCGGTGGTTACCTGGGTGAAGCGGGCTACATGGCCGTCTGGCCGGCGTTCATCATCGGCATGGCGGGCTGGGCTTACATCGTTTACGAGATCTTTCTGGGTCAAGCCGGGAAAATCAACGCAGCCAGCGCACCGCCTGCCGTGCAGTCGGCCTTCAAGGCGATGCGCCTGATCGTCGTGTTCGGCTGGGCCATTTACCCTGTGGGTTACTTCTTCGGCTACCTCACCGGCGCAGGCCCTGCGCAGAGTGCTGATGCGTTGAACATCATCTACAACCTGGCAGACTTTCTGAACAAGATCGCCTTCGGTCTGATCATCTGGGCTGTCGCGGTGAGTCAGTCAGAGTCCGACCAGTTGGTGAAGAGCTAAGGGCCCTGATGGGGCGGGTCCAACGGCCCGCCCCATCGTCCGGACACAGACCATGAAAGCACTTGTCATCGGCGCCGGTTTCGGCGGTATTGCGGCGGCGCTGCGCTTGCGCGCCAAAGGTTACGACGTTTCGCTGATCGACCGCTGCGCCGGTCTTGGCGGGCGCGCCCAGGTTTTTGAGCGCGACGGCTTCAAGCACGACGCGGGGCCAACCGTCATCACCGCGCCATTTCTGTTCGAAGAACTCTTCACCTTGTTCGGTGAGCACTTTGAAGACCATGTTCGGCTGGTTCCACTGACACCGTGGTACCGCTTCCACTTTTCAGACAACACCCATTTCGACTACGGTGGCACGCTCGACCAGACACTGGCTGAGATCGCCCGCATCGAGCCTGCTGACTGCGACGGTTACCGCAGCTTGCTGGTGCAGTCCGAAAAGATCTTCAACGTCGGTTTCCAGCAGCTCTCGGCCGAACCTTTCCACCGCCTGGGCACGATGCTCAGGCAGATTCCTGCACTGCTGCGTCTGCGCAGCCAGGACAGCGTCTGGCAGCTCGTCTGCCGGCATCTGAAGAGCCCCAAACTCCGCCAGGCGTTTTCGATTCAACCGCTGTTGGTGGGCGGCAATCCTTTCGACACCACCAGCATCTACGGCCTGATCCACTACCTGGAGCGCGCCCACGGCGTGCACTTCGCGATGGGCGGCACAGCAGCCATCACCCAGGCGCTGGGCGGTCTGATGGCCCGCCACGGCATTGATGTGAAGCTGGGCACCACCGTGCGCCGCATCAACGTCAACGCCGGTGTGGCCACGGGCATCACGCTGGACGACGGCTCGCTGATGGCGGCCGATGTGGTCGTGTCCAACGCCGATCCGGCGCATTTGTACGGCGCGATGGTTCAGCCTGAAGACCAGGCACCGTCAGCCCGTTTGAAACTGGCCACGGCCGAGTTCTCGATGGGCTTGTTTGTCCTGTATTTCGGCACGACACGCCAGTACCCGGACGTTGCGCACCACACCATCTGGCTGGGCGAGCGTTACCGCGAACTGCTGGCCGATATCTTTCACGACAAGGTGTTGTCGGAAGATTTTTCGCTGTATCTGCACCGCCCCACCGCCACCGACTCCAGCTTCGCGCCGGTCGGCTGCGACAGCTTTTACGTGCTGTGCCCCGTGCCCAATCTGAAAGGCGCGATCGATTGGGCCATTGAGGGGCCGCGGCTGCAGGCGCGCATCGTTGCAGCGCTGGGGCAGACGATCCTGCCGGGCCTGCGCGACTGCATCACGAGCGACTTCTACATGACGCCCGAGAACTTCCGCAGCGACTACCTCAGTGCCCACGGCGCGGGGTTTTCCGTCGCACCGCTGTTCCGTCAATCGGCCTGGTTCCGCTTCCACAACCAAGCCGAGGGCATCCGTAACCTCTATCTCGTTGGCGCTGGAACGCACCCCGGCGCGGGTGTGCCTGGTGTGCTGTGCTCGGCCAAGGTGATGGACGCGCTGGTGCCTTCAGCGGATAGCGCCGCGCGTCGCTCGGCGGGTCGCAGGAAAACGCCTGCCCTGCAAAGCGCAGACCTCGTGCTGTCTTGCAAAGGTCAAAGTTTCCACTGGGCACGCCGTTGGATGACGCCAGTCCACGCCGCACGCGTGACGCGGCTCTATGGGTTCTGCCGCTACGTCGACGACATCGCTGACGACAGCTCCGTGGGTGAGGCCCCACACGCTGCCCTGGCACTCATCGCCAAAGACATCGCCAACGGCGCCTCGCAGAACCCGATCGTCGCTGACACGCTCCTGCTCATGCGCGAGTGCCGCATGGAGCCCGCGCTGATGCTCTCGTTCATCGCCGGGATCACATCCGATCTGGACACCGTCCGCGTCGCCGACGCTGGTGCGCTGCTGCGCTACTGCTACCAGGTTGCCGGGACCGTGGGTTCGATGATGTGCCGTGTCTTGGGCGTGGATGACCCGGTTGCGCTGCGCCATGCGGTCGACCTGGGCATCGCCATGCAGCTCACCAACATTTGCCGCGATGTCGCTGCCGACGCCGCCATTGGACGTCGCTACCTGCCGGCATCGCTGGTCGGCGACCTGGCGCCAGCAGCGCTGGTCAACCCCACGCTGGCCTTGCAGCCGAAAGTGCGGGCCTGCATCGACGAACTGCTCGACACGGCTGGCCGCTACTACCGCAGCGGCGAAGCCGGCCTGGCCCACCTGCCAGTCGGTGCTCGCTACGGCATCCTGGTCGCGGCACGGGTGTACCGGGCCATCGGGACAAAACTGCGCCAGCACGACAACGCTTACTGGCGGGGCCGCACGGTTGTGCCGCGGCAAACCAAGGCCCTGGTGACCTTGCGTGCACTGGTTTCGACACCCTTGCTGGCTGGGTTCTGGCTGCCGGCGCGGCAGCACGACGCCACACTGCACAGCGCCTTGTCAATATTCATGGGCGCCGACACACCCCTGCGCAACCAGCATGGCTGAGACCTACGACCTGGTCATCCTGGGCGGTGGCTGTGCCGGTCTGAGCCTGTCGATGGCCCTGGCCACCCACGGGAGTCGCTGCCCGCGCACGCTGGTTGTCGAAGCCCGCAGCGCGTACAGCAACGACCGTACGTGGTGCTTCTGGGGTGACCTGTCGGTGGCTGCACCGTACCCGACACGGCACCACTGGCAGACCATGCGGGTGGCAAACGCCGGCAACAGCGTCCTGCTTGACTGCGGATCGACGCCCTACCAGATGGTGGCTGCGCAAGACTTCTACGCCGCCGCGCAGGCCTTGATTGATCGACAGCCGAGCGTGACGTTGAGCCTGGGCACGGCAGTCATTGGCGAGCCCAGTCACAGCGGCGGCGTGTGGAGCATTCGCACCCCTTCGGGCTCCATCACCGCGCGCTCGCTGGTCGACACGCGGCCGCCGTTG
>Ga0105048_10014665_pt1 | contig 12197 bp, 9 predicted proteins | sample MAT05_FD_78382 | JGI IMG/M metagenome (GOLD analysis project Ga0105048, IMG submission 78382) | Freshwater microbial communities from Lake Fryxell liftoff mats and glacier meltwater in Antarctica - MAT-05 | ecosystem: Environmental > Aquatic > Freshwater > Ice > Liftoff microbial mat | place... | reverse complement strand
TCAGTACGCCAGCTTGCCTGCTTCTGATCAGAATCTTCCAGCTTTTGATACAGCCACCCTTGCAGGTATTCCACATACACTTTGCGGATAGTGCCCAATGCGCCGGACGCAATCATTTCCCTTGCCTGCTTTACCATAGGGTAGCCGGTATAGGTATGGGTAAGTACAAGTAGCTTGCCGGATTCCTGTGAAATGTTTTGAAGCTGCTTCGCTTCTTCCAGCGAAAAACTAATAGGTTTATCAATCACCACATCAAACCCATATTCCATAGCCATTTTTGCAGGCTTAAAATGAACATGGTTGGGGGTAACGATACTTACAAAATCCATGCGCTCTCCTTGCTCAAGGGCAGCCTCAGCCTTTATCATTTCTTCATACGTTCCATAACATCTTGCAGACGGTAAATACAAATCGGCACCCGATAATTTCGATTTTTCAGGATTGCTGCTAAAGGCCCCGCAAACCAGTTGAATACCTCCATCAATATTGGCTGCAATGCGGTGAACGGCACCAATAAAAGCATCCCGTCCGCCCCCAATCATTCCCATCCTTAATTTTCTTTCCATATTTTTCAAAACTTTTTTTATTAATTTTTATGCTCTAAAAATACTTTTAAAATTGATTCGTGAAAAAAAACTGCAAATAAAAAAAATTTTTTTTACGTAATTTCTTTAAATACATTCTTTTAAATCTTTTGGAGTATAGGCGAGGTTATATTGTTGGAGAACTTCGGGAGGCACACCCTTCCATTCATTTGGTTTATTGCCAACATAGCCAATATCTTTCCAGCCCATTTCTGTGGTATAAAATCCACTTGCCGTTAAATCCCGCATCAGGTTAAAAAAACGAACCCCCGGTTGCATTTCTGGTTTGGCTTTTGCGGGAAAAGCAATATCATCCACAATATTTAATTGCTGTTCCTTCGTAATTCCGGTAAAAGATTGCGCAAACCTTCTGTTGCTCTGCAAATCCAGCCACCGCAACCCACCGCGCAAAGGCACCTGAAACTCAGGTTTATCCTTGGCCATAAATTCAATAAAAGAAGGTACACCAGCATCGGTTGCACTACCGCTGACATCATCCGCCGGAATAATTATATTGGATAAAACAGCGATGGTCGCCATTTCCTCCGGGGTAAAAAAAGTTTGAGAAAGCAACACATCATCATTTTCAGCCTGTGCTTTAAACCGGTCATACTTGGATGGTTCCTTGGTAGCCCCCTCCGCTATCACCGCCTTCTTATCGCCTGTTTTACAACCTATAGCAAGCGCTCCAACAGATAATCCTCCCAAAGCAAGCGCCTTCAAAGTATCACGTCTTTTCATAATTCTTTTTTGAATAATTTTTTATTATTTTATCCATTCTAAAAAACCAGGCAATTACCATTTCCCCTTCCATCTGCAACTATAATTCATGTTAATCATATGCTCTGTACACATCCCACACACCCAGCTCCAATCCCATATCAGACGTCCGTAATTCGAAAATTACCTAAATCTCCCCTCGCTTCAAACCCGTTACCAGGTATTCAGATGCCCGCATGCTAAGGGCTAAAATAGTTAGGGTAATATTTTTATCGGCCTGCGACGTAAAGGCGGCACCGTCCACCACAAAAAGATTTTTACAATCGTGTGCCTGATTCCATTTGTTCAGGACAGATTTTTTCGGATCATTTCCCATCCGGGCAGTTCCAGCCTCGTGTATTATTTTACCTGGCACTTCCAATCCATAGTTATTATGTGGCCCATCATCGCCACCCCAGGTAATCACAGCGCCCATATTGTGCAATATTTCTGCAAATGTTTCTTTCATGTGCTTGGCCTGTTTTATTTCATAATCACTCCATTTTACATTGAAACGCAATACTGGAATACCATATTTATCTACCACATTGGAATCAATTTCGCAAAAATTATCCTCCCTTGCAACTGCTTCTCCCCGGCCTGCCATTCCTATGGAAGCTCCATAATAATGCCGGTAATCTTCTTTGAGCGAAGACCCGTATCCGCCCGCTTCTTTTTGTACCCCATTCACCATGAACTTTCCATTGAGGTTTTGAATGCCCCAGCTAAAACCATATAAAGGAGCACCAAGCCCTCCCCCATACTCTATATGGTATCCCCGTGGAAAATCAAGCTTTTTATTATCCAGCCACCATGGCGTATATACATGGCAACCGCCTACGCCGTCTTCGTTATAACGCTTTCTGCCAAATAGTTCGGGAATTACCCCACCCATTCCTGCACCGGTACTGTCGTGAAGGTATTTACCCACCACATCGCTGCTATTGGCCAGCCCATTGGGGTGGCGATCACTTTTTGAATTGAGCAAGATACGCGATGATTCGCAGGCACTTGCAGCAAGTATTACCACTTTGCCGTGTACTTCATATTCCTCCAGCGTTAATTTATCTACAAAAGAAACTCCCTTGGCCAGCCCATTACTGTCAGTAATTACCTCCCTTACCATGGCGTTGGTTATCAAATCCACATTTCCAGTGGCCAATGCAGGTTTTACTAAAACTGATGAGGAGGAAAAATCTCCATAAATTATACAACCCCGATAACACTGTGCACAATTAAAACATACACCCCGGCTATCATTAATTTTTTTGGTAAGAATAGAAAGCCGCGATGGAATAACAGGAATGCCGGCAGTATTGCCCGCCTTTCGTATCATTAGTTCATGTAGCCTTGGCTTAGGCGGTGGAAGAAAAACGCCGTCGGGGTCATTGGGCAAATTTTCGTAAGATCCAAAAACACCGATTAGTTTATCTACTTCGTCGTAATAAGGCTTTACATCCTCATAGCCAATCGGCCAGTCATCCCCCAATCCATCTATGCTTTTTCTTTTAAAATCTTTAGGGCCAAACCTTAGGGAAATTCTGCCCCAATGATTGGTTCTTCCACCAAGCATTCTTGCACGCCACCATTCCCAATCGGTTCCTTCGGCCTTGGTAAAAGGCTCACCGTCAATCTCCCATCCCCAATAGCTCGCATCAAACTCACCAAAAGGTCTGAATTTGGTGGCAGCACCCCGTCGCGGCGATTCCCAGGGAGGTACCAGTTGGGTTACATTTTTTGCCGGATCATAATCAGGCCCGGCCTCCAGCAAGCAGACTTTCAACCCTGCTTCGGACAACTTATAGGTAGCCATTCCGCCTCCGGCACCACTACCCACAATAATCACATCGTATTCTGTTGGTTTCTTTTTTATCTGGAATCCACCCATGGCAAGCTGGCATATTTTGTGGTACAAGCAGTACCGGTTTTCTTTGAAAACTATTTTTATATTTTAAAACGCTAAAAATAGGGTTTGCTTTTCAAATTTCAGAAAATCATTCGCCTGCCCTACTTATGACGTTCTGCTTATACATCAAAAAAAAACAAAAAAATCGAACTGCCTGTCATAAGAAAGGAAATGCTACCTATATTTAGCCCGTAAAAAATAATTTCATGTCTTTTGCCATTGATAAAAACAAACTATTTGTAGCAAGTTGTCTTGCCTTGTTGGTCACATCGCTATCTTTTGGGATACGAGCGGGAATTTTAAATGACCTCGGAGATCAGTTCTCTCTCAATAAATCGCAATTGGGAACCATTGCTGCCACAGCCTTTTGGGGTTTTCCATTAGCTGTAATCATTGGGGGTATGGTTGTTGACATCATTGGGATGAAAAAATTGCTGGTGGCTGCTTTTGTGTTTCACCTGGCAGGAATTTTATTGACCATTTTTTCGGGAGGGTATTGGGGTCTTTTTATAAGCACCTTACTAATAGGTATTGCTAATGGTACGGTGGAAGCAGCCTGTAACCCACTGGTAGCTACTATTTATCCGGATAATAAAACCACCAAACTAAACCATTTTCATTTATGGTTTCCCGGAGGTATATTTTTAGGAACTCTGCTGGTAATGGGATTAAGTAAAATAGGAATCGGATGGCAAGTTCAGGTGGCATTAATGATTATCCCGACCCTGATTTATGGCTATTTATTCAGCAAATTACATTTCCCGGTTACTGAACGGGTAGCTAAAGGGGTATCTACCTCAGATATGTACCAGTCTTTATTAAATCCGCTTTTTCTGTTTATGATCATTTGCATGTTTGGTACAGCCATTACAGAATTATTTACAGGCCAATGGATAGATATATTATTGCGTAATGTTACTGAAAATGCCTTATTAATACTGACCCTCACCACTGGGGTTATGGTAATTGGCCGTGGATTTGCCGGGCCCGTCGTACACCAATTTTCACCGGCCGGTGTATTATTGATATCTGCTATTTTGGCGACCACAGGGATGTACATGCTCGGACATACGGAAGGGAATATGCTATTTGCAGGAGCACTCGTTTTCGGTATGGGTGTTTGTTATTTTTGGCCTACCATGATTGGGTTTGTAGCCGAATACCTTCCAAAAACGGGAGCTGTAGGCCTCAATCTGATAGGTGGTGCGGGTATGTTTGCCGTTAGCCTTTATATGATTTTTATGGGTACACATTACGATAAAATACTAGTAGAAAAACTTCCGGCAGGAGCTGACCTTGGAGCATACACAACTGCCGTCCCTGGCACCGAGATGGCTTCGGCACTTGATTCAGCAAAAAAGGCCGCAGGGCCGGAAATACTAAATACTACTATGCTGATTCCAGCAGTGCTGATCCTTGCTTTTGCCGGTTTATTTTTGTATATGCGCAAAGCTTATAAAGTTAATCTACAACCTTCCCTTACCTGATTCATCCTGTGTAAATTAAAACTATGACAACCAATAGAAGAAAGGCAATTCAATTGATGACATCAGGTACGCTCGGAGGAGCTCTTTTGGCATCTTCAAGTAAGGTTTTTGGCAATATTGATAAAGAAAAAGAAATTATTTATACATTGAAAGGAAATATCAATCACTCGGTTTGCAGGTGGACTTATGGCTTTTTAAGCCTGGCTGAATTGTGTAAAACAGCCAATGATATTGGCATTAAGGCTATTGATCTGGTAGGTCCCAAAGACTGGCATATACTAAAGGAAAACAATATAGACAGCAGTATGTGTAATGGTGCTGAAATAAGTTTGGTAAAGGGCTTTAATGATGCTACAGCGCACGATACTCTGGAAAAAAATTATTTAGAGTATATTGATTTGGTGGCGAAGGCAGGTTATAAAAACCTGATCTGTTTTAGCGGAAACCGCAATGGTATGGATGATGAAACCGGTCTTAAAAACGCTGCAGCCGGACTAAAGCGGGTAATTGGGTACGCTGAAAAAAAAGGGGTGGTTCTGCAAATGGAATTACTTAACAGCAAAGTGGATCATAAGGATTATATGTGCGCTAAAAGCTCGTGGGGAGTGGAGTTGTGCAAAAGAGTAGGCTCTCCCAATTTTAAATTGTTGTATGATATCTATCACATGCAAATAGATGAAGGAGACGTAATCCGTACCATCAAGGAAAATCATCAATATTACGGTCACTATCATACAGCGGGTGTACCAGGCCGCAATGAAATTGATGAATCGCAGGAGTTATATTATCCTGCTATTATGCGCGCCATTGTAACCACCGGATTTAAAGGATATGTGGCACAGGAATTTATACCTAAGGCAACGGATAAAATTGCTTCGCTGCGCAATGCAGTTATTACCTGCGATGTATAAAATTACAATAATCAATAAAAATTAAATACGCAATAAAAAAAGAAAAAAATGCCAGAGAACGTTTACGATGCTATTGTGGTTGGATCAGGAATTTCCGGTGGTTGGGCTGCCAAAGAACTTACAGAGAAAGGAATGAAGGTTATTATGCTGGAGAGAGGGCGCAATGTAGAGCATATTAAAGATTATGTAAACGCAAATAAAGATTCCTGGGAGTTCCCGCATCGGGGACGAAAAACGCAGGTAATGACTACCAATTACCCGGTTCTTGACCGGGATTATGCGCTGAATGAAACCAACCTCGATTTTTGGGTAAACGAACAGGAAAGTCCTTATGTGGAAGTAAAACGTTTTGACTGGTATCGGGGATATCAGGTTGGAGGTCGCTCTCTTACATGGGGCCGGCAAAGTTACCGCCATGGCGATATTGATTTTGAAGCCAACCTGAAAGACGGACATGGTGTGGATTGGCCCATACGGTACAAAGACATTGACTCCTGGTACACCTATGCAGAAAAATTTGCTGGTATTAATGGAAAGGCGGAAAACTTTCCGGGGCTTCCTGATGGGGATTACCTTCCTCCCATGGATATGAATTGTGTAGAGAAAGATGTAAGCGATCGTATAAGAAAGTATTATAAAGGCTCCAGAATTTTTACTATGGGGCGGAGTGCTAATTTAACAGTTGCCCACAACAACCGAACCAATTGCCAGTATCGCAATAAATGCTGGCTTGGCTGTCAGTTTGGGGCTTATTTCAGTACTCAATCTGCCACCCTTCCCGCAGCAATGGCTACGGGTAATCTTACCCTAAGGCCATTTAGTATTGTTACAAAAATAATTTACGATAAGGATACTAAAAAGGCTAAAGGAGTTGAAGTATTGGATGCGGAAACCAATCAGACGTATGAGTATTTCGCTAAAGTGGTTTTTCTGAATGCATCTTCTTTCAATAGCACCTGGGTTTTGATGAATTCTGCAACTGACATCTGGCCAGAAGGAATGGGAAGCAGCAGTGGTGAATTAGGTCATAATGTAATGGATCATCATTTCAGACTTGGAGCTAGTGGCGAAATGGAAGGCTACGATGATAAATATTATTATGGTCGCAGACCGAATGGTTTGTATGTACCCCGATTTGTAAATATTGAGAAAGACAAACGGGATTATGTGAGAGGTTTTGGCTATCAAGGTGGTGCAAGCCGCGAAGGCTGGAGCCGCAATATAGCAGAAATGAATATTGGTGGTGCCTGGAAAGATGAACTCTGCGAACCTGGGAAATGGACAATAGGGCTTGGTGCTTTTGGCGAAATCTTACCTTATCATGAGAACCGTATTTTTTTGGATGATACCGTAAAAGATAAATGGGGATTACCCGTTTTGGCCATAGATGTGGAGATCAAGGAAAATGAAAAGCAGATGCGTAAAGATATGATGTCCGAGGGGATAGCCATGCTGGAAGCAGCCGGGGTAAAAAATGTAAAATCGCACGACAATGGATATGGGTTTGGACAAGGCATTCATGAAATGGGAACCGCCCGAATGGGACGAGATCCTAAAACATCGGTACTGAATGGCAATAATCAGGTTTGGGATTGTAAAAACGTTTTTGTAACCGATGGTGCCTGCATGACTTCTGGTAGTTGTGTCAATCCAAGTTTGACCTATATGGCACTTACTGCAAGAGCGGCAGATTTTGCTGTAAATGCACTGAAAAAAGGCGATATATAAATCTTGCTCCCAAAAAATCTATATTCAAATAAAACACGACATGGGGCAATTTGATGCAATAGTAGTGGGTAGTGGTATTAGCGGGGGCTGGGCGGCCAAAGAACTCTGCGAAAAAGGGCTTAAAGTTCTTTTGTTGGAAAGAGGAGGTCCCTACGATCATATTAAAGATTATAAAACCTCCAATCTGGATCCTTGGGAAAAAACATACCGGGAGCAAACTACTACAGAACAAAAAAAGAACTATCAGGCCATACACCGGGGATGGGCAGCCAATGAATCGGTGATGGATGGATGGGCTAATGAAATAGATAACCCTTATGTTGAGGTAAAACCTTTTACGTGGTGGCGGTCATACCGCATGGGTGGCAGGTCTATTTTATGGGGAAGACAAAGCTATCGGTTTAGCGAGATGGATTTTGAAGCAAATGCCAAAGAAGGTATTGGCATTGACTGGCCGGTGCGCTACGCTGATATCGCGCCTTGGTATGACTATGTAGAAAAGCACGCCGGCATAAGCGGTTCCCTTGAAAGGCTTCCTCAATTGCCTGATGGACAGTTTTTACCCCCCATGGAATTAAACTGTGTAGAAAAAGATGCGGCTGAACGCATTAAAAAAGCTTTTGAAGGGAAAAGGCACTTGTTCATTGGTCGGGTGGCCAATCTTACGGCACCCATTAAAGGACGTACACAATGTCAATACCGAAACCGCTGCTGGGAAGGTTGTCCATTTGGAGGCTACTTCAGCAGTCAGTCTTCTACCCTGCCCGTAGCCATGAAAACCGGTAACCTGACCATCCGCCCTTGGTCAATTGTAACCGAAGTGGTTTATGATAAGGATTCCAAAAAAGCAACCGGGGTAAAAATACTCGATGCCGAAACGAGTGAGGTGCTTGAATATAAAAGCAAAATTGTGTTTTTGTGCGCCTCCGCACTCAACAGCGCCTGGATCTTGATGAACAGCGCCACAGATGTATGGCAGGACGGACTTGGGAGTAGCAGCGGGCAGCTTGGCCGCAATGTAATGGATCATCATTATAATGTAGGTGCCTTTGGTAAAATACCCGGATTTGAAGATAAATATGTTTATGGGCGTCGGGCCAACGGTTTTTACATCCCCCGTTTCACCAATATCATTGGCGACAAACGCAAATACCTGCGGGGATTTGGATATCAGGGAGGTGCAAGCAGGGAAGGTTGGGGACGCGAAATAGCTGAATTGCAGATTGGGGGTGGTTATAAAGATGCTCTTACCGAACCAGGCTTCTGGAATATGGGGATGACAGCTTTTGGGGAAATATTGCCAGATAAAAAAAACCGGATTTACTTACATCCTACCCAAAAAGACAAATGGGGATTACCCGTACTGGCAATGGATGCTGAATTGAAAGAAAATGAAATGAAAATGCGCAAGGACATGCAGGCAGAAGCAATACACATGCTGGAGGTTTCCGGTGCTGAAAACATCAACAGTTGGGACAATGGTCATGCCATGGGGCATGGAGTTCATGAAATGGGTACCGCACGAATGGGCAAAGAGGCCAAAACTTCGGTGTTGAATAAATGGAATCAGATATGGGATGCTCCCAATGTTTTTGTAACCGATGGTGCCTTTATGACCTCATCAGGATGTCAAAATCCTTCGCTTGGTTACATGGCATTTACAGCAAGAGCTGCAGATTATGCAGTAGATCAATTAAAAAAAATGAATATTTAAAGCGTTAATAACAATCATATGAACAGAAGAGAAGCGGTACAAAGTGTAGCCATCCTGTTAGGGGGATCCATTATTGGAGGCAATATATTTATGCAAACGGGTTGTAAGCCTGCTACACCATCCGTAGCAAAGTTATTTGAACCCAATATGCAAAATTATTTGGCGGAAATTGCAGAAACCATACTGCCGGCAACCGCCACACCAGGTGCAAAAGCAGCCGGTGTAGCCGATTTTATACCCGTAATGGTGCGCGATTGCTATACGCCAAAACAACAACAGGTATTTTTGGAAGGCCTCACCACCATTAACAAACTAAGCAAAGACAAATATAAAACCACATTTGAAAAAAGTACTCCAGAACAGAAAACGGAATTGCTTATATCGCTTGACGAGGAACAAAAAGAATTTCAGAAAACAAAGGATTCAGAAGCTCCCTCACATTACTTTAGAATGATGAAAGAAATGACTTTATTAGGGTTTTTCACCTCGAAGGAAGGAACTACCAAAGCATTGAGATATGTAGCAGTACCCGGTCGGTATGATGGCTGTGTGGATTACAAAAAAGGAGACCGTGCCTGGGCTTAAATAGACATTATAAAAATGACATTGATGGGGATTTGTTTCAGTTTTAGGTTAAAACAGTTACACAATCCCCTTCCATTTTGCCAAAATAAGCGCAATACCTAATAAGCCACCAATTAATGCGGGTACCCACCACCAGTCTTTTTTTACGGGGGCTTCCAAATTATCCTGCAAATGCAGATAGGATTGCATTTCTTTTGTATTGGTTTGAGTATCTCCCACCAACATTTCATGCGATTGACCACCCTTTATAATCCGGTTGGCTTGTATTGGTTTCAGATAAATTTGCAATGCAGGGTCAGGAACGAATTTAATACCCTCTTTCCCGGTGGTGAGGGTAAAAATACCTAAGCCAGCCCAAAACACTTGTCCCCTTTTGTGGATTTGATCTTTTAACTGATTTATAAATACCTGTAGCTTTTCAAAACAATCTTCTTCTGTTTCATCTTCACATCGGCTTAAGAAACCAATAAGAGGTTGTATGGAAAGCTCTTGTGTTTCATTATCCTCCTGCCACAGAATAATGGTTTGAGGTGCTGTAAATTTCTGTTCACCGTTATGAAATACAGATGGTATTGTATTTAAGTGCAGGGTACCCCACCGAGGTAGTGAAACGGAACCATGATCCATTAAAAACTGTTGTAACAGGTAAAACATGATGGAAAGGTACTACATGATAAGATTAAAAACGCAATATGGCACCACCCAAGGCCTGAAAACCTAAAACCTGGTATTGGTTCCACCGCTCATATTGGCTGTTGAATACATTATTAAATTGAAGCCATAGCTTTACTTTAGGAAGCACATCAAATTCTGCGCCGAGGTTTAAATCAAACGCTGCCATTCCTGTTTTCGTTTTCTTATCAGGAGATTGATACCAGGTAGGTAAAAATGCATAGGCGTCACCCTTAAGGGTCAGCTTATCGGCAATTTGAAAACGGGCAGAAGAAGTATATTCAAAAGGCAACATACCAAAAGCTTTGTCGGCATTTTTTAATCCATTAAAAGCTTGCAGGGTGGCCTGATTGCTCCATGAAAACTTGCTGCCGCTTTGAAGCACAAATTCAGCGGAAACTCCAACTATATTTACAGCAGGTTCCCAAATAAGGTTGAACGTTTTACCATCGCCTTCGCTGTTTATTAATAGCGGTACATCCAATCTGCGCTGGTAGTTACCCTTTATTCGGAAGGAAAAGCGGGCATCTACCACAGCCTTCAGTGCGGCAAAGAATTCAGTATTCCGCGAATGAGTTAATGCTCCCGGTTGTTCTATCCATGGATTGATATTAGCAAGATTTTGCCATGTATTGTAAATATAACTCCCCTTTACACCACCCTGAAGTACGAAATCTTTATCGGTGAGATAAGTTTCAACGCTAACATCAGGAAGCAAGGCAAAGGTTCCATTGTTCCAGGAAGGCACAAGTGCCGCATTAACATAAATGGTTTCCTTTAACCTAAAACGTGCTCCTGCTTTTACCAAAGTCACATTATTGTTGTATGCCGTATCTGGAATATTTACCCGGCTTACTAAACCGGAAATACCCACCGTGATAGCAATATCTTCAGTAAGCTGCTTTTCCAATGGCATATCATAACGGAAAGAAGTTTCATTTCCATTTTTATTATCTGAAAAAAGGTTGGCATCAAATCCAGCTTTGTAATACAATCCATATTGATTGGCCTGTTGGTTACCTATAGTAGCACCGGCATGCAGATTGGTGTAATTCAATTTTAAACTATCCTTATTTACCACCATGGAATCGGGACGAAAACCATACCGGAAATAATTGTTTCCCTGTAGTCCCGCCCTAACTTCAAGATTATGATTTTCGTTGAGCTGAAATACATTATTAGTCTTTAATCCAAACTGTGCAAATTCCTGTGCTGTCAACTTTCCTTTAGAACGCATAAAATCTGCTTCCAGATAGCCATTAGAAGTAACACCATTTCCATAATTGAAAGCTCCCCGCAAGTAGGGTGTTGCAAAATTCCCATAACCCACTTTCAAATATCCTCTGTCTTCCGTATGAGTAGAAGTGTCGTTGTAAGCAAGTGGTTTCAATGGTGCGGGGCTAAAGTTAAAGCTAAGCTTCTCAACAGGGAGTTGATACATTAATGCGGCTTTTTTACCAGAATTTACTACCGGGCTTGCGCTAAAATTAAGCTTGGACGGGGGAATCAGAGACGGTTTAAAAGAGGAGGTGATTTCAATGGTTTTATTACCTACGGTTTCCTGTGCAAATAACAGTTCCCCGATAGATAAAAAAATAAGGATCAGCAAATACTTCATAGTGGTATTTATTATTTTCGTAAACTTTATTATTGTTAGTCAGCAATTACCGGCATTGTGCCTGCAATCAGCAAGTATTCAACAGGTATTACTGTCCTATTTTCGACTGTTCACTTTCTTCTTTTTCTACCTTGGCGAGCTTGGCGGCGGCTTCATTTTTTAATGCCGGTATGGAAGCATTTTCTGCTATGCTTTTATAAGTTGACTTAGCATTAAAATAATCTTTTTGTTTG
>Ga0105048_10014664_pt1 | contig 12197 bp, 10 predicted proteins | sample MAT05_FD_78382 | JGI IMG/M metagenome (GOLD analysis project Ga0105048, IMG submission 78382) | Freshwater microbial communities from Lake Fryxell liftoff mats and glacier meltwater in Antarctica - MAT-05 | ecosystem: Environmental > Aquatic > Freshwater > Ice > Liftoff microbial mat | place... | reverse complement strand
TACCTTCGCGCTGCGCGCTCCGGTATTCGCCCTTGGGACGGCCCGGCGGTTTGATAGGATTACCTTCGCGCTGCGCGCTCCGGTATTCGCCCTTGGGACGGCCCGGCGGGCTCATGCAAGCGCCAACGATTTCAGGCGGTCGGCGGGGATGTCCAGCGCCTGGTGCGTGGTCGCGACGACGATGCCTCCGGACTCGAGGTGATCCCCCAGCAGTCGGCCAAGCTGCGCCATGCCGGCGACGTCCAGCGCGGTAGTTGGCTCGTCCAGCAGCCATAGAGGCCGCCGCACCAGCAGCAACCGGGCAAGCCCGATGCGCCGCCGCTGGCCCTGGGACAGCACGGCCGCCGGCAGGTATTGGGCCGCGCCCAGACCGATGGCATCGAGCGCTACGCGAATATCGTAGTCCGCGACACGGTGGCCGGTGAGCGCGCACTGGATGGACAGGTTCTCGGCGGCGGTCAGCTCGTCCTTCAGCGCCGGGACGTGGGCGGACAGCAGCGTGTCCTGCCGGATGGACGGGGCAAAGGGGGCAACGTCGTTGCCGCGCCAGCTGACGGTGCCGGCCGCCGGGGACGTCAACCCAGCCAGGATCCGCAGCAGCGTCGTCTTGCCGGAGCCGTTGGGACCGGTCAGCGCCAGCGCCTGTCCCGCGGCCAGCCGGAACGAGACCCCGGAAAACAGGGTGACGTGTCCGCGTCGGGCCGTCAGGTCGTGGGCTTCGAGCATGCCGGGGCACCCGGTAGGGGCCAATGTGAGCAAGCACTGACCTTGCGGCGGGCGAGTGAAGTTAACCCTTTGATTATAGCCGAAATCAAGTCGTGATCAGGGGACGGCGCGGTCAATAACAACGCGGACGTTGCGGGCCCCTGGGACCACGGGTTGGCTGGAACCGGCCAGGTCGCCTGGTTGAGGGACCACCTGGCCCGATTTGCTGACCCGGGCCTCGATCACCACCCGCTTGGCCGCAGAAATCGTGGCATTGGCGGCCATGGCCATGGCGTCGGTCAGTGCAAAGTCCCGGGGCAGCTCGGTCGCGGGCACCTTCATCGCCGCCAACGGCATCCGGCCGCCATCCGGGTCGCGGGCGAAGATGAACAAGGTGTCGCCGGGCGCCAGCTTCGACGCCAGTTTGGGGTCGATTTCGACCCGCCCTGCAACCGAACCTGTGGCGGCGACTGACCCGCCGGACGCAGGGGCGGCCATGGCAGCTGCTCCTGGCACCGTCGCGTCTCCAGTCGCCGCAGGCGGTGACGTTGCGGCAGAGCCGGGCAAGGGGGCCGCGGCCTGGGCGCCGCCGCCCTTGGCCGCACCCTCGAGTTGGGCAATGACACCATCGATCTTGGGCAGCTCGGTGCTGCCCTCGGGCAGCACCGAGCGCAGGCGCTTCCACTGCGCTAAGGCGGTCACCGGGTCGTTCCGTTCCATCGCGGCAGCACCGCTTAGCGCCAGCGCCTTTGGATAATCCGGGTCCAGCGCCAGCGCACGGTTGAGGAGCTCAGTGGGTTGCCCGGCGAGGCTTCGCCCCTGGACCTGGGCGACCGATTCGGCCCAGTCCGTCAGCAGTTGGGCCGTCGGCGGGAGCCGCTTGGCCGCCTCGCCGTACGCCAGCGCAGAAGCCTCGAAGCGGCCCAGCGCACGATACGAGCGGCCCAGCATTCCCCAGCCGGCGCCGTCCTCCGGATTCGCCTGCAGCTTTTTCGCGAGGCCCTCGACCATGGCGACGACCTGCGGGTCGTCGGCCAGCGCTTCCTGCTGCGGCGGCACAATGGTGAGGGCGGCGGGATTGCCGAGCAGGAAATAGAGACCGCCGGCTGCCATCGGCAGCAACGCCGCGATGATGACCGCCGATACCCATTGGGGGCGATCGGAACCAACGGATGCTGGGGTGGTGGCAGACACGTGCGTCAGTTCATGACCAAAGCGCTCGACCAGGTCGTCGAGCGCGGCGTCGCGTTGCGCAACGGTGAGCGTTCCTGCGTCGAAATCAGCTTCGACCTGCCGGCGATGGTCGCGAAACACCGCCGCCGCCGCGGTCTCTTCCTCAGGCGGCAACACGCCGCGCCGCCGCAGCAGCGGCACCACCAGCGCCGCCAATGTGGCGAGCGCAAGTACGAACGCCAACAGCCAGAAGAGCGGAGAGGAGGTCATGCGTCGTGGGAATCCCGCGCCGGGTTGCGACCCGTTGCGCAAGGCGTGATCAGTTAGCTGTCGATTATACGTGGCCCCCGCCGGGCGCCTGTCCGCGACACCGGTATGCCGCACTGCGACAAAGCGCGCGGCAGCGTTGGACTATGATGCCTGCACGCGCCCCTCCGGTGCTTCCATCCCCCGCCCAACGACCATGCCGGACAAAGAAATCCGCGCTGCATCGCTCGAGTATCACCGGCAGCACCCGCCGGGCAAGATCTCGGTGCAGCCGACGAAGCAACTCACCAACCAGCGCGACCTGGCGCTGGCCTACACCCCCGGCGTGGCCGCGGCCTGCGACGAGATCGTCCGCGATCCGCGCGAGGTGTCCAACCTCACGGCGCGCGGCAACCTGGTCGGCGTCATCACCAACGGCACCGCGGTGCTGGGTCTTGGCGCCATCGGTCCGCTTGCCGCCAAGCCGGTGATGGAAGGCAAGGCGGTGCTGTTCAAGAAGTTCGCGGGGCTTGATTGCTTCGACATCGAGATCAACGAACTCGACCCGGACAAGCTCGTCGACATGATCGTCGCGCTCGAACCCACGTTCGGTGGCATCAACCTCGAGGACATCAAGGCGCCAGAGTGCTTCTACGTCGAGCAGAAGTGCCGCGAGCGGATGAGTATCCCGGTCTTCCACGATGACCAGCACGGTACCGCCATCATCGTCGGCGCAGCCATCCGCAACGGCCTGCGCGTGGTGGGCAAGGAACTTGGCAACGTGAAGCTGGTGTGCTCCGGCGCGGGTGCCGCGGCGCTTGCGTGCCTCGATCTGCTGGTGAGCCTTGGCATCAAGCGCGAGAACATCTGGGTCAACGACATCAAGGGCGTCGTGTACGAAGGCCGTACCGAGCTGATGGATGATCACAAGATCAAGTATGCGCAGCCGACTGCACTGCGCACGCTCGAGGAGATCATGCCGGGCGCTGACATCTTCCTCGGCCTCTCGGCTGCGCGCGTGCTGAAGCCCGAGTGGCTGATGGGAATGAACAAGTCGCCGCTGATCATGGCGCTGGCCAATCCCGAACCGGAGATCATGCCGGACCTGGCCAAGGCCGCGCGGCCTGACGCCATACTCGCCACCGGCCGTTCGGATTTTCCGAACCAGGTGAACAACGTGCTGTGTTTCCCGTTCATCTTCCGTGGCGCGCTCGATGTGGGCGCGACAACGATCAACGAGGAGATGAAGCTGGCGTGCGTGCAGGCGATCGCGGACTTGGCAATGGCCGAGCAGTCGGACATCGTCGCGCATGCGTACAACATCGACAACATGCGCTTCGGGCCCGAATACCTGATCCCCAAGCCCTTCGATCCGCGCCTGATCGTGATGATTGCGCCGGCCGTGGCCGCCGCTGCGATGGCATCGGGTGTGGCCACGCGCCCCATCCCCGACATGGCAGCGTACAAGGACAAGCTGACGCAGTTCGTGTACCACTCGGGCCTGCTGATGAAGCCTATTTTCGCGGCAGCGAAGAAATCGCCGAAGCGCATCGTGTACGCCGAGGGCGAGGACGAGCGCGTGCTGCGCGCCGTGCAGGTGGTGATCGACGAAGGGCTGGCGCGCCCCATCCTGGTGGGCCGTCCGGGGGTAATCGAACAACGCATCGAACGCTTCGGGTTGCGGCTCACGCCGGGCAAGAATCTCGACATCATCAATCCCGAGTGGGACGAGCGCTACCGCGACTACTGGACCGAATACTGGCGGCTCACGCAACGTCGAGGCGTCTCGCAGGACTACGCCAAGATCGAAATGCGCCGCCGCCACACGCTGATCGGCGCGATGGCCATTCATCGCGGTGACGCGGACGGCATGCTGTGCGGCACATTCGGCACGCACGATCTCCACCGTACCTTCATCGACCAGGTGATCGGGTTGCGCCGGGGCGTGAAGACCTATGCGGCGATGAACGCGCTGATGCTCCCCAATCGCACCGTGTTCATCGCCGACACCTACGTCAACGAAAATCCCACCGCGGAACAATTGGCGGAGATCACCCTGCTGGCGGCGGAAGAGATGCGGCGCTTCGGCATCGTGCCCAAGGTGGCGCTGTTGTCGCATTCGAGCTTCGGCTCCGCAACCAACCCGCAGGCGAAGAAGATGCAGGCTACGCTGGCGCTGGTCATGGCACTCGATCCTGACCTCGAGTGCGACGGTGAAATGCACGGCGACGCCGCGCTGTCCGAAGAAGTGCGGATGGCGGTGATGCCCAACTCCAGGCTGAAAGGCGAGGCCAACCTGCTGATCATGCCGACGGTGGATGCCGCCAACATTTCCTTCAACCTGTTGAAGGTGTCCTCAGGGGGTGGCGTGACGCTGGGCCCGATCCTGCTGGGCGTGGCCAAGCCGTGCCATATCCTCACGCCGTCGGCGACGGTGCGGCGAATCGTGAACATGACCGCGCTGACGGTCGTGGATTGCGTGTCGCGACAGCCGTCGTTGATCTAGCGCACCTGCCCCGATCCCCGATCCCTGATCCCTGTAGACGAGGCTTCAGCCTCGTGCGGCACCCGAAGGCGCGGGTTCTTTCGGCGCCGCGATTTCAGGCCCCCAGGGCGGCATGGATTTCGCTAATATCAGGGAATGGGCGCTCCCGCGTCCCGAAATGCGCCACTGCGGTGCAATCGGCGGCAGGCGGGCGTGCCGGCCGCCTCTCTTTCGTGCAAAGTCAGGAGAATCTCGATGGCATACCTCTCGATCGTCCGCCGCGTCGCCTTTGCGTGCGCAGCTTTCACCGTCCTGGCCACCGCCGTACCGGTTGCCGCGCAGGACACGAAAATCGCCTTCCAGCTCGACTGGCGCTTTGAAGGCCCGGCCGCGCTGTTCCTGCTGCCGAAGGCCAAGGGCTACTTTGCTGCAGAAAAGCTCGACGTGACGATCGACGCCGGCAATGGCTCGGGCAACGCCGTCAACCGCGTGGCCTCCGGCACGTACCAGATGGGCTTCGCCGATCTCGCCGCGCTGATCGAATTCGTCGGCAACAACCCCACCGCGCCCAACAAGCCCGTCGCCGTGTTCATGGTCTACGACGAGACGCCGGCCGCCGTGTTCTCGCTGAAAAAGTCCAACATCAAGAAGCCGGCGGACCTGCAGGGCAAGAAGATGGGCGCGCCGGTGTTCGATGCCGGCCGCCGTGCGTTCCCCATTTTCGTGAAGGCCAACCAGCTCGACTCCGGCAAGATCGCGTGGACCGCGATGGATCCGCCGCTGCGCGAGACGATGCTGGTGAGGGGCGACGTCGATGCGATCACCGGCTTCTACTTCACGAGCCTGCTGAACCTCAACGCGCGTGGCATCAAGGATGAAGAAATCGACGTCATGATGTACCCGAAGTACGGCGTCAATCTCTACGGCAACGCGATCATCGTGTCCGAGCAGTTCCTGAAGGAAAAGCCGGAAGCCGTGAAGGCCTTCCTGCGCGCGTTCACCAAGGGTATGAAGGACGTGCTGGCCGATCCCGATGGCTCGATCAAGTTCGTCAAGGATCGCGATGCGCTCGTCGACGAAACGCTGGAGAAGCGCCGGATGAAGCTGGCCATCGAAAGCGTGATCTCGACGCCGGAAGCCAAGGCCAATGGCGTGGGTGGCGTGCTGGCGCCGCGGTTGTCGGATATGGTGACGCAGGTGTCCTCGGCCTTCGAGCTCAAGAACCCGGTGACGCCAGCGGCGATTTTCTCCGATGCCTATCTGCCGGCCAAGGCCGACCGGATGGTCGTGCCGAAGTAATGCTTCGCACTATCGAGGCCCCCGGCGACGGGGGCTTTTTTTCGCAGTCAGGAGATCGTCACGCATGACCGCCACCGCTGCCGCTCCGAACTTCGTCGACTTCCAGGATGTCTTCCTGGCCTACGACGGCCAGAAGGAATTCGCGGTGGAGGACATCACGCTGTCGATCAAGCCGGGTGAATTCGTCGCGATCGTCGGCCCCTCCGGTTGCGGCAAGTCGACGTTCATGAAACTGGCGACTGGCCTGAAGCCGCCGACCAAGGGCACCGTGATTGTCGAGGGTGCCAAGGTCACCGGCCCGCTGAAGATCGTCGGCATGGCGTTCCAGGCGCCCACGCTGCTGCCGTGGCGCACCACGATCGACAACGTGCTGCTGCCCCTGGAGATCGTCGAGCCGCATCGCTCCAACTTCAAGCGCGACCGCGCGAAGTATGTGGAGACGGCGCGCGCGCTGCTGAAGACTGTGGGCCTCGAAGGCTATGAGGACAAGTTCCCGTGGCAGTTGTCGGGCGGCATGCAGCAGCGCGCGTCGATCTGCCGCGCGCTCGTGCATAAGCCGAAGATGCTGATGCTCGATGAGCCGTTCGGCGCGCTGGATGCATTCACGCGCGAGGAGCTGTGGTGCGTCCTGCGCGACCTGTGGACCGAGCAGCGCTTTACCGTCATCCTGGTCACGCACGATCTGCGCGAAGCGGTGTTCCTCGCCGACACGGTGTATGTGATGAGCAAGCGGCCGGGCCGCATCCTGGCCAAGCGCGAGATCGAGCTGCCGCGTCCGCGCGACCTTGAAGTCACGTACACCGATGCGTTCTCCGGCATCGTGCACGAAATGCGCGAGCGCATCGGCATGATCCGCAAGACGGTCGCGGTGGCGCCATGACGCACGACCAGCAGATGCGGATGGAGAAGTGGGCGCCGTGGTTGCTTCTTACCGCCATCCTGCTCGTCTGGCAGGCGATCTGTACGATCTTCAAGGTGTCCGATTTCATCTTCCCCAGCCCGTACACGATCGCGCAGGCGCTGGTCGAATACGCGAAGCCCATCGCGCATCATGCGTGGCAGACGTTCTGGACGACGATGATCGGCTTTGCGATCGGCGTAGTCGTGGGGCTGTCGCTCGGCGTGGCGGTCGGCATGTCGCGTTTCGTGTATCGCGGACTGTATCCGCTGCTGGTCGCGTTCAACGCCATTCCCAAGGTGGCGTTCGTGCCGATCCTGGTGGTGTGGTTCGGCATCGGCAGTGTGCCAGCGATCCTCACCGCCTTCCTGATCAGCTTCTTCCCGATTGTCGTCAACGTGGCCACCGGCCTCGCCACCCTGGCGCCGGAGCTGGAAGACGTGTTACGTTCGCTCGGCGCCACCAAGAGCGACATCCTGTTCAAGGTGGGCCTGCCGCGTTCGCTGCCGTTCTTCTTCGCCTCGCTGAAGGTATCGATCACGCTGGCGTTCGTCGGCACCGTGGTGTCGGAGACCGTGGCGTCGAACGATGGCATCGGCTACCTGATGATGTCCGCGGGCTCGTCGATGAAGATGCCGCTGGTGTTTGCGGGTCTGTTCGTGATCGGCGCGATGGCGATGGCGATGTACGAATTCTTCGCGGTGCTCGAGCGGCGGATGACCGGCTGGGCCCATCGCGGCGCGCATGCCAATTGATGGGCGGCGTGCAACGCGCATTGCCTGGTCCAAGTTGATTCGTTGAAGGAACACGCCGTGTCGAAATTGTTTTCCCCGCTTACGTTGCGTGGCTTGACGCTGCGCAACCGCGCCGTGGTGTCGCCGATGTGCCAGTACTCTGCCATCGATGGCATGGCGCAGGACTGGCACTTTGCGCACCTCGGACAGTTCGCGATGGGCGGCTTCGGGCTCGTGTTCACCGAAGCCACTGCCGTGGTGGCGGAAGGGCGCATCACGCACGGGGATCTGGGGCTGTGGTCGGACGCGCACATCGCGCCGATCCAGCGCGCAGTGGCTTTCGTGAAATCGATGGGCGCGGCCGCCGGCATCCAACTGGCGCACGCGGGACGCAAGGCCAGCATGCAGCGGCCGTGGTACGGCAACGCGGCCGTGGGCGCCGAGGATGCGGCGCGCGGAGATCTGCCTTGGCCGATCGTCGGGCCGGTGGCGGTGCCGCATATGGAAGGCTGGCTGGTGCCCGAGGCGCTGGATTACGCTGGTATCAAGCGCATTGTCCATGCGTTTCGTGATGCGACGTTGCGGGCGGAGGAGGCCGGGCTCGACGTCGTCGAGATCCACGGCGCGCATGGGTATCTCGTCAGTTCGTTCATGTCGCCGATTTCCAATACGCGGCGCGATGCCTACGGCGGCGATCTGGCGGGGCGCATGCGGTTCGGGCTGGAGATTTCCAGGGCGGTGCGTGAAGTGTGGCCGGCGGGGAAGCCGCTCTTCTATCGCACGTCGTCTGTCGACGGTATCGAAGGCGGCGTGACGCTTGATGACTCGGTGGCGTTGGCGCGGGAGCTGAAGGTCATCGGGGTCGACGTGATCGATTGTTCCGCGGGTGGCCTGCCTGGCGCACGCTTCGATTTGAAGCCCGGTTACATGGTGCCATTTGCTGCACGCATACGCGCCGATGCCGGCATCGCCACGCAAGCCGTGGGCCTGGTGCTGAATGCGGCGCAGGCCGAAGCGATCATCGCGCGTGGCGAAGCCGACCTCGTTGCGCTGGGCCGCGAAGCGTTGGTCGATCCGCATTGGGCGGGGCGTGCCGCGGTGGAATTAGACGGCGACGCCGGCTGGAAACTGTGGCCCGCGCAGTACGGCTGGTGGCTGGAGCGCCGCGCGCAGGTGCTTCGCGATATGCCCGCACCTCCCAAACACCTGTAGGCGAGGCTTCAGCCTCGCGCATATCCCGTCGGCGCGGTTTCCGCCTCGCGTGTGTGCCATGGATGCCACGCATGCCATGTGTCATGCCTGCCACGTGTGCCCTACATACCTGTAGGCGAGGCTTCAGCCTCGCGCACACTCCGTCGGCGCGGTTTCCGCCATGCCCGCGAGGCTGAAGCCTCGCCTACAGGAACACACTCGGTCGGCGCGGTTTCCGCCATGCCCGCGAGGCTGAAGCCTCGCCTACAGGTGTAAGCACCAATTCACGGAAATGAACAGGCGCTGCCGGTATCTATCCGGCCGCGATATTCATCCGCACCAACTCGGCGAGCGACCGCGCGCCCATCTTCTCCATCACCTTGGCGCGGTGAACTTCAACGGTGCGCGTGGACAGATCAAGGCGCGTGGCCACAGACTTGTTGGGCAGGCCTTCGGCCACCAGCGCCATAACTTCGCGCTCGCGCGGCGACAGCGACGCGATGCGGCGCTCGAGAACCTCACGATCGCGTTCGGTGGACACTACCGCGGAAGCAGCCGGCGCCGCGGCCTGCGCCAGCGCGCGATGCACGGCATCCAGCAGCACCTGTCCGTTGAACGGCTTCTCGATGAAATCCGCGGCGCCATTCTTCATCGCGCGCACCGCCATGCCAATATCGCCATGACCCGTCACGATGATGACGGGCAACGCCGACCCGCGCTTGCGCATCTCGTCCTGCAGTTCCAGCCCGCTCATGCCCGGCATCCGCACGTCCCCGATCACGCATGCATGGTCGCGCCACGGCGCGGCCGCAAGAAAGCTCGGCGCATCGGGGAACAACATTGACGCGAGACCAACAGAACGCAACAGCATCGCGAGTGAATCGCGGATCGGGGCTTCGTCGTCGATGACGTAGACGATGGCGTCGGATGAAGGCATCGCGGGCTCCTTCACGCGGCGGGAATGGTGAGATGAACGACGGCGCCGGTGGTCGCAACACTGGCCCACACGCGACCGCCATAGGCTTCGACAATCGAGCGCGACAACGCGAGGCCGATGCCCACGCCATCGGGCTTGGTGGTGTGAAAGGGCGTGAACACGCGGTCGAGATCGTCCACCGGAATGCCGGGGCCGGAGTCGGTGACGCGCATTTCGACCATGCCGTTGTCGGCCGGCCTGGCGGTCAGCGTCACCTGCCGCGCCACAGTGTCGGCGCCGGCGATCGCTTCAATCGCATTGCGCACCAGGTTCAGCAGCACCTGCTGCAACTGGATGACATCGGCAGTGACGGCAAGCGAACCGGTACCAGCATCCGCCTGTAGCATCACCTCGTGTGCGCGTGCCTCCGGTCCCGATAGCCGCAACACGTCGGCGAAGAGGTCAACCACGACAATATGCACCGGGTGGCCTTCCTCGCCGCGCACGAAGCCGCGCATCTTGCGCACGACTTCCCCTGCGCGCTCGGCCTCGTCCGCCAGTTGCTTCATCACCGCCATCGCTTCCGCCGGCGGCATCCGGTTGTCCTGCATCAGCCGCAGGCTGGCCGACGCATAGTTGGCAATCGCCGTCAGTGGCTGGTTGACCTCGTGCGCGATGGCGCTGGCCATCTCGCCCATCGAGGCCACGCGCGCCACGTGGGCCAGTTGATCCAGGTGTTCGCGCGCACGTTGCTCCGCCACTTCGCGCTGGTGCTGCGTGACCGCCGCCAGCAGCGATGTCGTCGACAGCACGATCAGGAACAGGTACAGGCTTGCGTAATGCGCGAAGGCGTTGGCCGGCGTTGAATGCGCCATTACGAACGGCCCCACGCCCAGTGAATGGCAACCCACCGCGATCGTGCCCGCCACGAGCAGGGCCAGCGCCGTGTCGCGCATCCCGAGCCGGAATGCCGCCCAATACGTGAACGGAAAGATCGCATACGGCAGCGATTCCGCGCTCATTGACGACGCCATCATTCCGCCGAACACGATCAGTGCGACGCCCGCATTGATCGCCTGCAGCACCAACGACTCGACATGCCGTGCAACCGGCCGCCGCTGTCGCCAACTCGCTGCCGCGGCGAGAATGAATGCCGCGATCAGCAGGATGCCCACGAACTCGCCCATCGCGGTCACCTGCGTGCGGAGCAACTCGCCGGGCGCATTCATTGTTCCGCGCCAGTAGTCACGCCCCAGCGCGATTGCCGCGTTCAGAAGCGGCACCATCGTGCATCCGACCGCAATGAACACCATCACGTCGCGCACATGCGACAGTGCGACGTCGATCTTGAGCACCCGTACCAGCAGCCACCACGCGAACGTCAGTTGCAGGCCGATGGCCACCGTCGACAGCAACGCCAGCTCCGGCGATGCCTCGCCGAGCAGCGCGCAGATGAATGCCGCCACCATGATGCCGGGCAGTACCGACAACCCGCGCAGCAGCAACGCCGCCAAACCCACGCCGGACGCGTACCAGATGATCGGCGGAATGTGCGACAGCCGCAGCCATGCCGCGACCCCTTCGCAGGCGACGATATAGGCGAGGGCAACCCCCACGTTCCACAGGACGGTGTTCAGCGACATGGCCGACACCCTAGCAGCAACCGCACCCCCGGACACTACGGGTTTGTACGTAGCCACCCTCAGGCCCTACGTAGTGACCACGATGGCGCCACCGTAACGCTCCGAATGTTCGACTGGCACCGCACCCGGCACGATGCGTTCACTGACTTGCGGCACCCCAGCGATCTGTAGGCGAGGCTTTAGCCTCGCATCTAAAGGAGCCAAACATGACCTGCGCCATCATCGATGCCAAGGAACTTGCCAGCCATTCGAGCTATCTCGTCGCCTATGCCATGCGCCGCCTGGGCGACCGCGACGCCGCGCAGGACGCCGTGCAGGACACGATGGTGTCCGTGCTGTCGGGCAGCGCCGAGTTCGCCGGCCGCAGCGCGCTGCGCACCTGGCTTGTGGGCATCCTGAAGCACAAGATCATGGACGCGTACCGCGAACGCGCCCGCACCCCTGCCAGCCTCGATGCGATGGAAGAGGCCGGTGACGATCCCGCCAGTCATGGCGTGAGCACCGAGTTGCGCACGTCCATGCACATCGACCCCGCTGCCGCCTTCGAGCGCACCCGATTCTGGGAAACCCTCGAGCGCGAACTGGCACGCTTGCCCGCCCGTACCGCCAGCGCATTCGTGTTGACCGAACTCTCGTCGCTTGATTCCGACGGCGTCTGCAAGGAGCTCGGCATCACGTCCAACTTCCTCGGCGTGATGCGCCACCGCGCCAAGGCCATGTTGCGCACGTCGATGGCGCCCGAGTACGCGCTGTGAACCTGAGGACGATCACGCGCCGGCAATGGATGTCCACGGTGGCCAGCGGCTTAGCCGCCGTGCTGCTGCCCGGCCCCATCGCGCAGGCGCAACTGATGGCCGGCATGACGCTGGTCGCGCAGGGCAAGTTCCGCGACAACGGCATGCTGCAC
>Ga0105048_10014663_pt1 | contig 12198 bp, 10 predicted proteins | sample MAT05_FD_78382 | JGI IMG/M metagenome (GOLD analysis project Ga0105048, IMG submission 78382) | Freshwater microbial communities from Lake Fryxell liftoff mats and glacier meltwater in Antarctica - MAT-05 | ecosystem: Environmental > Aquatic > Freshwater > Ice > Liftoff microbial mat | place... | reverse complement strand
CCCGGATCAGGTCCGGCGCGGGGGAGAACCGAGGTGAACCCGGCCCAGTGCTGGTGCTCGCGGGCGTCGGCGATCCCGGCAACGCCGGCACGCTGTTGCGCTCGGCCGAAGCTGCCGGGGTCCGCGCCGTCATCGCGACGACCGGCTCGGTCGACCTCTTCGCCCCCAAGACGGTCCGGGCGTCGGCCGGTTCGCTGTTCCGTGTGCCCGTGGTGGTCGGGGTGGACGCCGGTGCCGTCGTCGACGGCCTGCGGGCCGCAGGGGTCGTCAGCATCGGCACCGCCAGCGGTGCCCGCCGCTCGTACGAAGAGTCCGACCTCACCCGACCCGTGGCGATCGTGCTCGGCAACGAGGCTCACGGCCTCGACGCCGTCGTCGCCGACGCGGTGACCGAGTTGGTCAGGATCCCGATGGAGGGCGGCGTCGAGAGCCTCAACGTCGCCATGGCGGGGACCCTCCTGGTGTTCGAGGCCGCCCGCCAGCGGCGACAGGCAGGAACGGTCCGCCCCGACGCCTGAGCGCCCGTCCCCGACCGGGCGGCCACGGCGCGGTCAGACCGCGGCGCTCCGGCTGACCCCGCGGGGTGGCGCACGCGTGGTTCGCTGGCGCCGCCGACCGTCCGGTCCGCCTCGTGAGGGGCGCCTTGACAACTCGTTCAGAAAAGCGACAGAAACACGGCGGATATGCGTAACCTTCACCGCTCTCCGGCGAAACACGCCATCCGTACCGTCCTCCTCGGAAAGCTCACCACCGAGTCAAGGCGCGAGTCGCCGAGGAGGATCATGCGGAAGAAATTGCTGACTGGAGCGGTGATCGGAGTAGGTCTCACCCTGCTCCTCGCCGGCCCGGCGCTGGGACAGGAAGAGGTCGTCGAAGAAGTCGTCGCCGAACCGCTCACTGCCGAAGCGGTCCAGGTGGTGCTCGACAACATCTGGATCCTGATCGCAGCCGTGCTGGTGATCTTCATGCAGGCCGGTTTCGCCCTCGTCGAGGCCGGACTCACCCGGGCCAAGAGCGTGGCCAACATCATGATGAAGAACATGATGGACTTCTGTGTCGGCGTCCTGGCGTTCGCGGCGTTCGGCTACGCCATCGCCTACGGCACCGGCAACGACTTCTTCGGGACCAACGGGTGGTTCATCGGCAGCGACATCGCCGACAACTACCTGGCCGAGTCGTCGCTGACGAACATGACGTTCTTCATCTTCCAGGTCGCGTTCGCCGCGACCGCAGCGACCATCGTGTCGGGAGCCATGGCGGAGCGGACCAAGTTCAAGAGCTACATGGTCTACAGCTTCTTCCTCACGGCGCTCGTCTACCCCGTGATCGTCCACTGGACGTGGGGCGGCGGCTGGCTGCTGCAGCTCGACACGCCGTACATCGACTTCGCCGGATCGGGCATCGTGCACATGACCGGTGGCGTCGCTGCCCTCGTGGGCTGTGCCTTCCTCGGACCGCGCCTCGGCAAGTACGGACCCGACGGCAAGCCCCGGGCGATTCCGGGCCACTCCATCCCGTTCGCCGTCATCGGTGTGTTCATCCTGCTCATCGGCTGGTTCGGCTTCAACCCCGGCTCGTGGCTCGCTGCTGACGCCACCGTCGTTCCGGCCGTGGCCGTGACCACGGTGCTGGCGGCCGCTGCGGGTGGCGTGGCGGCGATGTTCCTCATCTGGGCCATCAGCGGCAAGCCCGACGTGGCGATGGCCGGCAACGGCGTCCTGGCCGGGCTGGTCGGCATCACCGCCGGCACCGCCCACGTCAACAACATCGGGGCCGTCATCATCGGCCTGCTCGCTGGGATGATCGTCGTCGGCGCCGTGCTGTTCTTCGACCGGGTTCGGATCGACGATCCCGTCGGTGCCGTCTCGGTGCACGGTGTCTGCGGCATGTTCGGTGTCCTCGCCGTCGGGCTCTTCGCCACGACCGAGGGGTCCCCGCTGGGGGCCGATTCGGTCGACGGTCTCTTCTACGGGGGCGGCGCGGGCCAGCTGGTGACCCAACTCATCGGCATCGGCGCCATCGCCGGGTTCGTGGCCATCGCCATGGCGATCATCTTCGGCGGCATCAAGATGATCATGGGCCTGCGGGTCTCGGAGGAAGAGGAGCTCGAGGGTCTCGACGTGCACGAGCACGGGTACCCCGGGTACAGCGATGACGTCACCACGTCGATGGCCGATCTCGTGACCTCGTCGTCCGGCTCGCCGGTCAAGGTCTGAGGGCGGGCGACATGATGAACCTGCTGACTGCCGTCGTGCGGCCCCACGCCCTCGATGCAACCAAGGATGCCCTGAAAGCGGCCGGGATCACCGGTATCACCACGACCGAGGTCAAGGGCTTCGGTCGCCAGGGCGGCCACACCGAGACCTATCGAGGAGCCGAGTACACCGTCGACTTCTTGCCCAAGATCAAGATCGAGGTCCTCCTGCCCGACGATGTCGTCGACCAGGTGGTGCAGGCGATCATCGGTGCAGCGAGGTCCGACAAGATCGGTGACGGCAAGATCTGGGTCACGCCGGTCAGCCAGATCGTGCGGATCCGCACGGGCGAGCTGGGGATCGAGGCGATCTGACCCACGCCACCAGGGTTCACGCAGCGGCGACGGGAGTCGGCTTCGGCCGGCTCCCGTCGCCGTTTTGCTCCGACCTGGACGGCCGATCAGAAACACCTCAGGTGTCGGACATCGTGCCGATCCGCGTCGGAAACACCAGCGACTCCGGCTCTGCATCCGTCGGTCGCCGCGTTGCCCGGGGGCGCCACGGCGCTCGGAACCGGTGTCCTACGCTCGCCAGGGTGGACCTGAGCGACGGGCAATCACAGCGACGGGGGGAGCCCGCGCCCGAGGCTCGTGCTCAGCGTCGCACGCCGGCACCGGCCGACGACCCCCACCTCGTGACACCGCTGGCCGCCTTCGCGGCCGCGAGCGTGGTGGTCCTCGCCATCACGGCGGTCCTCGTCCCGTTCGGCCAGGACCTCCCACGGGTTGTGCCGGCGCTGCTCCTGTTGGTCCCCGTCATCGCGGCGGGGCTGCTCAGCGGCCGGCTCGTGGCCGCTGCGGTTGCGATCGAGACGGCAGTTGTGTTCGCGCTGGGGTTCCTCCCACCGATCGGCTCCCCGTTCGTCGAACTGGCCCACGACGCCATTGCGCTCGCGATCTTCGCGGTGGTGGCCGGGGCGTTGGGCACCATCATCTCCACCGTCGTCACCAGTGAACGACGCCGCGCCCTCGCCGAACGATCCGAGGTGGCCTCGTTGCAGGAGCTCGACGTTCAACGCTCGGCGCTGCTCCGCTCCGTGTCGCACGATCTGCGCACGCCGCTCGCATCCATCCGCGCCGTGGTGACCGACCTCCAGGCCGACACCCCCTTCGACTCGGCGACCCGCGGCGAGCTGCTCGAGATCGTGGCCGCCGAGTGCGAACGGCTCGACCGCCTCGTCGCCAACCTCCTCAGCATGAGCCGGATCGAGGCCGGGGCGTTCCTCCCCGAGCGCGACGCCGTGGATCTCGCCGAACTGGTCGAGACCAGCGTCGCCCGCCTCGAGTACGCCCTGGTGCACGTGCAGATCGCTCTCGAGCTGGCCGACGACCTGCCGTCGGTCGAGGGCGACTTCGTGCAGCTCGACCAGGTGGTGTCGAACCTCGTCGAGAACGCGGCGCGCCACTCGCCTGACGGCGGCCGGGTGACCGTGACCGCCGAGGCTGAGGCCGACCGCTCGATGGTGCGGCTCACGGTCGTCGACGAGGGCCCGGGGATCCCCGTCGCGTTGCGCGCCGAGGTGCTCGAGCCGTTCCGAACCGCGGGCGAACCCACCTCGACCGGCATCGGACTCGCCATCTGCCGATCGATCATCGGTGCCCACGGCGGTACGATCCACGTCGATGACGCACCGCACGGAGGCGCCTGCCTCGTCGTCCGCCTCCCCACCGACCGCAGCGTCGGTGCTGGTGATCGATGACGACCCCGTGCTGCTGCGGGTGCTCACCGCCGGCCTGACGGTTCGTGACTACACCGTGACGACCGCGAGCAGCGGCCGCGAGGCCCTCGCCCTGGCTACCAGGATCGAACCCGATGTGGTGATCCTCGACCTCGGGCTCCCGGATCTCGACGGCCTCGAGGTGTGCCGGCACCTCCGGACAGGCTGCCGGGCCCCGATCATCGTCCTGAGCGCCGACGGCGCCGAGGGGCGAAAGGTACGAGCGCTCGACCTCGGGGCCGACGACTACATGACCAAGCCCTTCTCGATGCCCGAGCTCATGGCCCGGATCCGCGTCGCGCTGCGCCACCGCCGCATCCTCGACACCATCGCCCCCGACGGCGAACTGGTCGTCGGGTCGCTGCGGATCGATCTGGCGGCCCACCTCGCGGCCATCGACGGTGAGCCCATCGACCTCGCACCGAAGGAGTACGCGCTCCTGGTGCTCCTGGCCCGCAACGCCGGGAAGGTCCTCACCCACAAGTTGATCCTCGACCAGATCTGGGATCGGTCCCAGGCTCTCGGCACCGTCCGCGCCCACGTGGGGTTCCTGCGGCGGCGCCTCGAGGTCTCGCCGGACGCTCCGCAGATCATCACGGCTCCAGGGGTGGGGTATCGGCTCGTCCAGCCGGAGTCGGGCCGGAACCGCCCGTAGTCGGCCCATGGATTGGACGAGGGGACGAGTGAACGGCAGGCTCACGCCACGATGATCGACGAGATCCGGGCCATCGAGCACGAGGCCACGACCCGCATCGCCACCGCCGCCACGCTCGACGACGTGCGCGCGCTCGAGACCGAGCTGACCGGCAAGAAGTCGCCGCTCAACGGGTTCAAGAAGACGCTGGGTGGCCTCGACCACGAACAACGCAGAGCAGCCGGCCAGGAGCTGAACCGGGTCCGTGCGGTCATCGCCGCGGCCCTTGACACCAAGCGGACCGAGCTCACCATCGCCGAGCGGCGGGTCCAGGTCGAGGGCGAGCGCCTCGACCTCACCGAGTACGCGCCGCCTCGCCGCCGTGGTCACCTGCACCTCGTCACCCAGTCGCGCGATCGGCTCGAGGATGTGTTCATCGGCATGGGCTTCAGCGTCGCCGAAGGGCCAGAGGTCGAGACCGACTGGTACAACTTCGAGGCCCTGAACATCCCCGCCTCGCACCCCGCCCGGGGCATGTGGGACACGCTGTACGTCGACCTGGGCGAGCCCGAGTCCACGCTGCTGCGCACCCACACCTCGCCGGTGCAGATCCGGGTGATGCAGGACGGCGAGCCTCCCATCTACTCGATCATGCCGGGCCGGGTGTACCGGCGCGACACCGCGGACGCCAGCCACATGCCGGTGTTCCACCAGATCGAAGGGCTGGTCATCGATCGCGGCATCAGCTTCGGCGACCTCGCCGGCACCCTCGAGGCGTTCACCAGTTCCTACTTCGGCGGTGCCATCCACTCCCGCCTGCGCCCGTCGTACTTCCCCTTCACCGAGCCGTCCGCCGAGTACGACATCAGCTGCATCTTCTGCGAGGGCACCGGCTGTCGCACCTGCGGTCGGACCGGCTGGCTCGAACTGGGTGGCTGCGGCATGGTCCACCCCAACGTGTTCGCCGCCGTCGGCTACGACCCCGACGAGTGGTCGGGCTTTGCGTTCGGGTTCGGGATCGACCGCCTGGCGCTCATGCGTCACGGGGTCGACGACATCCGCGAGCTCTACACCAACGACACGCGCTTCCTGGAGCAGTTCTGATGAAGGTGCTGCTGTCCTGGCTTTCGGAGTTCGCGCCGTTCGAGGGTGACCCGGTCGCGCTCGGCGACCAGATGTCCGACCTCGGCATGGCGGTCGAGTCCATCGACCACATCGGCGGCGGCCTCGACGGCATCGTCGTGGCGAAGGTGCTCGATCTGCGCCCGCACCCCGACGCCGACAAGATCCAGTTGGTCGACGTCGACCGCGGCGACGGTGAAGAACTGCAGATCTGCTGCGGCGCCTTCAACATGGCCGTCGGGGACCACATCCCGCTCGCCACCCTCGGCACGACCATGCCGGACGGGATGAAGATCGAGCGGCGCAAGCTGCGCGGCGAGTGGTCCAACGGCATGCTCTGCTCCTCGCGAGAGCTCGGCCTCGGCGACGATCACGCCGGGATCATGGTCCTGTCGCCCGAGACCGAACCGGGCACCGACATCACCGATGCGTTGGGCATCGTCCCCGACGTCCTCTACGACCTCGAGATCAACCCCAACCGCCCCGACGCCATGTCGGTCGCTGGCGTCGCCCGCGACCTCGCGGCGCGGATGAAGGTGCCGTTCACGCAGCTGGCGCCCGCCGTGGCCGAGCAGGGCTCGATGCCCGGCGACGTGGCCGTCGAGATCCTCGACGCCGATCTCTGCGGCCGCTTCCTCGTTCGGGTCCTGGGTGGCATCACGGTGGGCGAGTCGCCGAGGTGGCTCGCCAACCGCCTCACGCACCTGGGCATGCGTCCGATCAACAGCGTCGTCGACGTCTCGAACTACGTGATGCTCGAGCTCGGCCAGCCCAACCACACCTACGACCTCGACAAGGTCGCCGGTCGGTCGCTGCGGGTGCGGTGGGCCCGCGGAGGCGAGACCATCCGCACGCTCGACGATGTCGAGCGCACCCTGACCACCGGCGACGGCGTGATCGCCGGTGGCGACGATGTCGCCATCGGCATCGCCGGGGTCATGGGCGGCGCGTCGACCGAGATCTCCAGCACCACCACCTCGGTCCTCCTCGAGATGGCGTGGTGGGATCCGATGTCGATCGCCCGCTCCAGCGCCCGCCTCGGGCTGCGCAGCGAGGCATCGATGCGCTTCGAGCGCGGCGCCGACCCCGAGGTCGCCGAGCTCGCCGCCGTTCGCTTCGCCGAGCTCCTCGCCCCCGCGGGCGCCACCCTGGCCGCTGGCATCGCGGATCAGCGAGGCGACCTCCCCAGCCGCGAGCCCGTCCCCGTCCGCCTCGGCCGGGTGAACAGCCTGCTGGGCACCGATCTCTCCGGCGACACGGTGATCGAGCTGCTGACCCCGATCGGCTTCGCCGTCACGCCGGTCGGTGCGTCGGCCCCGGGGGTGCACGACGTCAGCGTCCCGACGTTCCGCTACGACACCGCCACCGAGACCGACGTCATCGAGGAGATCGCGCGGCACTACAGCTACAGCCGCATTCCCCGGACGGTGCCGCCGGCCGTGCACACGGGCGGGCTGACCGAGCGCCAGCAGGATCGTCGCTCGATCCGCCAGACCATGGTCGGTCTCGGAATCGACGAGGCCATGCCGCTGCCCTTCGTCTCCGCCGACGATGTCGAGGCCAGCGGCCTCCCCGGTGAGGTCGTCACCGTCACCAACCCGCTCGATGCGGGGGAGTCGGTGCTTCGCACCTCGTTGCGCACCGGGCTGCTGAAGGCCATCGGCTACAACGCGTCGCATCGCCACCCCGGCATCCGCCTGTTCGAGATCGGCAAGGTGTTCGGTCGTCCGATCGCCGGCGCTCAGCTCCCCGACGAGCGCGAGCACCTCGGGGTCGCGTTGGCCGGCGACGACGCCATCGGCGCGGTCGAGGTCTGGCAGGTGCTGGCCGAGGCGCTCTCCCTCGGGGGTCACCGCCTCGAGCAGGTCCCCATGCCGGGGCTGCACCCCACCCGATCGGCCGAGATCGTGGCGACTGCGCCCGACGGCTCGGACCTCGTCATCGGCGCGGTGGGCGAGATCGACCCCACGGTGCTCGACCGCTTCGCCGTCGCCGAGCGGGTCGGCTGGCTGGAGGTCGATCTCGACCTGCTGGCGGACCTGCCCCACGGCGACCACACCTACCACCCGATCAGCCGCCACCCGTCGAGCGACTTCGACCTCGCCTTCGAGGTGCCCGAGGCAACGTCGGCCGCCGCGGTCGAACGTTCGATCACCGAGGCCGCCGGACCGCTGCTGGCGTCGGTCCGCCTGTTCGACGTCTACCGCGGTCAAGGGGTCGCCGACGGCCACCGGAGCCTCGCCTACCGCCTGCGCCTCCAGGCGCACGACCGGACGCTGACCGAGGCCGACATCGCCGAGCTGCGCACCGACGTCGTCACGGCCGTCTCGAACCGACACGCCGCGGTCCTGCGCGGCTGAGCCCGACCGGGCGGGTCTCCAGCACCGGCCCCTTTGTCCCGATCGATGCGGTCGGGCGCGGTACGGTGAGCGGTGGGGGAGCAGTCACAGCCGTGGCACTGCCGGGAGCACCCACCCCGCCCCGTCATCCGGCCCGCCGGGAGAGGCCTCGATGTTCAGCACCTTGCTCTTCGGAATCCAGCACTCGCCCCAGCGCAAGATCATGGTGGCCCTGGCCGGGCTGCTCATCGTCATCGGGATCCTCTTCATCCCGTTCTACAACGGCCCCAGGGCCACCGGCGTCCTCTTCGGGCTCCTGTTCATCGCCCTCGGCCTCGCCACCGTGGCCATCGTGTCGCGGGTGTTCGCCGCTCGCGACGTGAAGGTCGCCACCCAGGATCAGCTCGGTCGCATCGCGGACGGCACCTACGTCCGTGACGTCGATCCCGCCGAGACCTCCGAGTAGCGGACGCACCGAGGTCCGGAAACGCATGTTGCATAAAGATGCGGTAGCTCGTAACCTCTTGCAATGATTCGAGTCGGCATCATCGGAGCGTCGGGCTACACCGGCGCCGAGCTCCTGCGGTTGTGCGCCGGCCACCCCGACCTGTCGGTCGGCCTCGCCACCGGCGACACCCAGGCCGGGGCACCCATCGCCTCGCTGTACCCCAGCCTGGCGCCGGTCTACGGCGACCGGACCTTCGACACCTACTCGCCCGATGCCCTCGACGGACTCGATCTGGTGTTCCTCGGCCTGCCCCACGGGGCATCGCAGACCCTGATGGCCGAGGTCCGCAGCCACGTCAGGTGGGTCGTCGACCTCGCCGCCGACTTCCGGCTCGCCGACGCCGACCTGTACCCCACCTGGTACGGCGAGCCCCACGCGCGGCCCGAGCTCCTGGCCGAGTTCGCCTACGGCCTGCCCGAGCTCTTCCGAGACCAGATCGCGGGCGCGGACGCCGTCGCGGCGCCCGGGTGCTACCCGACCACCGCCGCCCTGGCCCTGGCCCCGCTCGTGCGCGAGGGGCTCATCGAGACGTCGGGGATCATCGTGGACGCCGCGTCGGGCGTGTCCGGAGCCGGTCGGGGACCGAAGGCGAGCACCACCTTCTGTGCCGTCGACGAGGACTTCACCGCCTACGGACTGCTCGACCACCGCCACACCCCGGAGATGGAGCAGAGCGTCGCCCGGGTGGGCGGCCTCGCCGCCGAGGACGTCTCGATCCTGTTCACGCCGCACCTCGCACCCATGAACCGCGGGATCCTGGCCACCTGCTACGCCCGGCCCACCGGCGCCGTGTCGACGGCGTCGCTGCTCGACCTCTACCACGACGCCTATGCCGCCGAGCCGTTCGTGACGGTGTCGGAGCGGTCGCCGTCCACGAAGGCGACCCTCGGCTCGAACTCGGTGCACGTCACCGTGCGAGCCGACGAGCGCACGGGCCTCGTCGTCGCCCTCGCCGCTCTGGACAACATCACCAAGGGCGCGTCGGGCCAGGCCATCCAGTGCGCCAACATCGTCTGTGGACTCGACGAGACCGTTGGTCTCTCCACCCTTGGGCTGTACCCGTGAGCGGGCCGCATCCCCCCGATGCCCTCGACGTGGCCATGGACGCCGCCCGGCTGGCCAGCGCCCACGCCAAGGCGGCGATGCTGGTCGAGACGCTGCCGTACATCCGGCGCTTCTTCGGCACGACCGTGGTCGTGAAGTACGGCGGCAACGCCATGACCGATCCCGACCTCGCCCACCGCTTCGCCGAGGACATGGTGTTGCTGCACTCGGTGGGCATCCGGCCGGTCGTGGTCCACGGCGGCGGACCGCAGATCGGCGACCTCCTGACGCGGCTGGGCATCACGTCGTCGTTCGTGGACGGTCGACGGGTCACCGACGCCGACACCCTCGACGTCGCCCGCATGGTGCTCGTCGGGAAGGTCAACCGCGAGATCGTGTCGGCCATCAACGTGCACGGACCGCTCGCCGTCGGCCTGTCGGGGGAGGATGCCGGGCTCATCAGTGCCGACATCGGCGACCCCGAGCTCGGCTTCGTCGGCGACGTCACCGCGGTGAACTCGGGGATCATCGACCGCCTCCTGGCCGAGAACCTCATCCCCGTCATCTCGACCATCGGCTCCGACGAGACCGGCCAGGCCCTGAACATCAACGCCGACACCGTCGCCGGTGCCATCGCCGCCGAGCTCGTGGCCGAGAAGATCGTCTACCTCTCCGACGTCCCCGGTCTCCTGCGCGACCTCGACGACCCCGACTCGCTCATCACCAAGGTGTCGGCGGCCGAGATCCGTGACCTGGTCGGGATGGAGATCATCAGCGGCGGCATGATCCCCAAGATCGAGGCCTGCCTCGATGCCATCGACGGCGGTGTCCGGTCAGCCCACCTGCTCGATGGCCGCATCCCCCACGTGGTGCTGCTCGAGCTGTTCACCGATCAGGGCATCGGCACGATGATCGTGCCCGACGACGACCCCCACCCCTCGACCCAGGAGCCATCGTGACCACGAGCCCGGCCGCCACCCACGCCGCCGCCATGGGCGCACCCGACGACCTCGACCACTGCCCCCTGATGCCCACCTACGGACCGCCGCAGGTCATGTTCGTCCGCGGTGAGGGCACGAGGCTCTGGGACCGCGAGGGCAAGTCGTACCTCGACTTCCTCGCCGGCCTCGCTGTCGTCGGCGTGGGCCACGCCAACCCCGAGGTCGCCGACGCGATCGCCGAGCAGGCCCGCACCCTCGTCCACGTCTCCAACCTGTTCGGCAGTGAGCCGGGCTGGGAGGTGGCCCGGACCCTCGACCGCCTCCTGGGCGGCGGGGGACAGGTCTTCTTCGCCAACTCCGGTGCCGAAGCCAACGAGTGCGCCCTGAAGCTGGCCCGCAAGTGGGGTGGCCACGGCCGCCACGTCGTCGTCAGCGCGTGGAGCTCCTTCCACGGGCGGACGCTCGCCACCCTGCACGCCACTGGTCAGCCCCAGAAGCACGAGGCGTTCCAGCCGCTCCCCGAAGGGTTCCGCCACGTTCCCTTCGGCGACCTCGACGAGCTCGAGCGGTGTCTCGACCCCACCGTCGCCGCCGTGCTCCTCGAGCCCGTCCAGGGCGAGGGTGGCGTCAACCCGGCCAGCACCGAGTACCTCCAGGCGGTGCGGGCGCTCTGCGACGAACGCAACATCCTCTTCATGCTCGACGAGGTGCAGACGGGTCTGGGCCGGACCGGGTCCTGGTTCGCGCACCAGCAACTCGGGGTCGTGCCCGATGTCGTGACCATGGCCAAGGCGCTGGGCAACGGCATGCCGATCGGCGCGTGCTGGGCCCGGCGGGAGATCGCCGCGGCCTTCGTCCCCGGCGATCACGCCACCACCTACGGCGGCCAACCGCTCGCCGCGTCGGCGGCCAAGGCGGTCCTGGCCATCATGGAGCGCGACGATCTCCCCGGCCGCGCCGCCTCCGCCGGCGCGTACCTCCACCGGGAGCTGGCGGACCTGCCGCGGGTGGCCGAGGTGCGGGGGATGGGCCTCCTGCTCGCCGCCGAGCTCGAGGAGGGCACCGACGCCCGGATCGTCCAGGCCGAGGCCCTGGCCAACGGCCTCGTCATCAACGCGGTCAGCCCGACCGCCCTGCGGTTCGCGCCGCCCCTCACCGTGAGCGGCGAGGAGATCGACGAGGCGCTCGCCATCCTCGGCCGGGTGTTGGCGTCGCAGCCCCTGCCGGACGTCGCACCGTGACCCGCCACCTGCTCGAGATCGACGATCTCCACCCCGACGAGCTGCGCGCCGTGCTCGACCTGGCCCAGGCGCCCCACCCCCCGCAGGTGCTCGACGGCATCGGTGCCGCCCTGGTGTTCGAGAAGCCGTCGGCTCGCACCCGCAACTCGATGGAGATGGCGGTCGTCCAACTCGGCGGCCACCCCGTCACCATCCGCCCCGACGAGATCGGCCTCGACACCCGCGAATCGGTCGAGGACATCACCCGCACCCTGCAGTGCTTCCACGGCGTCATAGCTGCTCGGGTCTTCCAGCACGCCTTCCTGCAGCGCATGGTTGCCGTGTCCGAGGTGCCCATCGTCAACCTCCTCTGTGACGAGGGCCACCCGATGCAGGCGCTCGCCGACGCGCTCACCAT
>Ga0105048_10014662_pt1 | contig 12199 bp, 11 predicted proteins | sample MAT05_FD_78382 | JGI IMG/M metagenome (GOLD analysis project Ga0105048, IMG submission 78382) | Freshwater microbial communities from Lake Fryxell liftoff mats and glacier meltwater in Antarctica - MAT-05 | ecosystem: Environmental > Aquatic > Freshwater > Ice > Liftoff microbial mat | place... | reverse complement strand
TTCTCTCATTCTCTCATTCTCTCCTTCTCTCATTCTCTCATTCTCTCATTCTCTCATTCTCTCCTTCTCTCATTCTCTCATTCTCTCATTCTCTCATTCTCTCATTCTCTCATTCTCTCATTCACTCATTCTCTCATTCTCTCATTCACTCATTCACTCATTCTCTCATTCCCTCATTCTCTCATTAGTTTTAGACTCTAAAGCCTTAGTTTGCCATTTCATAATATCCAGTAAGTAAGGATTGGTAATCTGTTCTATTTGTGCTGTGGATATATCTAATGCTGCAGGATTATCAACCAATTGGAGCCATGGCTTGGGGGCATCAAAATTATAGGTGCCAAAAACAATTACAGCCGTACCGTTTAGTACTAAATTTTCTTTATCATCTACTTTCCACTGATCTGCCCAATCATATAAATTTCGGGCATCGTTTTCCTGCAATCTCAGGCATGAATGTGATGCAGGATAACCCGGCAAACTATATTGGTGCCAACCAATTCCTTCCTTGCTTTGTATATTAAAATTCCAACGGAGTTCCCATTCATCGTTAAAGGTACTGATGGTTTTTTCTGCCTTCCAGTTTGCATAAAAAAGCCCGGTTGGTGTTCGATCTTTTTTTCTGCCCATATTTACAGCTCCGGTATAAACAAGCTCTCCATTTTCATAAGCGGCAAATACCTGTGACGGGTATGAGAAATAAATCACTTTATTTATTTGCTTAATTGCTGGCACACTTACAGGAAAGGGAAGATAAAACTCAAGATCGCCGGATAGGTCGTTGGGTATGATAACCGTATCCATTTTTGCAAAATTTTCCGAATCTGTTCGGTTAACAGAAAAAACTATATTCTTATTGATAGTATCCGCATTGTTTTGAGATAACCATAACCTGGCATTGGCAAAATGAAACCCAATGGTAGCAGGCTTTTTGTAATGCTTTACCGGAATAACTTCTTCCTTTAAAGGCGTGTTGCAGGCCTGTAAAACCAACAGCAAAAAGATAGGGATATTTAGGTACGCTTTTTTCATTTTTTGTAGATAATTTAAATTTAAATTCGTTTATACTATTTTTTAGTTGTTTAAAAAACCAATAAAAGCTAATTATAAAAAATAGCTGCTTTTACATTTTGAATTATAAAAAAACGCTTCAAATATTTGAAACGTTTTTTTTAAGTTTAACCAATGTAAATTAAACTGTATAAAGGGGCATTATTTGTTAAACTTATCAGCCTGCCGATTTACCATACTTTCACTTTAATAATTACAATCTAATCCCTTACTGTACTTCGTTTTATAAAAAAGATAACAGTAATTAAATTATTCTTTTGATTCTGCATTTTCTTTTACCTTGGCACCACCTCTATTGGTTGCTACAATAGAAGCAAATCTTATTTTAAGTCCGGCTATTTTCATATTATCGCTACCTGCAAGATCTTTCTCTACTTCATTTTTTCTGGTATCCAACGCTTCGTACAATGTTTTTACTTCGTCCCAATCTTCTCTTGAATATTTGTTTTTATTATCGGCTACTTTATCTACAAAGTTTTTATAAACACTCAATATATTTTTACCGGTTACATAAGAAAACTTCATATCGTCGCCAATATTTCCCTCTCCAAATAAGCTACCACGCAGTACTTTCCTGTAATCGGGTACTTTAGACGCAGTTTCAAGTTCTTTAATTTTAGCTGCATAATTTGCTTTTAAGGTCGCATATTTGGCTTTACTTGCCTCAGCTTTTTCTTTATCTTCTGCACGTAATTTTTCAATATTTGCTTCTGCCTTCATGGCTTTTTCCTGGTAGGCATTGTCAATTGCTGTCCAGTTTTCCTGGGTATAAACGGGGGTAAGGTTTGCAACTGAATCTACATATTCTGTTAGCACAATTGCATCTTCTTTTGCAGCATTATCTGCAGTACTGTTACAAGAAATTAAACTACCGATGCTAATAACCACGGTAAAAACTAAATAAATTTTTCGCATTGTTTTATATTTTAAAATACAGATAGCCAATATCTATGCCGCGATATTATCACGGTAGTTTGTTTGAATTCAATCTGCAAATAAAAAAATTGGATTGAGTGAAATTAGCAGTGCCATAGGGCTTTACAATCGTACACTTATATAATTATACGAACCTTTTGTATCATTCACATATATTGCAACAAATACATACCAAGCCTGGTAAATGTGATACAATTGGGGAAGTGTGTGGATTGAGAATGCGTAAATGGGAATAAGATTAACCATCGTTTCAGCCAAAATATTGCAGTTGAAAGCCTCAATAAGATTTCAACTGTAACAACATGGCTAAATTATTTTGTAGCTTAACCTTTTTGCCGATTTTAAAACAGCTACCCAATTATATAAATTGTAAAAGTAAAAATGCCGGAACGAATCCAGCATTTTGTTTGATCAAATTTTGTAATTAAAAAGGTATTTAGTTTGTACTGATAATTTTTGATGCAATAGAATAACTGTGTGCGTTTTGTTTTTTTAAAATAGTATAACCGCAACCAAGTGCTCATGCATCTGGTTGGGGTTATAAACTTTATACATTAAAAGGGTACAGCTTTGGGGCCGATGAAAAAACTAGCTGAAAACTATTACACAACTTTAAAATAATTGCAACAATGGGTTGCAAAAATTAATCATATATGTATCAGTTACTTTTTTGCAGAGCAGGTATTAAAGCCAATTAACGTATAAAGCGGACAAAAACTAACCAAACCTGTTACTAAAAAAATGCCTGCTGCCACAAGCAATACAAAACCAAATGTACCGGTAATGGTGCTCGTAAAATACAAAACAGATACCACCATAGCTAACAATATGCGAATGATACGATCAGCGTTTCCCATATTTTTTTTCATAAATTTAAAATTTAACGGAAGGTAATGAAGATTACATAGTTGTTCGGTAACTTTTGTTACGTACCAGTTTAGGTTTATTAAAAAAATACTAAAACCCAGGTTAAAAAATGTAGAATTACAAAAAAGGCGAATGTAAACATCCGCCTTTTTTATTCTAATAAAAATTTAATTACTAAAATACCCTTGTACCACTTGCCTGGTATGCGTACCGGATGGTATATTTAATTTTAGTAGGCCTTGTAGGAGGCGTTACCATTGCACCATTATCATCTGTAGGGTCTGCTGTAAGTATTTCCATTTTTGCATACTTATTGGCTGCTGTTCTAAACACAAATGTTTTACCGGCTATAGGCGAAAACGATCTTGTAGTAGGATTATAAGTATACCAATCGGTACCTTTTACAGCAAGGTTGGTAGAGGTGGTATCATATCGATATCCAACTTCCGGTGCAGTAGTTACAGCATCAAAAGGGGTACTTAAAACCTGTACACCAGCATTGCCTGGCCCACTGCTGTTGCTGTTTACAATAATCTTTTCAAAGCGCATGGCAAAGTCCCATTTATTACTTACAGAGTCTGTGTTTAGTACTGGAGCTCCTGTTTCAAAACCATACAAATTAAAAGCACCTACAGGAGAGCCGCTTACCAAAAATGATTTTGTGGCTATTGTGGCGGGAGTTACTGCAGGGTTATCTTTTTTACAACCAACCATTGCTGCTGTTAAAAAAAGAGTTGCTGCTAGTACGAATTGTTGTTTAATTGAAAATTTCATTTTTTTGTTTTTTTTGTTTTTATTTTTATTTTTATTTTTTGAGTGAATAATTCATACTTATAAACCAATTGAGCCCGGGTGTATTGGGCATAAACTGTGCATTGGTTTGGTTAGCTAAATTGTTTATACCAAACTGAGCTGTAAAGTGATTGTTGAATTTTTTTGCAACTGTTGTGTTTATTTGCAAATTTGAAGGTGCATATTCTGCATCCATATTGGCAAAGCCATTACCATCTTTATCTAATACACCCCATCTGCTTCTGTAAATAAACCTGATTGATGCAGACCATCCGCTTGTAGCATCATCATAAAATACACGAAAATTAGCCATGTGCTTACTTCTGTTTAATAAGCCACTGTAATCTTTGGTAGTCATTAATCTGGCTGCTCCGTTCACCATATCTCTACCGTATATTTTGTTGTTTTTTATTTGTTCTAAAATATCTTTATCGCCTGTTTGAAGAAATTGATAGCCGCCGGATAACTTTATATTTTTAAACAACTGATAGGTTGTATTTATTTCTGCACCTTGTGTAAAAGCACTATTTACATTTACATAACTAAAAATAGAAGTACCGTTACTATTAACTGCAACTGGCAGGTAGTTAATAAGATTGGCAATATCATTTCTAAAAAAATTCAAGTCAATGTTCAACTTATCATTTGCATTTATTTTAGCGCCAAGGTTAAAACCACTAGATATTTCCGGCATTAATGATTTTATTTGATAAGCCGCAGGTAAAATATCAGCTACCAGCCCAAGCATTTTCTGCTCAAGTAAATTATTTACAGAAAATTCAGACGAGCCAAAAATACTATAGCCATCACCGGCATTGTTTAAAAAATTGAGGTATAGCTGACGGAAGTCGGGCGCTTTAAAACCTGCGCCATAAGAGGCATTGAGTTGAATTTTATTATTTAGTTTAACATTAGTAGAAAGTTTTGGGCTTAGGCGAGTAGCAAAGTCTGAATTATAATCGTACCGAAGCCCTGCTATAATTGTTAAGTTTTTTCTGTACACCCATTCATCTTGCGCAAATGCATGAAACATGTGCTGTTGCTTTGGTTCTCTGTACCTTGATGTATTTACATTTTGTACCGTATAACCGCCGCCAAAAGTGAATGTATTGTTTTTACTACAATCAATATCTGTTTGATTTTCTGCACGAAAAAAATACTGGTTAAAATTATCTGCATAATATTTTTTACCGTTGGCAATACTGTCTAATTGCTGAACAAAACTATAGCCACTGGCATATAAACGCAGTTGTGATTTAACAATATGAGAAAACCGATGGTATAAAACAGGGTTAATGTTATAATCTTTTACAGTACCGCTTCCGCCCACATTTAGTACTGGGCTGTTGATGGCATAATAGCTATCCTGGTTAGAATAATAATACCTGCTGCTTATTATAAGTTTGGTAGCTGGTGAAAAGTTATATGAAAATTTGAGTTGGTTGGTATAGCTGTAAAAAGGGTCAACCGTTTTTTCAGGCGTAGTCTTGTTAAGATCATAGCCATTGCTGCTATTACGATTGCTATAAAAATAAATTGCAGCTTTTTGCCCGGTATAATTGCCACTTAAAGCAACATCATTGTTATAAAAAGATCCAGTACGCAGTGTAGCCTGCAATTGTTTTCCCTGTAGTGGTTCTGTTATAATGTTTACAACGCCACCCATTGCCTCACTGCCATACAAGCTGGATGACGGACCTTTCACAATCTCTATTTTGCGAATATTTCCTATAGCAAACCTTGATAAATCCATTACCCCACCCTGCCTTCCAATGAGTGGTTCTCCATCAAGCAATATCATTGTATGATCTGGCGATAAGCCTTGCATTTGAATACCATTGCCAAAAATACCACCACCTACTGCACTGCTTCCAGAGCCGCTAGTAAGCAATAAACCTGATTGCTCCTGCAAAATTTCATTTAATCTTAGCGAGCCTGATAGCTGTATTAATCTACTGGAAATAACTGTTGTAGGGATTGCTACATTACTCAGCTTTCGCTCTGTACGGGTGGCAGTTACTACAATTTCATCTAACAAACTGGTATCCGGTAAGCTTTTTTGAGCAAAAACATACGTATTCGTAAAAAAACAAATGCAAGAAATTGAAGAGATACTTTTAAGTTGTCTGACGCTTTTCATTTAGAATGCAAAAATCACAAACTTAATCAGGAGAATTATCATGTATTTGTAAAAAGATTTTATTGAATAAAAATTAAAGTGCATTATTTAATTGCTCTTCAATTTTTACCAATGCCTGCAACATCTCTTTTTCAAGGGCAGGGTTGGTACTGGCAAATGCCTGGGTAGCATACCAAATCATTACCATTGCAACATAATCTTGCATATCCTTGCCTGCAAACTGTGTTTTGAACTCCACAATTTTTTCGTTAATAATTTTTAAGGTACTACGTATAAGCCCTTCATCTGCTGGCATTATCTTTATGCGATAAGTTCTATCGCCAATAACAATATTAATGGGTATAAGATCTGCAGTCATATTATTGGCCAAGCATTACCATGCATTTATCTATTTCTTTTATATATTGATTTATTTGTCTGTCAAATGCCTTTTTATCATTGTCATTCATAAGCCCTGCTGCTACTTTTAGTATAGCAACCTGCTGTCGCAACTGGTTAATAGTTTCCCCGTTAGTTACTTGCAGTGTGTTGGCTTTTTCCAGCTCTTGTTTTAGGCGGCTATTTTCTTTTTGCAATTGCTGGTATTGCTTTAGTAATTGCTGAAGTTTAACAGTAACCCGCCTTATATTGTCTTCCAAAAAAGCCATGCAACAATTTTGTTTTGGTTTTTAATAGGTGTTTGTAACTACCGCATCAGCGTATTCAACCATTTGTATTGCTGCATATTATTTCCTAACTTCTGCTCCCAGTTCATTTTCGTAGCAGGCAATTATTTTACCCATCATAGCATCAATTTCCTTGTCCGTCATTGTTTTTTCATCATCTGCAAATGTAAAATTGATGGCCATTGATTTTTTATTTACCCCTAATTTTTCACTTTCAAAAATATCAAAAAGGTTTACTGCTGTTAACTTATTTACTTTGGCAGCATACGTAGCCTTTTCAATGGCGGCATACTCAACTGCTTTATCTACCACTATGGCAATATCTCTTTGTGCCGATGGAAATTTGGGTATTTCTGCATAAACAGTAGTACTTTTTTTACTCAACGCCATTACTGTATCCCAATAAATATCTACATAAAATACAGGTTGCTTTATTTCAAACTTATCCAACACTGCTTTATTTACACTACCTATTTTTGCCACTATATCCTGCCCAATGGCAGCATTTAAACAAAAATCCAATGAACTATTTTGCACTTGTTCAAAACTTGTAAGCTGTAAACCCAATAACTGTATCAGGTTGTTAGCAACAGATTTAGCATAATAAATATCAGCTTTATCCCCTTTGCTTTTCCAGCTATCAGCGTGCTTTTTACCTGTTATATACAGTGATAAATGTTGCTGCTCCTGGTATTGCCCTGTTGCAGTTGTACTGTACGTTTTACCAATTTCAAAAAACTGTAAATCACTATTTTTTCTATTTAAATTATACGCAACGCACTCTAAGCCTGTTTCCATCATAGATGGCCGCATTACATTTAAATCTGCACTCAGGCTATTAATCATTTTAACAGTAGTAGCTAGTACATTAGGGGTAAAATACGCTGCATTGGTAATGCTATTGGTAAATATTTCGTTGAAGCCAATACCGGTTAAAGCCGCTGCTAGTTTCTCTTTATAACCTGCTTCTCTACCAAGCGTTTCTACAGCAGGAGACATATTGATAAAGGCAGGTATCTCCACATTATCGAATCCATCTATCCTCATTATTTCTTCTACAATATCAGCAGGTATGCTAATATCGGGCTTGCTAAAAGGAACCGCTATTCTTATATCATCGAGCCCTTCTTTTATTATCTCAAAACCAAGACCAGTTAAAATATTTTTAATAGTATCTCCATGATAATTTTTACCACTTAGCTTTTTAAGGTAATGATATTTTAAGGCTACCTCTGTTTTGCTTTTTGGAGAAGGATACACATCTATTAAGTCTGTTGTAATAGTTCCTCCGGCAATTTCCTTCAGCATTAGAGCAGCTCTTTTTAATACTACTACGGTACTGCTGATATCAACGCCTTTTTCAAACCGGGTTGCTGCATCTGTTCTTAAGCCGTGTTTAAAAGATGTTTTTCTGATAGAGATAGGATTAAACCATGCACTCTCTAAAAATATATTGGTGGTAGTGCCGGTAACGCCGCTATACAAACCGCCATAAACACCTGCAATACACATAGGTGCCCCTGCATTACATATCATTACATCGTCAGCGGCAAGTTTTCTTTCTTTTTCATCAAGCGTAATAAAGGCCTCACCCTCAGGCAAATTCTTTATAATAATTTTTTTGCCAATAATTTTATCTGCATCAAAAGCATGTAGTGGTTGCCCGGTTTCATGCAAAATAAAATTGGTAATATCCACAATATTATTGATAGGACGAAGACCAATACTTTTTAGCCTTTGCCGCAGCCACAAAGGACTTTCGCCAATGGTAACATCCTGTATGTAAATGCCTGCGTATCGTTGGCAACCGTCTATATTTTCTATGGTAACAGAAAAATTGGGTACAGGCTGTTCGTTTTTGGCAGCAGTATTTAGCGTTACGTTTTTGTAAGGTAATTTTACATGTAGTTCATTTTTATAATGATGCGATAGGTATGCACATACATCTTTTGCAACACCTAAATGGCTCATGGCATCCATACGGTTGGGCGTAAGGCCAATTTCATAAATAAAATCGGTGTAGGGTTTAAAATACTCAGATGCTGCTGTGCCAGGTAGTAAATCATTGGGCAATACCACAATACCTGCATGGTTTACACTTAAACCTATTTCATCTTCGGCACATATCATTCCAAAGCTTTCTATACCCCTGACTTTCGCCTTCTTCATAGTAACAGGCTCGCCACTTACCGGATAAATTGTTGCTCCAACTGTTGCTACTATTACTTTTTGCCCAACGGCTACATTTGGGGCACCACATACTATTTGCAAAGGTTCTCCACTACCAATATTTACCTTTGTGAGGTGCAGTTTATCTGCATCAGGGTGTTTTTCGCAAGCGATTACCTCACCTACTATAAGACCTTCCAATCCGCCTTTAAGCTCTTCATATTTTGTCAGGCTTTCTACTTCAAGACCTATAGAAGTTAAGATTTTGCTCAACTTTTCAGGATCTAATTTATCGGGCATTCCGGGCTGCCCCGCAGGCAGGTATTCACTCAGCCAATTGTAACTTATGGTCATTGATGATTGCTGTTTATACAAATAATGCTGCAAAGATAACTATTGACAGTTTATTGCATCATCACTTAAAAAAAGGTTGAAATTTTTAATATTTTACCAGTTTATCTGGTGAATGGCAAACTTTAAAAAATGTTACCGTAACATGTTAAAGGTCTATAAAAATGAAGTAAATCAGTACCTGTATTACTATGGTATCTTAACGATAAAAACAAGTGCAAAAAAAGTTGTGAAGGGTGCAGAAAAAAAAGTTGACGCCATTTTTCATGTTAATAAATTGTTACGTAATACGACTCCTTTTGAATATCGCCTGTTAATAATGATGGTAACAACTGGTGAATAACCTAATTTTGCGTGTTAACAGCATGTGGAAAATCAATATTAAAAGTTATGCAATGCCGGCTGTGGATAAACTGAATAGATTTTGACTCTATCTTAGCTGCCTCGCATTCAAAATCTACAGATATCCTTTTTGAAAATACTTTTTTTAATAATTAACTGTACCAATTTTTGAAAACAACGCAAACCAACATTCCCCTTATAGAACATAGAACAACTAATTAATTAAATGGAATTTACCAACATAAATAAAGACAGAAAAAGCCGCAGAAAAACATCCCTCGATTTGGGAAATATGGTTTTTGGAAAAATACCCCCGCAAGCTAAAGAGCTGGAAGAGGCAGTGCTGGGAGCTATTATGCTGGAGAAAGGCGCCTTTGATACTGTGGTGGAAATATTAAAACCCGAATGTTTTTATGCCGATGCCAATCAACAAATTTACCGTGCCATGCAATCGCTTGCCAACAAGGGTTTGCCTATTGATTTACTTACGGTTGTAGAGGAACTTAAAATAAAAGAAGAATTAGAGCTGGTAGGTGGGCCTTACTATGTATCCAAACTTACCAATTCAGTGGTATCATCTGCCAATATTGAAGCACACTCAAGAATAGTTTTGCAAAAATTTATACAGCGGGAGCTTATTCGAATTAGCGGAGAAATTATTGGCGATGCTTATGAAGATAGCACAGATGTATTTGACTTATTGGATGATGCAGAAAGCAAATTGTATGAAATTACCAATAATCACCTTCGCAAAAACTTTGATGATATTAATACCGTGCTGGTAAAAACCATTGAGCGTATTGAGGAAATGCGCAATAGAGATGAAGATATTACAGGTGTACCAAGTGGCTTCCCTTCGTTAGATAAACTAACTTATGGCTGGCAACCAACCGATTTAATCATACTGGCAGCAAGGCCATCTGTTGGTAAAACGGCCTTTGCACTAAACCTTGCCCGCACTGCTGCATTAAATACTAAAAAACCATACCCGGTAGCATTTTTTAGCCTGGAGATGAGTGCTGGTCAATTGGTACAACGTATTTTAAGTGCAGAGAGCGAGATTTGGCTGGAGAAAATTTCCCGGGGTAAGCTGGAAGAACATGAAATGAAGCAACTATATAAAAAGGGTATAGAGCGCCTTAGCAATGCCCCCATTTTTATAGATGACTCGGCTGCTTTAAACATATTTGAGTTAAGAGCAAAATGCCGCAGGTTAAAAAATAAGCACAATGTTGGCCTGATAATAATTGATTACCTGCAGTTAATGAGCGGTGGCGGAGATAATAAAAATGGTAACAGGGAGCAGGAGATTAGTAAAATATCAAGAGATTTAAAAGGACTGGCCAAAGAACTACAAGTACCTATTATTGCACTATCACAATTAAGCAGGGAGGTTGAAAAAAGAAAGGAAGGTGCTAAAATTCCACAATTAAGTGATTTGAGAGAATCGGGAGCAATTGAGCAGGATGCTGATATGGTAATGTTTTTATACAGGCCCGATTACTATGAGATTGCTACCAACGAAATGGGCGAAAGCAGTAAAGGTGAAACTTATGTAAAAATTGCAAAACATAGAAATGGTAGTCTTGATACCATCAAACTAAAGGCGCTGCTGCATATTCAAAAATTTATAGAAGATGAAGATGGCAGCAACGATTTTGGTAATAGTGGCGGCACTGCACCTCCTAGCGGTTTTAGGCCTGTAAAACCCTCTGAAAATGGAGGTGGCGCAAGTTTATACATTCAAAAAGGAAGCAAAATGAACGATGGAGCTTTTGATGAAGATGCACCATTTTAGTGCCGCTTAATTAATATGCTGCATTGGGCAGGTGAAGTGGATGCATTTCTAAGTATCGCTCCCGATTTCGGTAGATGGGTACACCCGACCGGGACTTGGCCTTGGTTGGTGTACTCACCAAACACTAAGTGCTGCAACAATTTGAAATGCACCCGATGAAGTAAACCAACATTGTATTGGCAAATAATTACTTATACTATACTGGAGAATGAATTTTAGATTTGTTCTCCCTTCTTATTTTTTATGGCGTTACCCTTTTTTTATATTGAAGAAATAAATACTACGGGCTCCATTGTTTTGAGTGAAGAAACATCTAAACATATAGTGCAGGTATTAAGGATGCAGCAGAACGAGGAATTGCATCTTACCAACGGTAAAGGGTATTTGCTACGCTGCAAAATTATTGACGGCAATAGAAAAAAATGTGTTGCAGAAATATTGGCATCTACTTACACCAAGCCACTTACTCCCGCAGTTTGTATAGGTATTTCACTAATAAAAAACAATACCCGGTTTGAATGGTTTTTAGAAAAAGTAACTGAAATGGGAGTTTCTACCATTATTCCGCTGCTTTGTGAACGAACAGAAAAACAAAATTTTAAGCAGGAGCGGATGAACAATATTTTAGTTAGTGCCATGCTTCAGTCTCAGCAGGTATGGCTGCCTGTATTACACCCGCCACAAAAAATAAACTCAATCATTACAACCAATCAATTTGATAGCAGGTACATTGCCCACTGCGAAGCAGAGAGTAATAAAGTACAACTTAGCCAACAAGGTGTAACTCCAGCTAAAAGCAAACTCATACTTATTGGCCCTGAAGGCGACTTTACAAAAGATGAAATTAGACTTGCATTACAATACCAGTTTATACCGGTAGCATTAGGTAATACGAGGCTACGAACAGAAACCGCAGGAATTTATGCTGCTACCATTTTACTATCAAACTCTTTACCTACACAATAAACTATTGTTAAGTATTTATTTTGCGCTATCATTATAGCCATCTGTTTCATCAGTTAGTACCGGACCGTTTAATTGAACTACCCTGCGTTTTTTTGCCCGGTTCAT
>Ga0105048_10014660_pt1 | contig 12200 bp, 7 predicted proteins | sample MAT05_FD_78382 | JGI IMG/M metagenome (GOLD analysis project Ga0105048, IMG submission 78382) | Freshwater microbial communities from Lake Fryxell liftoff mats and glacier meltwater in Antarctica - MAT-05 | ecosystem: Environmental > Aquatic > Freshwater > Ice > Liftoff microbial mat | place... | reverse complement strand
TCGCACCTTCACTGGGACTTTGTGTTCCAACGCCCGCAACATCTGATGACGCGCGCAGCGGCAGGGCATCAGGTGTTCTATATCGAAGAACCAGAGCATGCGGTAGGGCCTGCGCATTTTCGCATTCGCACCGTCGAATGTGGCGTAACGGTGCTTCGGCCCGTCTTAGATTTCGCTTTTGACCGGACAACCGTGGAGCGCCGTCTGCTTTCGGGGATTGTGGCGATGCTGGGCGCGCGAAAATTCGTGCATTGGTTTTACACGCCTCTGGCGCTGCCGCTGACCGAGGGCCTGCCGTGCGATGTCTGCGTATACGACTGCATGGACGAGCTTTCGAACTTTCGCTTTGCGCCCGCAAACCTTCCTGAACAGGAGCGGGCGTTGATGCGCAAGGCAGATTTTGTCTTTACCGGCGGTCGCAGCCTTTTCGCAGCCAAGCGCGACTTGCATCCTTCTGTTCACCTCTACCCTTCCAGTGTCGACGCCGAGCATTTCGGCTCGGCGCGCGGCACCCTCGCTGATCCCGCAGATCAGGCCTCAATCGCGCAACCCCGCGTCGGCTTCTTTGGGGTTATCGACGAACGGATGGATCTGGCACTTGTCGCTCAGGCCGCCGATGCTCTGCCGCAGGTCCAGTTCGTGATGCTGGGCCCGCTTGCAAAGGTGCAAGAGACCGATCTTCCCCGGGCGGCAAATCTGCATTGGCTCGGCCGCAAGAGCTATACCGAGTTGCCTGCCTATCTGTCGAATTGGCGGGCAGGGTGGATGCCGTTTGCCTTGAATGACGCCACGCGGTTCATCAGTCCCACGAAAACGCCTGAGTTCTTGGCGGCCGGATTGCCGGTGGTGTCCACTGCCGTGCCAGATGTCGTGACGGATTACGGCCAAACCGGTCTGGTCCGGATTGCCGATCGCGAGGGCATCGTCCGTGCGCTGGAATCCGTGCTGATCGGGGCGAGGCCAGGGTGGCTGGCCAAGGTGGATACGAAACTTTCGAACATGTCATGGGACGCAACCTGGGGGTCGATGCAGACGCGAGTGCAAGCTTGGCACCTTCTGTCAGCGGAGATGGCTAATGCATGACTGGTTGATCGTGGGCGCGGGCTTTGCGGGCAGCGTTCTGGCTGAGCGCATCGCCACGCAGCGCAACGAATCCGTACTGATCATTGATCGGCGTTCGCACGTGGCGGGCAATGCCCACGACGTTCATGACGCAGCGGGATTAATGGTTCATCAGTACGGGCCGCATATCTTTCACACCAACGCGCAATCCGTCGTCGACTATCTGTCGCAATTCACCACCTGGCGGCCCTATGAACACCGGGTGCTGGCGCAGGTGGACGGGGCGTTGCTGCCGGTGCCAATCAATCTCGATACCGTAAATCGTCTCTACGGTCTGTCCTTGGACAGCGCCGGAATGGAAGCGTTTCTCGAGGCTCGGCGCGAGCATGTGTCAGAGGTCGTCACGTCCGAGGATGTCGTCGTGTCCACCGTCGGGCGAGACCTGTATGAAAAATTCTTTCGCGGCTATACGCGAAAGCAGTGGGGGCTCGATCCGTCGCAACTTTCGCGAACCGTCACCGCCAGGATTCCCACGCGCACCAACCGCGACGACCGCTACTTTACCGACACCTTCCAGGCAATGCCGCGCCAGGGCTATACCACCATGTTCCGCAACATGCTCGATCACCCACTGATCCAGGTAGAGCTTGGTACGGTGTGGAAAACGGTGGCGGGGCGCGGTCTTGCCCGGCGCGTCATCTTTACCGGGCCGATAGACGAATATTTCGATTACTTTTTGGGCCGACTGCCTTACCGGTCGCTGCGCTTCGTTCACGAAACCCGCGATATCGAATGGGCGCAGCCCGTGGCCGTGATCAACTACCCGCAGACCGAAGAGTTCACGCGCGTGACGGAATACAAGCATCTGACAGGACAGGTGCATTCTAAAACCAGCCTCAGTTACGAGTTTCCGGCCGATGTCGGCGACCCGTATTATCCGATACCACGCCCTGAAAATCAGGCGCTGTACCGGCAGTACCGGGCCGCTGCCGACGCGCTGGCTGACACATGGTTCGTCGGACGCCTCGGGTCTTATCAGTATCTGAATATGGATCAGGTCGTGGGGCAGGCACTGGCCACCTTTGCGCGGATCAATTCCGAACGCGCGCCCACCGCCTTCGCGAGGCCAGCGGAATGACGGTGACGCGGCTGGTTGCAATTTCAGACTTTTGTACCCGCGTACCGCCGCTGCCATCTGCAGATCCGGTGCAGAACCCCGGGAAGGCATCCCGCCGTTCAGGCCGCGCGGTCACCGTGCGTGGAGGGTATCTGGAGCGCTTGCCACTGGCCGCCCTGCACGCCGGTCTGGTAGAGACGGCCGAAGTCTGGAGCTTTGCCGGCACAGACGAAGACACCTGCGGGCTGACAAAATCCCCCTACGGCATCGACCTTAGACAGTTTCGTGCTGAGGGTCACGGCGCACCCTATGGCTCGCGGCAGATGGAGGCGCACTTGCACCTGCACGGCGCGCCGGAAATCCTTTGCGTTTGGGGTCTGGGCGTGACCGAGGAAATCCTTGATCTTTGCCGCGACAGTATTCTGATCTACAACTCGCTTGACGTGGATGCGCTGCGCATTCCTCCGCAAATCAGTCGACATTTCGATATCTTTCTTTGCGGATCCGCAGCGCAAATCGTCGAGGTGCGCTGTCGCCACCCGGAGGCATTGACATCGATCCTTCCGATAGGGCCGGAGTTCGCCTCTCCCGAGACGTTTTGCCCGACCGGCGCGGAAAAGTCCGTGGACGTGATCTATGTAGCGGCAGCGCAGGCCTACAAGCGTCACGACATCTTGTTCGATGCGTTGGCCGCGTCTCCCGGAAAGATCTCTGCACTCTGCGTCATGGGCTATGGCGAAGATGCGGCGCAATTGCGCGACCGCGCGCAGGACCGCAGGCTGAACGTGGAGTTCGTCGGGCCACCCGGGGTGACCCATGACGAGGTCAACCGTCTGATGAACCGCGCGCGGATCGGCGTGGTCTGCGGTGAAAATGACGGCGCGCCTGCCATATTGACCGAATACATGCTGGCAGGCCTGCCCGTTCTTGCAAACGAGGCGCTGCGCTGCGGGCTGCAATACATCCGCCCCGATACAGGCATGACCGCCCCTGCCCACGGTTTTGCCGCTGCAATCGGGGATATGCTGGCCACGCTGGAAAAGTTCGACCCCCGACCAGTGGTTCTGAAAAACTGGTCTTGGGACCATTCTGTCAACCGCCTTGCCGATCTCGTCCAGACGGCGCGTCTGCGGCGCGGGACGCTGGTTCCCCGCAGGCTGGGCCGGTCATGAACCGGCAACTGGGCCCGCAATTGGGCATGACCCTCTCTGGCAGCGCGCCGGTGCAGGTCCTCATGGTGACAGACAGCCGCGACCCTTCGGGCGTGGGCCACCACATGATCACGCTGGCCCGGCATCTGGGGCCGGGTTTTGAGCCGATGCTGGGTTTTGCGGCTGGTCCGACGGCAAACGATTTCATCGCCCTCGCCCGTGCGTCTGGGGTCGAGGCATGGGTAGTGAAGGACGAAGACTGGTCTGCCTGGATCACGGCGCGGGGCGCCAACCTGTTGCACGTCCACGCGGGGATCGGCTGGGAAGGACAGGCGCTTGTCGCCATCGGCCGCGACGCCGGGCTTCCCATCTTGCGGACAGAACATCTGCCTTGGCTGATTACCGATCCGATCCAACGGCAGGACTATGCCGTGGGGCTGCGCGGTGTCGACCAGGTGCTGACTGTCTCCCACTCATCTGCGCAGAGCCTTACCCTGGGGCTGGCGCATCTGGGTGCAACTCCTCCCATCCGCGCTATCGCCAACGGTGTAAGCACGCCTTTGCCACGGGTGGGGCGCGCAGAAGTTCGGCGTGCGCTTGGCCTTGGTCCGGGCGCGCGACTTATCCTGCATGTCGGCAGGTTCACCGCGCAAAAAGCGCAAGATACATTGGTTGCGGCCTATGCCGACCTGTGCCGCGACATACCCGACCTTTGGCTGATGATGATTGGCACGGGCGAGACGCGGTCTCGCATCGAGAACCAGGTGTCAGCTCTGGGTCTTGAACGCGTGCTGATCCACGACATCCGCGTTGATATGGCGGATGTGATGCACGCAGCCGATCTGTTCGCGCTGCCGTCGAGGTTTGAGGGCCTGCCCCTCGTGCTTCTGGAGGCGATGGCCCTCGGTCTGCCTGTCGTGGCCACCCGCGTGGCCGGGATCGTGGATACGCTGGGGCGCAGCTACGCAGGCCTTGTGCCGCCCGGTGACGTCCCTGCACTTGCCGCCGCAATGGCGGCACGCCTGACAGACGCAAACGCAATCCGGGCCGAGAGCGCGGGCCTCGCCACGCGCTACTGTAACAGTTTTACCGCCGAACGGATGGCGGCCGAAATTGCCCGGGTCTATCGCCAGACGCTCCGCCGTCGGATTGCAATTCTTGAACCGCCGCTGCGACAGACCACCCCTCGCCCGATCCGCCAAAGGACAGCCGCTACCATGCAGACACTCACCCGTATCGGATTTATCGGAGCGGGCGGCATCGCCCAGAGACACCTTCGCGTGCTGGCCGATTTTTCCGATGTACACATCGTGGCAATCGTAGATCCCGACCAACACCGCGCCGACGCTGCGGCAGCGCCGATCAGGGCCCGGGTCTACGCCGATGTCGACGGGATGATCGCGGCCGAAGAGCTTGACGCATTATTCATTTGCGTGCCGCCCTTTGCGCACGGCCCGGCCGAGCGGTCGGCAATCGCCGCTGGCTTGCCGTTTTTCGTAGAGAAGCCCGTGTCGCTGGATTTGGAACTGGCCGAGGCGATTTCCAACGAGGTGCGCGCTGCAGGGCTGGTTACGGCAGTAGGCTATCACTGGCGCTATCTGGATACGGTAGATGCCGCCAGACGCGCCGTGGCAGACCGGCCCGCGCAGCTGATTGTCGGGCATTGGCTCGACGGCACGCCGCCGCCGGACTGGTGGGGGCAGATGGCGGGATCGGGAGGGCAGTTCGTCGAGCAGGTGACACATGTGATTGACGCCGCACGACTTCTAGCCGGAGGGGTATGTGCCGTCTATGCGCAGGGCAACCATCTGGCGCGCGGTCAGTTTCCATCGCTTGACGTGCCGACCTCGGGGGCGGCGACGCTGACATTCGAAAATGGTGCGGTCGCAACGCTGAGCGCGACCTGCCTTCTGAACTGGAACCACCGCACCGGGCTGCACGTATTTGCCGACGGCTTGGCCATCGAGCTGTCTGATATGGAGGTGATGTTAGATACCGGACATGGTCGCCACCCCCGCCCGGCAGAGGGAGATCCGGTATGGCGCGAGGATCGCGATTTCATTGACGCAGTACAAGGCAAGCCCGATCATATCCGCACCACTTATTCCGATGCCCTTGAAACCCATAGGATTGCTCTGGCCGTTGCCCAGTCGATGCAGTCGGGCGCTGTGATCAGCCTGACCCCCGCCCCTCCCGCCCCACAGCCCCGTCCAGGCCTGCTGCGTCAACGCCCGGCCCGCCGGGATGAGCATCGCCGGATCCGTTCCCTTGGGATCGAGGCGCCGGGACGAGCCTATCTTTTCGATTATGACGAAGGCCCCGCGACCGGCGGGCAGGTGCGGCTTGACCTTTGCTATTCGGGGTTTTCGGCAGGAACCGAACTGACGTTCCTCAAGGGCACGAACCCCTATCTGCAGTCACGTTGGGATGACGAAACCGGGGTATTTCGCGAAGGCGAGCCGGGCCTGCATTTTCCGATCCCGTTCATGGGCTATATGGAATGTGCGCGGGTCATCGACAGCCACGCTGAAGGATTTGCAAATGGACAGATCCTTGGTGCAACCTTCGGCCACAAGACTGGTCACACCGCTATTGCCGCGACCGAACACCTTGTGCCGCTGCCCCCGCACATGGACGCTCTTCTCGGCATCTTCGTCGCGCAGATGGGTCCTATTGCGGCCAACGGCATCTTGCATGCGGCGGCTGTGTTCGGCGGGCCCGGCGCTGAATTCGGGGCAGGTGTCGCTGGAAAGCATGTCGTCGTCTGGGGCGGCGGCACTGTCGGTCTGCTGACGGCGCTTTTTGCGCGCGAGGCGGGCGCTGCGGCGTTGGTCGTGGCCGAGCCCTCGCCCTTTCGTCGTGCCATAGCCGAGCGGCTGGGACTTTCCGCGATGTCGGAGGGCGAGGCCTGGCAGCACGCCAAATCCTGGAACGATGGGGCTTCCGGTCGCGGTGCGGATGTGGTGTTCCAGACGCGGGCGCATGCAGAAAGCCTTCACCTGGGTTTGCGGGCGCTGCGACCCCAGGGTGTGTTGATTGATCTGGCCTTTTATCAGGGCGGCATGACCGGCGTCCGCCTGGGGGAGGAGTTCCATCACAACGGACTGATGATTGCCTGTGCCCAAATCGGCCGTGTCCCGGCGGGAATGGCCGAAGCGTGGACGCGCCAGCGCCTGTCCGAACAAACCCTGGAACTGTTGGTCCATTGCGGGGAGGCGATACGCGATGCGATGATTACCCACGTCGTGCCATTTGCCGAGGCCCCTGACTTTCTTGGTCATCTTATCGACAAGCGACCCGAATTCCTTCAGATCGTTTTCGCGCATTCGCCATGAATTTTGCCAGGACCCATCCGGTGGATCGCCCCGTTCGTATCCTATTCGTCTTTGCCTGGCTCGTTGTTGGCGGTGAAGAAACCGAGGTGCGCTTGCTGGCACGCTCCCTCGACCCCTCGCGATTCCGCATCGAAGTCTTGCCCTGTTTTCGCAAGGATGGGATGCCGGACCAGGCCTACAGGCTGCTGGAAGACGCCGGGGTGGCGGTCGATACCACCGCGCTGGATTTGTCTTTTGAAGACACGGTGCGCTATCTGGAGCGTAAGATCGCAGGCTATGAGATCATCGTTTCCTGCCAGAACGTCGCGGACATTTATCCCGCGCTGGAACGGCTGTGCCACCGCCCCCCGCTGATCGAACACGGTGGCCTCGTGAGCGAGGCCGAATCCGGTCCCAAACACTTCACAACCCGCTACGTGGGTGTCTGCACCTCGATACGCGATGCCGCAGCGGCAAGTATGCCTGGGCGCGCGCATCATGCCAGGCTGATCCCCTCAATGGTCGATCCGGACGAACATGACCCCGCACAGCGCGACATCATGCGACAGGCATTGTCGGTGGCGCCGGATCAGGTGCTGGTAGGCTGGGTTGGCCGCCTGGACGCCAAGAAAAGGGTAGAAGATTTCATTGACGCCGCGGCAATTCTGCGCATCCAGCATCCCGAGGCGCGGTTTGTCGTGGTAGGCGGCCCTGACGCATTCATGCCGGAATATGCCCGAAACCTGCGTGAACGGGCAACAACACTTGGTCTTGACGGTGTAATGCAGTTCCTCGGAGACCGGGACGACGTGGCAAATCTGATGTCTGCAATGGACATTTTCGTATGGCTGTCACGTGGCGAGGGTATGCCCCATGTCATCGCAGAAGCGGGCGTTGCAGGACTGCCTGTTATTGCGACCGCCGATAATGGCGCAATTGAACAGATAAGCGACGGGCACAGCGGGCTGTTCGTGGCGCATGAAAGCCCCTCCGAGGTTGCGGGTCAGATCGCTCGATTGATCGCTTCGCCGGATTTGCGGCGGAGTCTGGGCGAAGCGTTGCAAGCCCATGTCATGGCGACCTATGCCACCTGTGTTGTCGTACCGCAGTGGGAGGCAATATTCGATGAGGTTCTGGCAGAAGTTATACGACCTGTACCTAGGCTGTTCCAAAGCTTCGTGCAAGGCGGCTTTGAATGCTCCACCCATAGGCTCGTTAGCGGTCGCAGGCTGGACATTGTCGCGTCGACGGGACATGATCTGCACGCCACTGCCGATTACCGCCAGCTGGGCGAACTCGGTCTGCGCAGCTTTCGGGACGGACTGCGGTGGCACCTTATAGAGCCTTCGCCGGGCTGCTACGATTTCTCCAGCTTTCGACCGATGCTGCGGGCGTCCATTGCAAGCGGCGCTCAAGTCATCTGGGATCTGATGCACTATGGCTGGCCCGACGGTCTTGACATCTGGTCCGCGGCCTTCGTCGATCGCTTTGCCGCTTTTGCTCGCGCCGCGGCAACCGTGGTAGCGGCGGAGTCCGATGACGTGCCGTTCTGGTGCCCGGTCAACGAGATATCGTTCCTGGCGTGGGCTGGAGGAGATGTGCGCTACCTCAACCCCTTTGCCTCCGGCCGCGGGTTCGAGCTGAAGGTGCAACTGGCGCGCGCCTCCATTGCCGCCATGCATGCCCTGCGCGAAGTGGATCCTCGCGCGCGTTTCGTGCATTGCGAACCGTTGATCGCTGTCAACCACGATCCCCGCACTGGCCGCCCCCTTTGGGAGTCCGAAGGCTGGCATCAGTCGCAGTTTCAGGCGTTCGAGCTGATCATGGGACGGCTTTGGCCTCAGGTCGGGGGTGACCCGTCTTTTCTGGATATCGTCGGGGTAAATTATTACTGTAAAAATCAGTGGATCCATTCCGGATCGACGATCGACATCGACCATCCGCTGTACCGCCCGTTCGGCGATCTGCTGTTCGAAATTTACGCGCGCTTTAAGCGGCCGGTTCTTGTTGCGGAAACCGGAACAGAAGGTCCAGGTCGGGCAAGCTGGTTTACCTATATTGCGGCAGAAGTGGATCGGGCCCGAAACCGCGGCGTGCCCGTCGAAGGGATCTGCCTTTATCCGGTGCTGGATCACCCCGGTTGGGATGACGACCGCGCCTGCCCCAACGGGCTTTTGTCGCAAGGGTTCGTCCAAGGTCGGCGACTGCCCGAGCAGAACCTAGCCCGCGCCGTGCTACGCGAGGCGGCACGCCATCGCGATCTGCCCGGATTTACTGCGCCGAGGACGCAGGGGGCAACGCGCCTGACCGGGACAACGGCCAAAGTCACGGCATCCCCGGGTTCCGGGGAACCGAACCTCGGCCTGCAGAGTTAGCCGGAGCAACCCGTTCCGTCGGTCGGGCCAAGCGAAAGCCACGTCACTTCTTCAGGAGCCCAAGCCATGTCATTTTATGCCACTGGAGCTATAATCTTCTGGTTGATCCTGCTTGCAATCTCTGTCTTCGGTTATTTCAATTCCTCCCGTCAGGCGGATATCTTTGACCGGCATGCACGCCGCCCCGATGGCACCCGCGGCGGCGATGACCGCATGATTGCCGATCGCCGCGCGTATTGATGTCTTGTGGCGCGGCCTAGGCCGCGCCAATACCCCCTGACAGACACAAGGCCGCACATGACGCTGAAAATCGCGATTGTCGGCGTAGGGCCTGACGGCTTTTTATCTTCTCAAGGGATTGATAGCGTCGCCTACTCCTCTCTTCATCAACTTGTTTGAAGCTTCGGGTCTTGCCGGTGTCGGAATGCCCTACAGCCCGGATGCCACGCATCCCGTGATGCTGGCCAACATTGCCAGTATCGAGATCCCTCCTCTGACCATGCCCCTTATCGAATGGAACAAAACCCAACCCTCTGCCTTCCTTTCCGTGTTCGGAGTTGATGCGAACCAAATCGCTGACAGGCATTTCATGCCTCGATTGTTGCTGGGCGCTTATTTCCGCGATGAGCTCGACCAGCTTTCAAGCGTTGGGATGAGGAAGGGACACAGGATTCGGCTGCGAGAGAATACCCGCGTGATCGACGGCGAACTCTCGGGAGCGGATGTGCGGCTTACCGATCGTACAGGTGGTGATCCTGAACTTTTCGACCACGTTGTTCTGGCCTCTGGTCACGACTGGCCCGACGACGACGGGAAGTTCCGCATTATGCCGAGCCATTGGTCCGGGCTCATTGATCAGCCGGTTCCAGCGGGCCGAACGGGAATCCTTGGTTCTTCGCTTAGCGGGACACGGAGATTTCATGGTGGTGCCCTGATGTCCGGTGAGTCCGGGGGATGGACCCCACGTATACCTGTCGCTGCGCGGCTGGCCATCACGCTCATGGCGCGCACGGGTATTCTGCCAGAGGCGGACTTCTATTGCCCGTTGCCCTATCTTTATCTTGAAGTGTTTACTCCTGCTGCTGTGACTGCTGAAATCGCCTCAGGTCCCGATGGCATGCTCGACCGGCTTTTTACGCTGTTCGTCGCGCAGTTGCGCTACAGTGACCCTGATTATCCTACACAGCTTCAGGAAACGGGACTCCTAACGGCTGACACAATAAACGCAGCATGCTTTGCTCCCCGCCGGGCAAGCGACCCTTTCCTGTGGGCGAAAGGAAACTTGCAGGCTGCGGAGGCCGACCAGACCGCGCGGCACATCGTTCCCTGGCGCTACGCGATCTTGCGCATGCATATGGTTTTCGAACCGGCGGTCCCGTTGCTTGATCGTATTCGTCCGGTCTGACTGCGGTCAGCGCGCATTCCATGGCAGCAGTTCATCGATGCGGTTGATCTTGTGGTCTGAGATACGCGCCAGCGTTGCGGCGAGCCACGCCCTTGGATCGACGCCGTTCAGCTTGGCGGTCGACGCCTTCGCGGTCGAAGATCCGGCTCTGGCGATACAGCGGCAAATGATCGGCGTTCAGCGGGCTTACGCGGCCCCACTGGGGCCACGGTCCCCCTTCACTTGTTGACCAGCACATGGGCGAGAAGGCCCGGATCCCGTTGCCTGACAGGCGAATGCCGGCATTCGCCGAGAAGGGGCCGCCCGCGCTCGATTGAGCGCGATGGCAGCGGTGCTTGGGTGAAGCAATCGCAACAGGAACAGGCGAAGCGCGGGCGAACGATCTGGTTCACAATGTCGAGCCATTGTCCGCCATCTTCGCCCAACCGGTGCAGCCTGCCGCCGCATTTGGCGCATTCCGCGCTGCCGGGTGTCAGTTCGACCTCGACGCGGAGAATATGGTCCGGGGTCGGTTTGCGCTTCGGCTTGTCGGCGGGTGCGTCCTCGGGCAGGCGCAGCTTTGCCGTCATCGCCGCGATGGCGATCTCGCGCGCCATTGTCCTCGGACCAATGGCGGACTATGGCGCGCTCTCCGGCGCCAACTGCAACTGTTCGGAAGTCTCGGACGGTAAGGAGGGTGAGGAGGATCAGAAATCGATCCGGGGGATCGATTTCCCGACGAACCCGAAGCGATGGGCGCGATGGCCTGCCAACTGATGCTGCAACTTTGCGATCAGCATTGCCCGCGCCTTCACTTCGGCCAGAAAAAGCGCGGTGAACGCCCTCAGTCCGGCGGGATCTTCCGGCAGTGATCTGGAAATATCCAGCTTTGTTGATTGTAGCAAAATAGGGCTTTTGCGGGAATCCAAAAATTGCAAATCCCTCAATTCATCCTGCCATCAAATGCGGCCTGGTCCGCTGTGGCAACCGCCACTTGCGCCGGGGATTTGATCCACTGGATCAAATCCTGATCCTCCTCACCCTTCCAGCAGCATCGCCAACCGGGCAGGGGTCAGCGCGATCTTGCCATCCTTTGCCGAAGGCCAGACGAACCGGCCCTTCTCCAGCCGCTTGGAGAGTTGCCATTGGAACGCCGTGGCCAGCGGCGCTCGAACCGATGGCGCAACCGCTGGCAACTCCGAGAGACGATGGCGACGCAGGCCCCTTCTTGCGCCATTGTCGCTCGGGCCGATGGCGCGACAATGGCTCACCCACCAGATGATCCTGATCAGATCGCCCTGCCGCCCGCGGAAACACGAACATGTGGCCGCTGAACGGATTGGCCTGCGCCGTCTGCTCGGCCTGCGCAGCCAGAGAGGCAAAGCCTTTGCGCATGTCCGTCACTCGCTCGACCGTCGCCAGTGGGCTCGAACCAATGGCGTATCCGCTGGCAACTCCTCGGACCAATGGCGGAAATGGTCTCGCCCAGCCAGACCTGCGCTTTCATCGGACCCGGGATCATCCCGACAGGCCACGGATCAGCCGGGCCAACGCCTCGGGATCATAGACCCCGCTGACACGAAGCCGATGCCCACCGGCAATCTCGATCTCAAGCAGGCAACCGGGCAAGGCGCTGTTCGGCAAGACAGGTCGGGCAGCTTCCGAACGGGTCGGGTTCACAATCTCAATGGGCAAGAAAACCGCTGTGTCCAGAGCGCCTTGCACCGATCCGGGCGCATAGCGTGCATCACGCAACCATTTGAAGATCATGCTGGCATTCAGCGCAGACCGCCGCGC
>Ga0105048_10014659_pt1 | contig 12201 bp, 11 predicted proteins | sample MAT05_FD_78382 | JGI IMG/M metagenome (GOLD analysis project Ga0105048, IMG submission 78382) | Freshwater microbial communities from Lake Fryxell liftoff mats and glacier meltwater in Antarctica - MAT-05 | ecosystem: Environmental > Aquatic > Freshwater > Ice > Liftoff microbial mat | place... | reverse complement strand
TGCCCGAGCACTTCCGCCAGAGTCTTCGTGTTCGTCTGAATCATGGGGTCACATCCTCATCGAGTGAATCGGGCAACTTTCTACCGCACCCGCCCAATCGTAAACTGCGTGTGTTTCGCCGTCGCCTTCGACACCACGTAACCCTTCGTCTCCGCGAACTCCTGAAGGATCTTGCCCGCGCGGTCGCCGTCGATTTTGCCGGCGTGAGCGTGCAACAGGTAGCGCAGCGTTAGCGGCTCTTTGCGTGTCGTCGTGATCGGCCCGTCCATGCAGGCCGAGGCGCCCATCCAGCCATCCTCGCGGACGTGCCATTTCACGGGATGCCCGGGATTGCTGGGGTGATCGAAGTAGGTGATCCCTTCTGATTTCTCCTTGGCCACGGGACCGCTGTAGTCCATCCATTTGGCGGGCTTGCCGAAAATGGCCGGCTCTCCCGTGGCGCCTTCGCTATTGGTGATTGCGCCGCCGCCGAAGAACTCCGAGATGTTCTTGGCCACGCGCACGGCCAGGAATCCAAAGTTCGTCTTGCCGAACTCAAGCGTCTCGGCCACCGGCTTGAAACTTGCTTGAATTTCGACAAAAGTCTCATTCTCCAGACCAGGCCGCACACCGACGACGAGTTCCTGTTCGAGTAGTTCTTTGGGATTGTGCCCGTCGTACCAGTTCAAAACGACCGCCATGGATGCCTGTTCTTCACCGTCCTGATAGCAGAGCCATTCCTTCTGGCGGATGAACGGCGCGACGGCTTGGGGACGATCGGTCCAGAAGTTGATGCCGAGTGCTTTTTCGTGAGCGAACCAGATCGAACGGTGATGATCGTGATTCGGCGCGCCGGGATGCCCCATGCGCGTCAGCGACGACCCCGATGGGCCGATGAGAGGGTATAGAAACGGTCGTGGATATTTGGGATCGAAATGCCAGCGCAGCCGCTCGGCACCTTCAATTCTGAAGGAAGCCTGATGATCGGGAAGAGGGAGAACTTCGCAACGAGGGAGATTCATGGGAGGATCCCGGGAGTAACAAATGCCTATACGGAGGGGGACGTTCCGAAACGTCCCCCTCCATAGGCATCGTTATTCTAGGAGCTTCCCTTTCGAATATCACTCAATCGTCAACAGTGCCTTCGCGGTCTCACGGCGGACTTCTTCATCTGGGTCGAACAGAAGTGGACGCAGGGCTGGCAACGCGTCTTGGGATTTCTTGCCAAGCGAGCCGAGATACATCACGGCGGTTTTGCGCGTTCGCGCCACATCGGATTTGAGCACAGCGGCCATCGCGGGAACAGTCTGGGCGGAATCGGCATTGATCTGCGACAACGTCCGGATCGCCAGCACGGCCTGATCAGGGTCGTCGCGAGCAGCGAGTCTCAGAATGCCCGAGGTTGCGGGCTTGCTCGCGGACTGGCCTTTGCTCAGTGCGGTCAAGGCTGCGAGACGAACGTCGAGATCCGAATCTTCGACGCGAGCGGCCAGGGCTCGGACTACGATGTCCGTCACCGTCGGCGTCGAGCCCGGCAGCAGGCGGCCGAGCGTGCGCGTCGCGACCCAGCGGACGAACACGTCCCTGCTGCGTGAAGCCTGGATGATCTCGTCGAGTTGCGGCCGGGCGTTCGCGCCTTGATGTTCGAAGGCCTCGATCGCCGTGAGGCGAACCGCCTGCGAGGGATCATCGAATCGTTTGGCGAGCTCCGGCAACAGAAATCCGACGCCCGATCGCAAACCATCTTCGGGCGGAACCTTATCCACGTAGAGCGCGAGATCATCTGGTTGTGACAAGCGGCTGGCCAGTCCCAGAGCTCGGGCTTGTGCGACTGCTTCAGCGGATTGCACCGCGGCCAATCGCGTCTCTGCCCGTTTGGATGACAGGGCATTCACCAGCGAAGGCGCCGCCTCGTTCAAGGCATCGAACACCGGCTGAAGCATGAGCCATTTCAATTTGGCCTCAAAGGGATCGATGATCTTGGTCTCAGTATTGCTCGTGACGGGATCGGGGAGCGTTTCGCTAACTACTTGCGCGAAGAGCCGCACCCCTTCGGCGCCATTGGCTTTGACCATGTCGTCGTCATCACGGAGAGCCTGAGCGAAGAGTGGCAGCAGTCTTTTGGCGTCGCTTCCCAGACTGACGAAACTGGTTTCGCGGGTGATCGTGGCCTCGACCCAGGCTCGCACCCAAATCAGCGCGACCGCCGAACCTGCCGAACCACCCACGGAGCTCATACTCCCACTCGCAGTGATGATCGGGCGGCCAAACAAGTGAATCGATCCCGTGGCGACTTCAATAAGAGCTGAGCTTGCGGCGCGACGAACGACCGGGGATGGCGAACTCATGAATTCCTTGAGCGCCGATGCCGCGTCCTCCGCGCTCGGCGCCAATTTGCCGTAGGCGCGGATCGCCAGAGCCTTGCTCTCGTTGTCCTTTGTTTGCCGAGCGTACTTGATGATGTTGATGATGGTCTTTTTGATATCGGCCTCGGTCAGGCCCAGCTCCGGGATCAGCACGAGTGCCGCCCGCTGGCGATCGACATTCGGGCTTTCGAGTGCTGCTTGAATCTTGGCGGAGAGGTCAATTTCCTGGGCCGATCGGGCCGGAGCGGCGTGGAAGACGCTCGCCGACATGAGAACGACCATCAGGACTCGACGATTGAAATGGAGTTGCACGTCCCGGCTCCTCGTTGATGACAACATCTTCTCTAGGTTAAGAATGACCGGAGACCGGGCCACTGTCTAGCACCGAACCGGTGGTCAGTTCAAAGCTTGATGGATTTTGGTCATCGCCAAACCGGTTCTGCCGAGTGGTCTCATTGGGCAAATTACGGGGACGGCACAAGAGTCTTCTTTCGCACCAGATATAGCGAGACCTGCATCCGCGGCCCTTCATGATGCCGGATCGGTTGAAACCCGTCGTAAAACTCGGGAATCGTCCGGAACGGCCATTCATCATACCAAATGAATGTGTGCTTCCGCTCGGCCCAGGCATCATTTAAGAGGATTAACTGTGCGAACGGACGTGATGAATCGGGAACTATCAGCCAGTCGCCCACTTCGATGATCGTATCATCCGGTTCGACCGCACGAGCCCCCTCTTGTTCCGCATAGTACTGGAAGCCCCAGTGGCCGGTGAACCAGATCTGTGACCTTGGGTGATCTTGGGCTCGAATCCACGCACTTGTTTCCAGAGCCGCTCGCTTCTCGATCTGGGCATCGCGGTAATCGGTTACGAAGTAAAGCAAACCGAACAGGAGCCCGACCAGCGTTGACGCGAAGACCAAACGCCGGCGATTGGGATCGTCCCCTTCGCGAGCCAGCAGGCGGCCGACCAGCAACGTCGCGACAACCAGAATGCCCATCACGCGCCGCGCGGCCGTAAAGGTCGTCAGCAGAAAGCAAGCAGCCAATTCGACGAGCAACCAGCCGATCAGAAGGCGTTCCGCTGCGCCTCGTCGATCGCGTTTCAACAATTTCCAACTGACTGCCAGCAGGGTAACGGTGAACAGGGAGCCGTTGATCCCCATGGCAATCGTGCCCAGCGAAACTTCGTCGCGGGGAAGATGCATCGCTTTCATAAAGACCGCCCAGCGGTCGGGGACGAAAGCCAGGATGACGAATTCTACGATGAAAAACCCCAAAACACCAAGCACCAGCCGACGGGATCGGCCCAGTGCGGTCAGCGCCAGAGCGATCAGCCCGGGCGACAGGCCGCCGACGATGCCGATCAACGGCATGACCTGCTCCAATTGCTGAACAACAGAAGCCGACACTTCGCCGACAGAACCCTCCCGAACGGGACCCGTGTCCGGTGTGCGTTGGCGCCGCTGTTGAAGCTGGTGCAGAAAATGCGAGCGGCCGTAGACCTGAGCGAGATAAGCCTCCCAGCCCACGAAGATCGCCATGGCCAAAATGCTGGCGATCAACCCCGCACTGCGCCGCCGAGCGATCGAGTAGCCCATCATCAAGACGACCGACGTCGCACCGGTGTACTTGGTCTGGCTCGCGAGACCGGCCAGCACACCCGCGAGCAGCAACATTCCCCAGCGCCGCCGTTCACCATCTAGCGCTTTTAGAAACACGACCACGGCCGCGAGATTTAGTGCGACGGCAGGAATGTCGATCATCACATTCAAACTCGGCAGGAACGCGGGGGAGAGGATCGTCACGGCCAACAGCGGTTTCTCGAATCCTGGCGAGAACCGGCGAAAGAGGGCGGCCAGCGATGCGGTGAAGAGAAGACAGAAGGGGAAGAGCCAGAGTTTCAGCGCGACGAGATCCATGCCGAAGAGACTGGTCCCGACGGCGAGCCAGTAGGGGACGACCAACGGCGAAAGCAGAGTGAACGCCCCTTGGGAATGAAAGTACCAGATGATCCGGCAGCCATCAGGCGGTGGGCCGAATGGTTTAGCGGGATTTTCTTGAATGTTCAAGGCGAGCGACAGGTAGGCGTAGTCATCCGTGACCGCCGGCTTCCAGGCGTTCATCAAGCAAAACAGAACCGCACAGGGAAGCGGAGTCAGGATCCAGACAAGCGATCTCATCATCAACCTGAAAGAAGCAGAATGGACAAAGGATGAATTATGAATTGGTTGTGAGGTCGTCCTCGCGCGAGACGTGGCGAACCTTGATCTCCACGGATAGAATCACACCAATGCCTGGCGTGTGCTGGAGCAACAACCCACTCGCTCTCGCGATGGAAAGAAGCAATGACCACGACCGCGAACGACGACGAATGGGAAGAAGACGACGAAGGCGAGGATGAGGACACCATCCCTTGCCCCTACTGTAAGGCCGAGATCTACGACGGCGCCGAGCAATGCCCCAAGTGCGGCCGGTATATTTCCGAGGAAGACGCACCCGCCGAGGCGAAACCGCGCTGGATCGTCATCGCCTCCGTGCTTTGCCTGGTGATCGCGATCTTGTGGGTCTGGAAAGGGTGAAGCCTTCTCTTGGGCCTATAGAATCATTTCATGCGATCCGCATCCCTCCTCATCCTGTTGTTCCTGACAGCTTCGGCGTACGGCAATCCCGCGCCCGAAGCCAAGGCGACGGATGCCGAGATTCGCGAGGCGATCGCCAACCTCGACCATGCCCAGTACAAGGTGCGCTCGCAGGCGGTTAAGAAGCTCCTGGCTCTCGGGACCGCCGCCATCGAACCGTTGCGCCAGGCGGCCGAGACTGGTTCGATCGAGACGGCTGATCGGGCGATCAAGATCATTCTGGAACTGACCGTGAACGGCAGCGACGAAGCAAGCCGAACCGGTCGCGAGGCCTTGCAGCGCCTGATCAAGGCGAAAGGGCCGGCCCGTGAACAGGCGCGTGATGCCCTGGCTCGCATCCGCAATCAGGCCGTCGATCAGATGGAGCAACTTGGTGCTCGGTTCCATTTCATTGATGACAGGATCCGGGCCGTCTACTTCGACAACGTTGAAAGGCTCGACAAGGTCTTACCACTCTTGCGCGAGATCCCCGAGATTGAAGAGATTTCACTCTCGACGAAGAAGTTTGGCGACGCCCAGATGCATCACCTGCTGCCGCTCAAGAATCTGAAATGGTTGAACCTCTTCGAATCGGACGTCGGCGACGAGTCGCTCAAGCTTCTGAAGAACTTTCCCGATCTCGAATCGATCCCGATGGGGCATACGCGTGTCACCGATGCCGGGTTAGCTCATCTGGTGGGGCTCAAAAAACTCGACTATCTCGGCTTACGCGGCAACGCCGTCACCGACGCGGGGCTCATCCATGTAGCCAAGATCACGTCCTTGACGTCGCTCACGCTTCAGGAAACCAAGATCACCGATGCGGGGATCGGCAGGCTGACCGCACTGGAAAAACTCTCGAATGTACGCCTGCAGAACACGGCCCTGACCGATGAAGGCCTGCTGAAACTACGCGACATGGAATCGCTAACCCGTCTCGACTTGACCGGATCGAAAGTGACGGCCGCGGGGGCGGAGGCGATGCGTCAATCCAATTCGTCGATTGTGATTATACTTCGTGAGGGTGATTGAGAAAATTATGAAGTTCCCCGACTTGATTAGCGAAGCCCAGGCGTCCGAAGAACAATTCCTGCGTCAAATTTTTGTGCGTGACCAGATGGCCGAGTGGTCGAAGTCGCCACTTTTGATGGCCAAGGCCGACGGCGTCCAGTACTGGGATACCCAGGGCAAGCGTTACATCGACGCGCTCTCGGGCATCTACACCGTTTCGCTCGGGCACAACAACCGCCGAGTAATCGACGCCATCAAGAAGCAACTTGATACGCTGCACTTCTCACCGCCGATGCATGGCACGAACCCCGTGGCCGTGCAACTGGCGAACCTGATTGCCGAGGTAGCGCCAGGCGACCTCAACACCGTGAAGTTCCAGTGCGGCGGTTCGGAAGTAACGGAGGCCGCCATCAAGCTCGCGCGGCAATACCATCGGCTCACCGGCAACCCGGGCAAGTACAAGGTAATCAGCCGGTATCTCTCCTGGCACGGCTCAACGCTCGGTTCGCTCTCCGCCTCAGGACTCAAAGGCCGGCGCACGGTCAACGAACCACTCGCCCCCGGCTTCCTGCACGTTTTCCCGCCAACGTGCTACCGCTGCCCCTTCGGCAAGTCGTACCCATCGTGCGAGATCACCTGCGCCACGCTGGTCAACGACGTCATCGAGATGGAAGACCCGGCGACGATCGCCGCCGTCATGGTCGAACCGATCGGCCACACCGGCGGCATCATCGACCCGCCGCCCGAGTATCTGAAGATCTTGCGTGAAGTCTGCACCCGCCACAACGTCTTGCTTATTTTCGATGAAATCATCACGGGGATGGGCCGCACCGGGCATCTCTTCGCCGCGGATACTTTTGGCGTGATTCCCGACGTCATCTGCACGGCCAAGGGGCTCAGCGGCGGATACGCACCCCTCTCGGCCATGATTGCTCGCAGACCAATTGCCGACGCCTTCTGGGGGCCGATTGCCACCAATCCGGGGTTTGTCGAAGGCCACACCTTCGAGGGGAACCCGATCTCCTGCGCCGTTGGCATTGCCGTGCTTCGCGAAATTCTGGAACGTGACCTCTGCGCCAACGCCCGGCTTCAAGGAGAGCGGCTCCGCGCCGGCTTCCAGAAACTGGACGACAAGTATGGCATCATCGGCGACATCCGCGGCAAGGGCCTGCTCCAGGGTATCGAGTTCGTCAAGAACAAGACCACGAAGGAACGCTTCCCGAATGACCTGGGAGTGAAGATCGGCCGTCGCGCCTTGGCCAACGGCCTGCTCTGCCGCTTCGACCCCCACTGGATCGCCTTCGGCCCGGCCCTGGTGGTCACTTCGGAACAATTGGATGAAATGCTGGCCCTGCTCGATCGCAGCATCGGCGAGGCGCTTTGAAACTCGAAATTCGAATATCGAAATACGAAACAAATAAAGCAAATAAGAGATGAAATAAATCGAAAAACAAACAAGAAAAGCCAAGAATGCCTTTGTTTGGATTTTCCGCGTTATTTGTCTTCTTTTGAATTTGTTTCGTTTTTCGATATTCGTTTTTCGAATTTCAAAAGTCAAGAAGGGTGGGTGAAGGCCCGAAAAGGCCGTACCGCCTGCTGAAAAGCCGCCCCCGGAAGATGAACGGTGCCCCAGCGCGGGCTGCGGACACGCATTGACAGGCGATATTCACCGGCCGCCACCGCCCGCAATAGGTAGCGCCGGCCGCGCCAGTGCCACAAGTCAACCGTGCCCAGCGGCAAATCGACCACCGGCAGCACGTGGTACATGAAAACGAGCAAGCCCAAATAGCCCGGTCCGAATTGTTGCTCCCAGCGCTCAAGGCCTTCCACGTCGTCGCGTGTCGACCAGTTCTGCCAAGAAAACGTCGGCTTCTGTTCTGATCCGCCCGGGAACTTTCGGCCCTTCACGTCAATCAGCAGCTTGCTCGCGCCATGGACGATAAAGTCGACGCTCTTGACCGGCTCATCATCAAGCGTCGCCCTTTTGGCCTCATCAACGGCAACGTATGCCAACCGCGCATCCCTCAGGTAGGCTTCGAATGCCGCTTCGTAGTGGTTATTCCTATCCACCTTCTGCTCCTCGTGAAAAAAGCACGAAACTCGAATCTCGAAACACGAAACAAATTCGAATGAAGACAAATAAGAGATAAATTCCAAACAAAACAAGAAGACGCCTCCGCTCGCCGATGCATTTTTCTTGTTTGCTTATTCTGTTTTCATTCTTTCCTATTTGCTTTCATTGTTTCGAATTTCGACATTCGTATTTCGAATTTCCGCATTCAGAATTTCCGCATTCAGAATAGTCTGAAGATTTTCGACCACCTTGGGTTCAGTAGAAACAATTTCTGTTCTAAGTGCCAGATCCTTAATCTTCCATTGGCTCGCCAAGAACTCGTCCGGACCGGCAATGAGGGCGGCTCGAAAGCCTCGTCGTTCGGCGTACTGAAACTGGGCGCCGAGCTTCTTGGCTTCGGGGTAGACTTCGCAGCCAATGCCGGCGGCGCGCACCATGCGGGCGACGCGTTGATAGTCGCCTAGGCGCTCGGCGCTGAATTGCGCTACCAGTACCGGCGCCGGGGTGCTGGTCTTGGGCAGTAGTTTGAGTTCCTCCATCGCCGCCAACAGGCGGTCGAGGCCGAGCGAGGCGCCGACGCCCGGAAGGGCCTGTTTCGTGTACCGGCCGGTGAGATTGTCGTAACGGCCGCCCGAACAAACGCTGCCGATGGTAGACAGGTCGTTCAGGAATGTTTCATAAACCGTGCCGGTATAGTAATCGAGCCCCCGGCAGATCGCTAGATCGACCTGGAAGCGTTCTTCGGGAACGCCCGCTTGCCTCAGAACCCGGGTCATCTCACCGAGATTCGCTACCCCTTTTAGAGCGGCCGCGTTACCGGCGAAACGCTCGGCCAACTGGGCCAGAATCGCGTCGTTGCTGCCCGTCGTCTCAGCTAGCGCAATCACACCCAGAGCTTGTTCCGCCGTGACGCCCGCTTCGCGGATCATTTCATCACGGACATTCTCCCGACCGATCTTGGCCAGCTTGTCGAGCGAGCGCAACAGCGACGGACCCTGGGCGTTCAGTCCGAGCGAATCGAGCAGGCCATTCAATACCAGCCGGTTGTTAACGCGGATCGTGAACCGTTCGAACCCCAGTGCGGCCATCAGGTCGTGGATCACCAAGGCGATCTCGATGTCGGCCGCATTGGCGAGCGTGCCGATGAAATCAAAATCGCATTGCATAAACTCGCGATAACGGCCGGCCTGCGGACTCTCGCCACGCCAGACTGAACCGAGGTGATAACGCTTGAACGGCATGCCCAGCGTGCTGAAATGTTGCGAGACGAACCGCGCCAGCGGCACCGTCAGGTCGAAACGCAGCGCGACGTCGCGATCGCCCGCATCCTTGAATCGGTACAGTTGCTTGGTGATCTCGGCGCCGTCGTCGACCTTGGCCAGCAGGATCTCCGTCAACTCGAGTGCGGGCGTGTCGATGGGAGCGAAACCGTACGAGCGAAAGACTCGCCTCGCCGTCTCCATTAGCCGCTCGCGCGGAATCATCAATTCGGGGGGGTAATCGCGAAACCCCTTCAGCGTCCTTGGCTCGATCAGTTTCGACACAATTTCCCCAATGCGGAATGCGGAATGCGGAATTCGGAATTCGGAATTCGGAATTCGGAATGAAATCCTAGATAACTGTATTGGATGTACCGGTGAGTTTGACGGGAAGAGAAAATGAACCACGAATCAAACGAATCTCACGAATGAAGACAAAGCCTAAAACCCTCTTTTTTATTCGTGTGATTCGTGAGATTCGTGGTTCCTCTCTTTTCCTACTAACTCGCAACTTGAAACTCGGAACTCGGAACTTTTTCTTCTTTCCAGTTGTTCGACTGCCGCCAGAAGTTCAGCGGGTTGTCGTGGACGATTTTTTTGATGACGCTCTCGGCATGGCCACGGCGCTTCATTTCCTGGATCAATTCAGGGATTGCCAGCGGGTCGGACTTGCCCCAATCGCCGGCCGAGTTGGCCATGATGCGATCGGTGCCGACCATCTCGATAATGTCGACGGCGCGGGCTGGAGTGCATTTGGTCGTGGGATAAAGTGTCATGCCGCACCAAAACCCGGCGTCGAGCGCCAAGCGCACGGTATGCTCCTCGACATGGTCGATGCAGACTCGCGCGGGATTGATGCGATTGTCGCCCTTGAGCATGTCGATGATCATCCGCGTTCCCTTGTACTTGTCTTCAAGGTGCGGGGTATGGATGAGGATCAACTCGTTCGTCTTCATCGCCAGGTCAAGATGCTCCTGGAAGATCGTCGCCTCGTTGGCGGTGTTCTTGTTCAGCCCGATCTCGCCGATGCCAAGCACGTTCGGCTTGCTGAGGAACTCCGGAATCATGGCGATGACTTCGCGAGACAGCGTGACGTTCTCCGCTTCCTTGGCATTGATGCAAAGCCAGCAATAGTGCTTGATGTGAAACAGAGCGGCTCGCCTCGGTTCGTATTCAGTCAACTGGCGGAAGTAATCATGGAACGCCCTGGACGTCCCGCGATCAAACCCCGCCCAAAACGCCGGCTCGGAGATCGCGGCGCACTGCGCATAGGCCATCCGCTGGTAGTCATCCGTCGTGCGGGAGATCATGTGGATATGCGGGTCGATGAATGCTGGCATGGGTGCAACTCCTTATCCTACGCGTAAGCTTCAAAGCGACTGATTGCACGGTCGATGAATTCCATCATCTTGCGACCCTGACCAGTATTAAGTAGATGGTTCCATAACGCAAAGCTGTGGTCAGATGGACAATGAACAGGCGATTCGTGCGGCCACGGATACTCAGGATTCGGCCCGTTTCCGGCTTCAGCAGGCGCGATATTCTGTAGCGAATACGCCAACATTTGCACGCTGGTCACCCATTTATCTAAATCTTCTGGGCGTCCAAACCCCAAAGTTTTAGCAATCCATTCCAACTCATCAGCTCGGCGGTCAAGGAGGGCCTTCAAGAAGCGGATAAACCCAGTATGACTTTTTGGCGGTGAGTGCCCTGAACGCCAGAGATACGCCTTGCTGATTTTCTCCGTCGCCATCTGGAGATAATGCAGCACATGGCATTCGTGGGCGCCATCGCGACGCAATCGGATGCATATGGCGAGGTCGGATTTGGCCTGCTTCCACCAAAGCTTTTGTGCATCGTTCATGAGCTGTCACCGCCTGCCGAGTTCCTGAATTCCGTCAAGACTCCACCCAGTTGGAAGTGACAACTCACGCTTCTGGATAGCATCCCACTGAGAAGGAGTAACGTCCATTACAAAGAGCGTGTGGGCTTCGGCACCTCCGATATCTACGCCGAAGTCGATGGGTTCGGGAGGGGTCATTTCCGAAATCATTCGGTTGACTTCCAAGAAGCGGATCTCACGGGGCGGCGCGTTCATTGGCAGAAGGAAGATACGCTCGACCCCCGAATCTGTTTCCAGATGGCGTCTCGCATACCACCCAGCGAGTCTGTCCAGGTCAAATGTAGTATCTGTCGTTCCTGGCATGGCATTTTCTTCCATATTCCTGTCCGAACTTAATTATGCCGAGCAAGTGCCGAATTTCGTGAAAACGGTGGAAAATAGATCTATTCCTGCCGTTCCAGTCTTTGGTTCCCCAATCGAATTTCCTTGGAAAACAGGGCTTTTCTATCCGTTTCAGTCAGTTAATATGTGTGGGTCGATGTAGTTCATTCAACTCTCCTTCCGGCTCGCGGACTGTTACTCCTTCAGCATAATGGCGAATCGATGCCCTGACCAAGGTGGAATTCGAATTTCGGAATCTCTTCAAACTGAAATCGTGGGTCGTCTCAACAGATCCGTCAACGCCTGCCGAAGTTGAGGGAAGCGAAACTCGAAATGTTCGTCGTGCAGCCGCTTGGAGACGACATAGCGGCCGTAGAGGGCGAGGTCCGGATCCGTTCGCAGGATCCACTTTGCTCCCAGCCGCACCATCCATGTGAATGCCGGCAGCGCGATGGGCATGCCGACCGCGCGGCGAAGTTCGCGCATGAACACTTTCTGCGGAACCGGTTCGGGCGAGGAAGCGATGTACGGACCGTGCATGGTCGAGTTGGTCAGCGCACGCTCGAAGAGCCGATTCATGTCGGTTTCATGAATCCAACTCATCCCCTGAGTGCCCGAACCGACCGTTCCGCCTAGGCCCAGTCTGACTAGAAGTTTCAATCGCGAC
>Ga0105048_10014658_pt1 | contig 12202 bp, 10 predicted proteins | sample MAT05_FD_78382 | JGI IMG/M metagenome (GOLD analysis project Ga0105048, IMG submission 78382) | Freshwater microbial communities from Lake Fryxell liftoff mats and glacier meltwater in Antarctica - MAT-05 | ecosystem: Environmental > Aquatic > Freshwater > Ice > Liftoff microbial mat | place... | reverse complement strand
GCCTGCTTCAGAACAGACTCATACCGCTCCGGCGGATACATAGCCGTCCCTCGAAACATCATGTGTTCAAACAGATGCGCAAACCCACTCTTGCCAGCCTCGGTCTCATTGCGAGACCCCACATGCACCACGATGTAAAGCGACACAATATGCGGAAACCCGGTCGGCACCGTAATCAGCCTCAACCCATTCGGGTAATCGTGCTGATCGTAGTCGAAAGGAAAAATCTTGGTCATGCGCTCCTTGATTTGTTACTGTTTTTAGAGTCTCACTCTTTGACATTCATGAGCGTACTCGTAAGAATCGGTCGCAAAAAAGCCATCCTCTGCGCAGGCAAATGGAGTTGTGCCGACCCGCGCCTCGAAGAGCAACTGCAAGCTTCGCTCGAAATCTGGGTCCAAAAGACCGGTGGCCCGCCAATAGGCAACCCCGACCCCGACAAATACGCCGCCGAAGCCATCCGCCTCGAGATGGATTTCGAGATCGTCATCAGCACCCCCCCAAAACGCAGTAAAGTCAACAACGCCTATCTCGCCAAACGCCAGATCCGGCTGCCATTTTTCTAGCTATCACTTATTCAACAGCGGCTGCAAATACTTGAACACATTATTGGCCACTGCAGCGGCCCCCTTCGCAGTCGGGTGGATCCCGTCATCCTGCATCATCCCCTTCTGGCCATAGACACCCTGCAACACAAATGGCATAAACGGATACTTCATGTTGACTGCCAGCCCCTTATACATGCTTTCGAAATCTTGTACATAGTCCGCGCCGTAGTTCCTTGGAAGAGTAATACCCAAGAGCACCACCTTGCTCCCCTTGGCTTCGAGACGACGGGAGATTTGCATCAGGTTGTCCCGGCTCTTAGCCAAATAGATTCCCCGCAAGCCATCATTTCCGCCCAGTTCCAGCAGAGTCACTTTCGGCTCTAACTTGAGCGCATCATTCAACCGGTCTACTCCCCCGGAAGTCGTCTCTCCGCTAATCCCGGCATTCACCACCTGATACTTGTACCCTTTCTCATCCAAAATCTTTTGCAGCACATCCGGATAGGTCTGCCCCGCCTCAATCCCAAAACCCGCCGTAATACTATCCCCAAAACAAAGCACCACCGGGCGAGTATCCTTAGGCGGCGCAGCCACAGTCGGCTTCGGGATATCCATCTTCGCTTCCGGCTCAGCACTTTTCTGAGCGCAACCGGTCAAAGCGAGCATCATCAATAAAGTTGTCGAGAAAATTGAAAGCGGTCTCACGACTGTCAGAATAAGTAATACCACCACCCAATGTCGAATCCTATTGCAGTCGAAGTCGATCAAGTCACCCGCGAAATTGATTCCGGCACCCATCTCGTGAAGATTCTAAAGGGGATCTCCTTCCAAATCCCTCACGGCGAATTTGTCGCAATTATGGGTGCATCCGGCAGCGGCAAGAGCACCCTCCTCGGCCTTCTCGCCGGTCTCGACGCTCCAACCACTGGCCGCATCTTCCTCGACGGCACCGACATCACCAACCTGAAAGAGGACGACATGGCCCGCGTCCGCGGCTCCAAAATCGGCTTCGTCTTTCAGAGCTACCAGCTCATCCCCACCCTCACCGCCGAAGAAAACGTCCTTCTCCCGCACGAACTCTCCGGCAAATCCGGCGACGGCGGCCCGCGCGCAAAGCAACTTCTCGGCCAGGTCGGCCTCCTCGACCGCGCCTCCCATTACCCCGTCCAGCTCTCCGGCGGCGAACAACAACGCGTCGCCCTCGCTCGCGCCTTCATGATCCAGCCCCCCATCCTCCTCGCCGACGAACCTACCGGCAACCTCGACACCGCCAACGGCCGCATCGTCCTCGACCTCCTCATCAAACTCAACCGCGAAGAGAGCACCACCCTCGTCATGGTCACTCACGACAAAGAACTCGCCGCCTACGCCGACCGCATCATCACCCTCCGCGACGGTCTCCTCGTCTCGGATGAACGGAAGACTGCATGACCCAAAGTTTCACCCTCGGTGCCGCCCGTAAGATCGCCTGGCGGGAAGCCAGAGCCTCCAGCTTCAAATTCCTCTTCGTCATCCTCGCTGTCGCCGTAGGCGTTGGCGCACTCACGGGCGTGCGCGGCTTCTCCACCTCCTTCCGCCGCATGCTCAACTCCGAGGCCCGCACCCTCATGGCCGGCGACGTCTCAGCCCGTGTCTTCCTACAGCCCGACGCAAAGCAACAGGAAGTCCTCGATGGCATCACCGCCAAAGGTTCCCGCCTCACCCAGGTCACTGAAACAGTGACGATGGCCGCCAAGCCCGGCAACCCAACCCCCGTACTCGTTTCACTAAAGGCCGTCGACCCCACCCAATACCCCTTCTACGGCGAAGTCATCTTCAACCCCAAACAAAGCATCGGCGATGCCCTCTGTGACAACTGCGTAGTCGTCGCACAGGAACTCCTCCTCCGCCTGGGCCTCGAAGTGGGCGGCGCCATGCGTCTCGGCGGCAAAGACTTCCGCGTCTCAGCCATCGTCGAAAAAGAACCAGACCGCATGACCGGTAGCCTCAACGTGGGCCCGCGAATGATGATGTCGAGAAAAGCTCTGGCCACCACAGAACTCATGACAGAAGGCAGCCGTGCCGCCCAGCGCTTCCTCGTCAAGCTCCCCCCCGTAGGAGCCGACGTAACAGCCACCCGCGACCTGCTTAAAAAGACTTTCCCCGACGCCCTCGTCACCGACTACCGTGAAACCCACCCCCTCATCACAAGGGGCCTCAACACCGCCACCAGCTTCCTGAGCCTCGTCAGCCTAGTCGCTTTGATCATCGGCTCCCTCGGCGTCGCCATGGCGATGAATTCCCACCTCCAGCAAAAGCTCGACAACATCGCGGTCATGAAATGTTTGGGAGCCCGCTCCGGCCAGATCATCAGCATCTACCTGATGCAAACGCTAGCTCTCGGCGCGATCGGCGGCGTCTTCGGCATCGGCTTCGGCGTCGCCGTCCAACTCGCCTTCCCCACCCTGATCGAGCGCTACTTCCAGATGCGTCCAGACTTCTACTTCGATTGGTCCTCGGTCGCACAAGGCTTCTTTGCCGGCCTCCTCAGCACCCTACTCTTCACGCTGCCCCCACTCCTCAGCATCCGAGAAATCAAACCCAACACGATCTTCCGCCGCGACATGGCAGCAGCCAAAGGCACCTGGCGCCAGCGTCTGGCCCAATCCCGCACGGCCATCCTATGCGGCGCGCTAATCCTCGTTGGCCTCGGTCTCCTGGCCGGCTGGCTGGCAGGCTCCAAGCTCGATGAAGCCATCCGCCTGGGCTCCTGGTTCGCCGGAGGCCTCGCAGTAAGCCTCGCCATCCTGGGAGGCTTCGCCTGGCTCCTCCTCAAAGGAATCCGTCGCCTCTCCCCACTAACGAAGGGCAGCCTCCGCCACGGGCTCGCCAATCTCTACCGTCCCGGCAACCAGGCTGAAGCTGTACTCGTTGCAATCGGCATCGGCGTGATGTTCACATTAACGATCTACCTGGTCCAGCACTCGATCCTTACCGAGATCGCAGAAAGCGCTCCGCCCGGAATGCCCAACGTCTTCATGATCGACATCACCGACCCGATGCGCGAAGGCCTCACCAAGCTGGTCAACGAGCAACCCGGAGTCGAAAAAGGCGTAGAACTCATCCCCAGCGTCGCAGCCAGACTCACCCACGTCCAGGGAGTCGAAGTCTCCAAGATGGAACTGAAAGGCTTCGCCCGCCGCTTCCTCCAAACCCGCTCGATCACCTGGAACCAGACCCAACCCAAAGGCACCAAACTCCTGCAAGGCAAATGGTTCACCGCATCGGAGACAGGCAAAGTAGCAATCACCCAGGAGACCGCCGAAGCCCTGAAGCTCAAACCCGGAATGGTCCTCGACTGGACCGCCGCCGGCCGAACATTCCGCACCGAAGTCGCCACAATTTTCCGCCAGGAAAGCGTAAGAGCCGGTGCGACGCAAGAATTCATTTTGGACCCGGAAACTCTAAAAGGCCTCCCCGTAATTTACTTTGCCGGAGCAAGGGTCAAGACCGACAAAGTAGCCCAAGTCCAAGCCGCCATCTACGGCAAATACCCAACCATCAGCATCATCAACATCGCGGACGTGCTCGACATTATCCAGGAAGTAGTCGACCAGATAGCGGTAGTCATCCGCTTCATCTCGGCCTTCGCGATTCTAGGCGGAGTCATCATCCTGGCCGCGAGTGTCGCCGGCACCAGATTCCGCCGCATCCGTGAAGTAGTGATCCTGAAAACCTTCGGAGCAACACGCAACAAGATCGCCACCATCTTCAGCGTAGAGTTCTTATTGTTAGGACTCTGCGCGGGAACCCTGGGAAGCGCATTAGCAACCGGCTTCACCGGAATCCTGCTGAAGCGCTTCTTCACCGAAGCCGAATTCAAGCTGGAGTACACAGCGCTAGCGATAGCAATCCTCGGTTCCGCCCTTATAGCCAACGCCGCCGGCTGGGCCGCCAGCGCCCGCATCCTCAATCAGAAACCGCTGGCAATCCTCAGGGAAGACTAGTTCGCTCACCTACTCTTCAATATCCTTAACTGCACCAAAATCGGCCGCCACCCCCAGCCGCCGCATAATCGGCATCTTCTTCGCATTATGCGCTCCCATCCGCCTCAGAATATCGTCCAGCGTCCGCACCGCCTCCAGCACATGCGGCCCCTTATTCAACATCACGCACTCCGCCCGCTCTCCCATCGCCGCATCGGTAATCTCCGCCCTCGACGGCCTGCCTGTCTTCGCTAGTGTCTCCAGCACCTGCGTCGCCCAAATCACCGGAACATGCGCCGCTTCCGCAATCCACAGAATCTGTTCCTGCACCTCAGCCATCCGTTCAAACCCGCACTCGATCGCCAGATCCCCTCGCGCAATCATCACCCCTACATTCCGCCTACGCATCGCCTCCAGAATCAGCACAGGCAAATTCTCAAATCCCTCCCTCGTCTCGATCTTTAATACCACTCCCAACTTCGAATCCCCCAACTTCAACTCCATTAGGCGTACATCTTCAACATCCCGCAAAAACGAATACCCCACCAGATCCGCATGTTGCTTCACAAACTCAAGGGCACTCAAATCGTCTTCACTCAATGCCGCCGTCTTTAACTGTGTCTCTGGCAGATTGATCCCCTTCTCCGCAGCCAACTTGCTACCCTCCGGCTTGGCCTGCATAATCTCTACAATCACCTCATCCACCCCAACCGTTCGAATCAAACCGCCAATCTTTCCATCGTCAAACCAGATCGGCTGGCCCTCTTCCACACAATCAAACAGCTCCGGCAACGTCACTCCAATCCGCCCTTCGCGTCCTGGTTCAAGCCCGCGCGTCAAAACCAACTCCTCCCCAACTCGCAAAACCAGCGCTCGCGCTTCGCCATCAATCGGCCCCACCTTCCCAACCAACTCCTCTTTCAATCCATCCCGGTACACCGCCGTCAACTCCATCCCCGCCGTCACATAAGCGGTCTCAAAACTATCTGCCCACCTGCTCCTTCCCACCACCTCTGACACCCGAATAGTCCGCCGCGCCCCTCGCGCATCCACAAACTTCACCTTGTCCCCCACCCCCAGGCTCTTCAGCCATCGCAACGGCACGGGCAGGCAAGCATCTGCGATCCCCTTCGGTAACTCCGGCTTCCCCACCGGAGTCAACCAGACCCGCGCTGCCTTCATCACCACTCCCATCTCATCCCGCTTCGGCTGCATCTTCACCACACCCGGCCCCAACTCCACCGGCCCGGTTCTCAGCTTGGGCCCCGCCAAGTCCATCAGCACCTTACAACTCCGGCCCGTCTCCCTCTCTGCCATCCGCAGATTCTGAATCATCCCTAGCCAAACTACATCTTCATCGTGGGCACAATTAATCCGCATGCAATCCATTCCATGCTGTAAAAAATCATGCACCAGCGCATAATCTGTCGCCGCTTCGGTCGGCATAGTGACCATAATCCGTACCCGGCGACCTTCCGGCGTCATTCCCAGCAACTCCCCCGTATTCCTTTTGAGCAGTCCTCCCCCAACCATCCGGTCACACTCTCCTGCCGGAACCATTGCTTCCCTGCCATCCAACCGCAACAGCACCGCCAGTACCGCCTCCAGCCCCTGCAACACGTGCGTCTCCGTTCGCCCTAGCGAAGACAAACCCAGGTCCGCCAATCGCTCCTGCAACCCGCGCATCTCCCGCCGCCGCATCGCCAGGTAGTGCAAAAGATTCCGCGCGCTTACGCGATTCTCCTCGCACACCGCAGCTAGAAGATCCGCCTGTTCTACAACCAGAGCCTGCATCTCCCCGCGCAAGTCCTCCAACTCTTTGATCATCGCCCGCAGTTTTTCACTCATGCCTATTTCGACAAGCAATCTATCATCCAATTAGAAAATCCCCCACCCGGCACATCCCTTCCGCGATCGCGCAAGGTACTGCTCTTCAACCGTCTGTCCAAATCCAATCGACATCAAGAGGAGAAATAAACCAAAGCTACGCATGGGAGAATCTGTATAGATCAGCCTATGTCAGACGCAATTCTTTTTGTCAGCTTCGGAGGCCCCAACGCCCCCGCCGACGTCATGCCTTTCCTTGAAAACGTAACCCGCGGTCGCGGTATCCCCCGCGAGCGTCTCGAAGTGGTCGCCGAGCATTATCAACACTTCGGCGGCAAGAGCCCGATCAACGAGCAGAACCTCGCCATGATCGACGCCCTCACCAAACTCCTCGCCCAGCAAGGCCCGGATCTCCCCGTCTACTTCGGCAATCGCAACTGGAATCCTTTTTTGAACGACACCTTCACGCAGATGAAAGCCGACGGCGTCACCCGCGTCTTCGCCTTCGTCACCTCTGCCTACAGTTGTTATTCCGGCTGCCGTCAGTACCGTGAAAACATCTACGCCGCTCAAGCCGCCACCGGCACCGAATCGATGGAGATCAACAAGCTCCGCGTCTACTTCAACCACCCCGGCTTCATCGATCCGCTAGTCGATTGGGTCAAGGAAGCAAAGCAAAAATCCCCAAATGCCCGCCTGGTCTTCACGGCCCACTCAATCCCCAACTGGATGGCCGATGGCTCCAAATACGTCCAGCAACTCACCGAAGCCTCCCGCCTGGTAGCCGAAGGCGCGGGTGTAGATAGTTACGACCTCGTCTATCAATCCCGCAGCGGCGCACCCAACCAGCCCTGGCTAGAACCCGACATTCTCGACCACATGCGAGACCTGCATTCCAAAGGCACAAACGATATTCTGATCTGCCCCATCGGCTTCATCAGCGACCACATGGAAGTCCTCTTCGATCTCGACGAAGAAGCCCGTCTCCTGGCAAACGAGCTGGGGATGAAGCTAAGCCGAACGCAGACCTCATCACACGATCCCCGCTTCGCCGTCATGATCCGCGAACTCGTCCTCGAGCGCCGGGGCGACCAGCTCACCCACATCGCTCTAGGCAACATGGGCCCCAATCACGATGTCTGCCCGGTAGATTGCTGCCCACCGCCACCAGCCCGTCCGGCCGGCCTTTCATCCTTCGCTCCTCGATGAGCCGGGCAGACGGGTGCCACTGAACAAGTACTCAGCTTCCTCGACTATAATGCAAGCGCGAACAGACCCTACCTCTTACACCAGATGACAAGTATCCCCATCAACGTCTCCACCGATCAATTCGCCGACATCAAGTGAGCACCCGAGTCAGCCCTCAGGCTTACAGCCAGCATTAAACAATCGTGGGGCACCTTTCAGTGCCCCACCTGTATGCTCCTTAGCCTCGCGGCCCGTCGTCAACTTCCATCACCGGATCGTGAGCTGCGGCATACAGCACGTTCTTATTATCGGTTTTGTGCTTTAAATTCGCACTCACCATGAACCGGTAGTGTCTTTTTTGGCTTGCATAATCTCTGGGCTTTGCCTGAATTCTGCCAAGAGAAAACTCAGTCCACCTTGTGTCGTGAGAGCGTGGTTCGATTAAAGGCTTGCCGGCCAAGACCACACTGTTGTTAGGCATTCCCTCGAAGGGATTCCCTGGGATTTTTTCATGTTTTTCCTCATCTTTGCCAATCAGCAACGTCACATTCTCCACGGTTATGTCTTCATTTGATGGCGTTCCGATTGCGACGACGACTTCATCACCCGTTTTCAGCACAATCGCTTGCGTATCTTCCTCTCCATCCTTTTGCCAGGCACCATTTACGCCGCGCTTTACCCATTGCTTGGAACGCTTATGGATATCTTGTTCTGCGTTCCAATCTACAAAGTGTCCGTTTTGGCATTCATCTTTGCTTGGGTCAAACCTTAGATTCAAGTGATACAACATTCTTTCTCTCCTTGCTTGCGATCAGAAGCGACCGCTGTCTAATTGCCTGCAAATCGAATGCCAATTCGGCTTGGATCTGCTTGGCTAACCTAATTGGTATTTTGTCGCCGCGATTGCTCTATCTCCCCTTCCATGCGAAGGTAAGTAGCATCCCGGCGCAGTTCTACAAGTTCGGGATCGTTCCGGATCTCCTGACGGGCATAGCCACCTTCAATGGCCTTCCTGATTAGGGCCAGCCCCACCGTTCTCTTTCCCAGCAACTCTGCGGCTACAGCAGCTTGGTAAGCCCCCTCGGGGGCGAGTTGTTTGGCAAGCAAAGCTTGCTCCAAGCTCTGCTGGGCATCTTCCTTTTGGCCGGCCTTCGCGGCATAAGTAGCCAAATAGCAATGCCACGACGAATCATCGGGCGACTTCAACATTTTTTCCCGAATCAACCGGATCGCAGTACGGTAAGCGTCTATCGATTCCTCTCGCCTACCGGGCACCCACCGCAATGTATCCGCCAGATTACCCCACTTCGTAGCGTTGCCTGCGTCCATTTCCACCGCCTTGCGCATCGCCGGCAATGCCTGCACATAGCGACCCGCAAAGAACAACAGAGTCCCCAGATTCGTGTACATCGTACCGCTCGGCCGAATCTCAATCGCCTTCTGCAACATAGAGATCGCTTCCTCATCACGATCCAGTTGATGATATGTACTCGATAAACTGTTCATCACCCGCACGTTATCAGGAGCCAGCTTTAATGCCTTTTCAAAGGCCTGCCGCGCCCGCTCATACTCGCCGATCCCGTAAAAATACGATCCCCCCATTGCCGTTACATACCATGCTTTGGAGTTGGCCGCCTCGGCCTCCGCATAGTGCTTCGCTGCTATCTCCGGCTGCCGCTTTCGCCCCGCCCAACTCGCCATCGCCAGATGCCCCAAATGGCTGCGCGGATTCAACTGCAACCCCTGCAGCAAAGGCTTCTCAGCTTCGTCCAGACGTCCCGCCAGACTCAACGACCACCCCAGTAAACTATGCGCTGATCCCATGTATTCATCGAGTTCCATCGCCTTACGCGCCCAGCCCTCGGCCTGCTTGGCGATCAGCGGATCCCGCTTCACATAGTGCTCAAACACCTTGGCCTGCGCCAACACTAGATAGGCCGCCGCCGAAGCTGGCTCCCTTTGCAACACCACCTCGGCCTCCGCCGCCGCCGCCTCAATTCGTGCCGGAATGTCATAGCGCTCCAGCGCCGCTCGCGCTACTTCGAGGTCCCCAACCACTTTGAGATGGGTCGGCGCAGTCGTCATTACGCGCCAGTACGCAACTCCAGACGCCAACCCCGCCACCAGTAACACCAGCGGCGCCACCAGCCACCACCGACGGCGACCAGCAGGATCTTCCTTGCCCAAATCTGACAACAATTCCCCCGCATCGCGATACCGTTCTTCCGGCTTTGCCGCAAGGCAACGCATCAGCACCGCCGCCTCTTGCTCTGGCAAGCCATGCACTACGCTCCTCACATCGCGCGCCCCTTCGCTCAACATTCGCCGCATCTGGTCGCTCCGTGATCCACCCCGAAATGGCGATTCCCCGCTCAGCAGTTCAAACCAAACTATGCCCAGGCTGAACACGTCGCTCTTGGGGTCCGCCTTCTCTCCCAACAACTGCTCTGGAGCCATATACCCATACGTCCCAAGCACAGCCCCTGCGGCTGTCAACTGCGTCTGCGTCTCCTCACCTGTTGCAGCTTCCTCCAGTTGGGCCAACCCAAAATCAAGCACCTTCACCAATCCACTTTCGCCAATCATGATATTGGCGGGCTTCAAATCGCGATGCGTAATTCCCGCACGATGCGCAACCGCGAGTGCGTCGGCCAATTGCCGGATAATACCCCTCGCTTCAGCTACTCCCAGTTTGCCCCGCTTCAGCCTTTCGCTCAGCGTCTCGCCTCGAATCAGTTCCATGGCCATGTAATCCAAGCCATCCGCCTCATTCACATCATAGATCGCCACAATCCCCGGATGATTCAGTGACGATACCAGCCGCGCTTCTCTCAAAAACCGCTTTCGCCGTTTCAGATCCCCCGCCGACTCCTCCGATAGAACCTTCACCGCCACATCCCGCTCCAACCGCTCATCCCAGGCAAGCCATACCTCCCCCATTCCGCCCTTGCCCAGAGGCGACTTCAATCGGTACTGGCCTAATAGTCGGTCGTACATTTATATTGAAGTTTAACCCAAGGGTTAGCATGTGGGTTTACATGAACCCGCAAGTTAATAAAAAAATCAATTTTTGAACGGTCTCCATCTTTTGAAGCGGACATTCGTCCCATCTCCCGCCAATTCTTTCAATTAGATTTCAGAATTTGACCTGCAAGATTCGAATATCTCGTCCGCGCTGCAATGCCGCAAGTGAAGTCATGCCCAAACCCGGCAATGCGTTGGTGTTCCGCCAACACTGGCCGACACCACAAGCGCTGAACTCCAGCCGAGTTGCTCAGCTCGTAAGATATTAGGTTGAACCTTAAATTCCAGCTCCAAATCCACGGCTTCGAAGTCCACGAGCAAGCCTGCCCCGCCACGCTCCTCTTCCAACTACAAAACGAGTTCCCACCGGATGCCGCAGAGGACGCAGACCTCCTCGAAAAATCAGAAACAGTCCGCAAAGAAGCGCTCACCGGCATCTTCCACGAAACAGCAAAAGCGATCCTCGGCGAAGACTGCGTGCCCACCCAGGCAATCCTCTTCAACAACAACGACACAGCGCAACCTTGGCATCAAGACCCCACGGCAAAAGGCCTAATCGTAAGACTCTCCTTGGACGAATGCACTTTCTTCGACGGCGCATTAAAGCTTTGCCCCGGTTCCCACAAGCACGGGCCACTGACGGCGCAAGAGATCCGGGGCCACAGCCTCCGCCCCTTCTCTTCCCCCGAGATGAAGGCCGGCGACATCCTGATCATGCACCCGCTAACCATACACGCCAGCGCTGCCAGCACAACAGGCAAGCCCCGCCGGGTCATCCACATCGCCTACGCCTCAGCCTGACAGAAGCAATCCCTCAAACAATAATATAAGCATGAAGTTGCAGCCGCCCTTCGACCGCATCACCATCGAGCCCGCCAAGCTCGGTGGACATCCCTGCATCCGAGGCATGCGCATCACCGTACGCAGAGTCCTCGAACTCATCGCAACATACGACAACCGCAAAGAGCTTTTAGCAGAGTATCCCGATCTTGAAGAAGAAGACTTGCGGCAGGCAATCGAATTCTCAGAATCACTTTAATGTTGGATTTCGTCCCCGAAGGCTTCCAAATATCTGAATCTCGATTGGCTGCACCAGCCCGAGACCTCCGCAAGCTTCGTTTACTCCTCACAAGCCCTTCAGTCTTTGATCAGCAAGAATAGCTGAAGGATGATTTCGTACTTGGGGACTTTGATTGATCCGGGTTCAAGGCTCAGCACTCTTCAATCGCCCGTGTAAGGATCCCTCCGTGCCAACATCAATGAGACAGAATCCTTAGTTGAAATTAGACCCTATCGGTGGGCGTGGAAAATGGATCACAATGTTGAGCACAGTGTCTCAGAAGCAAGAAGTAGCGATGGATGCGCCAAGGCTAAACGTCGGAAATACACCGCAGCCGAAAAGCTTTCGATCGTAGAGCGAGCCGAGGCGGCAAAAGAAGAAGGCGGCATAGGCGCGCTGCTCCGGCAGGAAGGGCTGCATTCCTCGTAGCTGGCCGAGTGGCGACGCCAGCGCGACGAAGGGGCGCTTAGTGCCCTGGGCCAGAAGCGCGGCCGCAAGCCGAGCCGTGACTCGCGCGACGAGGAGATCGCCAAGTTGCGCGCCCAGGTTGGCCGACTCGAGCAAAAGCTGGAGCAAGCCGCCCTCATCAT
>Ga0105048_10014657_pt1 | contig 12202 bp, 9 predicted proteins | sample MAT05_FD_78382 | JGI IMG/M metagenome (GOLD analysis project Ga0105048, IMG submission 78382) | Freshwater microbial communities from Lake Fryxell liftoff mats and glacier meltwater in Antarctica - MAT-05 | ecosystem: Environmental > Aquatic > Freshwater > Ice > Liftoff microbial mat | place... | reverse complement strand
CTTCGCCGACCTCAAGCAATACCGAGCCATCGCCACGCGCTATGACAAAACCGCTCGAAACTTCCTAGCAGCCGTCTACCTCGCCGCAGCCGTAATCTGGCTCAAATGACGACAGGCCCTAGTTGTTCCGGCAATGGTCAGAACGCCGGATCAGTGAGCCCGAGGCCAGGAAGCGAAAAAGATCCGGGTCAACCGGACCAGAACAGAGAAAAACGCCATGCCGAAGCCAAAATCTGACGTTCTGACCGAAGCTGAACAGCGCATCATGCGTGTGCTCTGGGAGAAGGGGGAGGCGAGCGTGCGTGACGTCACTGACGTGCTCGCGTCCAGCTACCCCGTCGCCTACAATACCGTCCTCACCCTGCTGCGGATACTCACCGACAAGGACTATGTTGCGCCCCGGCAGGATGGACGCGCCTTCATCTACAAGCCGACCGTATCGCGCGCCGAGGCGCGCTCCCGCGCGCTGCGCAAGATGGTGTCGACCTTCTTCGAAGGTTCGCCCACCGAGCTGGCGCAACACCTCATCAGAAACGAGACTCTCAGCGCGGACGAACTTCAGTCGCTGAAGGATGAACTCGACAGCATCTCCCCGGAGGATGGCAATGACTGACGTAGGCGTGTCGCAGACGCTTGTGATCGGACACCTGTGGCAGAGCGTTGCGCTCGCCGCCGTGTTGGCGCTGGTGCTCATTCTCGGAAAGCGCATGCGTGGTTCGACGCGCTATGGCGTCGGCGTCGCTGCGTTCGTGGCAAGCCTCGCGCTTCCGCTCGCAGCCTTCATTCCCGGTGAGACAATCGTCGCGGGTCTGCTTCAGCAGCTGAATGCGCCGGTCGCGCTGCAGGCTACGGAAACGACGCGGATGGAGATCGACACCAGAGGCGTAGCGGCCCCCGCCGCTCCCGCAGTCGTGTCTGCATCAATCGAAGGTTCGGCCACGCTGCCAGTCGCGCCTGCTACGGCGCCCGCAGCGCCTGCTGCTACGTCCGCCCCCATCATCAAGGTGACGAAACAGACACAGCCAGTCTCGCTCTTCACTGTGCCCGAACTCAAGCTGCCGGACCTCGGCCTGCCGCTGCTCGCCATCTGGCTTGCCGTCGCTGCCTTTCTGCTGGTCCGCACAGCTCGCGACCTGATCGCGGTCGAGCGTCTCGTCGCCCGCGCGCGCCCAGCCGACCTGCCGCCTGCATTGCAGGCGCGCATGAAGGGCGTCCGCGTCGTCGTCAGCACCGAAGCGCCTGGCCCGATGGCCGCTGGCCTGCTGCGCCCGTGCATTGTCCTGCCAGAATCGATCGCGCTTGCATCGCCGGGCATGGCCGGCCTGCTCGAGCACGAGCACGCCCACATCCGCCGCCGCGACATGCTCGCCGCGCTTGGGCAGCGCATCGTTCTCGCCCTCCTCTGGTGGAGCCCCGCTCTGCACTGGATGAGCCGCCGCATCGATGAAGAGCGTGAAGTCGCGTGCGACGAAGCCGCTGTTGATCGCACCGGCGACGCTAAAGCGTTCGCCCGCTCGCTCACCAAACAGGCCGAGAACCAGCTCTGGGTGCGTGCCCCGCGTCTAGCCGTTGGCGCCATCGGTCCGCGCTCCCACTTCGGTCGTCGCGTGAAGCGTCTGATCGACATTGCCAAGACTGGCGGCGCGCCTGCGAAGTACTCCGGCCGTCTGGCCTTCTCCGGTCTTGTGCTCGCTGTTGCCGTAGCCGCCATGGTCACACCGCGCTTCACCGCCGAAGCTCAGCCACCGGCCGCCGGCGAAGACGTCTCGACAGCCGAGGCGCAGGATCGCGCACGCGCCAAGGGCCGTACCGTGATCGCTCTCGATGGTCGCGGCAGCAATGACCACGACTTAACTCGGGAAGCACACGACTTCGCAGCAATCGGCGCCGAGATCGAAGCCCTGATGACGGAGCTGGGTCCCGAACTCGAAGGCCTGTTGGCAGACCTGACGCCTCAGCTTCAAGCCGAACTTGGCGCGCTCAGCGTCGAGATGTCTGCGCTCGGCGTCGATCTCAGAAGCCTGGTCGGGCAGGAAGTCCTCGCTGAATTGCCGTCCATCATGTTGGACGTCCGTCTCGCCCTTGAAGAAGCAGGCATCGACGCCGACAACATGGGTGCCTGGCAGGATTTCGAGAACGTGGACATGGAAGAAGTCCGCCGCGCGCTAGACGAGGCGCGTGAGGAGATGCGCGCCACGCTTGGACCGGAACTTCAGGCCGAAATCCGCGCAGCTCTCGCCGAAGCGCGCAGTGAACTGGCCGACCATCGTGGCGAGATCGCCACCGCCATGTCTGAAGGCCGTCTCGGCCTCGACATCGCGCGCCAGGCGCTGGCAGCCGCGCGTGACGAGATGGCCTCTGCGCGCGAGCGTGGCGATCTGAGGATCTCTGGTCCGAACGGCGGCGACATCGGCGAGGACATCGAGCGCTCGGTTCTCGATGCGCTGCGCTCGGTCGGCATTCCGGTCGATGGCCACAACTCGATGCGTATCTCCGGTGAAAGCTACTCGTCCGCTGATCGCCTGTTCGATGCAGCTGGCGATTGTGACATGGTGCAACTCAACAAGCTGATCGGCGAAGAAAAGGTCGCGGTGAATGCTGTTGTCCCGGGTCGCGGCACTGCGCTGATGGCTGCTGCCGACAACAACTGCGCGGACGCTGCCCGCCTGCTAATCAATGCCGGCGCCGATCTCAACCTCGGCTTCCCCGGCGCGGGCACGCCGCTCAGCGAAGCTGCAGCGAATGGCTCCATCGACGTCGCTCGCCTGCTGGTCAATCGCGGCGCCGATCCGGGCGCTTCGGTCCCGGGCAGGAAGACCCCGCTCGTCTCCGCCATCGGCGAGGACAATCTCGCCATGGTGAAGCTGCTTGTCGAGGCTGGCGCCAACGTCAATCAGAAGTCACTCACCGGCGGCAACCGTACGCCGCTGGCTGAAGCCGATCGTCACGGACACGACGAAATCGCCGGATACCTCCGCTCGAAAGGCGCTTCGGTTCAGTAGCGCTTCTCGTCTTCAGCCGGTCGACAAGAAAAAACCGCCGCCCTGTGAAAGGGCGGCGGTTTGATTTTTTCGTCGTGAATGTCGGCTAGTGTCCGGGCTTGTAGTCCGGGTGCAGCGGACATCCGGTGGTCATTTCCGTGCCCATGCCAAACCATGACGGGTTGCACTCGCGAACCTGTACGCCTCCATCCCACATCATCTTGATGGCGACGTAGAAGATGATCAGCAGACCGACATACGCAATCCAGCGATGCTTCGTCAGCAGGCGCGCGATGAAGGTCGCAGCCACACCCATCAGGATCACCGAGAGGCCAAGCCCGAAGATCAGGATCGCCGGGTGATGCCCGTGCGCGGCGCCCGCCACGGCCAGCACGTTGTCGAGGGACATCGAGACGTCGGCGACGATGATCTGGATCACCGCATCGCGCAGCGACTTCTTCTTGCCGATCGTCTGCCCGGCAATCTTGCCGTCACCGTCCAGGTCCGTGCCCGTGATTGCTTCTTCGTCGACATGGTGCGACGTGCTCAGCTCGCGCCACATCTTCCAGCACACCCACAGCAGCAGGACGCCGCCCGCCAACAGCAGGCCGATAACCAGCAGCAGCTGCGTCGCCACCAGCGCAAATGCGATGCGCATCAGCGTCGCGGCCAGGATGCCGATCAGGATTGCCTTGTTGCGTTGTTCCTTGGGCAGGCCCGCCGCCGCGAGCCCGATGACCACGGCATTGTCGCCGGCGAGCACCAGATCGATCATGATAATCTGGAAGAAGGCGCTTACAGCTTCCGGCGTGAAAAACTCGTTCAAGGGAAGAGTACTCCTGCGGCGCCCGGTGGTCGGGTTGGACAAGGCGCCACATTTGCGATTTGTGCCCGCATTTCAAGTGCGTGCGGTGTCGTTGCACGAAGTATATCGAGAACCTGATTGTTCCGTTGGGGGCCGGACGTCAGCTCGACGCTTCCTCGGCGCTCATAATGCCGGCGTCGACGAGCACCCGGATCGCCGGATCGAGCGCCGGACGGTAGCGTTTCCACCTCGCGAGCGCCGATGTGTACAGCGGCTGGCGCACCTGCGCCGCACTCGCCGTTGCGACCGGGGCCGTATTCTCGTGAAAATCGAGGCAGGCAGGCTCAAACGAGAGGCCGCAGAAATCCAGCAGGCTACGTACGCTTGGCTCGAAGTCCGTCACCATCTCCTCATATCTGACGACACGGAACCTGTCCGCAGGCAGGCTCGCCTCGAACTGCTTCACCAGCCTGTCGAACTGCACGAAGTAGCGAGCGGTGTCGGTCAGGTCGAATGCGTATGCATAGTAAGCGAACTGTGTCGAAAACAGCTGCCGGTAGTTGGCCAGCACTGTGTCAGCCGGATGTCTCCGTAGACATATCACCCGCGCCTCGGGCAGGGCGCGCAGGAGATGGGCCGCCACGAACACGTTGAGCGGCATCTTGTCGACGAAGCGTCCGGTGAGGTTCAGCGTCTTGCGGACAGACTGCACGTAGGCCTCGCCCATCGCCGCCGGATCAAGCCCCGCCGCGACGTCCAGCGTTTCAGCATCCAGGACATAAGGCGAAGTCGTCTTCGCCATGCGCTTCATGACGAGCGAAAAATCACTCAGCTCGCCTGCGGACGTGACCTCGCTATGGCTCGACAGGATGCGATCCACCAGCGTCGTCCCGGTGCGTGGCATGCCGACCACGAAGATCGGCGCAGCGTCGCGATAGCCCTCTGCCGGGGGCAGGGTGGCGCTGCGCATGGCCGCCGCGAATAGCTCGCTGTCAAACGCCTCGCGATAAGGCTGCGCTGCCCGCCGCCGCGACTTGCCGCGATCGAGCCACATCATAGCCGACGCAGGATCGCCAATATCCTCAAACGACTTCGCCAGTGCGTGGCCAAGGTTGAGCCCGTCTTCCCAGTTGCTGCTCCGCGCGGCGAAGGCAGCCTCCAGCGCCGGAATGTCGTTTGTCGCCTGCGTCGCGCGGCTGATCTGCGTCAGGCTCGACCAGGCTTGCGCATGATGCGGCGCCTTGGCGATACACTTGCGATAGGCCGCCTTCGCCTCGTCGAAGCGACCCAGAAACTGCAGTGCGGCGCCGAGATTGTAGAACTGCCCCGGCGTTCCCTGGATCGCAGCCGCCCGCTCGTAGAATGGAGCGGCGCGCTCATGCAGGCCGGCACGCGTGTACACGACGCCGAGCATGTCCAGCGTCTGCGCATCGCGTGGGTGCAATGCAGCGGATGCCTCGGCCGTCTTGAGCGCATCGCCCCGCCGGTTCAGCGCCGTGAGGTTCCGCGCCTTGAACGCCAGCGCCAGCGCCTGGATATGGCGCGGCGCCAACGCGGCGGCCCGGTCCAGCAGCTCGATTGCCTTGGCAAAGTTCTGGTGGTCGCCCGCGATCACGCCCAGCAGAAGATGGGCCTCTCCCGAACTTGGGGCGATCCTGAGTGCGTCCATGCACGCCGCGTGACCCTCCTGATAGCGACCGGCAGCGACATGGTTCCCCGCTGACGCGAGGAGGCGGGCAAGATCTTGGGCGCCAGGTGGCGAAGGATTGGGCATCAGGTGATTCAACATGGATCACCCGCGAGGAAAACCCGCCTTTTGAGGCGCTCCGCGTTGTCTGTTGCCCGATGGGCTCTTCTGATCACCGCAAGGTCAGGACCGCTCAACTGGAAAAACCACACATGAACAAGCGTCTTTTGAAGCTGTCGGCGAGCAGCGCGATCATGGCGTTCGCGATGCTACAGGTGTTGCCCGCCGCTTACGCCCAGACCAGCCCCGCGGCGGCCGAGGATGACCGGCGTGACGTTGTCGTCGTGACGGCGTCGCGGCGCGAAGAGAATGTGCAGGATACCCCGCTCAACATCGCAGCCGTCGGCGGCGCGCAGATCGAGGAGCAGGGCTTCACCGACATCGCGGATGTGCTGGCCTATGTGCCGGGCATCAACGTGGTCGATCGCGGCGGCCGCCAGGGCAACCCGATCATCGTGCGCGGCCTCAATGCCGACCCGATCGGCCCCGGCGATGGCAACAATGACGGCGGCGGCACGGTCGCAACCTATCTGGGCGAGATCCCCGTCTTCGTCGATCTGAAGCTGAACGACATGCAGCGCGTCGAGGTGCTGCTCGGGCCACAAGGCACGCTCTATGGCGCAGGCACGCTCGGCGGCGCGATCCGCTACATCCCGAACCGCCCAAGCTTCTCCGGTGACACGCTTTCGGTGCGCGCCGAGGCCTATCAGTATTCCGAAGCCGACAGCATCAGCACGGATGCAGGCTTCACCTTCAACAAGGCCGTCACCGACAACTTCGCCATCCGCGGCTCGCTAGACCTGATGAGCGACAGTGGCTTCGTCGATCAGCCCTACGTGGTGCTGCAGCCGGGCGTTTCCGAGCCCGATCCGGACTTCAGCAATCCCGCTGCCGTGGCGGCAAACCTGCGTCGTGTCGAGGATGTGGACAGCGAAGAAGTGCTGTCCGGCCGTCTCGCCGCACGCTGGGCGCCGCTGGACTGGCTCGATGGAACGCTGACCTATTATTACCAGGACGCCGACATCGGCGGCCGCCGTATCTCCAGCGCACGGGGCGTCTTGCCCGGCGTCGGGCAGTACGAGAACACCAAGCGCTTCCTGGAGCCGAACAAGCTCAAGAACGAACTGCTCGCGCTTGAAGTCACGGCTGACCTGGGCTTTGCCGAACTCACGTCCGCGACCGGCTTCAGCAAGTACGCGGAGGACGGCCAGCGCGATCAAACCGATCTGCTGATCTCGCTGGAATACAGCTATGAGGCCTTCCCCACGTTCGCCGCCTACACGCGGGAAGAAGGGGAGGAGGAGCGCTTCAACGAGGAAATCCGGCTCGTCTCGACAAGCGAAGGTCCCCTCAGCTGGATTGTCGGCGCGTTCTACAACGAGTTCGACGCCGTTGGTTATTCGGCCGAGGTCACGCCCGGATACGCGGCGTTCGCTGGCTTCAACCGCCCGGACGATCTCGAATACTACTCGCAGTCGCGCATCAATCTTGTCGAGCAGGCCCTGTTCGGCGAGATCGCCTACGACATCACCGACAGCCTGACGCTGACGGTGGGCGCGCGCGCCTATGAGTACGAACTCAAGGAGTTCAGCGCGGTCGACTTCCCGCTGTTCGATCCGACGTTCGTCGCGCCAGGCCTTGATGAGATCGGCAACCAGCCGTTCGACACCACGCTCGGCCAGCAGGACGATGGCGTGCTCGGCAAAGTGAACGTTGCCTGGGATGTGAACGCCGACCTTCTGCTGTACGCAACCGCAAGTCAGGGCTACCGGATCGGCAACTCGAACGGGCTAGGAACGTGTGGCGCGTTTGATCCGAATGCCACGCAGGGCGCCTGCGCTCTCGCGCCGGGCCAGCAGTTCGGCCCCAATGCAGGTGACATCTCCACCCGGGACGAGCGGCAGTACACGGCCGACAAGACCAACAATTACGAGGTCGGCGCCAAATCCACCTGGCTTGATGGGGATCTCATTCTCAATGGCGCGGTCTATTTCATCGAGTGGGTTGATCCGCAGGTTGCCTCCGCGACGGTGAACGCGTCGATACCGATCACGGTCAACGCCGACGGCGCCGAGTCGAAAGGCATCGAGCTCTCGGGCAACTGGCGTGTCACCGACCAGCTCAGCGTGCGCGGCAGCTACAGCTTCACGCAATCTGAACTCACCGCGCCTGTGCCAGATCTGGTGCGCACGATCACGCCGCCCGGCTTTGGCACTGCGTTCGAAGACGGCCAGTCAGGCGACCGCCTGCCGGGTTCGCCGGAGAACCAGTTCTCCGTATTCGCTACCTATCAGCAACCCTTCATGGACGGCGAGCTCTTGTGGAACTTTGGCTACGCCTGGCAGGACGATGTGCTCTCGCGCGCCGGCGGCCGGGGCGACAGCCTCACCCTCGACGCGTTCGGCATCGCCAACGCCTCGGTCGTCTACGATGCCGGCAACTGGAAGGCGGCCCTGTTCGCCAACAACCTGTTCGACGAGTTCGCCGAAACGGGCGTCACCGGCACAAGCCTGTCCAACCAGACCGTGAACGGCGCCAGTGTAAGGTCCTACTACACGAACATCGCGCCGCCGCGCGCCATCGGCGTGCGCTTCAGCTGGGACATCGAATAGCGGATACGAAAACGGCGCGTGGGGTTTCCACGCGCCGCCTTCGATCTCGATTGTCTCAGGCCTAGCGGGTCGGCTTGGCCGGTTTCGCGGCCGCGGCCTGAGTTTCCCAATCCTTCACGCGCTCGCCCATCAGAATGCCGGGCAGGGCGTGGTTGCCTTCATGGCAAGCGTATTCGTAGATCGGCTGGCCCAGCGGCGCGAACTCATACTCGCCGCCCCACGGCGCATCCCAGAAGGTCGGGTCTTCGATCTGGAAGGAGTAGTGCACACGTTCCTCGCCGACGCGCGTGAAGCGCTCGGTCACCTTGAGGTTCTCCCACGAACCCATGAACTGTTGCGAGCGCGGGATATGTGTGGTCTCGACGACCAGCGTGTCGCCATCCCACCAGCCGATCGCATCGCCGAAGTAAGGACGAACGCCGTCCGTGCGGTGTTTGGCGTTCAGGCGAACGATGCGCGCATCGTGGTTCATCTCCACCATGATCACGACGTGATCGGGCGATTGAACGATCTGGTAGTTGTTGTTGTAAAATCCGTTCGCCAGCATCGGCGGGCCGCCATTGCGTCCGAACGAGACGATGCAGCGCTCGCCGGCCGAACGGCGCTCATAGCTGTCGAAGGAGTTCGAGCCCGCCGGCATGGCGGGGGAGGCGCCGGTCGATGCCGTGGCCTTGCGTTGCGGCGGCATGCCGTTCGGCGTGGTGAGGATCGACGTGCGAGGCTCGCCGTTGACGCGCATCACGTGGTTGCCGGGATCGAGCCAACCGCGGTCGTATCCGCCGACCGCGCCACCGGCGGCGGCAAACTCGGGACGGGTCACGGTTGAAGGCGCAACATAGGTTGCCGGTGCATTCGGATCGGTGGGCGCGTTGCCCTCTTCGATCTCGATCAGCACGTTGCCTTCCATTTTCTTGACTTCTTCCGGCGTGTAGACGAGCCGATCGCCGAGTCCAGCAGGACGGGTCAGCGAGGTCAGCGACGCGTTGCTCCAGATGCCCTGAAGGTCCGGCTGACCGATGGCCAGGCGCGGCGCCTTGTAGGGGGCTTGAGCTGAGGCAGGCGCAGCAGTTGGCGTCTGGGCGTAGGCGGTGAGGCCGCCGGCGGACAGCGTCGTTCCAAGTATGAGGGCAATGGCAAGGCGCACGGCGGGCTCCCGATTATTATTGTTCGCCGCATCGAGGCGGCATACCGACCATTCTAATGCCGTCAGGTCAGGTCCGGCAATGCTGCCGGGGCGCTGCCCGCGGTCACAGGACAGCGAGCGGGCCGGTTTGGGTTGACTTTAAGGGGATAATCATGTTCTTGCCCGCTTCCGCGCCCTAAAGGGCCGGAAATTACGGGTGATGCGACGCCGCCGTTGAGATCGCGTGGGCCATGAGGGTCCCGCCGGAGCGCATCGAATAAGAGGCTACCATGTCCAGGCGCCAGAACGCCAAGTACAAGCTCGACCGCCGCGTTGGTGAAAACGTCTGGGGTCGTCCCAAGTCCCCGATCAACAAGCGCCAATCCCGCCCCGGCCAGCACGGCGCCCGCCGCGCCAACAAGCCGTCGGACTTCGGCATCCAGCTGATGGCCAAACAGAAGCTCAAGGGCTTCTACGGCGACATCACGGAAAAACAGTTCCGCAAAACCTACGAAGAGGCTGCCCGCCGCGTCGGCAACACCGCCGAGCTGCTGGTCGGCCTGCTTGAATCGCGTCTCGACACGGTCGTGTACCGCTCCAAGTTCGTGCCGACGATCTTCGCGGCCCGCCAGTTCGTGAACCACGGCCACGTGACCCTGAACGGCAAGAAGGCGAACATCGCCTCCATGCTGGTGAAGCCGGGCGACATCGTCCAGGTCCGCGAGAAGTCGCGCAACATGGCCCTCCTCATCGAAGCGATGAGCTCGGGCGAGCGCGACGTGCCGGAATACGTCGAAGTCGACACCAAGGCTGCCACGGCCAAGTTCGTGCGTATGCCGACCCTGTCGGACATCCCGTACGCGGCGCGCATGGAACCCAACCTCGTGGTCGAATTCTACTCGTCGTAAGACGGACCATTCTACGGAACACAAGCCATTCTACGGAACACAAGAAGGGGCGGTTCGGGAAACCGGCCGCCCTTTCGCTTTGTGGCGTGCGAACTCGCCCAACGGGCGAGGGGCGGGACTCTCGGGCCATACGGAGTTAGGCTGCCCTGCCAGCCCGGAGCGCTCATGTCCGACATCCCTTCCATCGACGCTATCCGCGCCGCCACCATAGTGGACCCAAAGGAGCGGAAATCCTTCTCCCTGAAGGATCGCGCCACCCACGGCAGCCATATCTTCGACTCCAAGAAGGATGCGAAGGCCTCGCTTGAGGAAGACGCGCTAGCGATCAACGAGCTTCAGGATGCGATGTTCGCCTGCAAGGCCGGGGCGCTGCTGGTCGTGATGCAGGGCATCGACACGTCCGGCAAGGACGGCACGACGAAGGAGTGTTTCAAGTACACCAGCCCGCTTGGCGTCAACGTGTTCGGCTTTGGCAAACCCAATGAGGAGGAGATGGCGCACGACTATCTCTGGCGCCTCCACCTGCGCACGCCGAAGAAGGGCTACATCCACGTTTTCAATCGCTCGCAGTACGAAGACGTGCTCGTGGTGAAAGTGCGTAACCTCGCGCCGCCAAAACTGGTCGAGCAGCGCTACGAGCAGATCAACGCCTTCGAGAAACTGCTGGCCGAGAACGGCACGCGTGTCCTCAAGATCATGCTGCATATCTCGAAGAAGGAGCAGGGCGAGCGCCTGAAAGAGCGCCTCGAGGTTCCCGCCAAGCGCTGGAAGTTCAATCCCGCCGACCTTGAGGACCGCAAGCTCTGGGACAAATACCAGGAGGCCTACGAGGTGGTGGTGCAGCGTTGTTCGACGCCGTACGCGCCTTGGCACGTTATCCCCGCTGACAGCCGCACGCGCCGCGACGCCATAGCCGCGCGTCTCATCCGCGGTGAACTCGAAGCCATGAAGCCTGCTTATCCCGACCCGGGTTATCGCCTCGACCAGTTCGAGATCGACTAGGCCGGCGGGAGCCTCGCCGCCAGCCTCATACCCAATTTGGACAATAGCCGCCCGGCTTCGGGCTGCTTACCTTCGCTGATGCTGGGGTTGCCTTGGGACGGGCCGATCTATCAGCGTTGTGGCCTGCCCATAGGGACGGTGGCGGTCGCGACAGCCTGAAACGTCGAGGGCGCCGGTTGCCCGGCGCCCCCTGTTTCCTCGTCCCTGGGTTGGGGGGACGGGCCTCAGAAGCGTTCTATATCGCGATAGTTTACGTGCGCGGCAATGGCCGATGTATGCTGGCGGCATGCGACAGGGCGTCCCACGTGGCGCCAGCTCTCATTGCTGCCCCAGCTTCCTTGCTCCTATGGTTTGAAGAACGGGTGTCCGGACCGGTTTCGTGCAGGAGCTTGGCGTGCGTGTTGCGGCTGCAGAAGCCCTGCTCGAGGCGTGTATCTACCAGCCCGAGCGGTTGCCCGAGGCGATGGGCGAGGCAGGCCGAGCCCTCGGCTTCGACTATCTGAGCCTCGTGAGTTCCAATCTCGAAGATCCTGCCTTCATCCTGTCCGAGGATCAGCGCGAAGCGATGGCTGCCTACTTCGCCGACGGCTGGTTCGAGGTGGACTACCGCGCCGCGACCGAACGCCAATTGCCGCTCAACACCCTGTTCCTGGATCACCGTGCGATCGGTGAAGACGCGCGCAAGCGCACCGCCATCTACAACGAACTGTTCCTTCCCAACCGGATGGCTCACTCGGCCGGCATGCGCTTCGATCTCGATGGCAAAGAAGAATGGTTCTGCTTCGCCGCGCGGGGAGAGGACAAGGGCGTGATCGACGGCAAGGATGCCCAAGGCTTCGTCCGCATCGCCCGCACGGCGATGCAGGCCGCCTCCATCGCTGCGCGGCTGCAGGCCTCGCACTGAATAGCCCCTAGATTCGTAGACGTCTTCTTCCCTAAATTTGAGGCAAGGAGGCCGTGATGGGCAGAGGTAGTTTCAGCGACGATTTCAAACGGGACGCAGTCTTTCAGGTGACCGAGCGAG
>Ga0105048_10014656_pt1 | contig 12202 bp, 5 predicted proteins | sample MAT05_FD_78382 | JGI IMG/M metagenome (GOLD analysis project Ga0105048, IMG submission 78382) | Freshwater microbial communities from Lake Fryxell liftoff mats and glacier meltwater in Antarctica - MAT-05 | ecosystem: Environmental > Aquatic > Freshwater > Ice > Liftoff microbial mat | place... | reverse complement strand
GGCTTCGCGTTGGGGACAAGCTTCCGGTACAACGTTCCGAACCTAGGGTTAGCCCCGACCAACGGATTTCTCGACGTGTGGGGATTGCGAGACAAAGGGTTCGATACACTCGGTTCCGATCGCGTAAATCTCGTACCCGAAGAAGAAACGCGAGGACGCTTGCTCTTCCAACACAAACAGTACCTTACGCCTGATACCGAACTTTGGGCCGAAGTTGGCCTCATCAGCGATCGCAATTTCCTCGAACAGTACTTCGAACAAGAATGGAACACACAAAAAGACCAATCCACTGCCATACGGCTCCGGCAATACTACGATCAACAAATGTTCGATTTATGGGGGCAAACACGGCTCAATCGATTCTTTACCGAGACTGAGTGGCTACCGCGACTTGACCACTATTGGTTGGGGCAATCGGTTGGCGACATTTTCACCTACTATACCCATTCGGACATTGGCTATGCGAGACAAAGAGTGGCCAGCACCCCGACCAATGCGTCGGAGGCTGCGAAGTTCCAGCTGCAACCCTGGGAAGCAAGCGTTGCTGGATTGCATGCAGTCACGCGACACGAGCTGAATCTGCCACTCGATACCGGATACTATAAATTCGTTCCATTCCTTTCGGGCGAGGCTGGTCAATGGGGCCAAGATGTCAACGGAAACGACATCACGCGACTTACGGGGCAAGCGGGCTTGCGTTCCTCCCTGCCCATGTGGCGAACTCAGCCGGAAGTTCAGAGCAGCCTCCTCAATCTGAACGGTCTATCGCACAAGGTCTCGTTTGAGAGCGAGTTTGTTTATGCAGATACGACCCGCGATCTCGATCAGTTCCCGCTCTACAATCCCATCGACGACAACTCGCAAGAGCACTTTCGAAGGCGACTGGTTTTCAACACATTCGGTGGCGTACTCCCCGACCAATTCGAAGCAACCAACTACGCTGCTAGGCAAGCCATGCAGCGGTTTGTCTCGGCCGCTAGTTCCGAAGTGGTCACGAACCAAATGCAGTCACGGGTTGGATTGCACCAACGCTGGCAAACCAAACGAGGTATTACCGGCCGCGAGCGCATCGCCGATGTCGTGGAGTTCGATGTCGATGCGATCTTCTTTGCGAAACCCGACCGAGACAACTTCGGTCAAAACGTTGGCGGCATCAACTTCGATTTCCGATATCACATCGGCGATCGCGTGACCATTCTGAGCGATGGCTACTACGACCTATTCGAGTCAGGACTCAAGGCGACGACGCTCGGGACCATGATTTCACGTCCCGGACGAGGTGAGGTGTATTTGGGAGTAACCAGCTTGGAGGGACCCATCAGTTCACGCCTGATAACCAGTTCCTTCAATTATCGAATGAACGAAAAATGGGTTGCAAACGGCGGAACATCCATTGATTTGGGCAAGACCGGAACCGTCAGTCAATCTGTCGGTCTGACCCGCATCGGCGAATCGTTCCTGATTCGAGTCGGGGCTGCCGGGGACAGCGGCCGCGACAACGTCAGCTTCTCCTTTAGTATCGAGCCACGTTTCTTGCAAACCATGGGGCTCGGAGTCGTCGCAGGTCAAGTGATCCCGCCCGCCGGACTCTACGGCTTGGAATAGTGAGCGGGTCCGTTGAACGCAACCTGCCTAAGTCATCCGAAAGACTCGGCCCAATAAAACCGTTGGTATCGCAAGGACGCAAACGGCCATTCCCGGAATGCTCCCTCCGAATTGCAACGCCATAGCCGCATCCAGAAAGATGATGCTAAGAATCGCTTGTTTGATGGCAGGTACTAGGGTCTGCAAACCCGGTTTTGAAACCGAGACCCAGGCCCGCCGCATCCAGGGAATCATCAATAGGACTACCAACAAAGGGTAAATCGTCTTCGGATCCAGCCGCAATTCTCGTTCGGTCGACCACCATGAACACAGGCCTATGGCCACCACTCCAAACAGGCCGACCCGCCAACCATTCGAAATTAGGGCGGAGGATTGCCTAAGCTTTCCCTCGCGTCTTGCGGCCAGCGTGATACCCATGACAAAACAAACGTGCCCCATGACCGCTATTCCGATTACAGTCCAATCCGATTCCGACGGCATTCGGACACACGAACCCAGCGCAATTCCCAAGGACAAGTTCAATCCGCGGCAAACACCCATGAGAAGCGGCCCTGCTGCAGTCGCCTTCAATGGACTATCGTAGGCTAAGACGGAAGCGCCTAGCAAAACACCGAACACAGGCACCAACCAACTCGGGGCATGAGCTCCTTCCACCGAAGGCAACGATAGCGATGCCAGAATACTTAGACCGATTCCCAACCCCAAAAGAGCTCGGCCGACCATGCGGGCGGTACCGATCGGGATCATCCCGTCGACGATTGGGCCGCGCTTTCGAAGCGATCGATCTTCGTCGACATCGTTCACGTCGTTGAGCACCATTCCCGACCAATAGAAACAGATCGACGCAACCGAGATCGCGAGGAGCGAGAGGGCGAACGATTCCAATGGGAGCCAAGTTCCCGCTGCGATCGTGAAGCCAGCTAGCACGTCCGCGCTGGCGGTAAGTGTATTCGGAACACGAAATAGTTGCGCCCATGCGCGGAGCTGAGACATCATCGGGTGGGCCGTTACTTTTTTCGCTGGATCTCTTGGATCAACTCTGGGACCGAGATCCCGATGGCTCCACGTCCCTCTTTGAGCCTCGCATCGACATCCTCCTGGATGGCCTCTGCATCGATCTCCCAAAACTTTTTCATTGTTTCGCCCGTGAGCGGGATCCCCGATCGAACCAAACGCATGCCGACCATGCGAGCTGGATCAGAGGTGTACCACCATGGACTCAAAGGTACATTGGGATCTTCACTCTTCCAGTCTTCATCCGCGGAGCCCATGCGAGCAGCCGAGCGAAGTCGACTGGCTGGATCTTGCCAACCACCACCGCGAACACAGCGCGATTCCGCTTCGGTGGGCCAGCAGGTTCCGTCGAAGCCGGTAAAGGTTTTTCCTCCCCGATCTCCGAAGCCTTGGTCAGAAAACTGGTCGATCGTCCATTCCCAAACGTTGCCATGCATATCGTGCAGGCCGAATGCATTCGGGGCCTTGCTCCCCACTTTCGCAGCACCACCGATCGCGTTGCCTTCAAAGACTGCGTACTTATCGAGGTCATCCGGTTCCTCACCGAAACTATACGCGGTCTTCGAACCTGCTCTAGCGGCATACTCCCACTCCGCTTCGGTGGGTAGGCGATATTGTGTGCTGGTCAGCCCGCTAAGCCATTTGGTGTATTGTTTCGCAGAGTACTGAGTCATCGTAACCGCAGGTTGCCGCACGTCGTCGCCATACTCGTAGGTTTTTGCGGGATCGTACAGCGGAGTCGGAACTGTGATTGCGTCGGCCCGATTCTCCTCGGTCACCTTGCGAATTCCTTTAGACGAGAGCCTCTTAAACACATCATAAGAACGCATGAAAGTCATGTACTCGCCCCACGTCAACTCCGTTTTGGCCATCCAAAACGGCGACAGTTTGACGTTGAACTGAGGGCCTTCGTCCTCCGATCGGCCCCGTTCACTCAACGGTGAGCCGAGGGTGATTTCTCCACCGGGAATCGGAGTCATTTCGAAGACGATATTGGTGCGTTCGATCTTTTCCGTGTACGGCACCATATACCCTCCCCGGCCGCCGTCGATAGCAACGTAGGGTCCGCTCTCTGGCTGGGTAGCACGGATGCCGGGCGAACTGTTGACGTTAACCGCTTGGGCCAAGACACTAGATGCACAAGCCATCGCAACCAAAAAGGTCATCGCGACCAAAACGGTAGTCGAGGCCAAAACGGTAGTCGAGGCCATGCTACAGAACGGCGTCAACGAACTCGGCGTCAACGAACTCGGCAAAAATCGATGATTCATAGATCACAAGGGTTTCGGGAGGAAAAATGGCGCAGCGGGCTCCCTAGATTAACCTGGGATCGGTTCACTATCTAGTCCGGGGCTGCCCATCCTGGCAGTTAAGCTGGATTCTCTCAGCGGTGGGAGGACGTCCTGAGTCCTAAATCATCGTTCGCAAACAGCGCAAACGCGGAGTCTTCGTAGATGACTCGCCATGACTCGGTACGGCTTCCATGCGCGCCCAGCAGTTTTCGCACGGGACTGCTTGCTTGTACTAAAATCAAGTCGGCTGGAAACTCGTCCATCACGTTCTGCCAACCGGGCTCCGCCGCATAGAACCGGTTGTGTTTGGGCAACACGTCGTCTCGGTACGCCACTTCGTAGCGGCCATCCAGACTCACCAGAACCTTTGGGTAACACATCCAGGATACATAGGCACCGCTCGCAAAGGGAGTCATCAGATTTCCCGAGAACGAGCATTTCTGCAAGTACTCCACCGCTCCAGCTGGATAGACCATGGCGCCGTCTGGATCGGTGCTTGGGAGCGTAATCTTCCACACCGGATGCCAACCGATGAAGACACAGCAGGCAACCGCGCCGAGCGAAGCGGCCCGTATTGCCAGGCTACGACAATTGACCAACAGCGCAATGGCCGTCCTTCCAAACGGAGTCGGCGTCAACCATCCGGGCATGTATGCCATCCAAACAATGGCGTAGATCGATCCATGCCGCAAATGCTTGAGCGCCATTAAGGCCGCGATACAACAAAACAGCCAGCCTCTCAATCTCCAAATTCGTCTGCTCTTGGCCACATAGCCAAGCGCAAACACAGACAGCGAGAATGCGGCCATGGCCGTGGTGCTGTCGTGCGTCATCCAGAGTGGCTGCCATTCCAACATGGTCGGTCGAGGCATCGCAATTGCCCGCAACAAATAGGGAGCGTACAGGAGCCCCCATGGATTGATCAATAGTCCGACGAGGATGGAAGGTGGCAGGAGAAAGTGATGCCATAGTCTGCCGTACGCCTTTTTCCAGCTCTCGCCCGTCCATGCGTCCCCAAGCTCTACCAACCATCGTTCCACAACGTGGAGAAAGAGCATGGCAATTCCGACAACGAAGCCTGCATGCATGTTGAGCCACACGACATAGAGCAGAGCCCACCCAACGACCCATCGCCTGCTTCCCTGCCAGTCGGACTGCTGCAGGAGAACTTGCAACAGGAGAAATAGCAGCGTGAAAATCTGCGCCCGGACCGTTGCAAAACCGACCCAAAGAAGCGGAAACAGGATGGGTGCGCAAACGCAAATCAAAAGGGGATGGGCTCCTCCGTTCCTGGCGACTCGATAGAGCGTTACGGCGATGGCCAGCACGAGCAACAGCTTGAGGATTGCCATTCCGTCCAAGCCCAGCGGGCTGGCCCCAGCGCACCAGTAGAGCACCAAGCCTGTGCCCCATTCATGATGCACCGCGGGGCGAATTGTTGGGGTGAACGCGAAAACATCGTCTCTGGGAAAATCGCCTGTTTCGACAAGCACTCGGATGAGCGCCATCTCATGAAATGCATCGTGCGTTACATCGCTTAAACGAGCAATGTAAGCCAGGAATGCGATAAACACGGCGAAGGCCAGAACGGCAACCATGCGTGCGTCGCGAAGTCGTCCCAAATGTAAGTTGCGTTGTAAGAACATGATGCTGTTGTTGTCGGACACCATTGCTAGCAGACTGGAATGATTTGTCGAATTTTCTCTACTTTCATTCAAGATTGATCTAGAGATCGTTTTGCAGCGTCTTCTAGACTTGCCATCGACGACGCGCCTGCTGCGAGCAGGACGCCAAGGTCTAGGAGCGACAGGAGGTCGACTCCGAAATAGTCCTTTCAAGGAGCTCATTTCGCATGGATGCACGAAGCGTATTGCTGGCCGTATGGATCGTGTCAGCCTGGTGCTCGACCGGAGATTCACAGGTCTTTGTCGGGGCTCGGTCGGTCGTTCAGTCCCCCAATTTTCGAATCACTGCGGCGAGCCCCGAGCTGGCAAACCAAGTCGCAAAAGTCGCCGAGGAGCACCGAAAACTCCTCGCAATGCATTGGCTTGGCCGCGAGTTGCCCAAGTGGCCGAGACCATGCCCCATTGTCGTAAACGATGGCCCTCGCAAGCCTGCGAGCGGTGAGACGAAATACACGCTCGTCGCGGGTGGCGTGGCTGACTTTCAAATGAGTGTTTCCGGAACGCCGGAACGGATCATCGATAGCGTTTTGCCGCACGAGATTACGCACACCATCATGGCCAGCCACTTCGCAGCGTTGGGCAGGCCGGTTCCGCGATGGGCCGACGAAGGAGCTTGCACAACGGTCGAGCATACCAGTGAGCGCAAAAAGCACGATATGGCGTTGATTCAATATCTCGGCGAGGGTCGAGGCATCCCGTTTGCCACCCTTTTTTCTCTGCGTGAGTATCCGCCGGACATGATGCCGCTCTATGCTCAAGGCTACAGTTTGTCTTGCTTTTTGATAGCGCAAGGTGGTCCGCAGCGATTCATTCGATTTCTTGAGCGCGGCATGGAATCCGATGACTGGGTAGCCGCCACCGACGAGTTCTATCAGTATCCGCGCCTCGGGAAGTTGCAAGTCGCTTGGCACAACTGGGTATTGGATGGCGGCGGCGAAGTGCTTGCCTATACGGCAGATGCTCAAGGCGTGTCGACGCGAGCCATCGCTGCCAGATCGCGCAACGCAGCGGCGGACCCATCTCTGCAACCATCGAATGCAATCGCGTTTGCGGATTCGCAAGGAGTTCGGACCGCCTCCGCATTGCAACCGGTCGGCGAATCATTGGCCAAAGCCGCTCGCAACCCTTCGAATGCGGTGCCCTCCATAGGCATGGTTTCACCTAGTCTCGAAGAAATAAACAAGTCAATGAACCCGAGCACAGGCAGCTATTACAAAGACCAGTTCCTCCGACAGCAACAGAGCGTCAGCCTTCCCGGTCCGATGCAAACCATCGGTGGTGGCACACTCTATCGCTAGATTCGACGTTTCGACGCTTCGACCGATCTCCGAGATACCGTTCCTTCCTCGGCAACGTCAAACCAGGTCGCTTGGGTACACTGCACAAGCGACTTCATCATGCCCAAATTACCATTTTAAAATTTCTTTCAACGATGGCCAAACTGGGCTTGACCCGTATTCGGGCAACTGCCTATTCCCGTTGTTGTGAACAAAAATTTGTCGGTACGTGTTGGTCCTGACTGTCGCATGGATGCGGCGGACGGTGACAAAACACGAATCCATAAATGATACAAGACGAGCGATTTTTTCTGGACTCTGAGCGATAAAGGAGTGTCGCGTTGAAACTTTTCAACCCCCTACGAACATTACGGTTTTTGGCAGCAATGTCAGCGGTATCCGCACCCGTCTCCATGCCTTCGGGCATGACCGCGTCGGCTGGTATCGTAGCAACGATCGCATGCTCTGCATTGAATGCGGTCGCTCAAAGCCCAACCCAGCCGGCTCTTCCACCTTTGCCACCTGCGGCTCAGTCTTATGGGACTGAACCAACACGCAGCGCAACGGCGGCAGATGCAAACACCACTGCTCCACCGAGCAGCGGTCTCAATAGCCGTGCAGCCAATGCATTGCGAAATGGTTCTGGAGCCAACCCGGCAGCTGGAACGATCAATCCACCGAGTAACGGCTTTGCGCCACCTAGCTTACTGCCACCCAACTTGTTGACTGGGAACGGTCCGGGAAGCTCTCTCGGAAACATTCCCACCACCTTGCCTGTTGCCAGCGGAGCTAACCTGGGTTTACCTCCAGCACTTCCCAATGCGAGGGCTGCTGCAGGACCTATCAATCCGCTTCGCGATCAAGCGGCCGGACTGGCAGCCCAAGCGAAGATGGCGCTGGACCGCGGCGACGCCGCTACGGCCCGTCAGTTGATTGACAAAGCTAACCAGCTTCGCGTACCGGACAATGAGTTCGGTACAGGACAGCTGCGACCATGGCAAGTTGCGATGGACATCGATCGGGTCGACCGCTTGCGAGGCAACTCGGGGGTCGTACCAGCTTCGGTGAACATGCCGCAGGGTAACCTGCAGCAAAGCAACATGCCCCAGGGTAATGGGCCCCAGGGTAATCGAGTCCAGGGTAATGGGCCCCAGGGTATTATGCCTGCGGGTAACATGCCTCCAGGTAACATGCCTCCAGGTAACATGCCTCCAGGTAACATGCCTCCAGGTAACATGCCTCCAGGCAACATGCCTCCAGGCAACATGCCTGCGGGTAACTTTCCAGCGGGTAACTTTCCTGCGGGTAATATGCCGAGGGGACCTGTCCAAAATGCGACAGCCCAGTCCTTGCCGCCAGGCCTCGGACCGAACCAAGTGCAACCAAGTGTTTACCAACCGCAAAACGATCTGTCGCGTGTCGCGCCAGCTAGCGGAGTTCTCTCGTCCTACGACCCGGAAGAGACTGGTTCTGAACTCTACCAACAAGGCATCACTGCTCTGTCGGCTGGGAACAAAGATGCAGCCCTCCGTCTCTTCAAATCCGCTTGGCAAAAGCAGGCTGATCTCGATCCAGGCACACGGTCTCAGCTGAAAGACAAGCTGAATCTGCTGCAAGTAGGGGGCCGCAACAGCGGCGAGCCCGAAGGGATCGCAGCTCTCAGTGCAGAGGGACGTGAGAATCAGGTCAAACGTCAAAAGTGGTTTGCAGAAGTCACGGGTGAAATTGCTGACGCTGAAAAGATGGCAGCGAATAATCAACCTATGGAGGCACTCGATCGCCTGCGAGTACTGCGGCAACGGGTATCCCAAGCGGATATCGACGGTGCCCAGCGAAAGAACCTATTGTCGATGGTGGACCGGGTAACCAATCACATGAACGCCTGGGCCGAAGAAAATAAGCCGATGATCGAACTTGATCAGCGGAACAAGCAGATCGAGAGCAGCATTGCGCTCGACGCGGAGACTTTAACCAAAGTCAATAACCAGGTCCAAACGCTGGTCGAGCAGTATAACGACTTGATCGATAAAGGACGCTATGCGGAAGCCGAAGCGGTTGCGAGGAAGGTATCAGAGATCAAGCCGAATAGCGAGATCGCCAATATCCTTTACAACAAAGCTAGGATTCAACGCCGTGTCGAGGAACAGGAAGCGATCAAGCTTTTGAAAGAAGATATGTTCGCGGCTCACTTCGATAGTATCGAAAAGGCTGCGACCCCCTACGATGGCGAGACCCCGCTGACGATGCCGAACGCTCGTACCTGGATGGATATCAGCCAGAAACGGCTGTCGAAGTCAACCGACCTGCGGATGCTTCCTGCGGAAAAGAAGATTCGAGACGCGCTCGAGGAACCCTTCTCTGCAAGCTTCGATAAGCGTCCTCTTTCGGAAGTGATGAACACCATTTCGGAAATGACGGGCATCACGATTGTCATCGACGACCGATCGATCGCCGAAGAGGGGATCACTGTAGATCAACCGATCTCCTTGGATCTGAGAGGCAACTCGATTTTGCTCAAGAGTGTGCTTCGCAGCATGCTGGAGCGATTGGATCTGACGTTTACGATCAAGAATGAAATGCTCTCGATCGAAAGCAGTCGATTCAACAAGAAAGAGGTGAAAACAATACCGTACAATGTCAAGGACTTGGTCATCCCAGTTCCTAACTTTGTATCGGACTACAACACCGGTATGGCAGGTGCTCTACAGTCGGCTTACCAAGCCCAAACGCACATTGCGTCGGCAAAGGTAAACGACCAAATAGGAGCAGGGGTTGCGACCGGCCGAATGGCCAGCGTCGACCCAAATTCGGAGATCCTGACGCAAATGGGCTCTTCGATGTCTCCCGGAGCGATGATCGGTTCGATTCCAAACAGTTATTCAAATTCGTCCAGCGGTTTAGGTGGGGCTTCGATGGCCAACTACCAGGAGCTAATTGGATTGATCGAAAGTACGATTGCGCCCGACCAATGGCAGGCTCAAGGTGGAACGTCCTCGATGCGAGAGTTCCGACAGAACTTGAGCTTGGTAGTTACGGCTCCGCAGGAAACGCACGAAGCCATTGCGGACTTACTCAAGTCGTTGCGAGCGTTGCAAAATCTGCAGGTGACCATCGAAGTGAAGTTCATTCAGTTGTCCGACACGTTCTTTGAACGTATCGGTCTCGACTTTGACTTCAACATTGATGACCACGTCAGGCCGTTGCCACGCGAAGACGGCAGACCGAGCGTCGCAGTGGGATTGTCCAGCGGCGTTGGAACGGGAACCGCACCTCAGTTCACCACGGATTTGGATCTGCAGTTCCGAAACAACTTTGGTGTGAATCCTCCATTCGGTGCACCGGACGCGGCCGCGGGAACTCAGGTGGGCTTAGCCATCTTGAGTGATCTAGAGCTGTTCTTCTTCCTGCAAGCGGTGCAGGGGAACGCTCGAACCAATGTTCTCAATGCTCCCAAGGTGACCATGTTCGACGGACAACAAGCGTCCATCAACGACACTGCGTCTCGTCCCTTCGTGGTCTCTTTCGATCCAGTTGTGGGTGACTTCGCCGTCGCTCAACGACCGGTCATCGTGGTGCTCAACGAAGGAACTCAAATGAACGTTCAGTCCGTTGTGTCGCAGGACAAACGGTTTGTTCGAATGACCCTGGTGCCTCAATTTACTCGAATCGAGTCCGCCGATCGTCAGTTCACGTTCCAAGGGCGGCGAAGCTCGAACACCGGTACGAACCTCTTGAATCCAAACGGTACGCCAAGAAATCTTCAAGATAACCAAGCGGAAGTGATCGAAGGTACTACCGTCCAGCAGCCAACTCTCGGTACGACGAGCATCAATACGACCGTCAGTGTGCCGGACGGTGGAACGATTCTGCTCGGTGGAATCAAGCGACTTCGCGAAGGCCGAACCGAACGAGGAACGCCTATCCTCAGCAAGATTCCGTACCTCAATCGGTTGTTCAAAAACAATGCGATCGGACGGGAAACCAACACGCTGATGATGACCGTGACACCTAGGATCATCATTCCAGAGGAAGAAGAAGAAGCGATGGGAGTTCCGTTCCGGCCCTAAATTGCCCTGGACAGTAGTCAACCGTGCATACACACGATTCCAACAAAAAACCCTCGGCCTAACCGAGGGTTTTCTTTTTTCCCAGCTTCAAAAGGGTGGATTATTCCGCGAGCAATTCGTCGACGAGTTTCTCGATCGTCTTGTCCACCGTGGCTCCTCCCCAATTTAGTTCCCCCTGCCACCAGAATCGGATATACCCTTTCTTGTCGATAACATAGACCGTGGGCCACATCGTGTTGGCCCAAGTGTCCCAGTTAGCGCTTTTGGTGTCGATCAACACAGGAAAATGAAAGCCTTTCTCTTTGGCCGCGTTTTGGACCGATTTCACATCTCGCTCGGCCGAAGTCTCTGGCGTTTGGATCCCGATGACTCGAACACCTTTCTCAGCAAGTTGCTCTTGCCAGCGGTTATAGTGCTCGAAATTAGCGACGCAATTGTGGCATTGGAATGCATAGAAGTGCAACAGAACAACCTTGCCCTTTTGGTCGGCGAGCGTCACAGCCGGTGCGCCAGCCCAGTGTCCTGAATCGATCAACTCTGGCGCCAGTGGGTAGATCCGAGTCAGTTTCACGGTGTCGAAGGGGGTCCCCATCATTTTGCTAAAGGTGACTTTTTGCGGTCCAGTTAGCATCTCCGAGATCCCTTTGGCTTCGGCATCGCGCGCGGTCTGCGCATCGGTTAGCAACCCCTTATCCTGCGCCTTGGCACCCTGGAGTTTCTTGGAGGCTCGGTCGGTTGCGGAAAAAAGATCCTTCAGTTTTTCCGATTGAGTTTTGGTCAGTCCTACCGTCTTGATGACGTCGGGTCTGGCGAAAATGCGAGTCCCCTGCGATTGCAATTCGATCTGTTTTAGCCGCTCCATTTTTTCCGCAGAGAGGAATTGGCTCAAAACAGAAATCAACAACTGCTCTTGTTCAGCAATGATTTTTCGTTCGCTGTCCGGTTTGATACGAGATCTCCACCACGGACCATCAATTTTGGCTAGCTCAATAACGAAGGCGTCTAGCTGGCCACCGGATAGCCCAAGCTCCGTTTGCACTTCAGGCGCATGGACCAATTTCAATAGATTCTGGGGGACAGTGGTTACATCCGCCGGAACAGCCTTCAATGTAACGGGCTCTTTGGCTCCCATCGGTGAAAACGTTGCTCCACCCAAAACGAGGGTAAGAGAACAGAGTGCGGCTCTTAGCGCTGAACGACATTGCCGCTTGCGCTGAGAAACCCATTCGGGCGCTGCGCCGACAACCTGAATCTTGCCGAAG
>Ga0105048_10014654_pt1 | contig 12205 bp, 6 predicted proteins | sample MAT05_FD_78382 | JGI IMG/M metagenome (GOLD analysis project Ga0105048, IMG submission 78382) | Freshwater microbial communities from Lake Fryxell liftoff mats and glacier meltwater in Antarctica - MAT-05 | ecosystem: Environmental > Aquatic > Freshwater > Ice > Liftoff microbial mat | place... | reverse complement strand
TCAGGTCGCGCGCCGGGTACTTTCGAGGTCTCCAGAGCAGACGGTAATCCGCCACCAATGTGGCACCGCTAACCCAATCGTTGCCGTCATGCTTCTTGGGGAAAAGTTGGCGCAGTCGCGCGAACAGACGTACACCTTCTGCCATCCGCGTGCGATACCGAACCGGAGCCATGGGACGACCCAGGACTTCACCCAGGTGTCCGAGTTCCACCATCCGCTGCCGAAAGTTCGCAGGGGTGTCCAGTGTGCATTCGGGGTGGGCGGCGATGTCCTGGCTTTCATTTAGGATCGTGCTTAGGGTGGTGTCCACCTCTTCTTCACTTAGCGCTCCGTCGACCAAGCCCCAGACGAGAACCCGGACCTCACGTCGTTCTAGTTCATTGATCGCCTTCTCTATCAAGGCAAGGTCAGGCTTGAGGGTCATTGGCCGGCGCTCCGAACCTTGTAGCGTTCCATCTGCCCGTTCTCTCTAAGCCACAGCAGAACGTTGGGCGTCAGTATCGACAGCGTTGCAGTGCCGAGTTGGATGGCTTCGAAAAATGCTTGTACGTCTTTTGGGACATCCAAGGCGACCTTGGCAACTTGCGCGCGGCACTCTCTTATGAAAACGGCCAAATTCGCGACGTCATCGGCAGTGCGCGGCATCGGCAGTTTGGCCAAGGTGGCGTATGACCGATAGTGCGTCTTGTAGGCTGAGATTGCGGCAGCGTTCATCGGCGTTGATGGCGCCCGGTTCTCCAGCCACTCAGGATCCTCAAGCGCCCCTTGGCGTTCAAGGTGGGTTGCCCATGCCGCCTTGGCAGAAGCCTCCAGTTCTTGAGCAAGCCCCTCCACGGAAGCCAGTAGCCGTGTCCATGCGGCGTCACTGGTCAACGCGGCGATGTCCTCCTGCGACTTGAGGCGCTCCAGAACCTGCACCGCATTGTGGCCAAGATGAGACCGCTTGTCGGCGACGCTCCGGGCGGCTTGCTCGGCGAGAGGCAGGCATGCCGCTCGCGAATCCGCAACAGTGAGCTTTTGGTACTGCGTCTTCCACTCTTTGGTTCGCTCTTGCACCTCTCGCTGCTGGGAGGCGTGTCGCTGAGCCGCCTTGAGTTGTTCAGCTTTGGTCGTGAGGACCGTGCAGCGCTGCAGCAACGAGGTCATGCTGAGGTCCCCTGGCTGGCTTGAGCGAGATCCTCTTGCAGCGAAACCACCATTGCGCCGACGTCCCCCCCGCCACTGGCAAGCAGTTGAGCATCTATCTCACGTTCGATGCCCTGGATCACTTTGTCCAACAAACTCAGCGCCTCGTGAACCTGGACCAGCAGTCCAACATTCAAGGCAGCCCATCCAGCGAGGCGGCTGTCTACTGTGCCCGTGGGGTCAGGTTTTTCAAATGTCAGCGCTTGGCGCATCAGCGCCTTGGCTTCGACCGTGCTCAGTACCTCGATGGCCTTCTTAGCCTCATTCGAAGTGCACACGGTGTGAGGAAAAGAGCCGGAGCTTTTTGCTTTCTCGATCTGTGCAAGCAGCGCAGGACCCATGTCGACGCTGTCCGTATCGCCAATAAGGTCCTTGAGCATGGGGAGTAGCGGTTCAATGGCCGTGCCGAAGCGCGTGAGCAGGCTATCTATTCGCGACAGTAGTTCGTCTCCGGCCTCACGCGCCAACCCCTGGCCTGCTTTGGCGGGTATGACGGCTGGGTCTGGCGTGCCTTGACGCCAGGCGATCTCGATCCGGCGGGGGTCTAGTGCATACAACGTGGCGCCAGTGCCTTGATAGCAACCCACTGACTCAACCAGGACCGTCGCTACGTCGGGCCGAGACGCCTGTGCGCGGAGTGCCGCCGATCCGACCAACGCAGCATGGCTCTTGTCGCCTTCCTCTGGATTCCAGAGCGGCTTCGGAAGCACCGCGAAATAATCCGCCAACGCTGGGAATCTCGGATTTGGCGGCCGGGTTAGGCGCAACAACAGTGCTTGTCGATGCAGTATGCGCAGGGCCGTACTGGCCTGCACGCCCGCAGCAGAAGAGTGCCACGCCATGACCTGGGCTTCAAGGCGGTCAAGCAACAACTGCGCGTACGGGTAGCCGTCCTCAGCGCCGTCGTAGTCCCAAGACTTGCTGTTGGCGTTCCAGCGCTCTAGTGCGTCCAGGCCCGCGCGCAGAATCGGGCAGAGCGGACGCTTCTGTTCGGCCGCCACAAAGCTGGCGCCAGTTCCAGGGTTTCCGGTGCGGGCGTAGGGCAACCAGATGTGGCCTGCCTCAACTCGCCGGCCACGCATTCGACCTGAACCCCAGTCGATTCGGCCGTTCAAGGCCGTCTCCAACAGGTTACGTACCTGTCGAGCCTTCCCCTGCTCGATGTCACCGGTAGCCCAGGCCTCGATGTATTCAAACCCAGTAGGCGCGACTGGTGCTGGCGCCGGTACTGGTGCGGGGGGTGGTGGCGTATCGCGCTTCGTCACTGCCTGCGGCGGGGGCGGGATGACCTTCGCATTCGATGCAAACGGCCACGGCAGATGGAAAGCCTTGAAGATTCCTTGGCCAACTGTCGGTGCCGCCGTTAGATCGCTCGGGTTGTTCGCCCAGTAGACGAGCGTCGGTGAAAGTCGCTCGCGCTGGTCTGCAGAGAAGGACCGTGTTCCAAGAGCCAGCGCAACGGAGGCTACCGGCGCAGCGCCCTTGAAATCAGCCGGAGGGAACGCTCCGGCCTCGTGCAGATGGCGAAGCAGCAGGGTGTCGCGCAACACACTGTTGATGAATGCCCGTGGATTGAAGCGAAGGCCAGTCGTCGACTTGAGTTCGCGTCTGCACAGCGACGCGATGGAAGCCGGGGACAACGGGAACAAAGCGTGACCTTGTTGGGTCCTGCCGAAAGCGCCCAGAAAGTCGGATTCTTCGGCACTCAGCGGATCTTCGAAGACCCGAACCCATCCATACAAATCGTCTGCGCTGTTGTCGCTAAGGTGATCCCGCAACGCGGTCACGCCCCAGCGAGCCGCGTTGAGGTAGCGGCCCGACAAGTCTGTCAGCCTACGTATGACTTCTTCATCCGTCTGCGCCGAACTGGGAATGATCCACTCGCGCTGTGCCCGGGTCAGGATCGTCTGGCGACTGGGCAGGAAGCCGTCCGTAACGGCCAAAGCCGTGCGAAGCGGCGCCCGGATGCGTTTCCCGCCATAGTCACTCTCCGCAATGATGAGGTTGAGCAAGGGCTGTTGGATCCCTGCCAACGCAGCGAAGTCCTCGATCAGCAAGACGAGTTCCTTTCCGTCCGCGAGCAAGCTCCGTCTGATTTCATCGACGATTTCTTCGATCGTGCGCTGGCCGAGCGCCTCGGAGAAGCGGAACACCGTACGCAACGCAGGATCAAGCGCCTCCTGGAGAATCTCGGCAGCAAGAGGGCGACGAGCCCCGTCATCGCGGGCAAGCTGCTGCAGTGCCTGCATCGTTGGACGGCGCGCGTCCGTTGATGCCCATGTCTCCGGCACCACAAGATCCTCGGGCATAAAGCGCCGCGGCTCGCCGGTTTGTGTTTCGCTTCCTCCGTCCAAGGTCTGGCGCACGATGCGCTCGAGGACCGCGGTGAACCATCCGTCCAGGACGTCGGCGTCACGCACCAACTCCCGCACGTTCTTTGTGAGGGCCAACCGCTCTCTTGGCGCACGCTGGTCAGCACCTGTCGCCTGCAGTTCCTGCATGCCGGTCTGCAACTTGTGTTCAAGCTCGATGCCGAGTGAGGCAGCGAGCATCAGACTGGCGTCGCGGGTGTTAAGTTGCTCGACCGCCTTTTTCAGCTCAGCCTGAAGATGGCGATAGGCCTCACCCTCCAGAGGCGCAAGAATGCGCTCCACGATCTGGCGAAGGCTGGCTGTCTTCGGGACCAGCACGATCACCAACTTGTCTCGCTTGGGGTGCCGTTGCAACTGCGCATGCAGCCAGCGAATCATGTGCGATTTGCCGACACCGGACTCGCCTGTAATGGCGACCAGCACCGCGCTGCCATCATCCGCCGGACGCATCAACGCCTCAAGCAACTCCTGCTCTGTGGCGGGTTCCTCGGAGGCGCCGTTAGCCGAACGGATCAGCAAGGGGCCGGGTTCGTGCACTGCCAACAGCACCGCGTCGTCGACAACCTCAGCCTCGGTGCGGATGCACTCATCCACCTGCTGCACCGATGGCCAGTACCGGTCAAGTGTCGTCATGAAGCAACCTTCTTCGGACGGCGCACCCAGCTGTATCGATGGTCCGCACGCAGACCGTTCCGGCCCGTGAACACGACGCTGCTTCCAACGTCGGACTTGTTTTCGAACTGCAAGCTTTGGTCAAACATCAAGCTCATCAACGCGCGCGAGAGGGAGCTGGAAAGCTGCCCCGGCTGCATGGCTGGAAGCACATCCCGTTCGACCTGTGACTCGACAGCGACCCGATAAACGCCGCCATCGAGCACGGGCAAGTGTTGGACCAACCGTTCAACAAAGGCGGCGGCAGGCAGTTCATCGCCCTTTTCAATGCACAAGTTCAGCGTCTCGCGGACCGCGAGCGTCGGATCGATGTCTCCGCCACCGGGCTGACGGACAAACCCTAGAAAGTGTCCCCAGAACTGCAACCCGTTCTTGCGGGTGTCGTTTTGCATCAGGCGGACCTCATCGTTCGCAATCTGCTTTGCCTCGAGCGCTTGAAGGCTGCTGAAGCTGAGACGGTAAACATCTTGCGCGAGCAGCCAGGCAAGGGACCGCGTAAGGTCAGCCGCCCGAGCACTTTCGCGTGCCCATAGCGATGGATTGTTCACCTCTGAGAGTGCGCACTGGCGGGCGGCCATACGCGTGGCTCGAACGATCTCGGCATCGCTCTTCAACTCGATCTGAGGCGGTTGGGCGAGCTTTATCAGCTTGCTGACCGCATCAAGTTCAAACAACCCGAGCTCAGTCCAGCGGTTCAAAGTCACACGAGCCATCTTCTGATCTGGCACGACGCCCGCCGGAGCAACTGCTTCGAGAAGTTGATCGAAGGTGAGCGGTGAGCGGGCAAGCGCTGCGGTCGAATAAAGCACTACAAGGACGCTGGGCAGACCGTCAGAAGGTAGATTCAGCAGGCTCATGTGGTCAACAACAGCAAGAGATCAGCGGCATGGACATGTGGGGTGGTATCGATAAAGCGCCGACCCGCATGGTGTGGGTGAGGCAAGTCGGAAGGCACGATCAGAATCTCCAGGTCTGCCTCAGAGAGGCGAATCCCGTCTGGGACGCTGGGCGGATCTTCGTGTCCCCAAATCGACAGGCGCACCTCGCCCGCGCCGGCAGGCCACTGCTGAAGTGCATCGGCATCGACGGTATCTATGAAGACGTCGGGGCTGCGGCCACGTGTGAGGGCCCGTTCGATGGCACCGTAGTTCTTCACGCCGAAGCTTCGTTCCATGGCCACGGTATGGCAATGAGCGGCGGGAACCAAGACTCTCACCAGGGCTGCGCAGGTCGCCACATAGGGCTGGTCTATGGGCACATCGACCACCAACAACTGGGGCGCTGCGCGCGGCAGTCCTAGGCGGTCAATCGCCTCGAGCGATCGGGGGGCAAAGCGCGATAACCGTGGCACGACGGGCGGGCGGTAGTGCACGTGTAGGGAGCGGTCGTTCCAGTGGTACGGGCATCCGCCGCAGCAGACGGTTACTGGCGCCCAGACGCCGCGACTTACAGAGTACATCTGGCGCAACGCCTCTGAAATCTCCACGTCACCTGCCGCCACGGCTTGCATCGCAGTCAAGCCACGCTCTGCAGCGTGGCGGACGTCCTGTTTGGCGCGCGACATGCGCGCGTTGAAGATTGCAGGATTGCGGTGGGCGTCGTCCAGAATGCGAACCGCTGCATGCGTCGCATCGGAAAGCTTCTGCGGCGCCTCGTCGCCTGGGCGTTGACGGGCTTCCAGCGCCACCAACTCAACCAATCCGGCGCGGGCCATCAGCGTGAGCGTCCGCACGTTCCAATCCCTGCTCGCCTCTGACCTCACGCGAAGGTGGGACGGCAGACGTTCCAGTTCAACCCAAGATACGTCCGGCAGCGTGGCGTGCGGCTTCGCGTGGTCGATCAATACGATCCAGCGTTCGTAGCCTTTCTCGTCGGTGATCAGGCTGGGATACGCCAGGCCGTGAGCCTGGTCATCGTCATCCACCGTATGCAACAAGAGGGACGCGCTGGCCCGACCATCGCGGCCAGCGCGACCGACTTCTTGGTAGTAGCGGTCCAGCGAATCGGGGAGCGTGGCATGGACGATGGTTCGCACGTCGATCTTGTCCACCCCCAGTCCAAATGCAGAGGTGGCCACCATACCGTCAAGCTGATTGCCGCTCCACTCCTTGAGCAGTCGTTCCCGCTCCGTTGATGAGGTGTCGCCGGTGAACATGTTGAGCCGGCGCATGCCGGTGGCCCGCAGGACCGTCAACCAGCGCTCCGCTTCGTCCGGCCGGGTCACGTACAAGATGAACGGCCTGGGGGCAAGACGAACGGCCTCCAAGACGCGCTCTGTCCGATTTCCCTCCTGGCTCCTCAGGAAGCTGTATCGAACTTCGGGGCGCAGATGCACCGCCGACACTACATACGTCCGCTCTGGCGGTCCGAACAGGTGCTGCAAGTCGTGGATCGTGGTCCCGGTCAGCGTCGCCGAGCAAAGTACTACCCGAACGTTGCGATCGGTCGCCTTCACCCGCAGCATCCGGACCAGGGCTGGAAGGAGCTGAAACGCGGGCCTGAAGCCGTTGCCCCATCCGATGACCAAATGGGCTTCATCGATCACCACGTGGTTCAAGCGACCGTTCGCGGCAGCATCCTCCAGGCCCTCCCTGAGACTGCCAACGGCATACTCAGGAGACGTGAACAAGATTGGCTGCGCGCCATTGCGGATTGCGCTGCGTACGACATTGCGCTCCTCAAGGGTCAGCCCACCGTGAAACGCAAGTGGAGGGAGTTCGCGGTTCGGGTGGCGCTTCTGAAGGAGTTCCCGCATTCTCGTAGCCTGGTCCATGGCCAGCGCCACGGTTGGCACGATGGCCAGAGACAACATGCCTTCGACTTCGAAGAGCGGTGGCAGATGGGCCAATAGGCTCTTGCCGGTCCCGGTGGGAAGGTTGGCGATGAGCGTGTCGCCTGCTGGCAGATGCAGCAACGCACGCACTGCTTCGCGCTGCCCGTCACCGGTGTAGGTCGGCAGACCTAGAGCATCTTGCAACAACGGGTCGGCTCGAACTGTGGCCGGCGCACGGGAAGGAACGCCCTTGAAGGCGTCGTCGAAAAGGTCCGGCTGCGCCGGCAGAAAGGACAGCCGAGGCCACCTGGGCTGCACGCGTGCGCTTGTACTGTCGCACAGCACATGAAAGTGTGCTTCCTCCCAATTTGCAGCCGTCGGCCATCCGGCGGTGGTCGGAACTCGCAGCCAAGGCACCGGGCTCTCATCGCCCGCAGCCCGCAGCAGGACGTGACGAATCAATGGGATAAGGTCGGGGCCTACCTGTGGCGTCTCAGACTCCCGCAGTCGCTCAAGCACTTGCCTTATTCGTTCGAAGAGTGGGTCTGCTGCTTTGCCGGCCGGCACAAGGTCGGCGGGCCACCGAGCGCACAGGCTCGTGAGTGCCGCAACGTCAAATGCCGCTGCGAGCGCGCTCATCTTACAAACGGCGTGGTCGCGGACAGGAAGATCGCACCCGCCACGTCAGTGCGAATGGCCGGTTGGCCTATCGCCTTGTCGAGCAGCGTGCGCAGAACGCCTTCCGCGTCCAAGTCTCGACGTTCGGCGGCAAAGGCCGCTCCGGACAAACGCGACAAGCGCGATTCAATTTGCGCCACACGGGTCTCGTGGTGGCGCTGCAAGGCGACCAGTCCCCGTTCCGAGTGCTCTCGTACCAGGTCATGTGCGCGGATGAAGTCCAGCGCGCGTTGGGCGGCGGTTCCGCAGTGCTTGCTCCACTCAACAGTCCAAGGGACGTGATCCTGCATCATCAACGTCTGCCAGCGACGTGGGTTCAAGTTGAAGTCCTGGCCCCGACCCTTGTCATCGGGCAGGTAGGCTTCCGCCGGAATGGAAGGCGGGTCCATCGTCACGTCACCGGCCGTCTCCACCCACACCGTGAAGAACTGCGGGGGGAAGTGCCGCTCAGCCCGTCGAAAAAGCGCGCGGCTGGCGTCATCGTCTGGCGCCGGAACGTCTGCCTCTACGAGGTAGTCGAATCGAAACCAGAGATCGACACCACTCGCGTCGCGCGCCTCGAAGTCGCTTCGATGGCGCCACATAGCAAAGACCCGGCCGCGATCGTCTGCCTGACAGAACGCCTGCAAGGACTCAACCAGCGGATCGCCATACCGAAGGGAGCGCAGGCCGCGTGCCTGGCCCTCTTTGGACATCACGGTGTTGCGCCGAAATGCATATGGGTAGGTCAGTGGCGAACGGGGGTTGCTTTCGCGTGCCTGGGTGTCAATCGTCCCAAGAAACTGGCTGACGAAGTCGGTCAGCGAGAGCAAAGTCTGGTGGTTGCTGCCGCGGGTGTAGTTCAGGCGGAATACCTGCTCGTCGGCTGGCAACGCGCTGGTCCATCGCTCCGGGTGCCTTCGGAACAGCAAAGTCGTCAGCGCAAAGCCCTCGAAGGCCTTGCGCCAGGCCTTCCAGTCTCCATCCACTGCTTCCATGTCGTCGAACGCATCGCTCTGGGGATCGCCCATCGCGTCGAGAGCGTCTTGTTGATCGATCCGTCGACGTTCGCGGGCGGCCCACCCGGCGGGGCCCTCCAACTGAGACTTCCAGCGCAGCAGGCCTTCGACGCCTTCATTGCACCAGTCAAGGACTGTGGACTTGAGCGTCTCTTCCACCAGATACTGCAGACTGGCCATCGAGGCATCGAAGACCTGAAGTCCTTCTGAGAGGCATGCAACCCAAGCCTGCTCTGCCGGGTTATCAGTGCAAACCGGCGTCATGGAGCGGATGGCGTCACCGGCGCCGAAGCGATCCAGTCGCCCTAAGCGCTGTTCGATGCGGTTGGGCGCTGACGGCAGATCGAAGTGCAGCGCAGTCTTCCGTCCGCCGTGCAGATTCAAGCCTTCCTCTGCCCGAGAATCACAGACCAGCACTCGGCAGTGTTCGGGCTCTGAGAGGAAGCGCCGCCAGTGCTCGGGAGCGTCTTCCTCCTCGTCTTCGTCTCCCTCATCCAAGGCATGTCGCATGACCTTGCCATCCCGGCCGATGCTGCCCTCCAACGCCTCGTGCAGCGCGTCGGCGACTTCCGACCGGTCAGCAAACACAACGACTTGCTGCCCCGGTGTCTTGAGGCAGCGCAGAACTGCTTCAACGGTCGCCTGTTGGCGGGCGCCGCCGTTGAGGCTTCGCTCGGCCAGTTCATCCACACGGTGCGACAAGTCAAGAGCGCGAGCGTCTCGAATACCGGCTTGGCGCAAGGCCCCCGCTACCGAGACACCGCCTGCGCCATGTACCGCCGCAGCGAACAGCGTTGATGCCACCGGTGCAACCAGGTCGGCATTGACCAGGTGCACCCTGAGTTCTTCGAGTACGTTGTGCCGCTCCTGGCGCCAGATGCAGGTGTAAGGCAGCGTCTCCAGTCCACTACGCCGCGGCGTGGCCCATGGCACCGCCTTGCGTCTGTTCCTCAAGATGCGTCGGTGCAGCTTGTACGTTTCAGTCAGGTGCGCACGCAGTTCATTCAGGGCTGCGACAAACTGTTCGTCGTCCTCGTTAGGAAGCGCCTGAACGATGGGGCGCAGCGTCGCGACACGTCGGATAAGCGTCTCGTCGTCATGGAAGACACCCTCCAAGCGGTCGAGATCATCCTCCATCGAAAGCACGTTCTCGGGCACCAAGGAAGCCGCCATCTCCGCAACAAGCTGCCTCGACTGGAGTCGACGCTCGAAACCGCTCAGATCGTCCAGTGGGAACACCACAGGATCCAGCAAGTGCAGGATCCGGAGGAATCCAGCCGTATCTGACAGTACCGGCGTGGCAGACAAGAGTAGGAGTCGAGGGACCTGTGCCGCATACCGGCGAAGCAGGTGATACAACGAATTGCTACCGTTCTGAGATTCACGCGAAAGATGATGCGCTTCGTCGACAACCAGCATGCCCGTTGTCGGCAACTGGTCTTCAATGCCGTCCAGGTCTTCGGATGAAAGAACAAAGACGAAGTCGTCGAGCCAGTCGCCGAGACCAAAGCGCTGTATGAGTTCCCTGCGCCACTGGGGAACCAACGGGGCCGGAACGATCAGCAGAACCCGAGCGTCTGGTGAATCCAGGACGTACTGGCGAACCAGCAAGCCAGCCTCGACCGTTTTGCCAAGGCCCACTTCGTCGGCCAGCAAGTAGCGCTGTACGGGGTCCTGCAGGACGCGTTGGACCACGTTGAACTGGTAGTCGGCAAGTTGCACTGACGATGACAGCAGCGCGCTCATCCCGCGGCACGCCGCCCGTTGAGCCGTCACCGCTCTCATGAACAGAGAGCGCGCCTCCGCAAAGCGAGGCGTCTCGATAACCTGGCGCGCCAAGAATTCAATCGGTTCTGCAATCGCCTTGCGCCAGCGGACATGAAGCTCGACCCGCGGAACGTTGATCGCCTTCCCATTCGGGAACGCCACAAGGCACATGGGCCCGTCGCCATCCACGATGCGCCCGACCTGCCAGCGGCCGGTGTCCTCATCGCGTCGGAACACCCGGGTCTGTTCGCCCAGCGACACGAGTCGCAGGTTCGACACGTTGACGTAAAGGGCGAAGGGGGTCGCCTCGCCCGGCACATCGAAGTAGGTGACCGTTGCACGGTTACCTGCCACCGCTGTGAGTTTTCCGATGCCTAAGGGGTTGCCCACAGGGGTATCCACCTTGACAAATGAACCTAGTGCGGTTAATCCGCCGCTAGTGGTTGCCACGTCCGATCCCTTACGTTGGTGCACTTAAATTTTGGCGAAAAAAAACGGGGGCATCGACGCCCCGTCGCAGTGGATCGGCACTTGTGCGCTCGCATAGAATTTTCGGAGCGCGGAACGGGAGCCACAAGGCGGCTGAAAGTCCGCCCTATGGGTGTTACCAACTGTAGCCCAAGGTGCCCGGGATCCCGGGCACCTGGATGCAGGGGCGCAGGGAGTGCTGGCGCCAAGGCTGCCCTGCCCCGTCTACAACAGTTGATGGCCGGCAAGCCGCCGCCGCATCAAGGGAGCGAGACGCCGGGCACCGGGTGGCGCGAACTGTTCAGGAGTCGCCCGGCCGCTGCAGGATGGCCTTCGCGTCATCGAAACCAACGGGCGCGGACGTGTGCTCGTGAATGATCCTCAGCACATGCCCGCTGGTCTTCAATGCCCAGGTGAGCCGGTTCTGCATGGGGCGCCGCTGTTCACCCTGCGCGGACTGTCCGGCGTAGGTGACGATGGCGCTAACCACGGCGAAGTCCGCATCGCCCGAGGTCTGGACATCGTCGAACGCGACCTTCACCCTCTCCGTGCCCAATGAGGTGAACCAGGCTTCAACCGCCGATTGCCACGATGCCGATTCTTCGTAGGACCAGACGCCCCAGGTGTCGAAGACGCGCGCTTTGGGGTCGTACAGACGGATCAGCGCGGCTGCATCCTTGGCGTAGATCGCGGACTTGTAAGTCTCGACGACTCGGGTGATCGCCTTGTCGGCTTCAGTCATTGCTTGTCTCCTGCCTTGTCTTCCGCCTCGAAACAAGGCATGGCCCTTCGGGCCAGCCGATGCCCAGATCAGTCTGGCTGTGCCTACGATAGCCTTGTCGGACCCGTGTGAAACCGGGTCGGTGGCGCTCCACCGGGCATGCCAGACAAGCGCGCCAGAATTGCGGTATGCCCGACCGTCCACGTCTTGATCTGCGTCCTGGCGTATCTGAGCCCGTCGTGCTGCTGATCTCCCGTCGCGAGGTCGAAGCAGGCGACCTTGCGTCGGTGCTGTCGCGGCTGAAGCCATTTCTCGCGACGCGCGAGGACGCGTGGCGGTACAGGGGCCAGATGACGCTCGTCATCGATGGCTACAACAGCGATCCACGCGAGCTGGTCGACATCCCCGAGGTTCGAACCCTCTTGCGTGGGTTGGAGGACTCGTGGCCAGAGTGGGCCTACTTCTTCAACCAGGTCGACGACAGCATCAAGCTGCTTCTGTCCTGCGTCGCGGGGCGCCGGTTCCTCGGCAGGGGTGCGGTCGAGATGGACGCCGATCTGGTGGCGTCCGC
>Ga0105048_10014652_pt1 | contig 12205 bp, 6 predicted proteins | sample MAT05_FD_78382 | JGI IMG/M metagenome (GOLD analysis project Ga0105048, IMG submission 78382) | Freshwater microbial communities from Lake Fryxell liftoff mats and glacier meltwater in Antarctica - MAT-05 | ecosystem: Environmental > Aquatic > Freshwater > Ice > Liftoff microbial mat | place... | reverse complement strand
TCAGTTTCTGCGCGTGGGCCAACGGATCAGCCGCCGATCTGCCGGCCGGCCGCTGACCGCCTGAAGCTGTCCCCCAGGCTGCGCGTCAGTTCGAGGAAGCGCGTGCCGTAGCTGGTGGACGGCTCGATCTGGTGCCCCTCCAGCCACTCGTTGAACGATGTGACCATCACCCAGTCTGGCCGCGAGGCGATGGCCCCCTGAAAGGTCCGCTCGTAGTATGCCCCGCCAGCCCGATCCACCACGAACGTACTGCTGCGGCCGGGGATACTTCTGTCGTCGTAGCCCGGCATGGCCGTGGCGATCCAACGCTTCGCCGCGCCGTTCGCGCCGTTGTACGCGCGTACCCGGCCGCCGTAGCTGTTGAGTTGGCCGGCTGGGTCGCCGGCCCAGGCGATGGAGTAGGGGAAGAGGCCGTCGAACACGTCGAGGACGGAGGCGTCCTCGCCCTCGGCAATCCAGAGCGCTTGCCGGCCAGGGTCCACCTCGTCGAGGATGGCGCGCCAGGCGGCAACCGCAGCCGCGCCGCGCTGATTCACCCGCGCGCCGTTGGTCCCGAACACGGCAGCCGGCCGCCAGACGACGATGACCGGGCGGCCGTCCACCCGCACGTACGCCGAGTGGGTCGCGTGGTTCGCCAGTGCGTGCTTCAGGCCGTCCACCAGCGCGCCCCGGCTGGGGAAGAAGTCGCCGCTGTCCGTCTCCACCAGGATCGCCACCTTCAGGTCGGTCGGCTGGGCCACGTCGAGCAGCGTCTTCAGGTTGTTCTCGGTCGGGTTGTTGTCGCGCGGGCCGAACCACGCCGACACCAGCACGTCAAGGCGGGCGTCCTTCGCCCAGCCGACGTGCCGCTCGATGGTCTCGCGGTGCCACGATGCGTACGGCACCAGCGGCTGATCGGCCGTCATGCCGCTCTCCCAGGTGCCTTCGTCGTACCAGGGGTAGTAGAGCGCCAGCACCAGCGGCTGGCTGGCTCCGAACGGAGCGGCGGCGGCACTGACGATGGGGGCCGGGCGTCCCGTGGCGGCGACCGCCAGGGTGGACGCGGCGAAACTGAGCATCGTGGCAAGAGCCTGGCGGCGACGCATCGGCACTCCGGGCAGCGAGGGTAGGGCAGCTACAGAACGAGCGGCCCCACGATGCGGTGACGGCGGGTGCAGTCCAGCATCGTGCCAGACCGGAGCGCCGGGACGTAACCCCTCACCCCAGACCCCTCTCCCGCAAGCGGGAGAGGGGGTTGGGGGGTGAGGGCAGCCGGCCCATTGTCCGGCTGGTCGGCAGCGCCGTAGAATGGGGGCCGACGCTCGTTGCACTCCTGGTAGCCACAGTTGCTGGTCGGCCCAGGGAGTGCGGCCCCCGACTTTGCGGTCTGGGGACTTGACGCGGGCGGTCTCTCGGTCTCGCAGGGAGCGGCGTGCCAGGGCACTTCAGGACGCGTGTCGCGGCAATCGCCCGGCGGTTCTTCCCGTGGGTGGTGATCGACCTCCCACTGGTGTGGTTTGCGTACGCGCTGGCGCTGCTGGTGCGCGGCGTCACCGCCACGCTGGAGTATGAGCCGGCGCTCTGGTTCGCCGTACTCGCCAGCCTCGTCGTGGTGGCCTGTAACGAGGCGTTCGGCATCTACCGGCGCTGGTGGCGTTTCGCGACCTCGCAGGATCTGGTGCCGCTCACCGTCTCGATGGGCTGTGCCACCGTCGCCATCGTCGGGCTGAACCTGGCCTGGCCCGGCTTCCGCCCGATGCCGCTCTCAGTGGTGTTCCTGGGCGGCTTCTTCGCCATCTGCGGCATGACCGCCGCCCGCTACCGCTCCAAGCCGCTGGCCGCGATCCGCCGAACGTGGCGACGCCTGACCGCGCCGCCGGCCGATGGCGTCACGCGCGTGCTGATCGTTGGGGCGGGCGAGGCCGGCCAGCACCTCGGCTGGCAGCTACAGAACGGGCCGCTGGCCGAGCGCCATCACGTCGTCGGGTTTGTGGACGACGACCGCCGCAAGCACGGCATGTTGATCCACGGCCGGAAAGTGTTCGGGGACCGCCACACGATCCCCGGCGTCGTGGAGCGCGAGCGCATTGACCTGATCGTGCTGGCGATCCACACCATCGCCGGCCGCGAACTGCGCGACATCGTACAGATCTGCCAGGAGACGCCCGCGCAGATCAAGTCCCTGCCGAGCGCGCTGGCCCCGATCCAGGGCGATGCCGTGCGGTCAACCGGCGGGCCGCTCGGTGAGTCACTGTTTGGCGACCTGACCTTTGAGGACTTGCTCGGGCGGCGCTCGGTGCAGATCGACCGCGACCAGTGCCGCCATCTGGTACGCGGCAAGACGGTCCTGGTGACGGGGGCCAGCGGCTCTATCGGCAGCGAACTGTGCCGCCAACTGGCCGAACTCCGGCCCGGCCGCCTCATCATGCTGGACACCAACGAGAGCGGCATTCACGATCTCTCGGTCGAACTCCAGGGGTTCCGCTCCGATGACACGACGCTGGTGCCCGTCGTCGGGGACGTGACCCACGAGCGCCGGCTGCGCGCCCTCTTCGCCGGCGAGCACCCGCAACTCGTCTTCCACGCGGCGGCGTACAAGCACGTACCACTGATGGAGGAGTACCCCGAAGAGGCCGTGCGCGTGAACGTCGGCGGCACCCGCCTGATGATGCGGCTGGCCGGCGAGTACGGCGCGGAGACGTTCGTGCTGGTCTCCAGCGACAAGGCCGTGGAGCCGAGCAGCGTCATGGGTGCGACCAAGCGCGTCTGCGAGCTACTTGGCACGACGCGGCGGGCGCGCGGGACGCACTACACCGCCGTCCGCTTCGGGAACGTGCTGGCGAGCCGGGGCAGTGTGGTCCCGACGTTCGCCCGGCAGATCGACATGGGCGGCCCGGTCACCATCACCGACCCCGGCATGTCGCGCTACTTCATGAGCATCGCGGAGGCCGCCAGCCTGATCGTGCAGGCGGCCAACTTCACCACTGGCAGCGACGTGTTCTTGTTGGAGATGGGCGAGGAGATCAACATTGCGGACCTTGCCCGCCGGATGATCCGCCTGCGCGGCCTGCGCCCAGACGTGGACATCCCGATTGTGGTGACTGGCCCGCGCCCCGGCGAGAAGCTGCGCGAGGTGCTGCACAGCGACGACGAGCACACCCAGCCGACGCCGCATCCGCAGGTGGTGCGGGTGCTGGGCGTGCGCTGGCCGCTCTCGCTGGCCGAGCTTGACGAGACGGTCAACGAGTTGTTGGGCATCGCCGGGGATGGCGACCGCGAGGAAGTACGACGGCTGCTCTGGAGCGTCGCGCGCGACGGCGCGGAGCCGCCGCAGTTGCCGCCGCACCCCGCGGCCGCCAGCGGCAGTAGCTCGCTGGGGGCCGGCGCGTCGCTCGGGTGGCCGGCGTCTGGTGGTCCGGGCGGCGGCACATTGGCGCTGGCGCAGGCCGGGGCCGGCTCGCTGGGGGGCGCACTCGGTGCCAGCGTCGTGCGGCCGGCCGCGCGTGCCCCGATCCGCGTCGCGGCAGACCGCGCTACCGAGGCACTGGGGCAGACCGCCGACCGGCTGTTGGCGCTGGAGCCATGGTACATCGTGCCGTACGCTGCCGCGATGCTACTGGCACCGGCCGGCGTGATCTGGCCAGCCGGGCTGATCGTGCTACCGTGGTTGCTACGGCTAGCCCGGACCGGGCAGGTGTTCGAGGCGACGTGGTTCAGCGTGCCGATCATGCTCTTCGCGGGCGGCGGCCTCGTCGGGATGCTAGTCACGTCCAGCCCCGCGCCGGGCAGCGTGCGCCTGAACGGCATCGTCGCGGCCATCGCGCTGTACTGGCTGATCGTCCACCATGCGACCACGCTCGGGCGACTGCGGCGCGCGCTCGGCCTTGCCATCGTCGGCACCGCCGGCGCGAGCGTCCTGCTGCTGGTGGTGAGCCTGCCGTACTTGCCGTGGGGCGTCGCTGGCGGCCCGCTCGACGGCCTCGTGGCGGCAACGGACGGCCTGCGCCAGTTCGTGCTTGGGTCGTCGGAGGCGCTGCAACGGTACCGTTTCCGGGCCTCTGGCGTCGGCGCGCTGGCGACCTTCGGGCTGGCGTTGGCACTGGGGCCAGCCCTGGCCGCCGCCCGCCGCAAGGCCCGACTGGCCTGCTTCGCACTGGTCCTGGCATTCGTGGCCGTCATCGCCCTGAGCGGCAGCCGTAGCTCGTTGGTCAGCATGGCGGCGCTGCTGGTGGTGCTGGTCGGCCTGCGCTACGGCTGGCTGCTGTTGGCGACGCCGTTCGTGCTGGTCGGGCTGTGGGCCGCCGCCGAGCGTGGCCTTGCGGGCCTGGGCGCGCCGGACGCCCTGCCGCTGTCGGTCAAGCTTGACTTCTGGCAGAACGCGGCGGCCATCCTCCATGACTTCGTCTTTACCGGCGTCGGGCTGGGCCAGCGCTCGGTGCGCGATGTCTATGACGCCTACATGCTATCCATCGGCCCGAACTTCAGCCACGCGCACAACGCCTACATTCAAGCGTATCTCGAACAGGGCTTGCTCGGCCTGTTCGGGCTGGTCAGCCTGACGCTGGTCCTCTTATTCAATGCTCGCCGGGCCGTCGCCAACGCCCGGTCGCCGTTGGCCTGGAGCGTGGCGCTGTCCGGCGGCGGCGCGGCCATCGTCCAACTATTCGAGGGGCTGACCGAGATCGTGCTGCTGACCAGTGTTGGCACGGTGTTGCTGCTGGTGGCACTCGGGCTGCTGGTAGCAGCGGCGCGGCTCAACACGCGGGCCGGGCGCGGCCGGGCCGGCACCGGCGCAGGCGTGATGGCCGAGTATCGCGGCTTCCGGCGGGTCCGGCCGATGCTCTCGCTGCCGATGGTGCTCGGGGCGTTCGTGGTGGGCCTGCTGCTGTTCACGGTGACGCCGTTGGCAAGCCCGCTGTTCCTGAACCTGGGGGCCGTCGAGCGGGTGCGCGCGGTGCTCACCGACGACCTGAACCGCGACGAGCGCGAGCAGGCGCTGACCCGCGCAGACACGTTCTTGCGGCGCGCGCTGGCCGCCGACGACCGCGACGCGGCGATCTGGCGTAACCTGGCGGAAGTGGCGTTGGCGCGCGGCGACAGCGGCCGGGCGCGCGAGTACCTGGCCGAAGCCCGTACGCGGACCTCGTTCGGGGACGCCTACGCGCTATACCAGCTTGGGCGCATCAGCCGCGACGCCGGACTGTGGCGCGAAGCGGCGGTGGCGTGGCGCGAGGCCGGGGCTGGCGACGCGCTCCAATCCTGGGCGCAGGAGGCCCGCACCCGCGACCAGTGGGAACGCGCCACCGTCGCGCTGTCGGCGCTCGCGGAGCTACGCCCGAGCGATCGCGAGCCGTTCCGGCAGCTCGTCACGGCGGCGCGGCGCAGTCGGGGCGGTACCGACGCTGCCATCACCGAGCTTGCGCGGCTGGCGGAGGCTGCGCCGCGCTCGCCGTGGCCGCTGCTGGAACTGGCAACCCTCTACGATGAGCAGGGCCACACCGCCCAGGCAGATGCTGCCCGCATGCAGGCCCAGGAGCGCGGCGCACTGACCGGCCGCTAAGGTATTCTGCTGTCGATTGGTAGTTTGAAGGGGGCAATGGTGACCCAGAAGACCCGAAGTTACAGCCCTTCCCCGGTGACGGTATCAAACGCACTCGAACGCCACCGCTATCGGCAGCGGATAGACGAGATGCGTCAGGCCGCATGGTTGAACATCAACTCTAATCGACTCGGTGAACTTGGCCGCACCGTATGCCCCAATCCGGACAGTGAAACCTTGGTGCGTGATGTGGGATTGCTTGCTGAGAAATTTCGTTCAAAAGGGTTTCCCTGTGATGCGCGAAGGCTTGCTGGTGCCATTCGATCTGGATATCCCCTTATTAGGGTGGATGAGTGGGCGAGCGACAGGGATAATCTTGAGCGAGGTCGTCGCATGCGAGAGAGCAAACTTGCTGATCCGGATGCTCGGCCAACTATTGTTCCGCTAAGTGGGCCAATGAGAAGAGGGCGGGCAAGGTTTTATAAGTTTGAATGAGTTTTATGCGTTGCGCTTATCTGACAATATGAATGACTTTCGCTACCTTGCGACCGCTTGGACATCCGCACGGCTCGACGCCGAGAAGGAGACGTCACAATGGCCTGGACAGTTGGCATTATCAGCCCCGGAGATATGGGCGCGGCGATTGGTGAGCGGCTGGCGGCGCACAGTGCCCGCGTCGTCGTGGCGCTGGACGCCCGCAGCGAGCGTACGAAGTCACTGGCGGCAGCTGCAGGCCTGGAAGATGTCGGCACCGTCGAGCGGCTGGTCACGGAAGCGACGCACATCCTGTCGGTGATGGTGCCCTCTGAGGCCGTTGGGGCCGCCGAGCGCGTCGCACGGGCGCTGCACACCACCGGGGCGACGCCGATCTACGCCGACCTGAACGCCATCTCTCCGGCCTCCACCCGCCGCATTGGCGAGATCGTGGAGGCAGCAGGCGCGCGCTTCGTGGACGGCGGCATCATCGGCGGGCCGCCGCGCGGCAAGGTCAACCCGAGAATCTACGCGTCTGGCCCGAACGCGGCCGAACTGGCCGTCTTGACCGAGCACGGCCTGAACATTCCGATTGTCGGCGACCAGATCGGGCAGGCGTCTGGCCTGAAGATGTGCTACGCCGCGATGACGAAGGGCGTACAGGCGCTCGGGACCGAGCTGCTGGTGACGGCCCGGCTGCTGGGCCTGGAAGACCAGTTGCGCGCCGAGATGTTGGACAGCCAGCCGGTGCTACGCGAATGGTTCGCCAAGTCCCTGCTCGGGATGCCCCCGAAGGCGCACCGCTGGGTCGGGGAGATGGAAGAGATTGCGGCGACCTTCGAGCAGGTCGGGCTGACGCCGCAGATGCTGCTCGGTGCGGCCGACATGTACCGCTGGGTGGCAACCACCCCGCCCGGCCACGAGACGCCGGAGACCCGCGACCCGAACCGCGACCTTGATGGGCTGATCGCGGCGCTGGCAGCGACGAAGGCGAAGGAGCCGACTACTCGATAACCGGTCGCCAGCGCCCGTTGTTGGATCGGTCTATCAGGGCAACGTGAGCCGGCCGCCGCATCGTCCAGCAGCGCGACAAACGCGGTGGCCGGCTGGCATGTCTCCTGGGCGACGGCCTGCATCCAGGCGACATCGGCGGGGCGGTCCAGCCGGCAGACGGCCGCAGCGTTGCCCCGAACGGCGCTGTGGCAAACGCATCAACCAGGAAGAAGGGAACGTTCATCGGTACCTCGGGCGGCGGCAGCGGAAAATTCACGACAACGCCGGCTGCAACGAGCATACTGCTCTGAACAGAGCGCCCGCCGCATCGGGAGAACTGCCCATGCTGCGACGGCTTCAACAGCCGCACACTCTCACCCGGCACGGATGATGCAGTAGGATGTCCCTTGGATTTTCTTGCGTGCGGAGTGGCAGCATGGAGAGGGGCGGGGATCGGGCGGTGGCCGAACCCGAGACTCCGACTGATCAGATACACGCGGACCTACCGGGATCGAGCGATGCCGTGCTGAACGAGGCCACTGCGTCGCGGTTTGCCCTGCGGCTGGGGCTGCTGCAATGGGCCGTTGGCACCTTCTGCGGCATCGTCGGCGCGCTGACGTTCGTCACGCCCCACCAGTTCATCGGTCCCGGTTACCGGCTGCTGCGTCCCTATCTGCCCTGGTGGGGCGTGCTCCTTCTGATCGGTGCAGGGGCGCTCATTTCCGTCGCGCTCCTGTCGCCGCGCCGAAGGGTGATGACGCTTGCGCATGCGCTGGCTGCCGCACCGATCCTCCTGCTGGGCATCAGTGCCGGCGCGGCCGGAGGGTGGACCGGACTCACCATCTATTCTCTGCTGGCGTGCGGGCTGCTCATCGCACCGTGGATCAGCCCACAACCTGACCGTCCGGCCACGACGGGCGACCTGTTTGCCGTAGTGATAGGCCTGTCTGCTGTCTGCAACGGCACCATCATGCTGCTGGCGCCGGACCAGTACCGCTCGGTCATCTTCGACCCGATCCGCCCCTATCTGTTGCTGTACGGCGCAGGCTTCCTTGCCGGCGGGCTGGGCGTCATGTGGTCGCACCTGCGGCCGGCCGTGCCGACGCCAGTGTTCTGGGGGTCGCACCTGCTGTTGGGGACGGCGCTGTCGGCGTTCGGGCCCCCGGTCGCGTTGCCCAGCCGTGCCTTCACGACGTTCGCCTACTACAACGGCTTTGGGCTGCTGCTGGCACTGCTGCCCTGGCTGCGGCCCCATCTGCGCCGCACCGACCCCGGATCGTTGCGGACCCGGCTGGCACTGGCCTTCGGGGTGGCGGTGTCGTTGCCGCTGGTGGTGACGATGGCGCTCGTCACCAATCAAGTTGAGCAGTCGGCGCGCGCGGAGGCGTACTCCCGGACGCGCATCATCGCCGAGACGCTGGCGCTCGGTGTGTCCGATTATGTGGAGTTGCACCGCGCGGCCGTCTCGGCGCTGGCGGCGCTGCCAGGCCTGCTGGACGCCTCCCCGGATCGCCAGACGGCTATCTTGCGCACCTTTTCGGACACGTACCCCGACGCGTTGACGTTCGTGTTGTTCGGGCAGGACGGGCAGACGCTGGCCCGGGGCGACGCCTTGCCGATTCAGACGCCATCGGCGGTGCGCGCGCCGCTGTTCGATGACGTGAAGCAGTCTGGCGCGCCCGACGTGCGGGTCGTGGTGTCGCCGACGCTCGGGCAGCCAGTGGTGGCGCTCGGGGTGCCGGTGCGTGACGAGCAGGGCAACTTCGCGGGCGTGGCAGTTGTCATCCTGGAGTCCACGCGGTTGGCGAACGTCGCCCAGCGCACTGCCACCGAGCCGGGTGGCCGAGTGCTGGTTGTGGACCGGCAGGGTCGCCTGATTGCGTCGTCGGGCGAAGCGACGGCAGCGGCGATGTCTGATGTCTCGGCCAGCCCGGCCGTTGCCGCCGTCATCAGCACTGAGGACTCCGGGTCGCTCCGCTATGAGTCACCCTCGGGCGAGCGGCTGGCCGGGTTCGCCGTCGTGCCGCTGGTGCAGTGGGGCGTGGTGGTGGAGCGGCCGGCCGCCCTGGCGCTGGCCGGCACGCAGTTGGCGCGTGACCTGGCGTTCGCGGTGTTCTTGCTGGTTGTCGCCACGGCGGCGATTCTCGGGTGGATCGCCGCGGCGCGGCTGGCGGCTCCGCTGGAGTCGCTGGCCCAGGCGGTGGACGCCCTCTCGTTCGGCGCGACGCCGACCCAACTGCCGCGTAGCGGCATCACCGAGGTGGCGCGGCTGGCAGCCGTCTTCGGCGACCTGCGCGACCGGCTGCACATCCGCACGGCGGAGCGCGAGCGCGCGGAACGACGCCTGCGCTTCCTGGCGGATGCCAGCAGCCACCTTGCCGCCTCGCTGGACTACGACACGACACTGGAGCGCGTGGCGTGGTTGGCGGTGCCGGCCCTGGCCGACTGGTGCTTCGTGGACGTGCTGGAGGACAACGGCGAGATTCGGCGGGTAGAGGTGGCGCACGCGGACAAGTTGCGCGCGGACGACGCCGATGTGCTGCGCGGATACGCGCCGGACCGGCGGGCACGGGACGGCATCGCGCTGGTGCTGCGGACCGGCGTGCCCGAGCTGATCCGCGAATTGCAGGATGGGAAACTGCCGTCTATGACGCGGGATGCGCGGCACCAGGCCGTGGTGCAGACACTCGGCGTCCGCTCGATCATGCGGGTGCCGCTGCTGGCGCGCAGTCGGACACTCGGTGTGATCACGCTGGTGTCCACCGACCTGAGCCGGCGCTACGGCGCGGCTGATCTGGCACTTGCGGAGGAGCTTGGCCGCCGCTGCGCCATCGCCGTGGACAACGCCCGCCTCTATGCCGAGTCGCAGCAGGCCATCCGCGCGCGGGACGAGTTCCTGTCCATCGCCTCGCATGAGCTACGGACGCCGCTCACCGGCATCAAGGGATACGCACAGATTTTGCTGCGCGCCCACGGTCGGGGGCAGCTCGACGACGAGCGCCTGCACCGCTCGCTGGTGACGATTGACGACGCGGCGGATCGGCTGGCGACGCTCGTTGACGACTTGCTTGATGTCTCGCGAATTCGGACCGGGCACCTGCCGCTCCGCCTTGCCACGGTCGATCTCGCGGCCGTCCTGCGTGAGGCTGCGGACCGGTACCGTGACCAGCTTGGTGACGGGCATACCCTGGTCGTTGACCTGCCAACGAACGACATCGCGGCGGCTGTGGACGTGGACCGCCTGGAGCAGGTCGTCACGAACCTGCTGAGCAACGCCGTGAAATATTCGCCGGCCGGCGGCACGGTGACGTTGTCGCTGGTCGGCGGGGCCGGCGGCGCATTGGTCCAGGTCCAAGACAGCGGCATCGGCCTGCCGGTGGACAGCCTGGAAGCCATCTTCCAGCCGTTCGGGCGGGCGGCGAACGCCACGCGGCAGAGTTTGCCCGGCATGGGCCTGGGGTTGTACATCTGCCGGACACTGGTAGAGCGCCACGGCGGGCGCATCTGGGCGGTCAGCGGCGGCGAGAACAGCGGCACCAGCTTTGGGTTCTGGCTGCCGCGTCATGCAACGATTCCTTCCATGGAGCACGTCCATGCCTGAGCGCGAGCGCCGGGTGCTGGTCGTTGACGACGACGCGAGCATCCAGGGCTTTCTGGCCGAAGCACTGGCCGATGAAGGGTACAACGTCCGCACTGCTGGCAACGGCCGGGAGGCGCTGGCGGTCCTGGAAGCGTGGCGGCCAGACCTGATCTTGTTGGACATGATGATGCCCGAGGTGGACGGCTGGGGCTTCCGCGTGCAGCAGCGCACCATGCCCGGCCTGGCCGACGTGCCGGTGATCGTCCTGTCGGCCACGCGCGACCTGGTGGAGAAGGCGCGGGCGCTTGAACCGGCCCAGATCTTCGCCAAGCCGTTCGACCTTGACGCGCTGCTCAGCACCATCGACCGGATGACAGCGGCGTCGCCGCCGGGGCCAGCCGGCCGGACTGGCACCGCCTAGCACGTTAAGGTTAGGTGGTGGGATCGTCCGTCACGGCCGGCTCCCAGCCGAGCGCCGGCGCGACCTCCCGCGCGATGCGCTCTAGCGCCCGCACGAACTGGGCGGGTGTCGGCAGGCCCGGGTGTACCTGGACGATCAAGTCAGTGGTGTGGGGCAGCAGCAAGTCCGCCTGCAAGCTCGCCACCACCTCGTCGGGGTGCCCGTAGTGGATGTGGCTGCGCTTGAAGTACGCGTCCTGGCTCAGGCCCGGCGCGAAGTAGCCGCGCTGCACCATGCCGTCAACATAGTGGGCAACGCCGGCTTCCAGGTGCGCTACAGCCGTGCGCCGGTCGTCGGCGGGGTAGACTGCGCGCGACACGCCGATACGCGGCGGCACCGCACGCTCGGCCGCCCCACCCAGGTACGCATGCGCCACCGGTAGCTGCGACACGTCCGTCGGCTCCGTCGTCTGGAACGCCGTGCGCGCCAGCAGCAGCCCGCTGCCGTTCCGCCCGATGCGTGCCCCGCCCTCCGCGCTCAACGTCGATTCCCACAGACGGCTCGCCAGGGTCGGGGCGGGAGGGTACAGCCGCGCGTCCGTCCCGTTGATCGGCTCGCCGGCCAGTGCCCGCTGGAGTATGCGCACCCCCTCGGCGTACTGCTCCCGCCGGGCCGCCACGTCCTTCCCGAACGCCGCAAAGCTGACCGGATCGCCGCCGGTGCCCAACCCCAGTTGGACCCGCCCACCACTGAGCGTATCGACCACTGCCGCATCCTCGGCCACCCGCAACGGGTCTTCTAGCGGCAGAATCACGATGGCGGTGCCAAGGTTGATGTGGCGCGTGCGCTGTGCGACCGCTGCCAGGAACGTCAGGGTGGACGGCAACCGGGCGTCGCCGTTCAGGAAGTGGTGCTGCGCCACCCAACCGCTGTCGTAGCCCAGGTCGTCGGCTGCCGCGAACAGGTCGAGCCCGATCCGGTACGCATCGGCGGCGTCCCGCCCGACGTGCAGGTGCGTCAGGAAGCCCAGTCGGAGCCGCTGACGCTGCGACGCGGGCGCGTTCGCGGGAGTCGCCGCGGCACCTACCGTTGCATCGTGCGCTGTTGCTGCCGAAGGGACCGTCACCACAACCAATCATCTCCCTGGCGTGCGAAAGCGGAGGTCAGGCTGTGCCCCACGGTGAACCCACGTGTGGGGACAACTCTGGCAGGATAGCGCACGGCCCGCGCCGACCTCATG
>Ga0105048_10014651_pt1 | contig 12206 bp, 11 predicted proteins | sample MAT05_FD_78382 | JGI IMG/M metagenome (GOLD analysis project Ga0105048, IMG submission 78382) | Freshwater microbial communities from Lake Fryxell liftoff mats and glacier meltwater in Antarctica - MAT-05 | ecosystem: Environmental > Aquatic > Freshwater > Ice > Liftoff microbial mat | place... | reverse complement strand
CTGGCGGCGTGGCTTCAAGCTGCTGGGCTATGAACCCCACAACCGCGCCGCTGCAGAACAGGCGCTGGGCTTGATCGTGCAAGGTCAACTGGATCTTGCGCCGCTGGCCACCCACACGCTGCCGCTGACGCGCTACAAAGAAGGCGTCGATCTGTTGCGCACCAAACAGGCGATCAAGGTGCGCTTTCTGCCGTGGGGCGAGGAATAGGCATGTAACGTTGCCGAATCAGCAATGTCTTCCCTGGTTTCCACACGGTTGATTCGGCAATCAATTCCCCCAGCCCAAAATTTGCGGCCCTTTTTGCCACTTTGACGGAAGCACCCATTACCCATATAATAGATAACAGTACGCTTCATTCGCTCTTCATTTCTGTGACAAGATCAATTTTGGTAACGATTAAGCCGACAAGGACTGACTGGCAGCCGCCGCAACCCTTCTGTTTGACGACGATCTGCGGCCATGCGCGTCACATCTAGGTGGTCTGCATCCTAACAAATTTTGCCGGCATCAAGCTCTCTCCGCGCGTAGTTTATACGGCGGCGCGGCAAAACGCCGGACCCATTGTCACACCCAATGTTTAGCAAAACGCTAAAATTTTGTCATTTTACAACTCACTTGATTTACGCATTATTGCATGGAGGAACCAATGCCAATCGCAAATATGAGCCGTCGCGATCTGTTACGTTCGATGGGCGCCGCGGCCAGTCTATCCTTATTGGCGGCTTGTGCCCCAGCCAGCACGCCATCTGGGGCCGAAGGGGGTGCTGCACCCTCGACTGCCAAAACCACAATTCTGCACTGGGCACAACAGGCCGAACCAAGCGACCCCAACCAGGAATTGGCCGAGGGGGCCAAGCCACGCGCCGCCTATCAAGCCATTGCCGATCAGTATATGGAAGAACATCCCGATATCGCAATTGAATGGTATCGCTTTCCCACCGGTGGCAATTTGGATGAATGGCTGTTGGCACGCATGACAGCCCAAGACGCGCCGGACATCTATTGGGCCAATACGGAAAGTCTATGGCCACATATTAACAAGAATTGGGCCATGGTCTTTGATGACTACATGGACTTGCCCAATCCGTACGTATCGGGCAATGATGCCTGGAAGAATCAATTTGAAGAGGTGGCGATTATTTCGCAGACCGGGCCAGATGGCAAACTCTACGGCGTTAACATGGATGGCGCGGGTGTGCTTACAGTCTACAACAAGGATGCCTTTGCCCAGGCCGGCATTACCGAAGAACCCAAAACGTGGACGGAATTTACTGGTGCGTTGCAAAAGTTGCTCGACGCCGGCTTTATTCCCTTTGGTGCCGATTTCTCGCCCGACACCTGCTGTTTCCCCCATTGGTTCGAAGCGCATATTTACAACCAATTGCTCTGGGACGATATCTACAAATATGACGACGATGGCAACAAGGTCATCACGGCCCGCGAGCTAGCTACCCATTCTCAGTTGGGCGATTTCCCAGAGTGGGAATCCTATCTCCAAATGGCCCACATGCTCAAAGAGCTGGTGCCCTACTTCCCGATTGGTTACGAAGGCACAGTCGATTATCGCCAGCTTTTCCGCCAGGGCAAGGTTGCCATGTATATGGAAGGTAACTGGGCGATCAGCGACTATACGAGCTCGCCGCCACCCTTCGAGATCGGCTGGCTGGCTTTCCCTGTGATCACGCCCGATATCTGGCCAAAGGCCCAGAGCAAAGTGGTGCGTATTCAGGGTGCCTGGGGTTCCATGCAATACCATGTGCCTGGCTATCTGCCGCAAACGGCCAGCGACAAAGTGGGTCAGGCTATGGACTGGCTGATGTTCTCCAGCAAGCCAGAAAATGTTACCGCGATCTGCGCCGAAACCAGCATGGTGCCGTTGACGAAGGGGGCTACTGCGCGCCCCGAATTGGCCCCCTTCAGCCAACCCTATGATCGAGCCGTGCCCTATCAAAGCTGGGCGACTCTCAGTTCGAGCGCCATGAATGCCGAGTATACCAACTGGCAGGCCTATCTACCCAGCGAAATGTCGGATAGCGAGTTCCTGGGCATGACGCAAAAAGCCTGGGATGCCGAGGTCGAGAAGATATTAGAATCCAACCCTGATTGGAAAATCTAGAGTATACTCAAGTAGCAATTGTCAATTGACAATTGCTACTTGACAATTGATTAGGAAATCTACCATGTCAGCCCACTCGTATCCGATCAAGCCCCCTACCTTCGCCCAGACTATGAAGCGCGTACGCAAGTATTGGTTTTGCTACGTCATGTTGCTAGGTACATTTTCGCTCTTACTCACCTTTTCCTACTACCCAGCCCTGTCAGCGATCTACCACAGCTTTACGATCTGGGACGGCTTTCGCCCAGCCCAATGGGTAGGCTTGCAGAATTATCAAGAAGCTTTTGCGTCGGAGATTATCTTTCGCAAAGGCGCGGTAAACATGATGCTCTTGACCGTGTGGCAAGTGGTGCGATCTTCCACATTTCCACTGTTTGCCGCTGCCCTACTCTACCGAATGCGCAGTGAAAAATTAGCCTATTTCTATCGCCTGGTCTTTGTGCTGCCCATTGTCGTGCCCGGTGTGGTCGCTATTTTGGTATGGCGTCAACTCTACGAACCCAATTTTGGGCTCTTTAATGAAATTCTCCAATTTTTTGACTTGAAACCCTCAGCTTGGCTCAATTCGCCCAAAACAGCGATTCCCTCGCTCATGTTCATGGGCTTTCCCTGGGTCGATGGCGTTGGCCTCTTGATCTATCTAGCTGGGTTGCTGGCAATTCCCACCGAAATTATTGAAGCCGCCAAGATGGATGGGGCATCGAGCTTGCGCCGCTTTTTTCGGATCGAGCTGCCGCTGATCATTCCCCAGGTACGCCTGATCGTGATTCTAGGGGTGATTGGCGCATTACAAAATTTTGGCTGGCAGCTCTTGGTCACGAATGGCGGCCCGAATAACTCAACTACCGTACCGGCTTGGGAGATGTATCAAGCGGCGATGGGCGAAGGGCGCTTTGGCATTGCCAGCGCCGTGGGTGTCGTACTTTTTCTGATCATCCTCGTGCTGACCTTGATCAACCAATCCTATATTCGCTCCAATGTGGAGTATCAGGCCGACTGATTCGGAGATTTCCCATGCAATCCAAAACTGCTCTACCCAAAGACACACGGTCGGGTCGGCCCCAAGCAATGTCTGCACGATCAACCACGACTGCCCCCACCACTGCGCAAACCACGGCTATTCGTGAACACACCGCCCAACGTGGCTTTCGCTGGCGTGGCGACTGGACGATTGCACTTGTCTTGCTCTTCTTGGGTTTCTTGACCTTTATTCCGCTGATTATGCTCTTGGAACTCTCCTTGAAGAGCCAACAGCAAATGGCCGATGCCATGTGGTTGCCCGCCTGGCCGCTCCATTTTAAGAACTATGCCAAGGCGTGGATCGTCATGCAGCCGTATATGGTGAACAGCCTGAACTTTTCGCTGGGTGCGGTTGCCGTCAGCATACTCTGTAGCACGCTCTCGGCCTATGTGTTGGCGCGCTATGATTTTCCTGGTCGCGAGTTTTTCTATATGGCGATCCTGGCGCTGCTGATGATCCCCGGTGTATTAACGCTGATTACGGCCTTTGTCGTGACCGTGAGGCTCAATCTCAACAATACGTATTGGGGGGTTTGGTTGCCGTTGGCCGCGGGTGCGCAGGCCTTCCAAATTATTGTGCTGCGCACCTTCTTTGCCTCGCTGCCGAGCGAACTTTTTGAAGCGGGCCGTCTTGACGGAGCAGGCGAATTGACCATGTTGCTGCGCATTGCCTTGCCGCTGGCCAAGCCGATTCTCTCGACATTGATCGTGCTACAAATCTTGAATGTCTGGAACGAATTTATCTGGCCGATCATGGTGCTCTCCGATCCAGGCCGCTACCCGGCGATTTTGGGCATTCTGCGCCTGGGTCAACTGGTCACGCAGCGCGATCCCGGTGCCATGTATGCCGGTTATGTGATCTCGGGCCTTCCGCTGCTGCTCATGTTTGCCTTCACCAGCCGCAGCTTCATCCGCGGGCTCACCTCTGGCGCGATCAAGATGTAAATCAACAAGCGCTACATAAACATAAAAGTGTAGATTTTGCATCCTATGTCTCTCCTTTTCCACAACGGCTCGCTTTCCTGCTACGCTATCCCTATCAATTCAGGAAGATAAACCAGGAAGATAAAGGTGTGGAAAAGGAGAACAGGATGCCCACCCTAGCCAACTATCACCACTTCGCCGGTCGCCATTGGGAAACCGGCAGCATACACAACTACTACGCCTACCGCGGCGTCAATGCACCCCACACCGGCCAGCCCTACAGCGAAGCGTTGCTGCTAGGGATCAGCGGTGGCGTGACTGTGGGTTATTTTTCTTTTGCCTACGACGGTTACGCTCCCCATGTGGCACTGCTCACGCGCAATAGCTTTGATCCGCTCAACACCCTGTTGGCGCGGCTGGGGGTCGTGCAAGAGGTGCAGCAAACCAGCAAGCGATTTTGCTGCCCAACACCGTTACGCCTTTGGGCGAGACACGGCGCTTACTGGCACAGCGCCGTCACTTGTTCACCACACAGGGGGCGCAGCCCTGACCGAGATCCAGCAGATCGATGAACGGTTGCGCACAATCCGCACAGCGCTGGCAGCCGATTTTCCACTGAGCGAGGCCGAAGCAGTCATGCAGTGTGCGGCGATTAGCGCGCAACTCCTGCATATCCGCGATCTAGAGCAAGCAGCCATCTACACCTTGCGTGCCAGCATGGCCTAGCCACATTGCCGCGGGCACCGGTTGCGCCGGACGGGAATTCCCCAACCTGTCTGGCGAATTTGACAGGAGCCCTATTTTCCTTATAATGCAAAACAGTAAATGTTTGCTCCCTTTGCTCTGTTGACTTCGCCTATTGAATTGCAACCGACACGCTCTTTCACGTCGATATCGGCATACATACCGACGTACGTCTAGCCCAGAGATTGATAGCTGGTTCTGTTTTGTCTGCCTATGGCATACGAACCAATTGTTGACAGCGCCACTATTGATTGGCCTGCCTACGCTTTCGGAGCCTTCCCCACGCGGCAAGATGGTCTGCCATCTTTGCCGAGTTCCGAAAAATTCTGTTCACGATATGACCGAGTTTGTTTCCGTATCTCTCCAACTCCCTACTACAACGGGGCGGTAGCTCAGGTTGTTGACGAATCTCACTTACTTTCTACCGACACCGAGATTTATACAACTTGTGTAACACCACCCATCCTATGGTGAGATCACGCAGTTTTGCTGTCTACCAAGCTGTTCGAGCGTAGCGCAGCCGGGTGATGGCCAGAATCGATTGTTCATTTCATAAGTCTACCCAAGGAGGAACAAGAATGAGTGAGAATAAGCTAAGCCGCCGCAAATTTTTGCGCATGAGTGCCCTGACGACCGTAGGCGCAGCGCTGGTTGCTTGTGCGCCTGCCGTCCAACCAGGCAGCAGCGGGAGCGCGCCCGCCCAAGACAAGACGCTCTCGTTCTGGATGTGGAATACCTTTGCGCCACCGGCAGATGAGATCATGCAAACCAAGCTCAACGAGTGGGCAGGCGCCAATGGCGTAACGCTGGAACTCTCGCGCGATGCCGACAATACCATGGCGGACAAGATCATGCCATCGATTGAGGCCGGGACACTACCTGATGCTATGTTTCTTGACGCGGGTAATGGCCTGCGCTTAACAGATGCCCAAGCACTCGACCCACTCACGGACCTCTTCCCCGAAATCGGGGAAGCCCATGGCGGTTGGCAGCCACGGCTCGACACGTATGTCACGCGCGATGGAGTCGTCACCTTCTTGCCCTATTCGATTGACACGCCGATGCTGCAGTTCCGCCAAGACATTTTGGAGGAAGCCGGTCTTACGGTGCCCGAAGGCCAATGGACGTGGGATCAGACCCGCGATCTGGCATTGCAAGCCTCCCAATACACCGAAGCGCAGGGCAGTAAACTCTTTGGTTGGGGTTTTGGCGTTGTCAATCTGACCCATGATGGCTGGTGTACAGATCTGTTCCGTAACTTTGGTGCTGATCTCTGGGATGAGAGTGGTCAGAAAATTATTCTGGCGGATAAGATGGAAGAAGCGACGCGCGCCCTCAATTTTATCAAAGATGCCTGGGATCAGGGGTTGTTCCCGCCAGATGCCCCGGCCTATGATTATGCCGCCAATAACAAAGCCTATCTGGAAAAACAGGCGGTTATGGTGATCAACGCCGCGTCAGTTTACGTCAATGCCACGCAAAACGACCCCGAACTGGCCGAAGCCACCGGTCTAGCCCCCAAGCCCAAAGAGACGCGCGACACCACGGATTGTGGCCTGCGCTACACTTTGGTGATGTCTAAGGAGTCTGGCTCAAAAGAGACAGCCATGGACCTAATCAAGGCACTCTACGACAAGGAGATCTATGCACCTTGGTTAGAAGCAGGCTTTGTGGCCAATGTGCTGAAAGAATACGACGCCCTGCCCATGTGGACAGGTACACGCGCGGCCTTTAACCTGGCTGCCCAAATCGGCACCTATGGCGGCTTCCCTGCCCCCTATGACAACGCGGCCATGGCCGAGCTGACGGGAGGCCCCGATGCGCCAGTGGGTTCGATGGTCGTGCGCGTGCTGATCGATGGCATGAGTCCCGAAGAAGCCATTCTGGAAGCCGACGAGTTTTCCAGACGTGTCTTCGAGAAATATTACCCGCAATAAGGCGTGCAAGGTGCAGAATGGCTATCATATTCTGCACCTTGCATTTTGCTAGATTTGACTGAGCCGATCGCACGCGGTGCCCCAAACCCCAAGGGGTTACAGGCGATGATGAGTATTATGCATGAAGCGGAGTAAAGGAGACCGATGAGCCAACAGACACTCTCTCAACCAGTTATATCGCCACGCGCTGTGCCGAAAAAAGGGCGTTCGCTCTTTGCGGGTGACGTGATATTGGGGTGGCTGTTGGTCGCCCCAGCTTTAATCGTCGTGTTGGGTATGGTCGGCTATCCCTTTCTCGAGGCCATTCGGATTAGCTTTACCGACAGGATGATCGGGCGTGGGCCAGGGCGCTGGGTTGGATTGGCCAACTACGAATATATTCTCGGTTGGCCCGACTTTAGCGAAATGGTGGTGCGCACGGTAGTCTTTGCGATTATCGCGGTGATCTTAAAGACCATTGTCGGGCTGATCTTGGCGACGGCGCTCAACCAGGGCTTCCGCGGGCGCAACTTCCTGCGCGGGGTCTTTATGCTGCCTTGGATTTTACCCACCTATATCATTGTGCTAGTCTGGCGCTGGATCTTTGACGGACAAACCGGTCTGCTCAACCAGATTCTGGTCAGTTGGGGGGTACTGGGTGAAAATTACCCATTCTTGGCGCGCCCTGGCTCGGCCATCACCATGCTGATCTTTGTGCTGGTCTGGAAAGGCTATCCATTTTACGCCCTCACCTTTTTGGCGGGGATGCAGACCATTTCGTCCGAGCTCTATGACGCCGCCAAAGTCGACGGTGCTGGTCGCATAGGCAGATTCATCTATATCACCTTGCCCGGTCTGCGCCAAGTAATGGGCGTGGTGATCTTGTTATCAACGATTTGGACGATGAACAGTTTGGAAATTCCCTTGCTCTTGACCGGTGGTGGACCGAGCAACGCGACCGAAGTCTTTCCCCTCTTGACCTATAACTTAGCGATGCAGAACTTCCGCCTTGGGGAAGGGGCTGCCTTGCCGATTATGATGTTACCACTGATTGCCCTGCTCGTTGTGGCCGTAGCCAGCTATATGGACAAGGAGGCCACCCAATGACGATCTTAGATCGCATCCCAGAATCGCTTTTTCGGGTTCTTTCCATTGTGGTCATTGCCGTACTGTTGCTGATGATCATCTTCCCGCTTTACTTTATGGCGACCACAGCTTTCAAGTTCGAAGGCGAGATTTATTCGGAATTGACCTGGATCCCGCGCGAGCCCACGTTGAGCAACTTTCGCGATGTGATTTTCAGCTTTGATATCCCAATCTATCTGCGCAACACACTGATTGTGGCGCTGAGCACAACGCTGATCGTGGTTACCATCTCGATGTTGGCGGCCTACGCCCTTACCCGTTTGCGCTTTCCCGGCCGCGCCTTGATGGCCCGCGGGGTGCTGTTTGTCTATCTCATCCCTGGCTCGCTGCTGCTCATCCCCATGTACCTGGCCATCGTGCGCCTGGGTCTCAAAGACACCTATCCGGGGTTGATCGTCGCCAACATGAGCTTTAGCGTTCCCTTTTGCACCTGGTTGATGATGGGCTACCTACGTAGTATCTCGGTGGAAATTGAAGAGGCCTCGCTCATCGACGGCTGCACCCGGCTGCTGTCGCTCTGGCATATTGTCGTCCCGCTCTCGATCCCTGGCCTGGTCACCGCCGCGATCTTTATTTTTAACGGCGTCTGGAACGAGTTTATCTTTGCCTTGATTATTGCCCAGGACAAATCTCACCGTATGATTTCAGTGGGGTTGAGTAACTTCTATCGCTCGGATTATTATATGATGGGTCCCATGATGGCCGGTGCGCTGATTGCGATGACGCCGGTTGTGATCCTCTACATCTTTTCGCAGCGCTATGTGGTTTCTGGCTTGGCTGCGGGTGCTGTCAAGGGATAGTCAAGGATAGTCAAGGGGACCGGTTGGCACACGCGTGTCAACGGACTTCTGTGCCTGAATAATTGAATAGAGAGAAAAGTAAACCTCTAGCGGTTATCCAATGTATGGATGGCACGTTGGAGGTTTTTGCGTGCTGGGGTTTCATAGGGCCGAAAGTGTGCGGTCCGATAGATCGTAGGGCGTACCAGAAAGCCACGCAGAATCTGGGTGCGCGCGGCACAGAATTGCGGCCAGGGTACCCACTGATACTCCTGGCGAATTTGCATCTCATATTCAGCGTAGCGATCCGGGTCAGCGCCCAAGATCGCCAGATCAATATCGAGCAGCAGCGCACCATCACCGCTCACTGCGTCGGCCCCATGCTTGGTCAGCCGGATCAAGGCGGCCACCTGTTGCGCGCTGGCCAGCGCTACGCCGTGCGCTACCAGTGCCTGCTGTGCCCATTGCGCGCTGGCTTCCTCATTATCATGCGCCGCATCGCGCGGCTGGGTCTCGTAGATAGCGTCGTGAAACCAGAGTGCCAATTCCACTTCGCTAGGGCAATTGACCAGCGGACGCACGCCATCCAAATGGTGCAGACACGCGGCAAGGTGCTGCAGCGTATGATAGGCGCGCGTTGGCTCGGTATAGCGTGCCAGCAGCGCCGCCAATAGATCGGCAGGCGGCGTGCGGCCAAGGGCTTGCCAGCCTTGATCCCAGCGTCTATGCCAATCCATGATCAGATCGGCTTGTTAGTTTTATTGTGGGTAATGGTTTCTTCATCCCACAATTTGGAAAAGGTGAGGGCGCGTGGGCAGTGACCATAGGCTTCTTCCACCCTTAATAATAAGCCCTGCAACATTTTGGAATTGTCGTCGGGGTTGAAAATTTCGATGTCAATGTTCTTGGCCGCCAGCGTTTCGCGGTCTAACACTTCCACTTGCCCATTGACGCGCGCCGTGTAATCCAGCCCTGGAATGAAAAAGACCAGACCAACGTGCGGATTGCGACTGATGTTGTCATAGGACTGAAATAGACGATTGCCGGCAACATCGGGAATCAATAGATGGGTTTCGTCCAATATTTTGACAAAACCGGGCTTGCCCCCCTTGGGCGAGGCATCACAGTGGCCATCGGCATTGCTGCTGGCGAGCACAGCAAAGGGTGCGGCGCGGATAAATCCCTGTACCCATTCGTCCATATACGGAACAACTTTGGTGGCAGCGCGGCCAGAAGGCTTGCCAAATTTCTCTTGGAAGATGTTTGTCTCTGTCATAATTTGCCTTTCGCTACTGTTGTACTGCACGACAGCCCATAAAGTACCCTATTTACACCTGAGAAAATGTTCCTTTATGGCGCCGTTGCATATAGATGACTGTAGCTGACTACCGGCTGTCGTCGCCATTTGGCCTACAGTATGCTATTATTCTACTGGGCGATAGCGCTGCCTGTCAAACAACTCAACGATTCACATCGGGTCTGATAGCCGATGCAATACGCTAGATAGAAAGAGAAATAGCTATGCAACTGACCGAAAAAGTTGCCCTGGTCACCGGAGCAGGGTCAGGCATTGGGCGCGCCGCCGCGCTGAAGCTGGCCCAAGAGGGGGCAAAAGTCGCCACGCTGGATCTGCGCGCCGACCGCACCGAAGAAGTGGTGGCCACGATCGCAGCCAACGGCGGTGAAGCACTGGGATTGGCTGCGGATATTAGCAATGCCGAACAAATGCAAAGCGCCGTCGACCAGATCATCCAGCGCTGGGGTCGGCTGGATCTGGTGGTGGCCAACGCGGGCATCAATGGCGTCTGGGCACCAATTGAAGAAATTACGCCAGAAGAGTGGGACTTGACACTGGATGTCAATCTCAAGGGGACCTTTCTCACCGTCAAATATGCTGCCCCCTACTTAAAAGCTCAGGGTGGCGCCATTGTCGTGATTTCGTCGGTCAATGGGACACGCATTTTTAGCAACACGGGCGCGACCGCCTATTCCTGTGCCAAAGCCGCCCAAGTCACCTTTACCAAAATGATGGCACTCGAATTTGCCCCGCATCGTGTACGCATCAACGCGATTTGTCCCGGTGGGGTTGTTACCAACATTAGCGAGAATACCAATCTGCGCAACATCGACAAAATCCGCATTCCCGTCACCTATCACAATGGGCCAACCCCGCTCACCAGCGGCCAACGGGCTACACCGGAACAATTAGCCGAGTCGATCTTCTTTTTGCTTTCCGATCATGCTTCCCATATCACCGGCACCGAACTCTGGGTGGATGGTGGTCATTCGTTGTTGCAAGGGTAGCGAATAATCAATAGTCAATAATCAATGACTAATTGTCAATAGTCAATGACATCGCGCCACGCCAGTCAGCGGTCCTTTCATTGATTGTTAGCAAGTAGCAATTGATTATTGGTTATTCTTGCTCCTTGCTCCACAGTCAATCCAGGAAAGGAACCCTATGAATTACGTACCTTTTGGCGCAACTGGCGTCACCGTTTCAGAGATGTGTTTGGGCACGATGATGTTTGGCGACCGCTGCGACGAGGCCGAATCGGACCGGATTTTGGGCACGGCCATTGAGCATGGTGTCACCTTTATCGACACTGCTGCCATGTATGTCAGCGGCGGCACCGAAACAATTCTGGGCAACATTCTCAAAGGGCGGCGCGATAAACTTTTTGTCGCCACCAAAGTCGATACCAGCGACCCGGCGATCATTCGCAGCAGCATCGACCAGAGCTTGCAACGGCTCCAGTTGGATCAGGTGGATCTCTACATGTTGCACTGGCCCAAACAAGGCATGGACCCCACCGCCATGATGCGCGCGCTCAACGATGTGGTGCGGGGGGGCAAGACACGCTTTGTTGGCTGTTGCAACTATCCGGCGTGGCTGCTGGCGCACTTCAATTCGATAGCCGACCACAACGGTTGGCCGCGTCTGGTCTGCAACCAAGTGCCCTACAACCCAATTGAGCGCGGCATCGAGGTGGAGATTCTGCCGCAAGCCCTGGCCGACAACATTGCCATTACCATCTATCGCCCGCTGGCGTTGGGTCTCTTTGCTGGCAAATATACACCAGGCGAAGCCATCCCCGAAGATTCACGCGGCACCGGGGATCCGCGTGTTCTGCGCTGGCTAGAAAAATATGGCGACGGCCTCAAGCAGTTTCTGCAATTTGCGGCAGATCACAATCTACACCCTGCCCAATTGGTGGTTGCGTGGCTGCGCCATTCGCCGGCGGTGACCAACCCGATTATCGGTGTCAGCTCGGCGCGCCAACTGACCGCATCGTTGGCCGCCTTCGAGGTCACCTTGACCGATGCCGAGTACGCTGAAGTGACCGCCATGTTCGATACTGCGGTGAAAGAAGAAGCCGGCGGGGCCTTTGTCGGCTTGCGCCGCGACCTGAGTTTGGTAAAAAACAGCTAGGCAAAATTCTGGTAACGCTTGTCAAGCACTCAGCATTGACAAGCGTTACCACATGATTGCAATAATGCCTGATTGGAAAATCGATTCTTTTTCAGTACAATAAGTAAGTTACCGCTTAGTTGTCACT
>Ga0105048_10014644_pt1 | contig 12209 bp, 10 predicted proteins | sample MAT05_FD_78382 | JGI IMG/M metagenome (GOLD analysis project Ga0105048, IMG submission 78382) | Freshwater microbial communities from Lake Fryxell liftoff mats and glacier meltwater in Antarctica - MAT-05 | ecosystem: Environmental > Aquatic > Freshwater > Ice > Liftoff microbial mat | place... | reverse complement strand
TAGACCGGTCATCTCGAGGTCCATCCAGGCGAGCATCCGGCGAGGCTACCCGGCGCCCCCGACCGCGGGCCGACCCCAACCCCGACCGCGGGCCGATCCGACCTCCGATTGCGGCCCGAGCCCAACCCCGACCTCGGGCCGATCCGACCTCCGACTGCGGGCCGACCCCAACCCCGACCCCCGGCGGTCGTCGTCCGCCGCTGCGCCGGCGCGAGCGTGGCGGTGGCGCACCGCTACGCTCCCCGGGTGCTCGAGGTCCCGCTGGTCCGCATCGATCCCGATCTCCCCGTCCCGGCCTACGCCCGGCCCGGCGACGCGGGGGTCGACCTCCGGGCGCGCGAGGACACCGTGCTCGCCGCCGCCGGTGGGCGGGCGCTCGTGCCCACCGGCGTGGCCGTCGCCATCCCGCTCGGCTACGCGGGGTTCATCCAGCCTCGCAGCGGTCTGGCCCTCGAGCACGGCATCACCTGTCTCAACACGCCGGGCCTCATCGACAGCGGGTACCGCGGCGAGCTCAAGGTCCTCCTGGTGAACACCGACCCGTCCGCCGACTTCGAGATCCGCCGCGGCGAGCGCATCGCCCAGCTCGTGCTGCAGCGGGTCGAGCACGCCGACTTCGTGGTCGTCGACGAACTGCCGGCGTCCGATCGAGGCGACGGCGGCTTCGGCTCCAGCGGTCGCCACTGACCGAACCGCTCCCGGGCGGACCGAACCGCTCCCGGGGGACGGAACCGGGATCGGGTTGGCGACATCGCTCCCGGGCGGACCGGTTGGTCGCCGAATCTTGCCGGTTGGTCGCCGCGATCTCGCGCGGCCAGATGGGCCGGATCGTGGATGCCATCTGGCAAGAACCGTGCTCGGTATCCCGGCCGGCCGGAGGTTCTGGGACCTGGTCGGTCAGAAGCGCTTGACCAGGTGGACGTGGCGGGCGGCCTCGTCCACCTCGTGCTCGTCCACGGTGTCGCGGACGATCTCATCGAAGCGGCTGAGCGCGCCGACGTCGAACCAGTGCTGCGCGGTGCCGGCGGTGGTGACCGCATCGATCACCAGGGCGTGGGGCTCGACGGTGAACTCCAGCGTGATGTCTCCGATGTCACCTTCGGGTCGCAGCAGCAAGATGACGGTCTCGTCGACGGCGATGCGCAGGTCCTCGATCTCGGTGAAGCTCAGGCCGAGGCGCAGCGCCAGGCTCGACGCGGCGATCCGGGCGATCCGGCCGTAGTCGGGCTCCGCCGGCAGGACGAGGCGGATCACATCGGGGCCGCCACCGACGTCGTCGCTCGCTCCGGGCGCCGGCGCCCCCTCGGTCGATCGGTTGGCTCCCCTCGCGGTCTCGACCGGTCCGGACGGTCGGGCCGACTCGGCGGTGGGCGCGGCCGCGGCGGTCGGAGCGGTCGGAGCAGGCTCGGGAGCAGGCTCGGGCGACGGCGCATCGGATCCCGGTGTCGGTTCGCTGCGAGCCGCGTCGTCCACGGGCCAAGCATCGCGCGTCGGCAGCGGACCGGGGGACCTCGCCACCCGAAGGGTCACCCGGGCTCGGGGTGCTCGGTGATCCGCTCGCGGACCACCGAGCCCGGCGCCTTGTCGTCGCGCCGTCCGAGGTAGACGGGATGGCGGAGGCGGCCCTCGTGGGACCACTCGGTGAAGGCGACCTCGACCACGACCTCGGGCTCGATCCACACCGCGTCGGCCCGCTCGCCGCGGGTCGGTGGGGGATCGAACGGGCACGCCGCCACGGTGCGGGTGGCGACGTGCTCGCCGAACCACCGCAGGTCGGCCTGGGTGAGCCCGGATCCGACGCGACCGGCGTAGCGCAGCCGGTCCCCCTCGTAGAACCCGACCAGCAGCGCGCCGATGGTGCCGGCCCGGTTGCCGCCGTCACGGCCCCGGCGCCACCCGCCGACGACGAGCTCCTGCTGCTGGCGGACCTTGATCTTGCGCCAGGTGGGCGACCGCTTCCCGGCGAGGTAGGTGCTGCCGAGGCGCTTGGCCATCACGCCCTCGAGCCCCTGCTTGCTCACGGCTTCGAGCAGCGCGGCGCCCTCGCCGATGTGCGTGGCCGGAACCTGCCAATGCGGCCCGGGCTCGATGAGGGTCTCGAGCAGCCGGCGGCGGTCCTCGTAACCGAGCCCGGTGGCATCGGTGCCGTCGAACGCGAGGAGGTCGAAGATGGCCCAGGTGACGGGGGCGGACGCCGCGAGCGTGGCGATCTCGGCGGGGCGGGTGAGGTGCATGCGGGCCTGGAGGGCGCCGAAGTCGGGCCGCCCGGACGCGTCGAGGCGCACGACCTCGCCGTCGAGCACCGCGGCGTGGCCCTCGAGCTGGTCGACGATCCCCGCCAGCTCCGGGTACCGCAGGGTGATGTCGTTGCCGTTCGAGCTGTGCAGGCACAGCGCGCCGTCGGCGATCGAGCCGAGGGCCCGGACCCCGTCCCACTTGACCTCGAAGGCCCAATCGCGCTCGTTCGCCGGCATCTCACCCAGCACGGCGCGCATGGGATCGGGGATGCGAGGGGGCGTCGACGCCATGCCCCCAGCGTACGGGTCGGACCGACACCAGCCCGCGGTGCTGTCGTCGCCGGCGAGCGGCGCACGGGCGGCGTCGAGCCGGAAGTCGGTCAGCGGGCCGAGGAGCTTGACGGGGTGGCGTCGCCCGACGGGTCGACGGACGCCTCGCCGGCCGTGGTGCTCGACGCCAGGGCGGTGGCGTCGGCGCGGCCCTCTCTCTTGGGATGCTCGATGAGCGTGAAGGCGCGGGTGGCGATCTCGAGCACCAGGCCGGCGCCCAGGCCGATGCCCACCGCCGTCCGCACCAGCGACGAGACGGGCAGGTCGATGGCGAAGTAGTCGTGGAGGAAGGGTACGACGAGCACAAGGCCGAAGGCGGCGACCATCGCGGCCACCAGCAGCGCCTTCCACCACTCCCAGGGTCGGGCCAGGATCGACAGCACCACGATCGCGACGCAGAAGAGGGTGAGCGTCGCCGAGGTGCGGGCCTGCATGAGCGCCTCGTCGGTGGGGAGCGTGCCCTCGAGCTGGCGGGTGGCGATGACGTAGGTGGTGAAGGTCGCGAGGAACGCGACGATGCCGGCGGGCAGCGCGAAGCGCAGGACCCGGGGGAGGAACCCCGGTCGGGCCCGGGTGCTGTTGGGGGCGAGGGCGAGGAAGAAGGCGGGAACGCCGATGGTGAGGCTCGAGATCAGCGTGAAGTGGCGGGGGAAGAACGGGAACGCCAGCCCGAAGATGCCGACGGTGATCGACAGCATCATGGCGTAGAAGGTCTTGGTGAGGAACAGGTTGGCGACCCGTTCGACGTTGGCGATGACCCGCCGGCCCTCGGCCACGACCGAGGGGAACACCGCGAACGAGTCGTCGAGGATCACGAACCGGGCGACCGAACGGGCCGCGGCGCTGCCCGAACCCATGGCGATGCCGATCTCGGCGTCCTTGAGCGCCAGCGTGTCGTTGACCCCGTCGCCGGTCATGGCGACCTCGTGGCCCTTGGACTGGAGCGCGTGCACCATCGCCCGCTTCTGCTGCGGGGTGACCCGTCCGAACACCGAGTTGGACTCGAGGATCTCGGCCAGCGCGGCGATGTCGTCGTTCGGCGGAAGCGTGCGGGCATCGATCGGGTGGTCGGCTCCCGGGACCCCGACCTTGGTGGCGACGGCGCCGACGGTGATGGGGCTGTCGCCGGAGATGACCTTGACCTTCACGCCCTGGTCGAGGAAGTAGCCAATGGTGTCGGGGGCGTCGTGGCGGACCTTCTCGGCCAGCACGACGAGAGCCCGGGGAACGAGCGTCGCGGGGAGGGCCTCGGCGGCCAACCCGTCGGGGCTGGACGCGAGCATGATCACCCGCTGGCCCTGGGTGGCGTGGCTCGTGATGCGCTCGTTCACCGCGTCGACGACGCCGGGGTCGGCGCTCGTCAGCAGGATGTCGGGGGCGCCGAGGTACCACGTGCCCTGGGTGGCGAAGTCGGCGGCCGCCCACTTGCGGGCCGACGAGAACGGCACGGTGGTGGTGGCCGGCCAGTTGGGGTCCTCGTCGTAGTGGGCGCCGATGGCGGCGAGGCTCGGGTTGGGATTCGGGTCCGACACGACGAGGGCGGCGAGCACCTCGCCGATGAAGGCGTCGTCGTCGTCGGGGTCGATGGTGTCGATGGTGTCGAGGGCGAGCGTGCCCTCGGTGAGGGTGCCGGTCTTGTCGAGGCAGATGACGTCGACCCGGGCCAGACCCTCGATGGCCGCCAGCTCCTGGGTGAGCACGTTCTTGCGCCCCAGGCGGATGACGCCGAGGGCGAACGCCATGCTCGTGAGCAGCACGAGGCCCTCGGGCACCATGGCCACCAGGCCGGCGACCGACCCCTGGACGGCGTCGGTGATGCGCTCGCTCGTCGTGAGGTCGACCGCCTCCTTGTTCTGAAAGCGGATCTGGGCGGTGACCAACAGCACCGAGGTGGGGATCATCAGCCAGGTGACGATCTTGAGGATCCGGTTCACGCCGTCGCGCAGCTCGGACTTCACCAGGGTGAAGCGACTGGCGTCCTCGCGGATCTTGTAGGCGTAGGAGTCGGCGCCCACCTTGGTGGCACGGATCACGCCGCTGCCCGCGGCGACGAAGCTGCCCGATAGGACCTCGTCGCCGATCTCCTTCACCACGGGGTCGACCTCGCCGGTGAGCAGCGACTCGTCGACCTCGAAGCTCCGACCCTCCACGACCACGGCGTCGACGCTGATCTGGTCCCCGGGGGCGAGCTCGAGGATGTCGTCGAGCACCACGTCGTCGGTGGGGATCTCGACGGTCGTGCCATCGCGACGGGCGCGCGCCCGGGGCGCGCTGAGCAGCGTCAGCTTGTCGAGGGTCTGCTTGGCCCGGGTCTCCTGGATGATGCCGATGGCGGCGTTCAACACGAGGACGATGCCGAACAGGGCGTCCTTGTACTCCCGCACCGCGAGGATCGCGACGAGCAGCACGCCGAGCAGGGCGTTGAAGCGGGTGAAGATGTTGGCCCGGATGATCTGGCCGTAGGTCCGGCTGGTGGGGTTCGGGACGTTGTTGGTGCGACCCTGGGCGACGCGCTCCGCGACCTCGGCGGTGGTGAGGCCGGCCGAGCCCGTGGAGGTGCCGATGCCGGTGGCGTCGCGCTCGGGCGGCGGGTGGTCCTGGTCGGCGACGGTCATGGCGCGGCGCTCAACGCTCGCCGACGGGGACGATCACGACCGGACGGGACGAGTGGCGCACGATGCCGTGCGAGACGGAGCCGAGCAGCAGCGTGCGCAGCGCGCCGTGGCCGTGCGAGCCGACCACGATGGTGGCGGCGTCGATGCGGTCGGCCTCGGCGATGATGGTCTCGATCGTCGGTCCCATGATCAGGAGGGGCACGATCTCGAGTCCGTCGGTGGCGAAGCGGGCCGCCAGCTCGCGGAGCTGGTGGTGCTCGTCGGTGAGCTCGTGGGCGCGCTCGTCGCGGGTGTGGACGGCGACCGGACCCTCGTCGTAGCCGGCCAGGGCCGGCTCCCCGGCGGCGACGTGCACCAGGTGCAGGCGGTTGCCCGACTGCCGCGCGATCCGGACGGCCTCGGCCACCACGGCGTCGCTGGCGTCGGAGAAATCGACGCACCCGAGGACCTCAGGCATGTCCGACCGATCCGCGCGTGTCCGGCCGCCGTCCGGTGGTTCCCCGCCCAGAGCGGGCACGGCCGGCACCCGAAGACGGTCGGGCGTCCGCCGGCTCGATCCTCATGGCCGGCCACCGTAGTGGACGGCCCGGGGGGGGGCGTCCGGACCGGCGGTCAGGTTCGTGGCGGCGTCGAGCCCCGACGCCGTTGCACAGCGGCCACGTGGGGTTTGGCAGGATGGTGCCGTGAGCAGCGGCGGCGGGGGGCCCGAACCCCAGCAGAACGACATCGACGATCCCCCTCAACCCGGGGTGACCGTCGGTTCGTCGCGCCGGCCCGGCCAGTTCTCGATCACCGAGGTGTTCGCCCGCGCCGGGTCCACGTTCCGCGCCGCGCCGGGCTTGATCTTCGGCCTGGCGCTGCTCGTGTTCGGGCCGATCGCGTTCCTCGATGCTGCGGTCGCCGAGTTCGGCCACCACGTCGTCGACGGTGACAACATCGGCGCCGCGGCGGCAACGCTGGCCGAGCTCGGCGACCTGATGGTCGACCTGTTCGGGTTCGCGTTCTTCGGCGGCATGCTCGATCACCTGGTCGGTCGCATCCACCACGGTCACGAGGCGCACCGACCGCACGAGCTCGCCCGTCAGATCTCCTACGGCCGTCTCATCTCGGCATCGATCCTGTTCAACCTCGTCGTGCTGTTCGGCGTCACGTTCCTGATCCTGCCGGGTCTCGTGCTCTTCACGATGTTCGCCTTCGTCGGGCCGCTGATCAACATCGAGCGCGTCGGGGTCGCCGACGCGTTCCGGCGCAGCTACCGCATCAGCCGGCACTACCTGCTCGGCATCGCCGTCACCGTCACCTTCCCGTTCGTCATCGAGCAGTTCGCCGACGAGTGGGTCGAGAGCCTGTCGATCGCGCACGGGTTCTGGGGCGAGTTCGGCACCGGGCTGGTGATGAGCCTCGTCGCCACCTCGGTCGTGGTCATGTTCGAGGTCTGCACCGCCTATCACCTGCTCGAGCTCGAGAGCGAGCGCAAGGGCACCCCCGGTCCGTCGCACCACGCGGCGCACTGACAGCCTCGGGCTGGGGCATCTGCCGATACCCTCCCGGTCGTCGGCACACGAGGGAGCGACGTTGATGGGGAGATACGACGACAAGGTCGTGCTGGTGACGGGTTCGTCGAGCGGGATCGGCGAAGCCGCCGCCCACCGCTTCGCCGAGGCCGGCGCCACCGTGGTCGTGAACTCGGCGACGTCGGTCAGTGCCGGTGAGGCGGTCGCGGCTGCGCTCCCGCGCGCGTCGTACTTCCAGGCCGACGTGAGCGATCCCGAAGCGGCGGCGGCCCTCATCGACCACACCGTGTCCACCCACGGGCACCTCGACGTGCTGGTGAACAACGCCGGCACCACGAAGGTCATCCCGCACCATGATCTCGACGCAGTCACCGACGAGGTGTTCCGGCGGATCATCGACGTCAACCTCTTCGGCACCTGGCAGCTCACCCAGCTCGCCCTGCCCCACCTGAAGGCGACCGGCAACGGGTCGGTGGTCAACGTCACCTCCATCGCCGGGGTACGGGCCACGGGCAGCTCCATCCCCTACGCCGTCTCGAAGGCGGCGCTCAACCACCTCACCGTGCTGCTCGCCAACGTGGTGGGGCCCGAGGTGCGGATGAACGCCGTGGCCCCCGGGCTGGTCCGCACGCCGTGGACCGAGGACTGGGGCCCGTTGCACGAGATCGTGGGTGACCGCGCGCCACTCGGTCGCTCGGCCGAGGCCGACGACATCGCCGAGGTGATCGTCGACATCGCCGCGGCCGCCTACCTGACCGGCCAGGTCATCGTGGTCGACGGCGGCCTCACCCTCGCCTGAGGCTCCGAGCGAGGCCTCCGACTGGGAGCGCCGTTCGAGGACCCGCCGCTCGGATGGAGTGTCGCGGGGGTCGGGCCGTAGACTGGTGAGCGTGCCGACGTGGGAGATCGTGATCATCGCCCTGGTGACGCTGGTCGCGATGGAGCCCGTCACGTACCTGGTCCACCGCCACGTGATGCACGGGTTCGGTCAGGGCTGGCACATCAGCCACCACCGCCGGCGGCGCGGCCGGGTCGAGCGGAACGACCTCTACCCGGTGGTCTTCGCCGGGCTGACGGTCCTCGTCATGCTGCTGGGGGTCGTCGTCGAGTCGCTGGCGATCCTGCTGCCGATCGGCATCGGGATCATGCTCTACGGGCTCGGCTACCTGTTCGTGCACGAGGTCTACATCCACCGTCGGCTGCGCCGCTTCGAGTCCCGCCTGCCGGGCTTCGAGCACCTCGCCGACGCCCACGCCCTCCATCACCGCTTCGGCGGTGAACCCTTCGGGTTCCTGGCCCCGGTGGTGCCCCGCTCGATCCGGGTTCGCGAGGCCGAGGCCGATGCCCGCGGTCTCACCCGCCCCCGGCAGGCCCTGCTCGACAACGAGCCCGTCACCGGCACCCAGCGCGAGACCATGGCGCCCCGTGTCTCGTCCGCCTCGTCGTTCGCCCCCATCGTCCACGCCGCCACCGAGGTCGACGAGCGCCGCTGAGCCAGCGACCGATCCGGGAACCTGCAGCCGTCGCGGGTCAACGGGTGGTCGACGCCGGAGCCCTCTCCGGGACCGGTGGCCCCGGCCAGTAGCGTCAACCGGATGCAACCGACCGATTCGCCGTGGAGGCGGCTGGCGCGCCGCGAGCGGCTGTGGTGGCTCCTCCCGGTGGCGTCGACCGTCTTCGTGGTGGTCAAGCTCTGGGACCTGCCCGAGCTCGATCGCTTGGACCTCAACATCTACTTCGACGCCGTGAAGGGGTGGAAGCCGGACTCGATCTACGACTTCCGGTACCCGGCCGTGGGGTTGGGCTTCACCTACCCGCCGTTGGCCGGCCTGGTGCTCCGGCCGCTCACCGCGCTTCCCTACGAGACCGCCGATCGGTTGTGGACCGCCGCCACCGCGCTGGCGTCGCTGGCGTTCCTGGTACTCGCCGCCCGCCGGCTCCCGGTGCGGCCGCAGTGGGCGCCGACCGTCCCGATCGTCGTCGCGGTCTGCATGCTCTCCACCCCCGTCTGGCTCTCGATCCGCCTGGGTCAGGTCAACGCCTTCCTGGCCCTCGCGGTGCTGGCCGACGTCGTGCTGGTCCGCCGCCGGTGGGCAGGGGTGCTGATCGGCCTGAGCGGGGCCATCAAGCTCACCCCGATGTACGGCGTGCTCGTCTTCGTGGCCGGCCGGCGCTGGCGGTCCCTGGCGATCTCGGTGGCCAGCTTCGCGGTGGCCACCCTCGTGGCCTGGGCCTGGTTCCCGAGCGACTCGGTGCGCTACTGGACCGTCGAGCTCTTCGCCACCGATCGGGTCGGCGACCTCGACAGCGGCTACAGCAACAGCCTCCGCCGCCTCGTCGCCCTGCTCCCCGGCTCCGACGGCCTCCTCTCGGCCGTCTGGCTGGCGCTGGCGCTGGCCATCACCGTCATCGTGGTGCTCCGGGCCCGCCAGGCGCTCGATCGCGCCAACCCGCTAGCGGCCGTCACCGTGGTGATGTGCGGCGGCCTCGTCGTGGCGCCGATCACCTGGTCGCACCACCTCTACTTCATGCTGCCCGCCGTGCTCCTGCTCATCGGATCGGGCGCGTCGATGGCCCGCAACCTCTGCGCCGCCGGCCTCACCTTCATCCTCCTCGAGACCACCAACCCCGGCCAGGACCCCACCACCACCGCCTGGCGCGCCGTCGTCCTGGTCCTGCTCGTCCTCTTCCTTCCGATCGACCAGGGCACCCCGACGGCCGACGACGAGGTCGTGGCGGACTCCGACACCGAAACTGATGCCCGCGCCGTGCCGGCCTGACCGCAGGAGCCTGCGTCGGCGTCGGCGTCGAGACCTTCTGGTGCCCCTGGTGGGACTCGAACCCACGATCTTCGGATTAAAAGTCCGCTGCCTTAACCGCTTGGCTACAAGGGCGAACGAGTATCGCATGGAGCGTCGGCGGGTCCCCACCCGGTTGGGCCGGGTACCGGGGCGCTCCGGGGCTCCCAACCATGGCCCGGCCGTGCGAGGGCCCTGGGTTACGGTCTGAGGCCGACCCCGGCACCCGTCGGCTGGCCCGTTGGGGGGGAGTCGAGCGAGCGCACCGATGGACGACGATGGAGGCAGGACCGTGACCGAGGAGGACCCGGCGGCGCCGGGTGACCCCACCTCGGCCCCCGCCGGTCCCCGGGCCACCGACACCGCGGCGCCGACCCCATCGACCTCGCTGCTCGCTCGGGCCCGGGCGGCCAACCGGTACCCGATGGTGACCTTCGTGTCGGTGGCTGCGGTCCTCTACGCCACGGTCGCGCTGTCGGCGCGGTACCTCAGCCGCCACGAGGAGTACGCGATCAAGGAGCCGGTGAGCTTCCGCGGCGCTGGGCTGCTCAATGGGTGGGTGCACTTCGACGGCGGCTGGTACTACTCGATCGTCACCAACGGCTACTTCTACAAGCCGGGCGGGCAGTCCTCGATCGCGTTCTTCCCCGGCTACCCGATGCTGGTCGGCCTGGCCAGCCGGGTCACCGGCGACGTCTACCTCGCGGGCATCCTCGTCACGTTCCTGTGCGGCCTGGGGTTGTCGGTGGTCTTCTACCGCTGGTGCGCGCAGCGGTCCTCGCCCCACAAGGCGCGGGTGGCGCTGGCCCTGCTGCTCGTCTTCCCCTACGCCTGGTACCTCTACGGCGCGGTGTACGCCGACGCGCTGTTCGTGCTGTGCGCGGTGGGCGCGTTCTACCTGATCGAGAAGGACCGGCCGATCCTCGCCGGCGTGGTCGCGGCGGTCGCCACGGCCACCCGCCCGGTGGGCATCGCCATGGTGGTGGGCATGGTGGCGGTGCTGCTCGAGCATCGCGGCGTCATCGTGATCCCGTGGTTCGACCGGGTGCGCGAGCAGGGCTGGTGGCGCTCCTTCCGCGCCCCATCGGCCGGGTCGAGCGTCCAGCCCGTGGATCGCGCCGGCGACCTCGTCGGCGTCGCCCCCGGGGTCACCAGCGGGGCGATCGCGACGGGGACGGCCACGGCGACGATCGACGCCACCGATGCACCCGCCGCGGTGGGCTCCGAGGCCTCGGCGACCGGCCGCACCGCCACCGCCACCGGCGGGTCGCAGGCGGACCCGACGAACGAACCCCGCACCCGGTCGCTCCTCGGCATGCAGTTCACGCTCGGGCGGCTCCGGCCCGCCGACTTCGGGGTGCTGCTGTCGCTCGCGGGCCTGCTCGGGTGGATGGGCTACCTGTGGGCCGCCTTCGGCGACCCGGCGCTGTTCGTCGAGGTCCAGAGCGCGCCGGGGTGGGACCAGGGCCAGGGCCCGTCCACCTGGTTCAAGGAGGTATGGGTCGCGCGGCTGAGTGACTTCTACGGCCACGTCAAGAACGGTCCCGCCACGTGGACGCTCATGACCTACACCCTGGGGGTCACGTTCCAGGCGGCCCTGGTCCTGCTCTTCGTGGCCCTCATCCCCGCCGTCGTCAAGCGCATCGGGTGGGGCTACGCGGTCTACGTGCTGGCGCTCATCGCCATCCCGGTGATCGGGTCGAAGGACTGGCAGGGCACCGGCCGGTACATCCTCGGGAGCTTCCCCGTGTTCCTCGCGGTCGCCGGTTGGATGATCGACGGCGGCCACGTCTGGATCCGGCGGGCGTGGTTGGTCGCCAGCGCGGCGACGCTCGTGTTCCTCACCAGCGCCTTCGCCCGCGGCTACTACCTGGCGTGACAGCCGGGTCGCCCGTGCCCGCCGGGGGCACCATGCGGGTTCGGGCAACCCCACCTCGTATCATCGCCCGATGCGCGCGACCGGAGCCCTGCCCACCATCGCACCGGGGACCCGGGCGTGATCGCCGAGAGCCTCACGATCTTCTTCCCGGCGTGGAACGAGGAGGAGACGATCGAGCGCGCCGTCGATGCGGCGTTCGACGCCGCCGAGGGCCTCGTCGACGCCGGTGAGATCGAGTGGTTCGAGGTGCTGATCATCGATGACGCCTCCACCGACCGGACCCCCGAGATCGCCGACCGCCTGGCCGCCGAGAACAACCGGGTGCGGGTCGTGCATCACGAGCGCAACCGCAAGCTCGGTGGCAGCCTCCGCACCGGGTTCGCCGAGGCCCGGGGCGAGCTGGTGCTCTACACCGACGCCGACCTCCCGTTCGACATGGCCGAGGCGGCCAAGGCCGTGCGCCTCCTGCGCATCTACGACGCCGACATCGTCAGCGCCTTCCGGTTCGACCGTACGGGTGAGGGGCCGCGGCGCCTCATCTACTCCTACGTCTACAACCACCTCGTCCAGCTCCTCTTCGGGCTGCGCCTGCGCGACATGAACTTCGCGTTCAAGCTCGTCCGGCGGCGCGTGCTCGAGCTGGTGGACCTGCAGAGCGAGGGCTCGTTCATCGACGTGGAGCTGCTCGCCCGCAGCCAGAAGATGGGCTTCAGCATCATCCAGTTCGGGGTCGACTACTTCCCCCGCACCCGGGGTGTCTCCACGCTGTCGTCCAACGCGGTGATCCTCACCATCCTCCAGGAGATGCGCACCCTGCGGGCCGACCTCTCGGCGCT